>JACKQG010004687.1_pt1 | contig 15725 bp, 12 predicted proteins | sample 8237621 | NCBI WGS metagenome assembly JACKQG01 (sample SAMN15677084, study PRJNA649215) | marine metagenome | biome: marine; feature: Black Sea; material: saline water; isolation source: suspended particulate matter (SPM) from the Black Sea western gyre | collected 2013-06-09/2013-06-10 | depth... | reverse complement strand
TCACCGCACGCTCGCCGCTCCGAAAAAGATCTTGCACGCTCGCCGCAAAGACACCATCAGGTCCGTCGGATAGACTTGTCGGTAAGGCAACTCTATCGCGTACATCGTACACCTCCGGATAAGCAGATGTCCGATGGAATTCTACGCGTGTCGGCCAATCAAGGCATGCTAGCACACCGAAAACAGGCACTAAGGCGCGTAGGTCGCCCCCACCCGAGCTGTTTGCGACCAGCCGTTTGCGCGCACGGGTCTGACAGACCTCGGGCAGTTACGGCCCAGCCCGAACGCGCTTGGGTGGCGCACACCTGAGCAAGTTAGCAACTTGCATTTGGAGACAGTGGTCTGACACGCCGACGCATCCTCAGCCAGAATCGCATACCCGTCAGAACAGCCACGTTTTTGGTTCCGAGCAAAGAACCAGATTTGATGGAATAGACGTTCGACCAGGGCGTCCGGAGTTCCACCTGTTAGCTCGGAGGCGTTCGTCGATCGCAGTTTCCGGTGTCGAAGCCGCGCACCGAAGTCGGTTTGTCCCTTTTTGTTCGGCGAATCAGGCGTGACTGCGTGCCCGTAGCTGCGAGTGGCTCGGCGCTTCTTGGACTTGATTGTGGACACGCGGAGGGTAGCACGATAGCCTGGATGATCCTGAGTGCGATGTTTCAACAGTTTCAGATTTCGCCGAGAGACCGTAGTCGAGCTGACCAGAGCTCGGGCGCGCGGACGGACGCTTTTCTTCCGCACGTCGACATGTTCGACCTGCCATGCCGTGGGCAAGGAGGGCGGCACGATCGGTCCCGACTTGACAACTATCGGTGCCATACGCCCCGGGCGTGATCTCATCGAGTCGCTCGTCCTGCCTAACGCCACCATTGCCCAACAGTTCGAAACCTACGCTATAATTACCGACGAAGGTAAGGCGCACCAGGGAACGCTCGCCCGCCGCTCGACGGAAACGATCGTGTTGTGCGACGCCAGTGGAGCCGAATTGCGGGTACGCACGGATGCGATCGAGCAAATGGCAGTCAGTCAACGATCGCTGATGCCCGATGGCCTGCTCGCCGTGCTGGACCGCGCGGAGATCCGCGATCTTCTGGCTTATCTGCAAAGCCTGAGATAGGCGAGTCAGTGACAGAAACAACCGTTCAAAGCCGTATTCCGCGATCTTGACCGATTCGCCTGAATGAGGAGGGTTCAGCCATGTCCAGTAAGTTCACCCGTCGCCAGATGTTGCGCAACACCACCATGGCGGGAGCCGGGCTCTGGTTCGCCGGCAGCCGCGTTCAAGCCGGCGGCGTCTCGCCCAACGAGAAGCTGAACGTTGCCTTCGTGGGCTGCGGCGGTCGGGGCGAGGCAAACATCGAGCCGATCGCCGCCACCGAAAACGTCGTGGCCTTGTGCGATGTGGACGATCGCCGGGCGTCGGCGATGTTCACACGCTTTCCCAAGGCCAGGAAATTCCACGACTATCGCAAGATGCTCGACCAGATTGGCAACCAGATCGATGCCGTCGTGATCAGCACGCCCGATCACATGCACGCTCCGGCTTCGATCCGGGCGATGCGGATGGGCAAGCACGTCTACTGCGAGAAGCCGTTGTGCTGGTGCATCGGGGAAGCCCGACTGATGGCCGAGACGGCGAGAAAACACAAAGTCGCTACGCAGATGGGAACGCAAGGCATGGCCGAATCCGGTTCGCGGGCGGGAATCGAAGTGATTCGTTCCGGCGCGATCGGCGCGGTCCGCGAGATGCACGTTTGGACCGATCGTGCCGAAGGCTGGTGGCCTCAGGGCGTCGATCGGCCTCAAGGGACGTCGCCAGTTCCCAAAGGACTACGTTGGGACCTCTGGCTGGGCGTGGCGCCCCAACGGCCTTATCACCCAGCCTATGTCCCGTTCAAATGGCGCGGGTGGCTCGATTTCGGCACCGGGGCAATCGGCGATATGGGCATTCACAACGCGGCGATGGCGTGGGTAGGATTGAAGCTGGGGCTGCCGACGTCTGTCGATGTGGCGGCGTCGTCCGGCACGAACAGCGAGACGCTTCCGGCGTGGTCGATTCTGCGTTTCCAGTTCCCCGCCCGCGGCGACTTGCCGCCGGTAACGCTTCACTGGTACGACGGCGGCAAGAAGCCATCAAGCGACTTGATCGGTGGCCGCGAAGTGGCCCGCAACGGCGCAATCATGGTGGGCGATAAGGGGACCATGTATTCGATCGAATGGACGGGCGCCGACTGGCATCTTCTGCCCGAGGACGAGTTTCACGACTACGAACCGCCCGAGCCTACCGTTGCCCGCTCTCCCGGCCATCACCAGGAGTGGATCGCGGCTTGCAAGGGTGGACCGCAGGCGTTCTGTAACTTTGTCGACTTTGCTGCACCGTTAACCGAAGTAATGCTCCTGGGCAATCTTGCCTTGCGAATCGGCAAAAAGGTCGTGTGGGATGCGCAGTCGATGCGCGCGGCCGACTGCCCGGAGGCCGACCGGTTCATCAGCCGCGAATACCGTGGAAGTTGGGGAACTTGACGAGAGGATCATCGGACATGATTAACACAACAACACGCCAGTTTGCCCTTTGCGCTGCAACGATTCTCGGCCTCATCGTACTGTTCCAGGCGGTAGCCATTCGCGCGGAGGACAAGCCCGCGCCACCAACAGTCCGCGTCGCGGCCGTGCAGGCGAAACGCCGCTTGGTCGACTGGCGCATCAAAGACCCAGCACAGGTTATGGCGGCTGTAGACAAGAATCTTGCCGCCTTGGAAGAGATCGTCCATAAGGCGGGCGAGCAGAAATGCGACGTGCTGGCGTTCCCGGAAGATACGCTGGGGTTGCTCAATTGGTACGGTGTGAACGAGCCGGCCGCGAAGGAAGTCGTGCCCGAAGCCGTGTCGCGGATGCTCGACCGCCTGGGACGGGCGGCCGCTTCGCATCAAATGTATCTCGTCGTGTGCAGTGACTTCATCGAGTCGGATGGAGCGACTTACAACACGGCATTCTTCCTGGGCCGCGACGGCAAGGAAATCGGGCGTTACCACAAAACGTGCCCAACGTGGTCCGAGTGCAGTGCCAGGAAGCGTGGCCAGTCGTTGCCCGTGTTTCCGACACCCGACCTCGGCACCGTGGGTATGTTGATCTGTTACGATTTAGTGTTTCCGGAAACGGCGCGCTGCCTGGCGCTGGCGGGAGCCGACATTGTCTTCTTCCCAACTATGGGCGGAGCGGCCGTGGGCGACGACGACATCGGGCTTCAGGCCCTGCGCGTCCGCGCAGCGGAGAATCACGTATACCTTATCGTCGCCTTCCGGGGCAACGGCTCGATGGTCATTTCGCCGCGAGGCAAGATCATCGCTCGGGCCGAGGGACCGGACGGCCTGGCCATTGCCGACATCGACCCGCTGGGCGGTCGCGAAGGCGGCGACGCCATGAATCACCAGCGCGACATGCGGGCACGACTCTTTCGCGAGCGCAATCCCGCTGCCTTCGGAATTCTGACCGACCCGAACCCGCCAGCGCTCGAAAAGGTCCCCATCGACATCACCTCCAAAGAAGCGGGACGAATTGCGGCCCGAGTGCTGACCATCGGCGAAGAGGAATTCGAACAAGCCGAGTCGTTGGCCCGCGCGGGCAGGACAAGCGATGCCATCGCAGCCTTCGATCGCTTGCGGACCGAGTACCGGGGCAGTTGGATCGAGCGGGTCGCAACCGAGCGGCTGCGGACGCTACGTCATTCGAAGGACAAAGAAACGCGTCGACAATGATGTATCACGTGAGGATCAGTGGGCCGTCGCCGCAGAAATCCGGGTTGCCGAACTTGGTGATTTCGTGGCCGAAGCCGTGGGCCAGCGACAACAGTAGGCGGTTGTGGGGAGTGTTCTTGTATCTGAGGGACCGCCCCATGTTGAAATCCAGCCCGCCACCGACGAGGACGAAGGGAATGTCGTTCAGGGTATGCGAGTTGCCTTTGCCCAATTCGTTCGTCCAGACGATCAACGTGTTGTCGAGCAAGCTGCCGGGGCCGCCGGGCTCGGGCGTGTCGGCGAGTCGTTTGGCCAGGTAGGCGAGTTGCTCGCAGAACCATGTGTTGATTTTGGTCAGGTTCTCTTGGGCCTGTTCATTCGAGTCGGGTTCGTGCGAGAGAGCGTGGTGCCCGTCTTCGATTCCAAGCCAACGCATTTTGGCCCCACCTACAGCGTTCGTGTATTGCAGAGTGGCGATATGCGTGAAGTCGTTGACGAAGCTGTTGACCAAAAGTTCGATCTGCATCTTGCTGATCTTCGGCATGTTGTCGTTTTCTTGTCGGATGTCCGGATCCAAATCCGGAACCGCGTGTACTGCCTTGGCCTCCTTTGCCGCCCTGAGTTCCTGTTCCATCTCGCGGACAAATGTGGTCTGCTCGTCCAGTAGTCGGCGGTCTTCGACGCTGACCGACGCACTCACCTTATTCAGATCGTCCTGTAAGTCATCCAGGACGCTCATCAGCAACTCTCGGTCTTTCGCCCGGCCATATAACTTGGAGAACATCTGGTAGGGATCGGCGATGGGAGCGAGCGGCTTGTTGGGGCCTGCGTAGGCCATGCGGGTCCAGGTGTCGGCTCGGTTCGGTACCATGACGCCAAACTCGAGCGATCCGAAGCGAGTCCGAGTCTTGGGATTCTTCTGCAGGAAGTTGCTGATTTCCTGGTCGATCGAGATCCCGCTGGACCAACCGGCCGGCGTGTGGGAGCCGCCTTGAATATTGCCCGGGAACAACTCGACGCCCGTCAGCAGGCACCCGATGCCTCGCATGTGGTTGTCGCCGTCGCCGCGGACGCGATCCGCAACGCCATGAAGAATGAGCGTGCGGTCTTTGACGGGTGCGAGCGGCTGGAGACTTGGTTTCAGGGAAAACTCCTTGCCTTCTTCGTCCGGCCAGAAGCTCTTGGGTACCACGCCGTTGGGACTGAACATGATGACGAGCCGTTGCTTTCGTCCCGTCTGGCTCGCGAACCCGAGACTGGTCAGACTTCCCAGCAGCGGTGCAACAGCCGCACTGAGGCCCAGGTCGCGAAGAAAACCTCGGCGGTCGGTGGCAAATGGCATGGGGTGTCTCCAAATCGGAAGGAGTGAAAATCGTCCAGATTATTTTGCCGCTACACTCGCTGGCGACTCGCGTCCAACACGCGCGGAAACAACCATCACCTGGACGGCCAAGTCGCGGATGTTGAACTCGCTGGAAGCGAACGATTCGCGAAGGCCCTTCAGCGTTTCCGCTCCGTAGGCACGTACGGGTTGTTGAACCAGGTGATGGAACAGTTGCTCGGTGAAGGCGGTGTGAGCCTCTTCACTCTGGGCGACGAACTCGGCCAACTGCCGGGCGCCGTCGAAGGTGACGTGTTCTCCGCTCCGTGTCCGGTAGCCGCCAGTTCCGTCCACCGTTTTGTCAAGTTCCGTTTCTCGATAGCGTCCAACGGCGTCGAAGTGTTCCAACGCGAAACCGAGGGGGTTGATGATCTGATGGCAAGTCATGCAAGCGGTCGGCTCGGTCTGCAGCGTAACACGTTCCCGCGTGGTTAAGCCGGGATGTAGGTCTGGGGCCAACGGTGCGACCGCCACCGGCGGCGGACGGAGCGATTGGCCCATCACTCCCCGAACCAGAAATACCCCGCGGTGAATGGGGGAACTCTCGCGGGCGTGAGAAAAGACCGTCATCAGGTAAGGGTGCGTGAGGATGCCGGCCCGCTTGCCCAAGTCGAGCCGGGTTTTCGCAAAGTCTTGTCCGGCCGCTGACTCGCCGCCGTAGAACGCGGCAAGTTGGTCGTTCAGAAAGATCTCATCCGCAAGCAGAAGGCGACGGTAGTCGGCGTCTTCCGACCAGAGCACGTCGTCAAGAAAGACTTCTAGCGACGTGCGCAGATCGGCGATCGTGGTTGCATCGAAATCGGGAAAGGTCTGCGGATCTTTGCTCAAGTCCTTTTCGGTGTCGGCATGCAACCACGTGAGTAGGAAACCGTGAAGCTTGCTCTTCACGCGATAGTCCGAGAGCATCCGTCGGGCCTGCTGCCGGACTTGTTCCTCGGTCGCAAGCCGGCCTTCCGCGGCTGCGCGATTCAATTCGCTGTCCGGGATGGAATCCCAGAGACCGAACGAGAGCCGGTTTGCCACTCTGTAATGGTCGGGAGCATCGCCAACTTCACGGAACAGAAACCGCGGGGACTTGAGCGTCAGTAGAACGACTCGCTTCACGGCTGCGTGCGGATCTTCGGTGGCTTCGAACTGATGGTCAACGAAGATGTTGTTTTGGTCTTCTGTAAGCGGGCAACGGAATGCTCGCTCGCAAAACGTCCGGCAGAATGTTCGCAGCTTCTCCTGCCGATCGGCGGCATCATGCTTCGTGCCGGCCAGGCCGTCGAGGTTATCAGCAATGTAGCTCGCAGCCTCGATGGCGGCGTCGGTTGTCGCGTGGTCCCACGCCTTGGACACGGAAGTGCCGCGTTTCCAGCCGTAGCTGCGATCGTCGGGCGGGAACGGCGTCGTGCAGACGAACTGCTCGGGAGCAGAATCGACCGAGAGTTGCCGGGCGGGAATCGGCTCCAAAACACCTCTCGGGGCCTTCCACAACAGGGTGATCGACGCTGGGGCTGACTTCGGTTTCCCCTTTTGTTTGTCTGAGTCGTCCACGCCCTGTTTGGCCTTGGTGAAGTCGAGCCGCACGGGATAGATCCGTCCACCGACCAGAAACAGGCTGGCTTTGTATTCCGTATCGTTGCCCGATTTGACCCAGGCGTCGATGAGCGGTGTTTCCGTATCGTTGACCCAGAGCCGAGCGGCGTGTTCGGTGCGAATGACGAAGTCGTGGATGCCGGTATCGGGCGCCAGAAACGAGCCTTGCCAACGGATGGAGAATTCGTGGGGCTGGGTGATTTCCGGGACGGGGGCTTTCGTGCCGAAATCGAAGTTGACATTCGGGTCGATGCGTTTGGCTACGGAAGATCGAATCCGCCGGCCCTTGAAGTACTCGCCGCGCAGCCCCCGCTGATCGCCCCACCGGACCGGCTCGCGGAAGCTGCCGATCAGGTCAGCGACGGTCTGACGGTACTGGCGGACGGTCAAGCGAGCCAAGTCGATCCGCACGGGGCGGCTTCTTTCGCGGGCGATGGGGGAATAGAAGGCGTCGTGGATGTAGGCGGCGACGGATTTGTTTTCCTCCTGCGAGAGGCTTCCGGGATCATCCTCGGGCATGGTCTCGCCGATCAGCTTGGCGAGTTGGGCTACGGATAGGCTACCCTCGAGTGAGTGGTCGTACTCGTCAGCGCCCTCACCCCGTTCGCCGTGGCAATGGGCGCACTTGGTCCGATAGAGCTGCCCCGGACGGTTTCCCGGCTCCGAACCAAAGACCGGCCGGAAGACAGAAAGACAGGAGAATACGCTCGCAAGAGACAAGCCGAGGAGGCCCGGCCAAAGGAGACAACGCGTCGTGCGTGTCACGTAGAATCGTTGCACGGGCAATCCCTTACTATAAGAGTCCTGGAGGATCGCGAATTCTGTTTCGTTTCGCGTTACCGCTCGGGAAAAAGAACCGCTTTTCCGGCGGACTTATCACAGCAAACGATCAAGGTTCGCGTAGCCTGGGCGGATTCATCGTTTAGCCGCGGGTCCAGCGGGCCGCTCGTCCGGGCAAACTCCCAGCCCGTAGGGCTTGGGGTTAAACGACTTTGGTTGCGGCGCTGTACGCTACTGTTGTTTACTCATGCCACCCAGTATCTTCCAGCCGGAGTCGTCCTTAATCCAGGTATGAGTAATCCGCCGCGACTCCTTCTGCTCTTTCCCTGCCTCATCTTTCTTCAAGAAGTGGACCGTGTAGAAATTGATCGCCACATTCCCCGTCACTCGGATGCCCGCTCGTTCGATCTTGAAGGTCCACGAGGCGGGCTGTGCATATCTCCGTTCCAGACGGCGAGTCACTGCTTGCTTGTCCGCGGGTCGCGGTTCAAGGTCGGGCCACCCGAGAAAACGGTCGTGCCACATGGGCAGGATCCGTTCATGATTCGCGTCCCGATGGTAAGCGAGGTACGCTTCTTCAAGAGCCCAAATCTCTTCTTCCACTTTTCCCTGTTTTCCTTCCCCGTGAGTAGCCTGCGTTTGCGGACAGGCGAAAGCGAACACTGACAACAGAACACTGATTGCTTTCTTCATTTCACTCATCCCCATGTTTGACAGTCGACCGGCCGGAAGGTCTCGGGCGCCGCTATGGGGCCACCTCCACCAGGGGCAAGTCGATGACGATCCGAGTTCCTTTGCCGGGTGCGGTGTCAATTGTCGCGTGGCCACCGAATAGCCGGGCGCGTTCCTGGATGCCACGTAGTCCGAATCGATCGCCTTTGATGGCCTTTGGATCGAAACCGGTCCCCTCATCTTCAACGCCCACTTCTATGCGATTGCCTCGTTGAGACAGTCGGATTTGGACCGTGCTGCTGCCGCTATGACGACATGCGTTGGTCAGGGCCTCTTGCACCGTGCGGAAGATGGCACTTTCCAGGGGAGATGCCAAGCGATCAAACTGGACATTGGGTGCAAACCCGATCTCCGGTGCTTCGGACTCTTGCAGTTCGCAAATCAAGTGGTCAATCGCGGCGACGACACCGTATTCATCGAGTATGGGCTGACGCAGCCCATACATCAATTGCCTCGCTTCGGCGATGCTCTGTCTCAGTAGCTTCAGCCCCTCGTCGAGCGGTTCGATCGCCTTCGGAGACCCGTCGACTTGCCGCGCCCGGGATGCCTCGAATTGCATCAACGCCGCGTTCACGTGTTGGACGAAACCATCGTGGATCTCGAAGGTTAGCAGCTTCCGCTCCTGCTCCTGGAGACTCAGTACATTTTTGAGCAACTCCCGCTCGCCCCGTAACTCGCGTTCCGCCTTCTTGCGCTCCGTGATGTCGGTGGCGATCACCATGATATTTCGGACTGCGCCGTCCTCGACCAGCGGAACCAGGCGGGCGGCGTACAAGACTCCGTCCCTGTCCATCGCTTCGTAGCTCCGAATCTCGGTGCTTTGGAACGCCCTATGGAGGAGCTCGCGCCACCGGGGCTGATCTTCCGCAGGCGCGTAGTCACAATAGTGTTGTCCAATCAGTCGCTCGATTGCACCATTTGGTTGTCGGCGATTGAGAAAGTGGATGATTCCTTCGCGGTCGATGATCACGACGTAGTCGGGCAGATTGTCGAGCAACCCGCGCAGCCTGGCGTTTGTTTCCTCCAGATCCGCCGTCCGTTCTTCGGCGTGCTTCTCTAAATGTGCGATCTGCTGTCGTAGCTCATCCAGTTCGTGGATGAGTTGAGCCTTCGATTTCTCGTCGTCTGTCATGCTCAGGCCGCCTTCCGTATCGGGTACGGGAAGAACTCATCCAATCTGAGGAGTATTCCCCATGCTACCATAGTTAGCGGGGACGCGAATACCTTATTCCTTACCCACGTCTTTCGTCTCGCCCCTGCCATCTTGCGTGGCAGGAGCGCGAGTTTGGGGCCAGGGTCCGAAACTGATTCACCTGCCGCACGAGGCGGCAGGGGTCTTGGTGCGACATCCGTTTGATTTCTCTAGCTTTTCAAACTGGTCCACCTGCCTGACGAGCAGGCAGGGGCATGATGATCTGTCGGTAAACACAAAGAGCAAATCCCCTGGCTGAAATCTCTCCTGCCGATCTGTACGGTGACCCGTTGGAAATCGGCTCAGGATGCCGGAATGCCTAAAACGGAACGCCGGTCCAGACAGAGGTGGAAGCAGTAGACGGCCAAACCGAGAACTACACTCAGGGGAAAAAGAGTACTCAGAGGTGCATGCCACGCGGACAGATCGGACGTGATCGGAAAAGTCAGGATTTGCCGGACGAACGTGTAGCCCACCACGGCAAGCAAACCGCAGCGAAGCACCAGGATCACAACCAATACCGAGGTCGTGCCTGCGACAAACCACGAGACGTACGGGTGCCCCATCGTGGCGGACCAGAAGATGATGCCGATGACGATGTACGCGGCCACGGCCGCCCATTGCCTGCGCAAGATAAGCCGCAGCAAGAGCAGGAACAGCAGTACGCACAATCCGCCGACGACGGCAAGTGACACATCGTAGAAGAACTCTCCCAGACAGTAGCGTGTCCCGAGCAAGGGCCTCAATGAGATACGGAAGAAGCGGCGCCCGGAACCGAACAGCTCCGCTGGCCCCAAGCCGAACCAGGCGGGAGCCAGCGTGTTCACTTGCCACAGCAGCCGCGTGGCGACGCCGAACAGAGCCCCCACCAGCAAATCCCGTCCCACGAGCGGATCGCGAAATCGCCCCGCGAGAAGACGATTCCAGGAGATGAGCGTCCGCGGCCAAACACGGCGCACAAACGGTTCAAGCGCGATGTAGTACAGCCAGAGCAAGAATGCCCAGAACAGCGCGATTTGAAGCCCCATGGCAAACACGGGCCAGGAGAATAGTCTTGCACCCCGGCTGGTCAACAGCATCCATCCGGTCAGCGAGACGACGAAGACGAACATGGCGATGCGAAAGGCTCCGCGTCGGTCGCCTCGCCCTCGGCGGAGATTCCGCCGAGTGAGAATCGCGGCAGCCACCATCATCGTCGCGAACAGAGCCACCAAAATCGCGTGGAACGCCGCGAGCGATAGCCCGCGCTCGGCGGATCGCTGGCTTTTGGATCTGTCCGATCGGGTGTGAGCCGCCGCAGCCTCTTCGTGCCAGGTCCTGATAGCACGCAGTTCAATCAATCGGCCTTGAGGATCCAGCCGAACGAAGACTTCGTCCGGGAGGGGCGGGGGCGGATCGACGGGCGAGACGGTGCCTATTCCTCTGGTCGCGAAGCTTCCGGCGAACAGTTGAGGCGCGAATTCCACGGAACTCTGGCGGTACCAAAAATGGACGGGTGGCTCGTCCGCGCGATTCTCGGCGTAGGCGAACCCGAAAGCTCGGTCTCGCGGTTCCACGTCGTCGCCTTGTTCGCGGATCATTTCGCTGGCCTTCTCGGCCAGAACGTCCGGCTTCTTCAGATCGACCTGCCCCACCAAGGTCGTCTTATCCGAGAAGAACGTCACCGCACACAGCCCAAGCAATACACCGGCAAGGCACAGCCAGGCGATGGCTGGACGAATACTGCCCACGTCTCCCGCGGCCGCGACCATGTCGGGCGAAGGAGTGTGGCCCGCCGCCAGGGCGGAATCCAGCGGGTCCCTGCCGGGAAGGGCACGCATTACCACCTCGACAGAAGAGGGTCGGTCGCGAGGCTCGTCCTCCAAACATCCAAGAATGACGCGTTCGACCGTCGGATCGAGGTCTTTGATAAACTGCGAAGGTCTGATCGGAGCCGCCTGCTCGCGCGTCTGCATGGGATCGCGAGCGGTATCGGCATCGAAGGGCAATCGTCCGGTGAATAGCTCGCAGATCAACAAGCCCAACGCGAAAATGTCGCTGTGGATCGTCGCCTGCTCGCCGGCCAGTTGTTCGGGGGCCATGTAAAGTGGTGTCCCCGCGAATACTTCCCGTGTCTCCGGCGCGGTGGTCAGGCAGGCGAGACCGAAATCGGTGATCCGCGCTCGTCCGCGGCTATCCAGCATCACGTTAGCAGGTTTCAGATCGCGGTGGACAATCCCTACCGCGTGCGCTGCCGCAAGGCCGGCGCAGAGTTGCCGGGAGATCGCGATTCCTTTATCCGGCGGCAGTCGCCCGATGCGTTTGAGCAGACGGGCAAGGTCCTCCCCGTCAACGTACTCCATCGAAAGGAAATGCTGTCCCTCCACGTCGCCAATGTCGTAGACACGACACACGTTCGGGTGCGCGACCTGCCGAGCCAGACGCACCTCGTTGTAGAATAGATCCAGGAATTGAGGATCGCCAGCCAAGCCTTCCGGAAGGAACTTCAAGGCCACGGGTTGCCCGAGTTTCATGTCGTCGGCCCGGTAGACCTCGCCCATCCCGCCGTGACCCAGCAGGCTGACGATACGGAAACGGTCCGCAAGCACGACACCAGGCAGAAAACGGCCTTGGCCGCCGCTTTGCTGTTGGTAGTACAACTCCAACCGCAGTAGCTCTTGAAAAAGCCGCGACCGTTGCGGTTCCGGAATGCCTTCCAGGTAGGGTTCGACGCGTGGTTGGTCTCCCGCCCGCCACGCATCCTCGAATCGAAGGCAGATCTCGTCGATGCGTTCTTCGGCCGTCAAAGGAAGCGCGTCGTCGTCAGGAGGAAGATCCTTGCTCATCGCAACCGCACTCGCGCGACATGCGCGCCCAGGATTATCAATCCGATTCCTCTTGCCACTTGTGACGAATCAGCTTCAGTCGACGTTCGACGGTCGGCAACGAACGTTCGACCTTGGCCGCGATTTCGTGATTCGTGTAGCCCTCGAGCTTCAACAGCGCGATCTCGCGCAATTCGTCGTCGGCCAGCGTGTCAAGCAATCGCTGAAAGTCCTCGGCGATGATGGCGGCAAACTCCGGAGTCGGCTCTTGCCCGACGACCTGATCAATGGTTCGGTCGACAGCCGACGACTGCTCTGCAAAAAACACCGACTCGCCACGCACCTTGCCGCCGCCGCGTTTGAGTCGCGCCTGATTTCTCAATTGGTTGATGGCTTTGCGCTCGGTGATCGTGACAAGCACTTGCCACAAATCGTCGCGGTCGTCCAATCGAGGAAACTGTCCGTCCTTGGCTCGCCGGAAGAACGTCTCGAAGGCACTGACGACGACGTCCTCCTCGTCGACAACACGCTTGGGCGCCGCACGAAGCTTCTTGCGGGCCAGGCCAATGAGCCGGACGTAGAAGTGATTCCACAACTCGGTCGCAGCCGTTTCGTGGCCCGCCTTCAGTTCGCCGATCCAGTGGGTGACCGATTCTCCGGTCGACATTTTCCACCAGCCCTCGCTAGTCGCCTGTACCACCAAAATTGATTGTACCCAATTCCTCGGTAGCAGCAACGATCAGGCTGTTTCATTTTTTGTGATGGGTCCGGGAACGAGATGGTGAGTACCAAAATAGCCGAGAGAGAAGCTTCCGAGAACAGCGAAAAATGTACTTCACACTCACAAACCACAGGAGAAAAGTCATGAAAACGCTCAGAAAAACAATGGTACGAATGGCTCTGATGCTGGCGGCGGCTGCGGCATGTCTGGGCGCCTATCCGAGTTCGGCCCAGGCCCAGCAGCCGAACATCACGGGCGTCTGGGATTCCAGCGTCGGCGACTGGAACCTGACTCAGGCCGGAAGTGCTATCTGGGGGACCCTCAACGGGCCTCTCGGAGCCGTTAAGGTTCGAGGATCCATCGATGGCAGGGTGGTCCGTCTCAGCTTCTGGGGTGTGGTCGATTCCGGTACCGCTTGGCTGTACGTGAAACGTACCAACGAAGACGAGATGGTTGGTCGCTACCGAACCACCGTGGGCAAACGATCGGGCCGTTTGACCTTGACCCGGCAATGAACCGCACTCCTCGCCAGCGAAAGCTGCACGTTTGGCTCCGAGGTGTTGCAGGCCGCCCCAAAGGGCACGGGCAACTCGTTCAGTCCGTGCTTCCTCCAGCAGGAGAAAGGACACGAAAATGAGTCGCTACATAGCCACACACAGTTGTCTGGAATTCGCGCGTCTCCGAGTGATTGGGGGTGTTTTTGGCGCGATCGCTGTCTTCGTCGCCGCTCTTGTCAATCCGGCAACCGCCGCGGAAAGCGCCAAAGAGCCTCCATCCAACGGCTGCGGAGACTGCACTCCACTGAACCTCGATTTCCAGGACCTGTGCGATACGTCGTCGAAGGAGATCCGCGACGGAGCTTCGCCCAAGCAAGTGATGGAAGCGATCAAGCAGGAGATTCGTTCTCAGGTACCCAAAGAAACGAAGCGAGGTATTCGACGCCTCGGCGAAAACGCGAGCCGATGCTATCGAGTTGCCAAGACCGATGTTCATTTGTCTTGCGAGCGCAACGGAAAGTCCGTTGCCAACGAAGACGTCTTCCTGAACTACGAGGCTGTCGACATCAGCGGCCACGATCCGGATGTCGTGCCGGAGGTCATGTCTGCCGACTACAAGAAAGTCGTCCAGTCGGCGAGCAGCCACAGCGAGTTCTTCGGGCGTCTCACGGTGGTCATCTATTGGAAGAAGACACCCATCGATCGGATCGTTCTGACCGCCGACAAGCCATTGCTGTCGCCGGGAGAGAGTACGACGGTGCGAGCCAGGCTGGTGTGTGGCAAGTCGCATTTGAAACACCAACAAGTCCGCTTCGCGGTGACATCCGGACCGGGAAGCCTAAAGTCGCACGCGGCAAGCACGGGTGCAGACGCCGAGGCCACCACACAGTTTACGTCCGGCGAGGAAGGAACAAGCATCATCGAGGCTCGCTACGAAGACGTGACGGAGCAAATCGAGATTCAGACGCAGGGGTATCTCTGGGACGTAGAGGTCGTGTACGAAGCCAATGTACCTCCCGCCCGTTACAGGAATGGAGGCACGTTGCACTGTTCGGCGACCTTTCAGGATCTTCCACTGAACAAGATCGATGGCGTCCTGTACCAGCCGAAAGGCCGCGACAGAGCGTTGTTCCTTCCAAGGTTCGCGACCGCTCGCGTGGGCCACAACACCTGGGGCGGAAGCGCTCCGAGATGGGTCCTTGCACCAGGTCATCCGAATCCCAAACGCGACATCGAGCCTCAGCCCACGCCCAACCAGGAGAGACTCACTTCGGTGAGACTCCAATTGGGCTCGGCTCCTTGGGACGACTCAGCTTGGGGCTGGGCCGCGTCGCCCGATACTCGCTACGGTGTGTTCGTTGTCGTCCCGATGACAAAGGTACGACCGCGCGAGCCGTTCTCATTGCAGACGACCTTCGCCGACTCGAAGGGCAGCTACAAAGCCAAATGGAACTTCACTCCCAAGAAAGGCGAAGCGAAGCCTTCGGGGCTCGGCGGGAACCGAACGTTTGGTCAAGACACAATCAACCTGCCCAGAATCCTGAATCTACTTGGCAAGTAGCAGATGCGTGGTTGGGCTAGGTTGTGATTGCTGGTTCAAAGCAAAGGGAGGCCATAACAATGTTCGCAAGTAGTCTCACGCGGAAAGGACACCGTCCTCGGAGGCGGAGCAGTCGAATTCGAGGTTTCCCGGAATCGCCAGGGCGTCGCGGATATGCCCGGCGTCTGGGACTCGAGCCGCTGGAAAACCGCCAGATGTTGAGCATCATCACGGTGACCAGTCTGGAAGACAACATGGATCTCGATGGAAAGGTGACGTTGCGTGAAGCGATCTACGCGGCGAACTATGACACATCCATCGACGGCTCGGACCCCGGCTCCGGCGCCGACACGATCGAACTTGATCCCGATACTGTCTTCTACGGAAAAAGAATCGAGTTAGACGGGTCGCAGTTGGAGATCAGTGACGACCTGACCATCAGCGGTCCTGGACTGAACATGCTGAAGATTGATGCGCAAGGCCGGAGTCGAGTGTTCTACGTGAATGATGACGTGGAGGTCTCGATGAGCCGGCTGTTGATCACCGGCGGTCACGTCGAGGGGGGTAATCCATGGAATGACGGTGGCGGGGGCATCCTCAACAAGGGGAAGCTGGCGCTGTCCGAGACCCGCGTTGATGGGAGTTTTGCCGAAGGGTATGGGGGAGGTATCTCCAACCACGGCCTGCTGCTAGTATCTGATAGCGCGGTGCAGGGTAACGAGAGCCGGCAGGGCGGCGGCGGCATCTTCAACTACAGTACGGG
>JACKQG010004686.1_pt1 | contig 15726 bp, 6 predicted proteins | sample 8237621 | NCBI WGS metagenome assembly JACKQG01 (sample SAMN15677084, study PRJNA649215) | marine metagenome | biome: marine; feature: Black Sea; material: saline water; isolation source: suspended particulate matter (SPM) from the Black Sea western gyre | collected 2013-06-09/2013-06-10 | depth... | reverse complement strand
GTTTGTAGAATGAGTGATTTAGCAAAGATTTAACACTCTCTTTGTTAACCAAAGCCTAATTCTTGTTGGTTTGTAAAATGGTAAATTGGTTAACAGTGTTTTACTCATATTATTGGTGTTTTTGTAGGGAAAAAATCGGCTTCTCTTTCTTCCCAATTACCCAGATAGGTGCAGCCTAATTATTCACCAAAAGTTTGACTACTCTGTTAATAGGCTTCTCGTTCTTTTGTCCAATTTGCTCATAAGACTTTCAATTTATCGCATAATTCAAATATTCTTTGTCTTAGATAAGCGTCTCTATGCGTTTTTATTGATTTTACAAAAATGTCCTCATTTTTTTTGTATTTGAGTTTATTAAGGATATCTTTTATGTCTTTATTTATTACGCCGTTTTCATTTGACGAGATTGTTAGGGTATAATAACCGTTCTTATAAACTGCACTTACCACAATACTGTGTTTATCAGAGCTAAATACAATTCTAGGGTCTTCATCTCCACAAGTCTTATTATAAATTACATTTGAGAAGGGAGCATAGTCGGCTACATTATCCTCAATGTATTTTTTATAAAATGCATATGAGTAATATTCTACGTGATACCCATTTAATTGACTCCTGCTGAGTAGAATATATCTCTTATACTTATCCTGATATCGGATATTTCTATCCTTGCAATATTTAATTAACTCGGAATTCTTAATGAAATAATATCGCCAATCATCTTTATCAGAGAAGTTGTTGATTAATTTTTTCAGACTTTGTTTTTCTTTGTCAAACTCAATTTTATCTAACAATGATTGTAAGATAACTAATTTATTTTCATCACGAAAAACTCTTCTCCAATTTTCTTCTCTAAGTCGAAGAGTTCCCAATTCGTATTTACAAAAACTACGATTATTGCCTCTTCGTTCTATTAAATAATTACCCTCGGATAGCAACGCTCTTTCTACAATGAATTCATCATTGTTATGTAAATCATGCTTAAACAAGGCAGATGTTTTAGAAGCAATTTTTCTAAACTCATCAATGTCATATTTTCCATTCCTTTTTGATAATTCTAGTAGGAATCCTATCTGACCATAATAATATTCGTGATTTTCATAAAAAATAAACGCATCAATCCAGTTATTTGTTTTATCATTAATGATTAAACTTGCTTTTATTCTTTCTTCAATTAATTGATCACGTGAAAAACCTGTAATTTTATTTGTTTTGGAGTCTAAGTATTTATAAATGTCATTACTCTGTTTGGATAGTTTGTTAATTTGTTTGACAGTATTAACAAAATCCCCAGGCCTATCAATTGTGGTATTATATATCAAATTTTTGCAAACACGCGTCCAGTTGAATAATTGTTCAATATCCTTTTGACTATATTCACTAACACTTTTCTTTTTCCCAAGAATAAAAGAAACGAATGAATATAAAAACGTTTTATCCCATAAAGTTAAATTCTTATTGTTTTCCCCATTACCAAAAATCATGTTCAAAACATTAGTAGATTGACCCAACTTACTTAAGACTGTTTCTATTTTATTTCTCGATTCATCATCCTCAAAATATGATAATAACCTGAATGTTTTGTTTAATCCTGTCTCGTTTAAGGCTTTCTCAAAAGTTGGATGCTTTATTTTATCATCATTTAATAATTCAATAATAATTTCTCGTTGATTATCATCTGATATTCTATTTTTTTCAACTTCAACTTTTTCATTTGCGATATAAAAATAGAGAGTCATCAGAATAAAATAATTATAGTATTCACTGTCTATTTCAGATTCTTTTTCATTTCTATATTTCCAGAAAATATCTGTCCATTCAATATCAAGTTTGCTCTGCCATTTATCGACAGTAATGTTGATTGGTGTTTTTTGAATCTGCTTTTGTAGCCATGCCTTAAATGTTTCAAAAGGAGTCAACAATTTTCCTCTTGCATTCATTTTAATATAAATATCGTCAGTTAACTTAAAATCATCAAGTTTAAGAAACTGGAAGGTTATTAATGGATCTTGGTCATCTAATAATCTCTCGTAAAATTCGTCGGTTTCATTTTGGAATAATTGATGTATCGCATCAAGCATAGTCAACATTGATCTAACCGTTGGATCGTTCTGCCAAGAAAGATAATACCATCTAGAATCTTTTATGGTTTCAGATAGACTTGTAGATTGCGTATCATTTCCCACTAGCAAGTTCTGATAATCTATCCCAATGTTTATTAATCCATCACAAAATTCTTTTGAGCTGGATCGTGTTTCATATCTGAATTTTATTTGTTCGTTATCATCAACTAAGAGTTCACAAAATTCTTTATATTTTTCTTCTTTAACTGCCAAATACCAGTGTAATAAAAACAATGTTGTTAATCGTTGTTGGCCATCCAACGGAATAAGAGATTGATTTTCAATATTTCCATAAATAAAATCTAAATTTATTGAACTATCATTCTTTAATGCACGATGCAGTGCGTTCAAAAAAGATTTCCTTACTTCCGCTTGATTGTTTCTCCCCTGCGCATAATCTCTTTGAATAATTGGTATAGTTATGGAATGCTCATTTATTAATTGACTGAAACTAATCTTTTCACCACTGTACTTTGTGTTTGTCATTTCACTCATCTGTATCCTGGGTTAAATATTCTTTAAGTGTATCTTTAATATTTCCAATATAACTATTGCTATCATCTTCTGACCAATACTGCATATTCCCAATACTTTGGCTGTAGTACTTTAGAAAAACATTTTTTGTGCACACAGGAACAAATGTAACCGTTTTATCTTTTTCAATTATTACATTGCGTTTTATGGAGAACACTGCATTTTTGTAACTTCTATTTGTTTCTTGATCTAAAAGCGTGAGATTTCCAATACTGTTAATCCATTCTGGATTATCTTCCTCTTCAAAGTGTTTCAACCATTTTCGATAAAGCTCATCAAATTGTTTATCATCTTTTTCCCACTGCTCTTTATCTAAAAGGATTCTCGTTTCACTTAAAAGGTTAGAAAGATACTTTGTCACTTTTTGTCCATCTATTAAATTATTATAGAGAGTTCTCAGCCATCTCTTTTGATCTTCGACTCTAGGCGGTTTATTATCTGCCAAAGCCCGAATATGCTCTATATCCCAGTTTTCAATTTTAAACTTATCAAAGGGAAATCTCATGTCGGATAAGTGATTTGAGATTATGGTCACAACATTAAAAAGCAATAACAGTGCTTTAATTCGCTTATCACCGTATTCAACGCCTTCTACTTCAGAATTATCAGTCTTGATTCTGCTTTTGATTGTGGATTTTAGATAGGTTTTAAACTCGGTTTTACGTTTATTTTGTTTATTCTTAATTATGTTCAAAAGTGAATCTCGGCCGGCGATTAAGAAACCAATTAAATGATATAATTCATTATCATGATACCATTCATCAAAGGTGAGAAAATAATCTTTTATCTCTTTCCACGAATTATCTATACTTTTTTCTTCATCAAACGACTCTTTATACTTTATAAAAGTAAAATATGGATCATCATGATCGCTGGATCTTTCAGATTTCTTGACTAATAAATTAAAAATTAATTCTATTCGTGTGGAGTAATTTGTTTTATCATCGTGAATAAAATACCAAAAAGAGTCTTCTTGTAAAGTACTCTCTATTCTATCCCATTCTTGAGCAATCTGTAATTGTTTTAAACGAATATTATCATCCGTTAGGGTTCTAAAATTGCTTCTGTTCAGAAATAATGCTTTAATGAGTTCTCCATTTGTAAGGGGAATCTTACCAATATTTATTCGCGTAAAGATATCTATAGCATCTGAATCATCATTTATTTGCACTTCATACCAAATAAATTTTGTTCTATTGAGCAAGGTAGATTCAAAGTCATTTTCCAAACTCTCTCTATCTTTAAACCATTCTCTTATGACTTCATAAGCATTGTAGATATGATAAAAGTCTATATTTTCATTTTGTTTTGTTGGATCAGGATTTCTTAAGAAATCCAGGCTTTTCTTGCGGGTTTGGTAGTTAATCGTATAAAGTTGTTTTTGGCGTTCCTCTGTATAGCGTTGATTTAGAAAGTTCAATATCAAAAAGGTGGTTGTGATCCGCTGTTGGCCGTCGATGACTTCCCATTCTTTTCCCTTGTTTTGTGTTATGACCAATGGCTGAAGGCAGTAAAATTCGGCCTTTTGTTTTTCCTTTTCCGTAAACTCTTTTAGGTCATTTAATAATTCCTTAACTTGCCTTTCACCCCACCGATACCCTCTCTGGTAGGCAGGGATAATAAACTTTTCCTTTCGGAGTTCATCAATTGATTTTAATGTTATACTTGTTTCCATATTAGAACTTTTCTTCACACCAACCTCGTTTTACTTGTTAATAATTGTTGCATTAAGCCCTGTTTTTAATTGTTCGGTTTCATCCTTCAGCTCTAATTCTAAACCATCAATATCAATTAGATGAAACATTGTCAATCCTTTTATCTCCTCGGATCAAAAATGTCACTGGACACTCTTTTCCCACCTACCCGCAAATTGGATATATAGTGAAGCTCAGCTCTTGCTCTTTCATTGTCTGGTTCAATTTGCAATGATTTTTTCAATGCTTTCTTAGCAGAAGCAAATTTGTTCAGATCTATTAAAGCAACTCCTTTTCCCCGCAAGGCCCGCGCTTTTTGTTTTTTGCTTACATAAAGACCGATATCTGGAACTTGATTGTAGAATGAAATTGCTTTCTTATTATTTCCCGTACTCTGGTAGGCAGCTGCTTTTTCTGTTTTGAAATTAGGGTTTGTGGGTTCCAGGCGCAGACCTTCGTCAAATAATTCAATGGCCTTCTGGTAATTCCCCTCTTCCACATGAATATAACCTAAATAGTAATATGCTCGAGGGTAAGCGTTCCCAACCCAATACACATCTTTTTCCTTACCACTACCATGTTTTAGAATCCAATCTGCATAGTGCATGAAAGCTTCTTTATCCCAGAACTTGATATGCAGTTTCCCATCTTTTTTATATTCATTTTTATAATCGGTAGGTACATTAGCAGTGACTTTTTCCAGGATAGTTTTAGCAGATTCCAAGTCTCCGCTACTTATATTGTCGATAGCTTCGTTTACTTTATCGAAATCTTTTTGTTCGGGTGTTCTCTCTTTTCTTGTTTTAGTCATCATTCACTTTCCACCCTTGTAATAAAAAACCCATCTCCCAATTGATAACCTTTATTTATTTTAGCATCCGGTAATAATGAATCTCTGTTTAACTCATATCCAACTTTTCGTAGAGCTTTTTCAACTTGATCTCTAAATACATTTGCATACACACTCACATTTGTTATTGTTATCGATCTCTCTTCGGCTTCATCTAACTCTTCCATTCGTTTTCGAATTGTTCGCCCCGCAATTTTACGCCTATTCGTTTTAGAGTTATCATCGGCGATTGCTGAAATGAATAAATAAGGTCTGCTAATTTCTTGTTTAGACCTTAAATACTTTCTTTCGATCACACGTTCAATGACTTCGCCGTTATTAATTTGGAGGTCAATACCGTCTGATTTCAACAAGAATTCACCGGACGTAATTCCAGTTTTATTTTCTTCAACTGGGGTTTTCTTTTCATACTTTTCAGAAGGCTGAATTAATTGCTGCACAGTGCCGGTATTGATGGTATGACCCTCTCCATCAATATTGATAATCTGATCAGCCTTTTGTTGAACGATTTTTTTGTTTTCTCCCATCATTTCCCTCATTTTGATTCTAACATCCTTATCAAAATAGTCTCCTTTTTGAAGATAGGCCTGTAGATCTTGAAGCTTCATTGATTCTCTGACAGCCAATGCTTCCGACAAAGTCACAAGCTTACTTCTTTTTCTTTCCACGTGTTCAAGTATCTTGAGAATTGCTTTAGGTGGTGGATTAACAGAGGATATTCTCTTGACCCCATTTCGTTCCAGCAGTGCGACACCTACATTACCTTCATAGATTATTTCATAACTACCCAAAGGAAACGCTACATGGCCAACAACGACTTCTTGGGGGTCAGGTAACTCATCTACTTCTACACTGGTTTTATCATCACGAACAGATAGGAATCCTTTTGACCTTCCAATGACGAGGCTTGCTGGCGACAGTTGATTTGTTACGGCAAAGATGAGCCGAGCCAACTCTATAATCGTATCAAACTCATCTTTGCTCACTTCTGTGGGGTTCTTTCCAACAGCATAGATCTTCTCGTTAAGTATGTGAAGATTTCCAATCAGCGATAGCAGGGATGACCAAGTAAGATCAAGGGGTGATTTCAGTAGGGGAAACTCCTCATCATATCCTCCTACTCTCAGTGTAACCTTTCCATTCAAAAACAACAAAAGGTCACCAAAAGAACGCATAGACTCAGAATGGAATTTCTCAAATACATCCTTTTTTGAACTGAGCAGTCCCCTTATCGCTCGAAGGAGCCCTTTCGCATCAAATTGGCGCTGTATAGGCAAAGGCACCTCTTCGGTAAACTCTACCTCAATGGTATCACCATTGTTTTGAAATTGCACTATTTCATTAAATGCCTCACGGTCGATCAAACTATCTGGGGACCTCTTCCCAGCTTCGTCAAGAAGTGCAATCAGCAGACAATAAACCTCATTCTTTACAGATTGATGGATGAGAAGTGCAGGATAGAACCAATTGTCATGTAATTGCCAGCCATAGAGGTCATGTACATGACTAAGAAAGTTAATTAGCTCTTCAGCAAACTCTATGAAGTAGCGTGAGGCATAATTGAGAGTTTTTTCATCACAGAGAGACCCATCGACTGTCTTTAACCATGTGATCTTCGTGCGAGAAAGAAAATCCAAGTATGATTCCAAGAATTCCATCAAGACCTTGTTTGGCGGTTTTGACCACACACCGTAGCGATCAGCTATCCTTCCCACTTCCAAGTCTAAGAAAGCTACATACTCAATGACATCTTTATCTATCTGGTGTACAATCATAGGATTGATTTCATACAACTGATCTATAATCCTCCTTATGCGATCGTACTTCTTTCTTATTCTGTTAATGGGTAGTTCCCTTTCCGGTAAGTATTCTTGTCGGAACTCAGGAACGATATTACAGAGGTCTTTCAGTATCCACCATCGGTAGGAATAAGAGGTATCTTCAAGCGCCTCGTTGTGGGAAAGATACTTGTTCTCACCTCCCGAGTCCCTTTCAACCTTGGCGCGACGCCAAGCTGCTGGGGCACTTCTTCCGGTCAATAACTCAAATGAGAGAAACCCCAGATTGAAATAGGCTGCTGAACTTGAGAAACTGTTCTTATGCAGATCTATACTCTCAATTGAGAAATAGTGGACATCCCGATCAAAGGCGCTCCCTACATTGACGACCATACATTCCCCTGTCTGGGGATCAATAAAAGTAGAATATGGATCAACGTGAGGTAAATTGATCTGACCTTCGGCTCGTACAGAAAAGAAGCTTTTGAAAGTCTGCTCTATTCCTGATAAGATATCAATGATGGTTTTTTCATCGCATACTTGCGACAGAGAACTTAGCGGGATATGACCGCTGTTGACTTCATAGAGAATCGCTACATGAGTAAGACCAAGAGAATTGGTTATTTCGAAGAGCTTGATGGGAATATGTTCACTGGATTGTAAGGATTCCAAATAGGATTGCACAGATTCCTCATCACGGAGCTCTGAATTGTGGTAGATATTCTCTATGGGTATTCGTTCATAGATATAGACGTTCTTACTTTGTGTGTCATCATACCGGAAGACCTGCCGCCCTTCCTGTTCTATGATATCCTTTAGTTGGTTGAAGCAGGGATAATATCCATTTTCCTGGAGCTCCCCCTTTTTAACCTTACTGAGTAAATCAATATGCATCGAGTCACTCGTTTCCTTAGCGAGACGTAGTCGACGTTTATCCAGTACAGAGGACTTTTCTGTTACTTCTGAGGGTATGTAATAGAGCATTTCCTCGACATGCTGTCTCAACAGTGTGGGGAAATACAAGCGTCTCCCAGAATCAAACAGAGAGAAGAAGTAGCTTCCGTTCCATATCCTTTCATTCACCAAACCAGGAATAAACGCTGCCAGTCGAGTTGCCAAAATCTTGGTAAATTGTTCTGGAACAAATTGGAATACCCGGTTTAGAGAAGCATAATAATGCCCCTTACCCGATGCAGTTCTTGCATGTCCCACAAATCGGAAGTGTGTATAGGCGAAGAAAACTATCATAGAAATTGCACCAGGAGTTTCCCAGATTAACTCTGGATTATCCTCAAGACGATCAATCTCGCAAGGGGACATCCGCAGAACTGCCGAAGCGTTGGTATATCTTTCTTGAGGAAGACTCCCTAAGATTGAATATCCTGCAGGAATACCGTTCTGAGTATTGTCCAGATAGAGGTTAAAAAGCGGTAAGAACTGAGGCGAATCATAGTGCAATAGATGCCGAATCAAAGACCGCTTTTCAAAATCATGGACAGACTTATTCGAAATAGTTGAGCGCCATTCACCATCATCCAGTACTTCACCAAACTTTTCCAATAGCAGATAAGACGATCCTCTCACCAATTGATGATCATCCTTAACGTATTCGTACAACAGGTTAACTATCTTTTTTCTTAGCTCGGGACGATCATCATATCCTCCATATTCCAGAGTATCCCAAATAACCTCCTGTGTTAATAATCGACGGTAGCTGTCGATAGACTTCCTGAAGAACAATGTAATATCATCATCATCTTCAGGTTTTTCTGCCTGCATATCTAAGAGAAGCTTGAGAAGAAACTTGGTGTTATACGTGCTGGGATTCCATTTGGGAAGCTTTTCTATCAATAGCTTACGAATTGAAGTAGTATCTATCCCCAACTTGAGCATCGACTTTGATGCAAAATTGAGATGGGGTAAGATCTCATCAATCTCGGCATCAGATTCAAATTCAATTAGACCCTTTAATAACCTTCCAATCTGCTCTACTTCATCTCCTTCTAATGGTCCTTTATGGGTGGTAAGCGCCTTGATTTCCTTGCCAATTCGATATTTTACACGGTTGAGATCTGCCAACAGATCATCCCCTTCATAGAAGTTCCAACCATGATGCTTCTTGCCAGGATTAACATCAAGACCCAGTTCGTCAGAAAGGTAGTTCGATATCTCATTATATACCTTTTTAAGTTTGTGTGAATCACCTTTAAAGACATCGTTGAGAAGAATATATATATCGTCTACATAGCGGTAGTGTACAATAATGTCTTCACCATACTTACTCTGCAGCCACAGATCAAACTGATTGAGATAAATATTGGCTAAAATGTGACTGAACTCAGGTCCCTGGGGAATCCCTTTTCCGTCCTCTCCCTCATCATTATCGAACCGATACAATTCAATAAAACTATTGAGCCAGATCTGGACGTCAGTTCCAATACCGTACTTATCATCTGCAAATAGAGCCTTCAACTTGTCGTGAGGAATTTTCTCATAGTATTTCAACAGGTCAATCTTGATAAACCCATTGAAAATGTAATGACTGATGGACTCTGCTATCTTGAGTGAATACTGTCCCCACTGATTTTCCCAGTATTTGAGGTTTCTCAGGCTTTTGTCATAGTCGTCATTGATTCTATGACCGTAATTGTGTTTGTAGAAGTTAGTTTCATTGTCAAAAACAGGGGCAACAACGTTCATAATTGCTTGCGTGATGATATGATCCTCAATATCCATCACTGCAATCGGTCGATAGTCACCATTGTCTTTTCTTACTTTTATCAGCTGATAAGGACTGAACTGAATCGCTTTTCCCTTGAGCTTCTTTAGTTTCTCCGACAACAAGGCAATGTTTAGGCCCAAGAATGATTCAAACCTTTCCACCTCTTCCCTATCATACCAGACTTCATTTTCTAGGGAATTCTTAACCCTCTGCCACGCCAGGAGAAGATTCGATTCGGAGACGATTCTGTCAATTGGTTTCTCTTCTTCCTTCTGTTTCTTTAGCGCTTCTGTTCTTTGCCTGACCCTGAAGGCAGATTTAGATCGTGGTAAACGTGAAAAACTCTGAGGAGAATGCCCGCCCATTTTCTTGACGTTATCACATAGTTCCCCTTGAGAACAGATTGGTCTGTCGTTATTGTGGGGATGAATTTCAAAAAGCTTCTCGCACGTATAGGGCTTATAGCCCTTCTTTCGAATATTGGTAATATGAAAATCCATCTCCTCTTTATTGTAATCATCACAGTAGCCAATGATTTCGTGGAGCTTTTCTGTACCGGCTTTTCCCAGATTGACCAGCGAAAAACCCAGGACTAGTCTCTGGCCATGCGTCAGATATTTCTCCAATTTTGCGGTTTCGACCATCCCCGAGAAAGCCTGGCAGTTAGCGAAGATGTTCTCAACCCGATCAGATGTGACTTCAATTTGATCAAATCTTTCTTCCTCGAAATCCAACGGGCTTTGAACATCGCTTTCCACTAGATCATCTACTTCGAACTCCTCCTGTAGACTATCAACCAGGTAATGGCTTACCAAATCATCACCAATAGATACATCAAACAATATTGAGAATTGGGTTTCGACTGAGAATTCGCTGGGAGAGGGAATCACAAACTCATCATCAATAAGAACACACTTATTTCCACTCTTTTGATGGATGCCGCATGGGATCTTCACAAAATTGCCAAGACCCTCGTCTACAGAATCCTGTTTGGGAAAGATCTCAACATGGAGGTCCGGAGAGAGCATATCCACTTCCCTCATAATACCGTGACATACAGTCCGTATTTTCGATGCCTCCACATATCCATCACAGAAGCCCCATAAATGAAAGCCTTTGCTTCCAGAGAATTCCGGGAAGAGTGTTATCCCATAGTGCTCCGCACGGTTCACAATTAGCCTTGCCTGTTCCATAAGAGTTGACTTGTAGAGGTCAAATATATCGTTTGAAGTAAGTCCTTTTTCCTTGGAGAGTCTTACACTAATGTCCTTGTTGATATCTAGATCAAAGCAAAACCATTTAACCTGATTACCATTATGAAACGGATAGCTGCCTATAGTAATAGCTCCGTTTATGTGGTCTAGAAGGACATTGGTTGTAAGTGGTGACTCGACTTTCTTGTAGCGGCCACTCTTTTTTTGTTGGCAGTAGACATCACTCCGAACTACGAAGAGCTTCTCCAATAGTCTAGCAAGATGTTGCTTTTGATCACTCATAAACCAATTGACTCAAACAGAACTGTCTTCTAAGATGACTGAGTCTGTCTGTCTGAATATGCCCAGAAAAGGGCGTTTAGATTGGTCGAAAATTAATGGTTACTCTGCGTGTTTCCAATGGTTGAATATCTTCCTCTGCTGAAATGTCCAATGCGTGATCTTTTCACATCAGAATAGTGTCACTTCACCCTATCAAGAGTTCTGATTTGCAACTACCACTGCTCATGGAACCGAACCCAGTTCTACTCACCTCCACTGGAGGTTCAGCTTTGCACAGAAGGAGCCTAGGCGAAACGCTAATACAAACCAAAAATAGTGAAAAAAGCGAAAATATGAGACCTCGTGTGCAACTGTGGAATCAATATCAACAAAGAGCTTGCGAGAAGCCAAAGATCAGTCACGGGATAGTAGCTGAGTACCTTAAGAACATCGGAGGAAAGCTTTAAGGAAATATATAATGAGAAAACTAGGAGTAGGCCATAAGCAATACCTTTATTTGTCGCTCGTAGTACTGGCGAAAATCGGCGGGATCAGTCAACATAATGGCTTCTGCTATTAGAATACGAACTAAGTGATTCGTTTCTTCTTCAAGGGTTTTGCTAAGTTTTTGGTATAAACTATGTTGACGATTAACATAAACTGTATTTGCGTAAAAATATGACGGTGGCCCATTTTCACCCTCATTGACGAAACCGAAATTGAAACCCAGATCTGTCTTGATTTTCTTTAGAATTTTACTTTCAGTCACAGGATTAACATGAGCAATTTTGTATTCGCCACGTTTCGTTATGGGTTTTTTAGGAGGGTGAGTTTTTGATTTTGGTTTCTTTTCCCGCCATGTATGGCTTACAATGTCCTCCAGGTTGCTTGCTCCGGTGTGAGATCTGGAGACAACAACCTCCATCTTTTTAACCAATTCAGGAACCTGCTGAAATGCCTTGCGAATGATTCGAGTAGCCTTAGAAAGTGCTCGTCTGCTTTGGGCTATTAGTTTCTCATCTTCCTGAGACTTGACTAGTTTAATCAGCTTTCGCACCTCTTCCCGTATTATCTTGTGAAACTCTCTATATTCTGAAGTTTTAATCAGGAAATCGTTTCTATCACTAGTGAATTGCAGAAAATCTGCATTTATCTTTCCCGTTATCCTTCGTGTACCATGACCATAATCCTCAAAGCCAAATAGGCTTCTGGTAATCATAACATCTTTCACACAGCACACAATTCCAATTTCAGAGAAAGGTAATGCTTTGTTTGCTAATATCAATTCTCCAGTTATTAATCCATACTTAGATTGTATATCAATGCTAAAACGCCTACCTTGAATAAAGATTGGTTCTATTTTTTTACCATTGATATAAACATCAAAGTTTTCAGCATCGAGGGGAACAGTCGTTCTGATTCTATCAGCAACTTCTTGAGGAGTAAAGTGCTGCTCAATGTCAAAAAGAGTTATTTGAGTTCCAGCATTTTCTCCATCAATCGGCTCTAATTGAGTACAAGGTACAGTCCAAGTAGACTCGTCTGTTTGCCATTTTTGTTGGTCGAAGACCACGCGTGCCTTAAAATTTCCTTTTTTGGTAATAACTTCGAACCTTGCAGTAGCGCCTAACGAGCTAAATTTCCCAATACCCATCTCTCCAATCAATTTCCGTCCAAATCTTTTGCTTCTCCCAGTTTCTTTCTTATGTTCAGACCCAACTTTGAAATATAGATGTAATTCTTCCATATTCATTCCTGAACCATTATCTGTGACGCGAATTATTTTCGGTGTCAGATCAATGTCAACCCTAGACGCATCGGCATCATAAGCGTTATTCACAAGTTCACGTATTAAGTCAATACTCTCCTTATACATTCTACGTCCCAGAGTAATTATATGTCTCTTATCAAAACTTATTGGGATTCTCTGTTCATCATTCATTGTTGTTTCCTCCTTCCATAAAGTAGTATTTATTATCAAGAGTTCTATACACATTGTCAAGCTTTTTGAATAGTCTCCGAATCCGCCTTTCATCCTTTTGTGAGAACTGAGTTCTTCCGAAGTAACCGGAAAGTTTTGAAAGGATGTAGTTAATACTTATCGGAGTTTCCTGTTCTTTCAAACAGACCAAAATCGCTTTTCGCAGTTTGTCGGTTTTTATTTCTTTCACTCCAACTCTACTTACTCGCTCTAAGTAACCCCATTCCCTTAAAGCGTACATGCCCTTGCCAATGTTAACGACACCCCTAACAGAACTTAATGCATATTCTAAAGTGCCAGCCTTTAAAAGTGGATATTTTTCATAAACGTAATCCCGCAACTCATCAAAAAAAGATGGCCTCCCAAGAGATTTCAATGTGGATACGATAAGCCTTCTACAGACTTCCGCCATATTTTTGATTTCTGGGTAAGGGGTTTTCCTACGTAATGGTTGAATGTATTCTTCTAGCAGTTGAATGGCTTCACTCTCATCAGCTACGATTGTTTGAAATGGATCCATTAAGTGATATTTCTGACCAATTCTACTTGTTATTTGATGGTTTTCGGAAAAAAACTTATCATAGCAGCTCGCTAGTTGCCTTAGCACCCTCTTTCTTGTACTATGTTTTAATCTGTTCATTGCTTGTTTCTTGATTTGACGAATACGTTCCCTTGTTAAGTTATATTCTTCGCCGATTTCACTTAGTGTTAATGCATAGTCTCTATCAATCCCGAAATACATTTTTATTACGTCACGTTCTTGTTCTTTTAAAGAAACCAAGCAATCCCGTATTTCTACCTTAATGGATTCTATAAGCAATTCCCTGCCAACGTCTTTGTTCTCGGTTAGAAAATCCAACACACTATAATCAAGTCTGAGATAGGGTATCTTTGAGCAATCAAAACCAGTGTCATTACGCCGATAGATTATATGATCAACATCATGATGCAGGGCCAAGGGCTGAGTTAAACAAAGGTATTCAGCATACATCTCTTCATCAAAGTAGGTTACTATTGCATTAAAGGCGTTCGCTGGATAACGTACAATTGACACCTGATCGCGAACAGAATTGCCCAAATGTCGATATATGTTCCTGTGCAAGTAATTCTTCAGCAAACCGCTACTCACCTCATATTTTAGTAGTGCTCTAACAAGTGAAACGTTTGCATTTTGAATTAGATCTTCCAATTGCAAGCCTCTTCCCACGAAGTAGAGAACTTCCTCAATAACGATATATTGGCTACAAATGACTAATCTTTCAAGGGCGCTATGACTACCTGATTTGTATTGCGAAAGCAGTTCTCTTTCTTGCTTAGCAGTAAGAGTTTGTAAGGGTCCAATATCCTTGAGATACTGCTTTATGAGAAAAGTGGTGTTTTGAAATCTCGGGTTCTGGAGTTCGTACTGATTTAAGAAAAGTTCCGGTGACCAATGCATCTTCGAGATGATAGATTTCCTACCGATGTCTGATTCAGTACTAGAACTAACCCCCATTTGAGATTTGAACAAATTTGATTGTAGACTCTGGCCTCATCATCCACTTAAGGAAACTTATGACTTGATTACTAAAACAGGTCCAATTCCCGCTGAACCATGACAACAATATTGTATTTCTTAATCCCCTTCATGCAGATAATTCCTTCCAGCTATCTGAATAGCAGACTTCTTTGTACTTACAATAACTACATACCCAATTATCATCGACCATCGGAAATTTATCGATACTAGCCTTATTCTCAAACTCATCGTCCAATAGCTCTTTCATCTTGAAAATGCCATCATTAATCATATCTTCAGTCCTTGTAATGATGGTTCTGTTCGGCTTTATCTTTGGTGAAAGATGATGTTTAAGATAGACATCAATTAAGCGCAAATCCTTAAGATCAACATCCCACTTCTCCTGAGCGTAGAGTGCATATATTGATAATTGTATTTCATCTTCAGGGGTCTTTTTCCCTGTTTTCCAATCATATATATAGACCTTTTCCGCATGCCTTATAGCAAAATCTACCACACACCATACCTTTGTGCCATGGAAGTCAAAGGTATCCATTTTTTCCTTTGAGAGCCATTCTCGTGTAGACAAAGTCTTAATGAAATCATAAGATTCTGACAGATAAAACCCGTGAATACTCTCTACCATGGTGTCTTTAATCTCTAAGAGTCGATCTGTTGATGGATTTTCTTCGTAATAATGCTCAAACAGGTTCGTTTTCCACTTTGGACTTCTTTCCCATTCACCGTTCTTTGATTCTCGCCATGATTTCCTGAAATTGTTAATGATTTGGGCTTCTGCTTTATCTACTGGTATCTCATACCCCCTTTTCCATGATTCGAGAACAATACTGATCATCTTGTGGACAACATCTCCCGCGAGCATGGGAAGGGTTGTCATGCTCTTTAACAGATAAAGTTTCCTAACTACCTCATCTGCATTTTCCTCCCAACCTCCCCAAGAACCATAATACTGATAGTAATACTTACGTTTGCAAGAATTAAACATCCTGTGTCGTGAAAAAGACCAAGTGAAATCGTTTGTCAGCTTTTTATTTTTAGGCATGGTTATAT
>JACKQG010004685.1_pt1 | contig 15728 bp, 16 predicted proteins | sample 8237621 | NCBI WGS metagenome assembly JACKQG01 (sample SAMN15677084, study PRJNA649215) | marine metagenome | biome: marine; feature: Black Sea; material: saline water; isolation source: suspended particulate matter (SPM) from the Black Sea western gyre | collected 2013-06-09/2013-06-10 | depth... | reverse complement strand
CCCGCGATTCTTCGGCAACCGGCACCGCAGGGGCGGGCCCCCCGGGCGGGGAGGCGTATCGGGCATGGCCGTCAGCGGGAGCCTGGGCCCCGGCCTCATTGACGCATCCCGGGGCGCCGACGTCGGGCTCGCCCGCCCCGCCACCGCAGACGTCTTCGCCTGCGGCCTTTAGTGCTTTAGCCTTGGCGTCTACTGCCAAGGTTGGTGAAGGCGAGACATTTAGCGCCCAAGTGGAAAGTGAATTGGTTTTCATATAAAATTAATAGTTTTTAAAGGAGACAAGATAGCGGGCAAGCCGTTTTCACTTTATCATTCAATGGATTGCAGTAATTCTTCGGACACCTTTGGCGTCTCGTCCAATCCGGCAGGCGTAAAGACCTCCCTGCCCAAGTCCAGATCAGTTGCCGCCGCAGTAACGGTAAAACGTGTTCTTGCACTAGTGAGGGCATCGCGAAAGTCCAGAGTCTTGGCAATCCACGTCTCCCCGACCTTCTTCAGGCTGACGAGCCCGAAGGTCTTGTCGGGAACACCGCGACGACCGAAGAACTCGACCCGTAACGGAGCCTCATAGACATCGTCCAAAGCAAGACGAATCTTTTTCAAAGTAGGAACGGCTTCACTCGCCCATGCAGGCGGTGAAAACTCGAATAAGTGAGAAGGTCTGCCGATCACTCTACCCGATTTCTGATAACGAGCATCCCAAAAAACGAAGGGCATCATGAGGTCAAAAAGCGTGTGCCCCATACCAGGCGCCAAGGGCTGGAACAAATCAGTATTTTCCAATTGCTTGGATCCATTGCCATCGAAAGCATTCATCCACGCCTCAGGTTCGGGACCATTACGCAAGAGGAATGCTTTCGCTTTTTGATCGGTATCGCCCATGAGATCGAGACGAATCAACCCATGACCAAAAGCCAAACCGCAAAGCGAACCTTCGCGGGTGGTCACTTCACCTCGTCTCGGATAATGCTCCAAGCGAAATCGCAAGAGAAAACCATGATGGAAGGCCTCCGCGGAGGGGTTTAAGCCATGGAACTTACGGAAACGCTCCAATCGCTCGTTAGCTTTTTCTGGAGTGAGAATCTTGGCAAACCCTCGTGCGGGAAAATCCTTTAGTTGTGCCGATGCACCGGCAAGGGCTCCAAACAAAAAGGTTAAAAGTAAAAGCCTCCTAGAAAAAGTCAGTGAGCATGAAGGCATTTCAATAAGCTTGGGAAACATTACCGAATCGCTTTTTTATCGAGGATTAGCCTCGATGATCAATTGGAACTCAATTGGCTTTATCGGGGGGTGCCCGATCCATTCCCCCCCGGAATCGAGGCGGGAGTTGAATTTACCTCGGGAACTGGTGTAGAAGCATTCGCTTCAGGTATAGCGGGTGGTGGTGGAGTATTGGGCAAAGGGTCGGTGTCGATCGGTTCGGGAATCGATGGCGTTTCGGCAGAGCCGAGACCCGTTGAAGAACTAGGGACTAATGCGGGCGAAGCTCCACCCGTTCGTTGCAAACCATCATCCTGTGCGTCCATCTGGTAAAGGACATAGAGCGAGAAAGACAGTATAAAGAAGCCCAAGACGCTCCAAACCGTCATCTTTGTTAATTGGGCACCTGCACCTGCTCCCAGCACTTGGTCGGCGGCTCCACCGCCCAATGCGGAACCCATGCCGCCGGAGGTCCGTTGCAACATCACCAGAAGGATGATCAACAGGCACAGAAGAATAAGAATGGTGGTAACAAAAACGATCATAGCTATAAGGTAGAAGAGAGTACTATGGCCCTCTTTTCAACAAAGGCAATCCTGTTTGAAGACTTATGCGCCCAAGACCGAAACGATACGGCGGAGGTCATCCTCGTCCGCGAAAGGTATGATTAGCTTACCTTTGCCAGCCCCATTTGCGGTTACTTTTGTCTCTACACTGAGCCGAGAAGCGACCCGCTCTGCAATTTTACGAAACTCTGGATTCAAGTGAGAACCACTGGTTCGACGAAAAGTAGCCTTGTTTGAACCCGAACGCAATTCGACAACGGCAGCCTCGCATTGCCGCACGTTCCACCCTTCGCGAACGGCACGAGATCCAAGTTCGCCTCGAACCTCGATGTCCTCAACTCCCAAAAGCACCTTGGCATGACCTACGGAAAGCTTTCCGGACACCAAAAGATTCCTGAGAGCATCGTCGAGTTGAAGGAGGCGCATCATGTTGGTCACATAAGTCCTGCTCTTGCCCACTTTCTCAGCCACTTGGGCTTGGGTCAGGCTAAAATCGTTCACGAGAGACGAATAGCCAAAAGCTTCCTCAAGAGGATTGAGTCCTTCGCGCTGCAGGTTCTCAATTAGCGAGAGTGAAGCAGAAGAAAGATCCGTGGCTTCAACCAAACGCACGAGGATAGTGTCACGTCCAAGTTCCCGGTGGGCTCGCCATCGTCGTTCACCTGCAATAATCTCATAACCATCGCCGTTCTTGCGAGCCACGATAGGTTGCAACAGACCCTCGGACTTGATACTTGCGGCAAGCTCGCTCACCTTGGCGGGATCTAGGGTCTTGCGGGGTTGGTGAGGGTTGGGAACCAAGTGATCCAAGGGAACCTCAAGAATTTTTTCGGCACTATTATTTGCGACTAACGTATCGCTAAAAGGACCCTCGACAATTGTGGTCACCTCCTCGGGTACATCCTTGAGAGCAGAATGACCCGGCATTTCGGCCACGGGATCCATGGCGACCACCTGAGCACCGGCACCGCCCGCGATCAGGCTACCGAGACCGCGACCGAGACGAGAAGTTGATTTAGCCATAATTGTTCTTTCTTAGCTTTGCGGGACAAAAAGTTCTTTTCCTATGTGAATTTTTTTCGGGTCGGAAATCCGATTGGCGGAAAGTATCCATGAAATCTTTGATTTATACTTTTGGGCGATGCTGCTCACGGTTTCTCCTTTTCCCACAACATGCAGGAAACCCTTGTCCTTGGGGTAATCATCCGTAAATTGCACGGATGGCGACGATGCGATCGGCGGAGAACTCTCATTATATGCATCAAAACCAGCGTTCATTTGCTTAATCAGCTTTTGCAAACCTTCATCCACATGCCGCCGAAGAGCTTCCGCCCCTGTCTTGTTTTGTGCAATGTCTGCTCGCAAACTGCCTAATCTACCATCCATTTGCCGAGCAAACTCCTGTAGACTACCTGCGGAAACACCCTGAGTTTTACCCGCTTGCTCAGCAACTATGCGCAATTGAGCGTTCTCCCGTCTCAAGATTTCCACCTCACTGCGGAGATTGGCTACTTGCCTGGAGATCAACTCCAAGTCCTGACTAAGGTTGGCCAGACGAAGATTTGTGTCTGCCGCCCAAGAGGAAGAAAAGGCACCGACAAACAGAAAACCGGCGACTAGCATTAGCATTTGGAAGGAGAAAAACGACCAGCCTCGAGAAGCCCATCTCCCACCACGAAGAATTAACCAATTATTCATTACCACACTCCAATATAATGAATACTATGATTTAACGGATTTATGCAAGTTTACTTTTAAGAATTAGGGAAATCAAGGACTCAAGAAAGAAGCAATTCAGAAAGGGTTTGGCTCCCAACGAACTCTCCTTCCGAAAGAGGAAAACCTGATAAAAATTCTGCTGTTGGCATCATTCGCCCGCCCGGACGTTGTAGTTCGAGTAAAGACAACGCACCTTCTGTCGTTCCAATAGCCACTTCCCGAGGACTTGGCAAGATCACCTGCCCCGGCACTATCTCTCCGCAAGATTCAACGACCTTTACGGAACCGACCTTTACGCGAACTCCTTGGACTTCGAACCATGAACCCGGCCAACCTCGAAAAGCAGAGACTCTCCGCACAAGTACCGCGGCAGGAGAGTAAAAGTCCAGTGCTCCATCCGACTTGCGGAGCTTTCTACAATAAGTGGCCGCTTTTTCATCCTGCGGAGTTTCCGTGGCTTCGCCCGCCAAAAGGGCAGATAGGTTTCGGCGAAGAAGAGGAACGCAGGCAACCGACAACTTCTCGCGAAGCCGAGGACCATCGTCATCCGCCGCTATGGGCGTGATCTCCGTATCCACGATGGGGCCCGCGTCCATGCGCGAGACCACGCGCATGAGGGTAGCCCCGGTCTCTTTCTCGCCTTGGGCCAAAGCCGTTTCCACAGGAGAAGCCCCGCGATAGGCAGGCAACACGGAACCATGCAGGTTGTAAGTCCCGGCGTCAGGCGCATCCAACAAGGCAGAGGAAAGAATATGACCGTATGCCATGACCATTGCCAGAACCACGCCTTCCTGTCGCAACCAAGTCACCTCCGGTTCAAGAGGTTTTGCGGGATCAAGTATTTTAACCCCGTTCTCGCCAGCCCATGCCTTGACGGGATTGGAGCGCATTTTTTTACCTCTGCCCGACGGTCGATCGGGTTGAGTGATAACTCCTACAAGTTCGCAGGACGAAGATGCCTCTCTCAAAAAAAAATCGAGGCTAGGCAAGGCTATGGCATCCGAACCATAAAACACCACGGGGGGCTTCGGCATAAGTCTAATGAACTTTGAGCCCGTCTCCCATCCACGAGAGTTGGTCGCTCGTATAGTATGACACAAAAAACGGGGCCGACGTTCGAAAGTGAAACGTCGGCCCCGTATTTATTAAACCCGTGAAGAGGTTTAAGAGAATTATTCGAGAATGCTCAAGGCAGTGGTGGAATGCGGCGGATGGGATGAATAAGGCTATGGGCCGAAAGCTTCATTCTAGCTTCCGGAGTAACGGGCTTCTTTACCTGCAAGTGAAAATTTCAATGGGCAACCGATGAGTGAAAAATGACCTGTAATGCTCTTTTCCAAGTATCGACTGTAGGTTTCGTCCAAGCGTTCGCCTTGGTTACAGAAAAGCTTAATTCGAAAGGGACGTGAAGAGACTTGGAGCGCGTAGAAGAGTTTGAAGCGTTTCCCCTTAACCGCTGCCGGCGGCCGTTGTTCGAACATATCTCCAAGAAGGCGGTTCAAGGGGGAAGTGGGAATCGGAACGTCCATCCGAGCGTCCATGTCGCGAGCGGCCGCAAGAAACTCCCGAATGGAATATCCGGTTAGGGCAGAAGCAAATAGCACCGGTGACTCGGGCAGAAAAAAGAGCTCTTTGCGAAGAGATTTCTCATAGGATTTTCTAAAGTGTTCTTCATCGCGATAACCGGGAAGGGGATCTCGTCTAAATCCTTCCAAAACAAGATCCCACTTATTGACAAGAACGGCAAGTCCCCTACCCGCATCCAAGATTCTTCCGGCAAGGATTTTATCCTGCCGAGTCACACCCTCTCGAGCATCCAAAACCAAAAAGACAACGTCCGCGCCCTCCATAGCTTGCTCACTGCGCAAAGAGGAAAAGTAATCGAGAGAGCAATCGACGCGCTTTCGTCTTTTCAGGCCGGCTGTATCGAAGAGACGGAAACGCCACGGTTCTTGATCGGCGGAATCTCCCTCGAAATCGAGATCCAATTCAACGGTTTCCCGAGTGGTGCCCGGAACGTCGCTGACGATCAGACGCTCTGAGTTAAGAAGACGATTGCAAAGCGAGGATTTGCCCACATTGGGACGACCGATAAAAGCAATCCGAACACGGCGAGCTTCTTTTTCGACAGGCTCATCAGCAGGTGGCGGGAGAAGTGCCTCCACCCCCTCGAGAAGATCTCCAACACCGTTCCCATGCTCAGCTGACACGGGAAAAACAGTGGAAAAGCCAAGACTGGCAAATTCATGACGGGCGTAGTCCTGTTCAGGGATGTCCATCTTGTTGACAACGAGGACAGGAGTCTTCCCCATCCGACGAAATTTCTCGGCAAGGGATTGATCCAAAGGAATAAGACCTTCGCGCCCATCGACCACGAATAGAAGAACATCGGCGGCGCGAATGGCAAAATCCGCTTGATCTTCCGTTGCTTCCTGAATCTCCACGGGTGTCATGGAGGGGGTCATCCCTATGCCGCCGGTGTCCATGACGACGTATCCTCCGGGCGCATCGGCAACGACGACGTCTCGAGTAACTCCGGGGCGATCATGTACGATTGAGATTCGCCGGCCCACGATGCGGTTGAAGAGACGGCTCTTACCCACGTTGGGGCGACCGACAATAGCTACACTACGAGTTTGCACAAATATAGGAAAGTTAAGGAATGGTTCGGAAAATCAGGTAGTCGCAGTTGGCTAAACTGCTGCGGCGGCATCTTCGGGCACGATATCATCCCGAAAACGAGCGATGCGATCGGTCGCCTCGACAAGATTTTCATAAGAGGGAGAAAAGCTTGCTCTCACATGGTTGGCGCCATGTTCCCCGAATGCGGTTCCCGGCACGACGGCAACCTCGGCTTCACGAAGAAGGCGATGGGCAAAGTCAGTATCGCTCAACCCTGTAGAAAGAATGGAGGGAAAAGCATAAAAGGAACCTCGAGGAGAGTGGCAGGACAGACCGATTTCGTTGAAGCGACGAACAATGAAGTCTCGACGACGATGATATTGCTCCTTCATACGAGCAACATCGTCAGCCCCATTCACCAGAGCCTCGATAGCTGCTTCTTGGCTTAATATGGGAGCGCACATCATGCAATACTGGTGTATCTTCATCATTGCCTCGATAAGAACTGCCGGACCACAGGCATAACCAATACGAAATCCAGTCATGGCAAAAGCCTTCGAGAAACCGTGCAACAAAAGAGTCCTCTCCTTCATCCCGGGAAGGGAGGCAATGCCGACGTGCTCGCCCTCGTAGGTCAGCTCGCAGTAAATCTCGTCGCTAATGACAAGGAGGTTCTTGTCGATGGCGAAACGCGCAAGACGTTCCAGTTTTTCACGATTGGCCGTACCGCCTGTGGGATTGGTCGGAAAGTTGAGTAGTAGAGCCTTGCAGCCGGGTTCCCAAGCAGCTTCGAAAGCAGCAGGGTCGAGAGCGAATCCATCTTCGGGTTTCGTGCCAACTGGAATAGCCTCGCCAAGAGCCAAGGTAACACTTGGGGCATAAGACACGTAACATGGTTCGTGGTAGAGGACCTTGTCGCCGGGATTCAAAATCGCACGCAGAGCCACATCGATAGCTTCGGAAACTCCAACGGTGACAAGAATTTCGCTCGAAGGATCATACTCCGGACCGAAGAAATCGGCGACATACTTCGAGATTTCGCGGCGAAGCCGGAGCAGACCCCGATTGTCAGTGTAAGAGGTGCGCCCCTTCTCAAGAGCAAAGATGGCAGCTTCTCGCACATGCCAAGGGGTAACGAAATCAGGCTCTCCAATGCCAAGAGAAATGGCTTGGGGCATCTCGGATACGACGGCGAAAAAATCTCGTATACCTGAGCGAGGCAAGTCTTTCACATGCCTCGCCACGAAACTTTCATGATCTAAACTCATTAGGGAGAAACGGGGAGCTTGTCGACTACTTCGGTCTCGTCGACTAAGAGATGTCGCTGCTCTTTGTAGGGGCGAAGCAAAAAGTGGGTGGAGGTAGAGAGAACCCCCTCTATCGTGGCAAGTCTTTCGGAGACAAAGGCAGCGACCTTTCTAAGGTTTTTGCCGGTAACAAAAACCAGAAGATCGTATCCACCCGACATAAGATAACAGGATTCCACTTCCTCAAAACGAGCAATTCGCATGGCAAGGCGATCAAAACCGCCTTCACGCTCGGGACTGATCTTCACTTCGATCACTGCCCGAACTCGCCCGTCCTCCACTTTCTCAGGATTGAAGACGGGAAGCCAACCAAGAAGGCTCTTATCCTCCTCGAGGCGACGCAACTCTGCCTCGACCTCGGCTTTTTCTTTGCCGAGGACATTTGCAAGATGATCGGCACAAGGTTTAGCGCCTTCGAGCAAGAGGGTAAGAACATCACTCATAGCATTCTAATCATAGATAAAAGTCTGCGATGGTAAAGGGAGAAAAGCGGTTGAATTTGCCCGTTTTTGCCATTGGAGAAAAGGGAAACGTATTCAAGCAATGGATAGACCCTTTTCCAAAAATAGATTAAAGAGAGCGTTAAGAGCCAAAGAATGTGAAATTTCACCAGATCGAACACGATCCGAGATTTCAGCAATGGGTATGAGAACGGTCTCGATTTCCTCATTGGGATCGAAATCAACTTCGGCCACTTTTTTCACATTCTCGACAAGGACGAAGTGGCAACGATTGGAAAGAATGGCCGAATTCGGGCGGCATTCCGATAAGAGTCTAGCGCTTTCCCCGGAAAATCCGGTTTCCTCTCGAAGTTCACGAAGGCCCGCGGTCACCGGATCTTCACCTTTTTCGATCACGCCGCCGGGAGTTTCAAGAGAAAGTTCTCGAGATCCGTAACGGAACTGTCGGACCATGACGATTTCCTTGGTTGGCGTAACAGCCAGCACATTAACCCAGTCGGAGGTATTGAGAACATAGAAGTCCCCTTCCCTTCCGTCCTTCGGGTGCCTAAAGTGCTGGGATCGAACCTCGAAAATTCGACATTTGGCATGCAAACGATCTTCGATCAATTCCCATTTTTTCGGAATTTCATTCATATTCAGCGTAGGTCTAATTTTTCGACGACCATGGCAGTGAGATCAGAGTGGACGGAAACTTGATGTTCCGCTGCCTTGACTCGAAGATCGTCATCGACGGGATTTCCCGTTTCCACCAAAGCGGCAGGAATCCCGGCATTGAGACCGGCCTCGACATCGCTCCAGGAGTCACCGACGACACAACTCTTCTCAAGTGAAAGATCGAACTTTTCGATGCTCTCCAAAATGAATCGAGGAGAAGGTTTTCGATAAATTTGAGGTTGATCGGGTCTTTCCGTAGCAATGCAGACGTCGGCAAAGATATCCGGGCTCAATTTCAAGAGCTCAAGCATCCGGGAATTGCATGCGTGGACTGCTTCCATCTGAAAAAACCCTCGTCCCACACCTGACTGGTTTGTGAAAAGAAAAAGCAGGTAGCCAGCCTCCTGCAAAGCGCGCAAGGTTTCAGCTATTCCCTGAAGAGGAAGGACCTCCTCGGGATCGTGAAGAAAGTCGACATGCGAGATCAGGGTACCGTCTCGGTCGAGAAAAATTCCGGCAAGGCTCATTGGGCTGCATGGAGAATCTCCTCGGGAGAAGCCGTAGCCGTTCCCACTTTGGCCACCACAACACCAGCAGCCAAATTAGCGAACACCGAGGCTTCTTCAAAAGTGGACCGAGCGGCAAGAGCCAACGTCATGGCGGCGATCACGGTGTCGCCGGCTCCCGAAACATCGAAAACTTCGCGAGCTGCAGTAGGGATACGCTGAATAACTTTTCCATTTTCGATCAGCAACATACCATCAGCGCCCAATGTCACGGCGACTCTATGTGGTCGATGAGAATCATGGATAGCGGCGGCTATGGCTTCAGTGGGAAACTCGTCAAAGTCCCCTCTTTCCAGACCTGCAAGCTGCAAAGACTCGGCCTTGTTCGGAGTCATCAGGTCAGGGGAATCATAGTTGAGGGATCGACGAGGTTTGGGGTCGACGGCAAGAAACTTGGCTTCGCTTCGCAATAAGGTGAGCAACTCGTCGTTTACGAAACCCTTGGCATAGTCGGATACGATAACGGCATCGGCGTTCCGAGCCTTTTCAGCAAGCAATTCAGAAAACGCATCGAGATTTGGCGCATAAGCCTGATAAGATTCCTCGCGATCCACCCGACAGATTTGCTGGTTGCCTGCCATTACGCGTGTTTTGCAAATGGTCGGCGCTTGAGAAGAAGTAAAAGCGGGGTCACAGGCTATTCCTCTTTCGGCAAGGAGAGCAAGGAGACGCTCACCCGCTTCGTCCCGACCGAAAACTCCGCCAAGATCCACGAAAGCCCCGAGGGCCGCAGCATTGAGGCCAACGTTCGCCGCTCCACCTGCCACGGAATCTTCACCGTCCACATGTAAGACAGGGACGGGAGCCTCGGGAGAAATGCGAGAAACTTTGCCACGAACGTACCGGTCAAGCATGACATCTCCGATTACGAGAATACGAAGGCTCTTGATTCGTTCAAGAAGTTCGTTCATCGAATGAATTCAGTGAAAGGAAATGGAAAGATAGTTGGATTCGCCATTGCGATCGTTATTACTATGCTAGCGATTGGCTGTCGAGAGGAAGGAGAATCTGTTCACCCTGAAGGATTGGGCTTCGACTCTTGGTTCCCGCTTCACCTCGGCGAAACAGTTCTGCAGGTCCAACTGGCCGTCACACCGGAAGAAAAGGCGAAGGGTCTCATGTTTCGCGAGGAGCTAGCCGAAGATCATGGCATGCTCTTTGCGTTCCAAAATCCGGGACCGCAAAAGTTTTGGATGAGAAACACACGAATACCTTTGGACATAGGTTACTTCTCACCCGAAGGTGTGTTGAGAGAAATTCATGCCGCCCAACCTTTCGATGAAAGCGGTTGCCCTTCTCGCAGCAACAACATCAAAATAGTCCTCGAGTTGAACCAAGGGGCCTTTCGAGCCGCCAAACAGTCTCCGGGAGCTAAACTGAACTTGAATGATATTGCAGTAGCTCTCGAAAAGAGAGGGTTTTCGTCACAGCAGTTTGGAATAAAGACATCTCACACCGCATCCGAAGCATCCGAGTAGCCTCCAGGATTAAGAGATTGCCAGTTCCACGCATCGGTTAGCATTTCTCGAATGTCGCGCTTAGCTTCCCAACCCAGAAACTTTTTTGCAAAAGTGGGATCGGCCCACGCTTCGGTAACGTCCCCTAATCGGCGACCTTCGATCTCGTGAGGTATCCGAATTCCGTTCGCTTGCTCAAACGCATTCAAGACCTCGAGAACGGTTGATCCTTTTCCGGTGCCTAGGTTACAAACAAAAAGACCGGGGGCCGTAGACAGTTTTTCAAGAGCATGAAGATGAGCTTCGGCAAGATCCAAGACATGAAGGTAGTCGCGAATCGGAGTACCGTCCCGAGTCGGATAATCATTCCCGAAAATCCGAAGTTTTTCTAAACGGCCTGATGCCACTTGGCAGACGTAAGGCACCAAATTATCAGGAATTCCCGCAGGATCTTCTCCAATTCTCCCGCTCGGATGAGCTCCGACAGGATTGAAATAACGCAAAATGGCAACGTTCCATCGCTTATTGGCCGCACAATGATCCCGAAGAATTTCCTCCATCATGTATTTTGTGCGACCATAAGGACTGGACACTCCGCCGATAGGATGGGTCTCGGCCAGAGGAATCTCTTGAGGCTCTCCATAGACCGTGCATGAAGAGCTGAATACCAGATTATGAACGCCAGCCGCCTCCATCGCCTCAAAAAGCGCAATCGAGCCAGCGACGTTGTTGCGGTAATAAGGAAGCGGCTTCTCGGTAGACTCGCCCACAGCTTTGTAGGCAGCAAAATGCAAAACGGCTTCGATCTCGGAATGCTCTTCGAATATTTTGTTCAAGGTTGCGGGATCGCCCGCATCACCTTCCAGCGCGACAGGATGCCTCTGCGCCAACTCCCCCACCCTTTTGAGGGAAACGGGAGAAGAATTGGAATAATTATCCAAGGTTACCACTTCATGTCCGGCTTGGAGCAAAACCAAAGTGGCATGACTGCCGATGTACCCTGCTCCTCCCGTTACCAAGACTTTCATTTCAACGACTGCCCCGGGCCAACGACCTGAGGGTCGACAGGATAATCTGTAAATCCAACAACAGAGAGGCGTTCTTTATGTAATAGAGATCGTGGGCAAGTTTTTCCCTAGAGGCATTGGAATCGGCAGCGTAGCGGAAACGAATCTGGGCCCAACCCGTAAGCCCCGGCTTGACAAGGTGACGACTTGACCAGAAGGGAATTTCCACGGCCAGTTTCTCCTCGAGCTCAGGGCGTTCAGGACGTGGACCTACGATTGACATCTCCCCACGCAAGACATTCCAGAATTGAGGAATCTCGTCTATGCGCCACTTACGCAGGAAGCGACCGACGCCAGTGACCCGAACATCTTTTTTCGCAGCCCATTGAGCTCCATCTTCTTCGGCATCCGTTCGCATGGTTCGAAGCTTATACAAAACATAATCGCTTCCTAAATATCCAGTACGCCGTTGAGAAAAGAAAATTGACCCACGCGAGTCGATTAAAATTAGAACTGATGCAATTGCCAAAATAGGGATTAAAACAACGAGCCCTATAATTGCCACCAGTATGTCCAGCAACCTCTTCGCTCGATGAAAAAGAGGATGACGAAGCCTCAGGTCGAGTCGAGCCAGCCAAGCCTCGTCAACGTATTGTGGGGGAATACGCGCAAACGTTCGTTCCCAGAAATCCACGATGTCGGAAACGCGCGTACCCCCAGCCAACAAGGCAACGACATCAAGCAAGCCTGTGTGTTCGGTATCGCGTTGGGTAACCACTTCGTGGATGCCGAGCTCCTCGCAATATCCAACTAGTCCCTCAGCAGAGTCCGGTACGTCTTCCTTGAATCCTTCCAACTGCAATTGCTCTCCACTATCCTTGAGAGCCGTAGCAAGTTCCTTCGAAGTCTCCTCGGTAAGCAAAGCCAATACCTTGGGACGAGACCGTGATGCCATGATCTCGATAGCCAATCTCATGATCATAACGCCAGCCACCGAACAGCCGACAATTTTCGCCAAAGCAAACCGCCCAACGAATCGATACTCAATGGCCCAAACCATCAGCAATAACCCAAGACAAGCACCCACTGCGGCAAGCGTGCACACCGCAACCCGAAATCGCCACGAACGAGAGGAGCGTTTCTCATGCACGCCCAAGACCTCTCCCGCAACCCAGAAGGCGAAACCGTAAAAAACGGCGTACATAACGAGGCGCTCGGTCGGAACCGACCTCAAGGTCTCGCTAGTCGGCGACAAGTAAAGAGGCACGAGGGCCGCGGCACAGGAGGCCGTAGCCAAGTCCAGCAAGGTCCAAGCTCCTTTACCCAGGTTCCAGTCCGATTTACGAGACATAAGAAAAACTCTAAAGCAATAACAGGTTTAGGAACAATTCGAAACAATCACACAAGAGATTCTAAATGTTCCGCAAATCGAACGGATTGAACGCGACGATCAAGTGATGGACGAAGAGTCCGAACGTTCGTCTCCATTCGCTCTTGGCGTTCAGGGTCGTTTTTGAAGGCAACAATTGCGGATGCAATCGCCATAGGATCAGTTCGCTCGAAGGTCAATCCCACTCCTCGCTCCAAAAGAAAGGCAGACAGTTCTCCCTTAGGCGAAGTCAATACGGGCAAACCCGCACCGAGATAATCAAAAATCTTCGCTGGTAATGCCTTCCTCATCGCCTCCATCTCCTTGAGCAAACAAACGCCGAGATGGCACTCGGCCAGCAATTCCGCGAGTCTGCTTAGAGGCAACTCTCCAAGAAATTCCGTCGCGCCCCAATCGCCCGATGATCGAGCTTCTTCCAAATCGCCTGCAAGAACGAAACGAACCTCCCCATCCAACCTCTCTACCTCCAAGATCATACGCCGCAACGCATCAACCTCGTAGAAACGCCCCAATCGCCCATGATATGCGATGGTGAAACGTTGACGTTTAGGACGGCTCAAATTCTCTTCCGTAAAATGCCTGCCATCAAAACCGTTGATGACCTTGGCCACTTTCTTGGACTCAACCGATTTCTCCAAATCTTGGGTCAACCCACTCGTAACAGTAGTAACCAGTCGAGCCCCAGCATAATTTTTTGTTTCAATCCTGCGCAAAGTTGTTCCAATAAAACCCTCTGACGAAAGCACCCCGAGATCGAACAAGACGGCTGGATAACGATCACGTACGTCGAAAACATAGGGAATACCAGCTCGCTTTGACGCCCTAGCGCAAAGGGAAGCCATAAAGAAAGGGGGGGAAGTGATCACGGCCAAGTCAAGTTTCGGACTTAATCCTTCGAGCAAACAGCCTAGGTCACGCCCAAGCCTTATCTCCTGCAAGAATCGCCACGCCAAACCTGCTCGATTGGAAGGTGTATGGAACCGAGAATTGACGACACGGAGATTCTCCCCATTCACCTTTCCCTCCTGCGATGTCAAGATCGACACCTCGTGCCCTCGTTGCACCATGACGTCCGACCAAGGTCCCGTTCGGGATGCGGCGGCGGCCCTTATCGGATGAAATTCGGATGTGACAATCCCTACCTTCACTCACCGATGGTCAATGATTGCTTGGGCAATCGTTTCGGAGGAATGCCCATCCCCATATAGGTCGATCGACCGATACGGGCCCGAAGACAAAGTCTCCTCGGCCTTTTCGGCATGAGCGAACAACAAGTCAAAAGCATGATCGTCAAGGATACGATTGATCTCTTCCGACATACCTGATTACCCGAACGCAAACCAGTCTCGATATGTGGGCAGGGAATGGAAACCGTTGAGTCGGCAAGGGCTCGGGGCAATGTCGAATTCGTATCTCCATCAACTATAAAGCCAAAACTTTTCTCGCTTAGTAAACTGGAAACGACTGCTGGCTTTATGAACTGGTGGCGAGCCCAGATGTCAGATAAGATTTTCATTATCGAACTCCTTCAATCAACCTCGCATAAGCTTGATTCAAGTTGGCCTCCTGATTTTCCCAACAATGTTTCTTGGCAAGCTTTTGGGCATTTTGGGACAACATTCCCAAATCTGCTTGAAATATCGAAGCGATCGAAGAAAGGATTCCCTCACTCGTCAATCGATCGCAAATCATCCCGCATTCGAATTTTTCCACCATTGCTCGCATCTCGGGAAGATCACTCACCATCATCGGCAAGCCTGCCATGCCGTACTCGAAAAGCTTGTTTGGAAGAGAGTAGCGATAACTTAGGCAATTGCCCTCGATTAGGCAAAGTCCAAGATCCGCGGAAGAAGTGTAATCGATTAGCTCACCATAGGGAACTGCAGGGTGGAAGAATACGTTACTGTTACGGTTCGAGGCATTTCGAATCTTGTCCTCGAATCCCAAGCCTACCCGATGAACGGGACCAAAACCAAGAAAGACCAATACGCAATCCGAGGGAGCATCAGCACTTTCAAATGCCTCCAGCAACTGTCTTAACCCTCTGTTCTCGGCAAATCCACCTTGATAAAGGATAATTTTTTTGTCCTCCTCAATGCCAAGAGCTCCACGAAGTAAGTTTGTCTTGACTGGTTCCCTATAGTAAGGGCAATTAAGAACTACAACTGGTCGTTTGATCAGATATTCCCTCTCATACCATTTTGCTATCGAAGGGCTGACCGTCACGAAGGAATCGACCATTCCGATCAGCAATGACTCCAACAGTCTTGAAATCGATTTCCTGATGGCACTGGTCGAGTTCTTCTCGGTTTCCAACTCATGAGCATCGTAAATAACCTTGATTCGACCAAAACTAAGAATTTTCAGAAATAAGCAGAAGGGCAAGGGTTCCAAGTCGTTGCAATGGACAAGATCAATCTTGAATATCTTGCTGACAAGAGAAATGAGAATTCCCAAAGAAGAGACAACTCGTCCAAAGCTACGAATGTTTCTACGGGTTCGAAAAGGTCTGATGACTTGATACCCGTCCTTGATTTCGGTTACAGGCAAATTTTTGCCGGCGGTAGCGAAGACCTTGACGTCAAGCCCCCTATGGGCAAGCGAACGGGAAATCTTTTCCACACGGGAATCATTGCGGAAATCGTTTAGGACAACCATGGCGAGCAAAACCTGTTTCCTTCCATTCTTCAAGCGGCGCCCTCGGTAAAACGACGAATTTCCGACAGTTGGATTTCTTTAATGCAAGCTTTTAAACTTGAATTGAAAAGCATTCGGT
>JACKQG010004684.1_pt1 | contig 15731 bp, 18 predicted proteins | sample 8237621 | NCBI WGS metagenome assembly JACKQG01 (sample SAMN15677084, study PRJNA649215) | marine metagenome | biome: marine; feature: Black Sea; material: saline water; isolation source: suspended particulate matter (SPM) from the Black Sea western gyre | collected 2013-06-09/2013-06-10 | depth... | reverse complement strand
GAATCTATACTTGACTCATAGAAGAAACGAATGGATTCGAATCTCCCTCTCTCCGAGAAAAGTCTAATGTTTACAAGGGTTTCAGAAGATTTGATTGTCAGACACTTATCAGGCACTTTAATTGCCGCACATTTTCTTATTTTAAAGATTATACTTTTAAGTTAAGGTATTTATATGAAAAATATTTTGACACTATACACTGTATTAACATTAATGTTGTTCTCGAATACTGCTAGATCAGACTTACTTGGAGATATTGTGGAAGGTGCAGTTAATTCTGTAGTAGATCAAATATTAGAGTGCACGGAACCCAAACCTGGAGTATGCAAGTGTTCTCCTGTTCATTTAGAAAAGGGTGCACTATCAAATTCTACTACAGAACATTGGGATAAATGCAAAGGGGAGATGAGATTTGCCGGTGGATCAAAATACGTCGGTGAATTTAAAGATGGCAACCTACACGGACACGGCACTTTCACTTATGCCAATGGAGATAAATACGTCGGTGAACACAAAGATAGTTCATTTTATGGACAAGGCACTTTCACTTATGCCAATGGAGATAAATATGTCGGTGAATTCAAAGATACTAACTTTCATGGATATTGTGCCCTTACTCTTGCTGATGGAGGAAAATATGTTGGTGAATGGAAAGATTCCAAGAAGCATGGACACGGCACTTTAACTCATGCCGATGGAAAAGTAGTGAAGGGTCTTTGGGAAAATGATGAAATGATAAAAACAGGTAATAAACAGGAAATATCAGAAAAAAAATTAAAAGAACAATATGAATCTTATTTTATTATAAGAAAATGCCATGATATGAGTCCTTTGTTAATATCTTATCAAGAATTAAAAGAAGCAAAACAATACATTAGAGCAATTGATGATTTTTATAAATCAGAAGGGGTTGATACCGATATGGTGTATAAAAGAGCAGAAGAAAACCCTTCAAAAAATGTTAAAAGTTTAATGGGTTCTATGGATTTTATTACACTTGCTGGTGGTTCATATAGTCAAGAAATGAAAATGGCATGCAATATTCATTTTAGACTTATCAATAAACCTGAAAAACCAAAAGGAAAAAAAGACTTTTAAATCTGAAGAATCAGAAATAAAAATTGTCACACACTTTTTCAAAAAGAAATGACCTGTCACACACTTGTCACACACTTTTTTCAAAATGAATCTATACTTGACTCGTAGAGGACACGAATGGATTCGAATCTCCCTCTCTCCATGATATAATAAAATTATTATGGAATTTATAGAATCAGTCAAAACATGTTTTGTTAAATATTTTGATTTTTCTGGAAGAGCATCACGTTCTGAGTTTTGGTATTTTACATTATTCCTTGTTCTATATGTTGTGATTGTTTCATTTTTTTTGGGTATTTATTTTGGTTATAATTATCCAGGATTGACTGAACAACAGTTTGATAAAATGTATGATTCTATGTATATTTTTATTATTTTACCATTGGTCTTCCCAATATTAGCAGTTACAGCAAGACGATTTCATGATTTTGGACATTCTGGTTGGATACAATTAGGTTTTTATATTCCAATGAATATTTTAGATAAAATAAATACAACAGAAAGTTTGGCTTTATATACTATTATACTTGTGTCCTTTTATATCTATGCTTCTCAAAAACCTATGGGTGAAAACAGGTATGATGTATCTGCATAATTTTGAGTGATTGCAGATGAATAAAGAAATATTTTGGATAGCACCACTGGTTGTAATGGGTATAGGACTTTTACCTATGCCTTATGGTTATTATTTTTTGTCACGATCAGTAGTATTTGTATGTGCTATTTATTTTGCTATACAATTGAATAGTCAAAATGATACTACATTAGTTTGGGTCTTTGGTTTTTTTGCACTATTATACAATCCAATTATCCCAATACATCTTGGATCTAAAGGTTTATGGGTTGTAGTAAATTTGGTGACAGCAGGTATTTTCATTACAAATAAGGATAAAGTATAAGTGACCTGTCAGACACTTATCGGACACTTTTAAAAATTATATTTTTAAGTTAGGGTATCTAGCTCTCCATGATAATATAATAATGTGAATAAGCTTGCTAAAGAAAACAAGGATGTCAAAGTATCAACTGATTTTTTAGTGCCTTTCACTAATACTTTAGTTAATCTCTTATCATCAATTAATTTAACAAAATGGAGTTTTATCCGTGAGCTCAAAAAACTTCATATAAACAATGTTTCTGATAATGATGGAATTATGGAATCTTTTTCAACTATATTAGAATTTGAAGTTCATATTGTTTACGAAGGTACTAGAAATTTTATTCTTAAGATTCGGGGCATATCACGTTATTCTGGTTTTTCTATTATGGTTACCAATAAAGGAATGTTGGTTCATGATGATGTTACTGAAAACCCAACATCCTCAGCAAGGCTTTTAAAGGAAGATTTTCTTGCTAATTATAAGAGCCCATATCTTGTCACTAAAACTTTTTTAAAATTTCTCGATAAATCTTAAACTTTTAATCAATTTTTATATTTTAAAAAATTTTTGGTATGAATCTATTAACTTTATTACAGTAATCTTCATAAATGCCTCCATGAACTTCCTTCAAATGAGGTTCTTCCTGATATCTAACTAGTATTTCTAACCCTGCATAAATAAATATAAGAAATAGTATCGTAAGATAATCTGGCAATAAAATTATAACCCCTGTAAAAAAAATCAAACCACCTACATAAATAGGGTTCCTAGAATATTTAAAAAGACCATGCGTTATTAGTTTGGTGTCATTACTTTTAGATCCAATATACCTCCATGATGTTCCCATTTGATATTGCGCTACCATTGTAATGAATAATCCTAGTAGGACAATTATCGAACCTAGTATTATTCCATTGATGCCCAAATTGAACTGTGCATTAAATTTATTAAGAACATCAAGAATTGAAAGAATTACTATTCCATAAAATCCTACGCTAACTAATACAGAATAGATGGAAAATGAAGTGGATGAGAGTGATTTTCGTTCAAACTTGATACCTGATGTACCTGTTAATTTGTAATGAATAACTACCCGACCAATTAACGCAGTTAGACTAAAAATAATAATTGCAATAAGCGCCATAATATTAATTATACAATAGTTATTACCTAATTTATGACTTGTAAATGAGCATTTAAAGCTCATAATTAAATTAGAGGTGTTGTTATGATACTGTCTATAATTGTATTTATTCTGTTGATATGGTTAATGTTCTCTGCTTTTAAAGAGAAATGATTGTCTAAATATAAGTGATTTATAAAATGAGTAAAGGGAAAGTTAATTTTTTTAAAGAATCATTTGAAGGTTTAAACCAAGATTACTCCCAGCGCATAGTTATCAATACTTCAAATAAAGATTGGCAAGCATCTCCTGTTTCTGGAGTTGAAAGGATTTATTTAGAGAGAGACGATAAAGGTGAAAAAGCTAAAGCTTCATCAATTGTTAAATTTCTACCAAAAAGCTCTTTTGATATACATACACATGAATATGGGGAGGAGTTTTTAGTATTAGAGGGAATTTTTTCAGATCAATATGGAGATTACCCAAAGGGAACCTATGTGAGGAATCCTGATAAATCATCACATAATCCTTTTAGCAAAGATGGTTGTACAATATTTGTTAAATTAAGACAGTTCAACAAAGATGATACTAAACGCGTGGTTAAAAAAACATATGACTTGCCATGGTATAAAGGATTAGTGTCAGGCCTTTTTGTTATGCCTCTTCATGAATATGAAACTGAGCATGCAGCATTAGTGAAATGGGAGCCAAATACTATCTTTAATACACACAAACATTGGGGAGGAGAAGAAATATTAGTTCTAGAAGGCGTATTTTATGATGAATTTGGATCTTATCCAAAAGGTTCATGGATACGCAGCCCTCATTTAAGTCAGCATGCGCCTTTTACGAAAGATGAGGGTGCTTTGATCTTTGTAAAAACAGGGCATTTAAAATAAAAGATTAATGCGATACAATATTTTATGAGCAGCGATGTCCTTGCATTAAAATATAGACCTAAATTTTTCAATGAAGTAACTGGCCAAGATTTAGTTATAGAAACTTTATCAAATTCAATTACCCTTAATAAATTACATAACGCTTACCTTTTTTCTGGTACCCGAGGAATGGGAAAAACAACCATTGCACGGTTATTAGCAAAATCACTGCTTTGTAGAGAGGGGGTTACAGCAAAACCATGTGGCAAATGCAGTACTTGCTTAGAAATAGATGCAGGAAATCATTTAGATCTTATAGAAATAGATGCTGCTTCAAGAACAAAAGTAGAAGACACAAGGACGCTGATGGATAATGTTCAATATTCTCCATCTACATCAAGATATAAAGTTTATTTGATTGACGAGGTTCATATGTTATCCACAAAGAGTTTTAATGCTCTTCTTAAAACTATTGAGGAGCCTCCTGAGCATGTAAAATTTTTAATGGCTACTACAGAACCAGAAAAATTACCTGAGACTGTTTTATCTAGGTGTCTTCATTTTAAACTAGCGCCAGCAACAAATGATATTATAGTAAAACATCTTAAAAATATTTTAAAAAGTGAAAATATTGAATATGATATGGAGTCTCTTGAATCAATATCAAATACAGCTAATTCTAGTATTAGAGATAGCTTGAGCATTCTTGAGCAATGTGTATCTTTTTGTAATGGTAAGCTTGAGTATTCTAAAGTTAAATTACTTCTTGGAGAAATTGATTTTAAGTTAATCCAGAATATTGTAATTCATGTCTCAGAAAAGAATGCAGAAAACTTAATTAATAATGTTGAAGAAATTAAAGAAGACTCTGATTTTGAAAAAATAACAGATGTTATAATTAATATGTTTTATAAAATAACACTTTTTAAAATTAAACCTGATTCGATTAATGCAGACGATGTTAATTATGATTTTTATAAATCCATTTCTCAAAATATAGAATTAGAAGATTTACAACTTTATTATCAAATTGCAATTTCTTCAAAAAAAGATTATAAGTTTTCGCAAAATAAAAAAGATCATTTTTCGATGACTTTCTTAAGGATGGTGCTATTTTCTGATAATGCAGAAAATAATAGTGGTTTAGAAAATAAAAACAAAAAAAGTCTTTCTAATGGTGCACCAAGCACAGAAAAACTAGTCAAAGAAAGTACTACTAAAGCTGACAATAGAGTAAAAGAGAGCAAATCTTTAGATAATAATTCTTGGACTGATACTATTAATAAACTTTCTATTTCTGGTTTAACTTTACATTTGGCTAATCATTCTCTATTTTCTAAGACTAATAAAGATACGCTTGTTTTAAAAATTAGTGAAGACAAAAAAGATATATATCCTAAAACATGCATATCGGATTTAATTAGTAAAATTAAAATACATTTTAACATAAACAATAATATTGAAGTTAGTTATGAAAAAGACCTTTTAACTCCTATAATAACTGAAGAAATACAGCAACAAAATAAATTGGATGATGTTTATAAAAGTGTAAAGGATGATCCCAGTGTTAATAAAATTCAGAAGATGTTTGATGCTGATATTAAAAAAGAATCAATCAAAAAAATTATAGATTAATGAGGAGGTAATAATGGGTATTCTTGATAATATGAAACAAGCAAAAGACATGTATAGTAATATGAAAAAAGCTCAACAAGAAATTGAAAAGATAGAGGTTACTGGTCAATCTAATGATGGATTTGTAACTGTTTCTGTAAAGGGTAATCATATGATTACTAATATTCAAATAGATGCATCTGTAAAAAATGGAAATCATGAGAATATGGAAAAACTTATTATTGCTGCCTGCAATGACGCAATGGTTAAAGTAGAAAAAGAAATTAAAGGAAAGATGGGCAGTATGATGAATCTTCCATCAGGCTTTAAATTACCTTTTTAAACATGAAAGAATCTAAAAACCTAAATGATTTAATAGAGGCCTTGACTGTTTTGCCTGGCATAGGTAGAAAATCTGCTCAAAGGATGGCATATAAGCTTATTAGATCAAATAAAGAAAAAACACTTAAGCTATCTGAAAAATTATTGAATATTACAACTAATATTTCCAATTGTAAGATATGCGGCATTTATTTAGATAATGAAGATGTAGAAGCTCAAACCAGCGATGAATGTCATTTATGTATAAAAGAAAATAGAGATAATACAAAAATTTGTGTAACTGAATCACCAGCTGATGTTTATACAATAGACAGTAGCACTGATTACAAAGGTTATTATTTTGTCTTAGCTGGTAATTTATCTCCACTTGATGGGAGAGGGCCAATAGAAATAGGTATTAAGAGGCTTAAGACAAGATTAGAAAAGGGCAATATAAATGAGCTTATTTTGGCTACAAGTACCACGATTGAAGGAGAAGCAACTGCACATTATGTTCAACAAATTGCATCTACATATAATATCAAGGTATCAAGAATTGCCTTTGGCATTCCCTTGAATGGAGAAATCGGCTATTTAGACAGTGAGACAATTTCTCATGCCTTCAATGAAAGAAAAGTATTATAAGTTATATTGATACTATTATTAATTATTCAATGATTCATCAACTTTAGCTGCACAAATAAAATCATTCTCTGATAATCCATCAATTGCATATGTATAGTAAACAACTTTGGCAGTATTGTATGCAAAGGTAATTTCTGGATGATGATCTTCCTTATGTGATATAAATGCTATCATATTAATAATCGACATAATTTCATGATAATTTTTAGTTCTATATTCCTTATAAATCTTTTTATTATCAGTAGTTAAAAACCACCCATTATCTAGTTCCTTTATAAGCTTAGTAGCTGCATCTTTATTAATAGGATCTATTCCGCCCTCACAGGGCACACATTTCTTTTTTGCTAAATTTATTTTTTTTTCATTCATATTATAATTTTAAGTTATTTATTCTCTCAAATACAGTTGGATGACTATTATAAAATTTAGAATAAATTGGACTTGATTTAATAATACTTAAATTTTCTTTATATAACTTTAATAAAGATGAAATTAGAGCATTTTTATTTGCATATTCTTTTGCAAAATCGTCTGCTTCATATTCATTCATTCTAGAGAATGATGATAAAAAAGGACTGGAAAAAAAAGCAACCATAGGAAGTAATAAGGTATATACAATAACTAATATCGATGGAGTTATATTTGTAATTCCAAATGCACTGAAAAATGATGGAACAGACGAGAGTATATATAAAGCATATAATACAATTAAACTTATAAACATACTTATATATAAAGACTTTATAATATGTTTTTTCTTATAATGCCCAATTTCATGAGCTAATACAGATTTAATCTCTTCAACATTAAGCATTTCTAACAATGTATCAAAAAATACTATTCTTTTATTTTTATAAAAACCGGTAAAATATGCGTTAGAGTGCCTTGACCTTTTAGATCCATCCATTACATATACATCTTGTATATTAAATTTCGTTTTTTCTGTTAAATCATTTATCACATTAATAATTTTGATATCAGTAATTTTTTTAAATTTATTAAAAATAGGGGATATTAATGTAGGGTAGATATATAAAATAATAAAATTAAAAATCATAAAAACAGCCCACATCAAATACCACCAAGATTCTTCATAATTATAATAAAGAAACATGAATGATTTAAATAATATAATGGTTATCAAAATAGATATTAATATTGATAAAAATGTGTCCTTAAAGAATAAACCTACAGAAGATTTATTGAAGCCATATTTCTCTTCAATTTTAAATGTTTTATAAAATGCGAGCGGTAGTTTGATAAATGTTAGTATAATCATAAAAGAAACTACCATCAAAATCTCATTATCAATAGATTGAATATTTAAATTTAGAACGAATATTCTCAATATCTCAATTCCATTAAAAAATAAAAAAAATAAAACTATTGATATTTGTATAATTAGACTAGTAACTGACAAGTATAGCTTTTCTATGTTGTATGAATTAGAAGTGGCTATATAGTCATTAGATAAATTAAGTTCCACTAACTCTTCATTACTGGTCTTGGTATTGTTTATATAGTTGATTTGATTTATATCTAAAAAGAGTTTAATAACTACATAAGCAGATATAATAGAGATTATTAATATATCAATCATATTAAATTCCAATTAATTTACATTAACATACAAATATACTACTCTATGACGATGAAAGATAAAAGTAACTTAATATGGATAGATCTTGAAATGACTGGGCTTGACACTCAGCGTGATTATATAATAGAAATTGCATCTATAGTTACTGATAAAAACCTAAATATTTTAGCTGAAGGCCCTAATCTTGTTATCCATCAACCAGATGAGGTTATTAATAATATGGATGAATGGAATACAAAACAACATGGAAGAAGTGGTTTAATTGAGAAAGTTAAAAGTAGTAGAATTAATGAGACTCAAGCAGAAAAGGAGACAATTAAATTCTTAGAGCAATTTGTTTTTAGTGGTCAATCGCCACTATGTGGTAATACTATTTGTCAAGACAGACGTTTTTTAGCAAGATGTATGCCTGAACTAGAAGAATTTTGTCATTATCGTAACCTTGATGTTTCGTCAATCAGGGAATTGGGTAAAAGATGGTATTTTGAACAGACTGATAATTTTCAAAAAAATTCTAATCACAGAGCTTTAGGTGACATAAGAGATTCAATTGAGGAACTCCGTTATTATCGTAAAACTATTTTTAGGCTTTAACATTTACTAATTTTAGGAAAGAATTATCTTTTCTACCAGTAATATGTGTATCACACTGAAAACTTTTTTTTGATTTAGGATAATCAAGAGAATAGTGCAAACCCCTGCTTTCTTTTCGTTTTAAAGCAGACTCAATAATTAAATTTGAAACCTGAATAATATTCCTTAATTCTAATAGGTCTGAGCTAACTTTATATTTGTAGTAATACTCATTTATTTCTCTTTCAATTATTTCAAGTCTTTCTTGTGCCCGTTTTAATCTTTCATCAGATCTAACTATGCCTACGTAGTTCCACATAATTTTTCGTAGTTCATCCCAATTATGACTTATTATTATATTTTCATTAGACTCAGACACAAAACTATCATCCCATACTGGAAGTTTATTTAGTTCATGAACTTTTTTATTATTAGCTATATCTTTTATTAATAATTCAGTACATTTTTTTGACATTACCAAGCATTCCAATAACGAATTACTTGCTAATCTATTAGCTCCATGAAATCCTGTATGAGCTGACTCTCCAACCACAAAGAAATTATCTATTTCAGTTTTCCCAGCAACATCTGTTTTTACACCACCACATGTATAATGTGATGCTGGCACAACTGGTATTTTCTCTTTCGTAATATCGATACCGACGCTAAGACATTTATCATAGATTAATGGAAACCTCTTTTTAATAAAAGATGATGATTTATGACTAATATCTAGAAAAACATTTGAATATCCATGAGTTTTCATTTCATTGTCTATTGCTCTAGCAACAATATCTCTCGATGCTAATTCTTTTCGATTATCATATTTTTCCATAAAGGTATTACCATCAGGTGTTAGTAATTTACCACCTTCTCCACGTAATGATTCAGATATAAGAAATGATTTTATACTAGGATGATACAAGCAAGTAGGATGAAACTGAATGAATTCCATATTAGAGATTGTGCATCCTGCTCTCCATGCTACAGCTACTCCATCACCTGTTGATGTTTTTGGATTAGAAGTAAATTGGTAAATTTTACTTGCACCTCCAGTGCCCATAATAAGATACTTAGAATGTATAGTTAAAATCTTATTTACTTTTTTTTGATATAAATATGCACCCAAACATTCTTTTCTTTTAGTAGAGGAATTCTTTTTAACGATAAGATCAATAATTTGACATTCTTCAATTATTTTAATATTTTTTTTAGATTTTAAAACATCAGATAGTTTATTATGTATAACTAAACCTGTTTTATCTTCAATATAAGCAATTCGCCTTTCGCTGTGGCCTCCCTCTAAAGTAAGATTAATTTTATTTTTTGTTTTTGTAAATTGAATATCATTATTTATTAACCATTGAATACAAGATGGAGCTTCTTTAATTATGGTCATAGCAACATTTTTGTTAACCAATCCTTGGCCATTGTGAATAGTATCATTGAGGTGTTTTTTGAATGAATCTGTTGATGCCAAAACAGCAGCTATACCACCTTGAGCCCAAGATGTTGAACATTGATTTATTTTGCCTTTAGTTATTATGGTAATTTTTATGTTATCTGGTAGCATTAGAGCCGCCGTCAACCCTGATAACCCTGATCCTACGATTAAAACATCTGTGTTTTTAATATCATTCATATATAGTAAAATAACATTTATGCAAATCTTTGTAAAAGATAAGTAAAATCACGAGGCTGGGAAATGATTGATGATGATAAAGATACAATTAATAATATTATTGATGGTGACACAGATGCATTTGAAATAATCATCAAGAAGTATCAGTTGCGTATTATTAATTTATGCTTTAAATATACAAAAAATTATTCTGATGCTGAAGAAGTTGCACAAGAAGCCTTTTTTAAAGCATTTTCATCGCTAAAAAAATTTAGATTTGAGAGTAAATTTTATTCATGGCTGCACAGAATCGCCATTAATTGTTCCTTAAATTTCATTAATTCGAAAGAAAAAACAAAAGAAAGGGAAACTATTTCAGAAAACTTTGGTCTAAGTGGTATAGATAGTATAAAAGGTGTTGTTTTGGGAGACACAGAATCGCCATTTGATAATTATAATATGGTTAATTTAGCTCAAACTATTGAAAATGCTTATGAAGTGTTACCTGAAGAGCTTAAATTAGTGGTAAAATTAAGGGATATTGATGATATGAGTTATGATGAAATTTCCAAAATAACAAGTATGCCGGTTGGGACAGTTAAGTCCAGACTACATCGAGCGAGGGATATATTGGTGAAAAAACTTGATAATGAGATTGATGATGAATAAAGATTTGAAAAAAATTGAGTTATTGCAGTTTGTTAAAGCTTTTTTAAAGAAGGAATATCCATTAACATTATCTAAAAAATTTTCTAAAAAGATAATGTCTAGAATTAATAGAGAGACCACCTACACTATAAGACCTTTTTTTCAGAATACTTTACGTATCGCGAGTGCTGTAACTTTTGCTGTAGTGACTTTATTTTTACTTCAAAGTTTTACAACCAACGATATAGAGTATTCAAAATCAACAATAAGTAATCCAAGTATAATCCCTTCAAAAAATGTGATAAATAGACCAGATGAGTGTGAAAGAAATCAGAATCAAGAAATAAAATCTGATACAATCAACTGCAAATGATTACAATTAATTATTATTCAAAGCATATTTTAAAAATTTGTTTCTTTTCATTGTTATTCAGCGTATTTTCACTGAGTCATGCAGAAGAAACTTTACCTAATTTTACAAAAATTGTAGAAAAAAATATTCCCGCAGTTGTAATAGTCAATGCTACTAGGACAATTACCCAAAATAATAAAAGACCTCAATTAAATATGCCAGATGTGCCAGAAGAGTTTAGAGAGTATTTTGATAAATTTTTTAATGGCAATAATGGGCAAGGAAATAGACAGAGGGAAGCTCCAAGCTTCGGTTCAGGATTTATATTATCTGCTGATGGCTTTATTATGACAAACCTTCATGTTGTTAATAATGCTGATCAGATAACAATTACTTTTAGTGATTATACAGAGCTGGATGCTAAATTAATCGGGAAAGATAAAAGAAGTGATTTGGCTTTATTAAAAGTAGATGCTAATAATTTACCAGTAGTTACAATAGGGACATCTGAAAATTTAAAGATTGGAGAATGGGTTCTTGCTATAGGCTCTCCATTTGGTTTTGATCATACTGTTACTGCCGGTATTATTAGTGGGAAAAAAAGAACATTACCAAATGAAAGTTATGTTCCCTATATACAAACAGATGTAGCAATAAATCCAGGAAATTCTGGAGGGCCATTATTTAACCTTAACGGAGAAGTTATTGGCGTTAATGCACAAATTTTCACAAGATCCGGTGGATTTATGGGAGTATCTTTTGCAATACCATCTGAGACCTTAAGCGATGTATATGCTCAATTAAAAAATGGAGGTAAGGTAAAAAGAGGGTGGCTTGGTGTATATATTCAAGAGGTAGATAAGGATTTAGCAAAGAGCTTTGGCTTAAAAAAACCTACTGGAGCGGTGGTTGCTAAAATAATTGAGGAGGGACCAGCTAAAAAATCTGGACTCAAACAAGGCGACATAATTCTAAAATTTGATAATAAGGTCGTTAATAAATCAAAGGATTTGCCATTGATGGTTGGCGCTGCCAAAGTTAATAAAATTGTAGATGTTGAAATATTGAGAAATAAAAGAATCTTAATTAAAAGAATTCTCATTGAAGAACTTCCAGAAGAAGAAAAAATTGCTGGAATGAATCAGAATAAAATTGACAAGATAGAAGCTACTGGGATAAGTGTTGAGGATATTGATGAGAAAATAAAAAAGAAATTAAATATCTATGGTGGCGCTAAAGTTATTGATATCTCTGATGATTCAACAAATAATTCAAAAATAAAGGTTGATGATATTGTCACCCATATAAACAATGAACCAGTCTATAATGCTAATGACTTTGTAAGAAAGATAGAAAAAATGAATAATAACTCTCTTGCAAACTTTTTAGTTTATAGAAATTCAACTCCAATTTATCTTGCAATAAAAATTTCTAATTGATTGATGTTTATTTACTCTACGCTATTATATAGGGTAAATGAAAAACATCAGAAATATATCTATCATTGCTCACATAGACCATGGCAAGTCAACTTTAGCTGACAGGTTAATAGAAAAATATGGTTTATTATCATCTCGTGATATGCAAGATCAAGTATTAGATTCAATGGATCTTGAAAGGGAAAGAGGAATTACAATTAAAGCGCAAACAGTATCTCTAACATATAAAAAAAATAATGAATCATTTAAAGTTAATATTATAGATACACCAGGCCATGTAGATTTTTCTTATGAAGTATCAAGGTCATTATCAGCATGTGATAGTGCTTTATTAATTATAGATGCGACACAAGGGATAGAAGCACAAAGTATTGCCCACACTAACTTAGCCATTGACCTTGGTTTAAAAATAATACCTATTATTAATAAGATTGACTTACCTTCAGCTGATATTCCAGCTGTAAGAAAAGATTTAATCGAATTTCTTGGAGTAAATGATGAAGATATAATTGAGGTAAGTGCTAAAACAGGATTGGGTGTTGATAAAATAATGGAACAAGTTGTCTTAAAAACATCGCCACCTAAAGAATCTAACGATAAATATTCTAAGGCATTTATAATAGATTCATGGTTTGATAATTATCTTGGTGTTGTTGTATTAGTTAAAGTTATAAGTGGAAAAATCAATCCTAAACAAAAGATTAAAATAATATCCAATAAAAAAGAATTCATTATCGATAAAGTTGGAATCTTTACACCAAAAATTACTTATTTAAATGAATTATGTTCAGGAGAAGTTGGATTCATAATTGCATCAATAAAAACTCTAGATGCTGCACCAGTTGGAGATACTATTACAGATGCTAAGGCAATTGACCCAACGCCACTACCAGGTTTTCAGCATATCCAGCCACGAGTATTTTCTGGGTTTTATCCTATTGATTCTAAAAATTATCAAGAGTCTAAAAAAGCTCTTGATAAACTATCGCTAAATGATAATTCATTTACATATGAACCTGAAAACTCAGATTCTCTTGGACATGGTTTTAGATGTGGTTTTCTTGGTTTATTGCATATGGAAATTATTCGGGAGCGTTTATCAAGGGAATATAATTTAGATTTCTTGATGACAGTACCATCTGTGACCTATAAGATTGAAACTAAAAATAATAAATTAATTGACGTTAAAAGTCCTAAAGATTTACCTGATGCTAATAAGATTAAAATTTTTATGGAACCAATCGCTGAAATTAATATAATAACGCCAGCTGAATACTTAGGATCAATTATAGAATTATGCATAAAAAAGAGGGCCTCACAAACTAATTTACAATATAGAACTAATTCTGTAGAAATATCTTTTGAAATACCATTATCAGAGATAATATATGATTTCTTTGATAAATTAAAATCCTGCACTAAAGGATATGCTTCTTATGACTATACAGTTATTGATTACGTAGAAAGTAAAATGATAAAATTAGATATATTGGTTAATAAAAAGAAAGTAGATGCGCTATCACAGATATTACATAAAGATAATTCTGATAAGAAAGCAAGGGAGTTAATAGAGAACTTAAAAGCCTTAATTCCTAGACAAATGTTTGAAATTGCCATTCAAGGATGTGTTGGATCTAAAATACTAGCATCAACCTCAGTCAGAGGTTTTCGAAAAGATGTTACTGCAAAATTATATGGAGGAGATGCTACACGTAAAATGAAATTACTTAAAAAACAAAAGGAAGGTAAGAAAAAAATGAAAAAAATTGGTAATGTAGATATACCGAAAGAAGCTTTCTATGAATTTATGATGCCTAAAAAATAATTATGGATTTTACTCTATTACTTATAATAATAACTTTTTTAACAGGCATTGTAGCTTTTATAGGTACAATTAAATCGAGCGAAGGTATACTGTTTGAAATATTTAATTTTTCAAAGTCAATCTTTCCAATTTTATTTATAGTCTTAATTATTAGATCTTTTATTTTTGAACCATATAGAATTCCATCTGGCTCAATGATACCCACTTTAGTTGTTGGTGACTTTATACTGGTTAAAAAATACCATTATGGTCTAAGACTGCCAATTACAAATAATATAATAGTTGAAAACAATAAACCAAGCTATGGGGATGTTATTGTATTTCAATACCCCTTAGATAAAAAAATTAGCTACATTAAAAGAGTAATAGCCTTACCAGGAGATAAAATTGATTATTTAGACAAAGTTGTTTATGTTAATGATAAAAAATATTCTAGTGTAAATATAACTTCATCTATAATCTCACTTGAGGATTTAGGTGACAACATTATTGCTACTGAAAATAATGGAACACAAACTTACAATATTCTTAAGAATAAAAATGTAGGTCAAAACTTTACTTATATAGTTCCCAATGAGACATATTTTGTTCTTGGTGATAATAGAGACAACAGTAATGATAGTAGATACTGGGGCCCTGTTCCAGAATCTAATGTAGTAGGCAAAGCATTCATGATATGGATGTTCTGGAATTCCGAGAGTGACTACACTATTTCTGATAGAATAGGTAAGTCTATCAACTAACTCTTATGGTAAAAGAAATTAAAGATTTTAATACCAAAAAATTATTAATTAAAAAAATTTTTAATTATAAATTTAAAAATGAAAAATTATTGATTGAATCAATAACACATAAAAGTATAAGCAAAAATAACTATGAAAGATTAGAATTTCTTGGCGATTCAGTATTGCAATTAATCATCACAGAATCTCTTTATGAAAAACATATTGAACTTGATGAAGGTGCTTTATCAAGAGAAAAACAGTCACTTGTTAGCAGAAAATCTTTAGCAAAATTATCAATTGATTTGGGTATTGATAAACTATTAGAGGCAACCAATCTTAATTTAAATTCCACAAAATCATTAAAGCTTTCAATTGCAGCCAATTTATT
>JACKQG010004681.1_pt1 | contig 15741 bp, 14 predicted proteins | sample 8237621 | NCBI WGS metagenome assembly JACKQG01 (sample SAMN15677084, study PRJNA649215) | marine metagenome | biome: marine; feature: Black Sea; material: saline water; isolation source: suspended particulate matter (SPM) from the Black Sea western gyre | collected 2013-06-09/2013-06-10 | depth... | reverse complement strand
GATAAAAAACAGGTAAATGATGCTCTGGAAAAAGCATCCAATGAAAACCTCAAGGATATATTAGGATTTTGTGACCTCCCTCTTGTGTCTATTGATTTCAACTCAAATCCTCTGTCCTCGATTGTTGATGCCGGATGCACTGATGTTATTAATGGCAATATGATAAAAATCTATTCATGGTATGATAATGAAGCTGGTTATTCCAGTAGAATGGTTGATCTTGCTATAATGGTAGGCAAATCACTATAATTAGTGCCTGAACGGAAAGCCAGAAATATAGTTTTCCAATTTTGTTTAGAGACTTGCAACTATCCGAGATTGTTTTAGGATTTAGGTTTTAGGATTTAGGTTAAAACTTAAAACCTAAAACTTAAAACCTAAAACCGTGCCTGAACAAGGTTCTCGTTCAGGCACTAATTGATCCGGAGGTATAAAATGAGCAGGAGACCCTTAATTGCCGGTAACTGGAAAATGTATAAAACCGGCCCTGAAGCTGTAGAAACAGCCACTACACTGGCACGCCTTTGTTCAAATGTTCAAGATGTAGAAGTTATGATAGCCCCCTCCTTTCTTTCTTTACCATTGGTTGCAGAATCAATTAAGGGCACCAATATTAACCTTGGAGCCCAGAATCTTTATTTTGAAAAACAAGGGGCATTTACCGGAGAAGTCTCAGCAGATATGATCAAGGCTGCCGGAGCCAAATATGTTATCATCGGGCATTCTGAAAGAAGACAATATTTCGGAGAAACCGATACATCTGTATGCAAAAAAATCAAAGCTGCCATTGAAGTCGGGTTGAAACCGATTCTCTGCATCGGAGAGTCGGACACCCAAAGAGATGATGAAAAAACTTTCTCAGTACTTGACAAACAGGTGTCAAATGGGTTAAAAGGCTATGGTTCAGATGAGCTTGCACAACTGGTTTTAGCTTACGAGCCAGTATGGGCCATCGGCACTGGAAAGACTGCCAGTATTGATCAGGTAAGACAGGTTCATCTATACTTGCGTTCTTTGCTTGAAAAATTATTTTCAAAGGACCTTGCCGACCAGACACGAATATTGTATGGCGGTTCAGTAAAACCAGAAAATGCAAAAGACTTAATGGGTATTGAGGATGTTGACGGAGCTCTTGTTGGTGGAGCAAGCCTTGATGCAGATAAATTTATTAACATTATAAAATATAATAATTAAAAAATATGACAACTTTAGTTCTATCATTACATGTTACATGTTGCATCTTATTGATTTTGATCGTATTGCTTCAAAGCGGTAAAGGCGCTGAAATGGGCGTTTCTCTCGGTGGCGGAGCAGGCCAGACTCTTTTTGGTGCAGGCGGTCCTGCAACCATACTGACTAAAATCACAACAGGTGTTGCTATTCTTTTCATGATAACCTCATTGAGCCTGGCTTATATGTCAGGTCATAGGGCAGACACATCAGTGATAAAGGAAAGCTCAATACCTGTTGAACAGACCACCAAATGATATGTGAGATATTATGAAATTGAAAAATCCGGGTTATTCTTTACCTCTAAAAACTTATTTTTCAATAGTTTCATAAAAAGACTAAATGCCGAAGTGGTGGAATTGGTAGACACGCACGCTTGAGGGGCGTGTGGGGCGACCCGTGGGAGTTCAAGTCTCCCCTTCGGCACCAAAAAATATACAAGCCACGGGCAATTTTTGTTCGTGGCTTTTTTTTATTTTATCAAAGGTCAGATTTTAAATGCCATGATCAATCTTGAATTATTCCTAACCTTGTTTATATTAGACTATTATGGAAAAAGAAAAAAATAATATCTTACAAGATCCAAAAAAAATAGAAAAAGAGCTGGGAGAATTTTTAAATAAAAAATTCGGCGGCAATGTTAAAATTATTACCTCTTCAGTTCTTCCCCAACAGAAAACACCCTTGGGAAAATCATCCTCGGAAGAAAATAAAACCCTTATCAATTTTAACATCAAACCACTTGAACTTATTGCTTATCTTGATCAATATGTGGTGCGACAAACCAAAGCAAAATCTATTCTATCAACAAAAATATGCACCCATTTCAACCGGATCAGGCATTCTCAATCCACAGGAAACGGGTTGTCAAAAATCACGGGAAATATTAAATCCAACATTCTAATGTTAGGCCCTACGGGAATTGGCAAGACATATCTGATTAAACTCATTGCAAAAAAAATTGGGGTTCCCTTTGTAAAAGCTGATGCCACAAAATTCTCAGAAACCGGCTATGTCGGCGGGGATGTAGAGGATTTGATCCGGGATCTGGTAAGGGAAGCCAATGATGATATCAAACTTGCTGAATGCGGGATTGTCTACATTGATGAGATTGATAAAATTGCGGCAAGCCCCAGTGTAATAGGTGCCCAGGTGTCTCGGACAGGTGTTCAGAGAGCTCTTTTAAAACCCATGGAAGAGACGGATGTCAACTTAAAAGTTCCCCATGATCCTATTTCCATGATGCAGGAATTGGAATCCTATCAGAGAACGGGCAAAAGAGCCGCGCGGATTGTAAATACGGCTAATATCCTTTTCATTGTCAGTGGTGCATTCTCAGAACTTTCTGATATCATCAGAAAAAGGTTGTCAAAACAGAATATAGGGTTTGGTTCAAAGCTTGTAAAATCTAAAAAAGAAAATGAGCTGTTAAAACTGACCAAAGCCGAAGACCTGGTGAATTTTGGATTTGAATCTGAATTCATTGGAAGACTTCCTGTTAGATGTATTCTTGAAACACTCAGCCAAAAAGACCTGTTCTCAATTTTAAAGATGCCCAATAATCCGGTTATTTTGAGTAAAAGGCTTGATTTTAGCGCCTATGATATAAAAATTATTTTCACAGACGAGGCCTTAAAAATTCTTGCGGAAAGGGCATATGAAGAGAACACCGGGGCCCGTGGACTTGTCAGTGTGATTGAAGAAGCTTTGCTTGATTTTGAAGAAAAACTTCCTTCACATGATCTTTTAAAATTCACTGTGACAAAACAAGTCCTGGAAGATCCAAAAAACCAGCTTGAAGATTTTTTATCAAAACAGAATTCTTTAGAATGGGATAATCTTTATGAAAAAGCTCTTCTTGACCATAAAAATTATATTTCCGAATACCTTATGGCTAATAGTAAAATATTTTCCATAAGGCATGGACTTACTTTTTCACAAATCCGATGCAATATGATAGCGCTTTACTTTTGTAACAATGTCATGGAAATTGAAGACGCGATAAAAAAAATAAAAAAATACCATGATTCCATCAAAGAAATTGAGATTGAAGTATTAAAAAGTTATAACTTGAATATTTTTTTTGAAGAAGATGCAATTGATTTTTTGATTGAACAATTCATCAGTCATAATGCAACGATTCAAGAAATATTATCAAAAATCTATGACAATTATTATAATGGATTTAACCTTATTCGTGAAAAAACAGGAAAAAACAGATTTTTCCTGTCAAAAAACGCCTTGATAGACAATGAAACCTATCTTAACGATCTTATCAGGAAAGAAATACAATGATTGGAATTTCAAAACTTTATTGTGCAACAGTAGAACCATCAGATGCATTACGATACTCAAGACAATCAGGGCAATTGCCTTCTCATCTTTTACAGTTTTCCAAAGACAAAAAGCCAGTGGTGGTCTGGAATATGACAAGACGCTGTAATCTTAAATGTGTTCACTGCTATGCCAGATCAGAAGACATTTCCTATGACAATGAACTTAATCATGAACAGAGCATTGCAATGATTGATGATCTGGCCCAATTTGGTGTACCTGTTCTTTTATTTTCAGGCGGAGAGCCAACTGTACATCCAAGACTTGTTGAGTATGCACAATATGCTGTCAGCAAAGGAATGAGAGCTGTTATTTCCACCAATGGAACCCTTATCACCAGGGAAAAAGCCCAAAAATTAAAAGAAATCGGACTTTCCTATGTGGGGATCAGCCTTGACGGTCTGGAACAAACCCATGATAAATTCAGGGGTGTTAAAGGGTCTTATAAAAAGGTCATGGCAGCCATCGAGAACTGCCAGGAAGCCGGTATCAAAGTAGGATTGCGGTTTACCATCAACAAAAGAAATGTGAAAGACATTCCAGGTATTTTTGATCTTCTTGAAGAAAAGAATATCCCCAGAGTCTGCTTTTACCACCTGGTATATTCCGGCAGAGGATCTGAAATTGCCAAGGAAGATCTCTCCCATGAGGAGACTCGCAAAGTTCTTGATCTTATCATGGAGAGGACAAAAGATCTTCATGACCGGAACTTGCCAAAAGAAGTTCTCACCGTGGACAATCATGCTGACGGCCCTTATGTGTACCAGAGGTTATTGGATGAAGACCCGAAAAGAGCGGCTGAGGTTATGGAACTTCTTGAAATGAATGAAGGAAATAATTCAGGCCGGGGCATCGGATGTATCTCCTGGGATGGTGAGGTTCACCCGGATCAGTTCTGGCGGGAAAAAAGCCTGGGCAACGTTAAAGACAAACCCTTCTCCCAGATCTGGACCAATGTTGACAATGAATTTTTAATGAAACTCAAAGAAAAGAAAAAACATGTAAAAGGCCGGTGTGCCGAGTGTAGATGGCTTGATATTTGTGGCGGTAACTTCAGGGCCAGGGCAGAATCTGTTGCCAATGATCCCTGGGACAGTGATCCGGCATGTTACCTGACGGATGAAGAAATCAAAAAGGAGAATTCATAATGCTTTTTCCAGATTCCCGCGGACGAAGATTAAGGGCGAGTGACAATTTTAGAAGAATGATAAGGGAAACAAAACTTTCCTGTGATGATTTGATTCTTCCTTTATTTGCAGTAGAAGGAAAAGATGTAAAAAAACCCATTGAATCCATGCCAGGTCATTTTCAACTCTCCTGTGACCATATTGTCAAAAAAGCAAAAAAAGCCCATGATGCTGGTATTCCCGCCATTATTTTATTCGGCATCCCTGACAGGAAAGATCCGTTGGCAACAAGGGCCTACGCATCTGATTCCATTGTTCAAAAAGCCGTTCAAGCTGTAAAAGAAAAAGTTCCGGATATTTCCATTATTACGGATGTCTGCCTTTGCGCTTATACGGATCATGGCCATTGCGGGGTTGTGGAAAACGGTATTATTGATAATGATGCCTCCCTGGACCTTCTTGCAAAAACCGCGCTTTCACATGTCTTGGCCGGTGCAGATATGGTAGCACCCTCGGATATGATGGACGGCAGGATCGGTGAAATCCGTCAGACCCTTGATGAAGAGGGGTTTTCTCACATTCCCATAATATCCTATGCCGTCAAATACAGCTCGGCATTTTACGGCCCGTTCAGACAGGCTGCAGAGTCAGCACCGCAATTTGGTGACAGGAAAACCTATCAGATGGATCCTGCCAATTCCACGGAAGCCATCAGGGAAGCCACAATGGATATTGAGGAAGGCGCGGATATTATCATGGTAAAGCCGGCTCTTGCCTATCTTGATATTATCTATCGATTGAAGCAGGAGATCGATCTTCCCATTGCTGCATATAATGTAAGCGGAGAGTATTCAATCATGAAAGCAGGAGAAATGATGGGCTGGGTTAATGCAAAAGACCTTATCATGGAAACACTTTTGTCCATAAAACGAGCTGGAGCAGATTTAATCCTCACCTATTCTGCAATTGAAGTTGCAATGGAGTTAAAGAATCAATGAATCATCCCCACGGACAAGAAGGACAGAATCATAACCCAAAGGCAAATACCCTTCGTCTGGTGGCCTGGGAAACCACAAGAAGGTGCAACCTTGCCTGCAAGCATTGCAGGGCGACAGCCGAAGACCATCCCTATGATAATGAGCTTGATACAAAAGCCTCGTTTAAATTATTGGAACAGATCAAAGAAGTTGGAAATCCCATTATTATCCTCACAGGAGGAGAACCGCTTTTAAGAGATGATATTTTTGATATTGCAGCATTTGGAACCAAGTTAGGGCTTCGCATGGTGATGGCACCCAATGGGACCTTGATCACCCAGGATAGTGCCCGGAAAATGAAAGATTCAGGCATAAAAAGAATCAGCATCAGCCTGGATGGTTCAACACCTGAAACCCATGATGCTTTCAGAGGAATAAAAAATGCCTTTGAAAAATCTATCCAGGGCATTGAAATTGCCAAAAAAGCCGGCATTGAATTTCAAATCAACACCACCATAACAAAAACCAATCTGGATCAAATACCCAAAATTTTAGAACTGGCAGAAAATTTAGGGGCTGTTGCCCATCATATTTTTCTGCTTGTTCCCACAGGCCGGGGGAAATATATTGTGGACAGTGAAATCAATGCCATAGAGTATGAAGAAACTTTAAACTGGTTTTATGATCAAAGTCAAAAAACAAGTCTTCAACTCAAGGCGACCTGTGCACCGCACTATTATAGAATATTACGGCAAAGAGCCAAAGAAGACGGCAAACGAGTAAGTTTTGAATCCCATGGCCTGGATGCTGTCACAAGAGGGTGCTTAGCTGGAACGGGATTTTGTTTCATTTCCCATGTGGGAAGGGTGCAGACATGCGGTTTCCTTGATGTCGAATGTGGAGATATTACCAAACAGACCTTTAAAGATGTCTGGGAAAATTCCCAGGTCTTCAACAAACTCAGAGATTTTAATAATCTCGAAGGCAAATGCGGCATCTGCGAATTTAAAAAAGTTTGCGGCGGGTGCCGAGCCAGGGCCTATGAAGCAACGGGCAGTTATCAGGCCCAGGAACCATTGTGTTCCTATCAACCTAAAAAAACCAAATAGTCTAACTAACCCCCATGCCCTTGCGGGCACAACAAAAAATGAAAGAGTAATGAGATGTGAGATATGAGATGTGAGGGGGGATAGACTGATGGTTTTTTCTCACTACTCAAAACTCAAATCTCACTACTTTCATATAAACGGCCATGCCTTAGAGGGCACAACAAATTGTGAAAGGGTATTGAGATGTGAGATATGAGATATGAGAGAAGCAAAATGAATAGTTTTTTCTCATTACTCAAAACGCATATCTCACTACTTTTATATAAACTAAATGGAATTGAGCAGCAGCGTAATAGGCCTGTCTTCCTCTGCAATTCCCGCAAAGCGCACCGGCCCTGGACGTCTGTATCGATCAGGGTTCTCGTCAGCCGCCATCCAACCTTCTCTTAAGACTTTAAAAATTCTGAAAGCATTTGAATCTAAATCTACCAGACTTTTTTCAATAACAAGTTCCAGCTTTCCTTTTCTTTCCTCAAGGTGCATCAATTTTGCAATGGGGATACCAATGGGTTCCCACTTATCAAATTTTTTCTCAAGATTTTTAATAGCGGCCATTTGTCCTGTTGCCCCATTTGCAATGAGGTGGAATGCTGTAATACCAAGGTTGTAAGTATAATTACAGTCAAAATAGGTTGGATCAGAACCCCGGCCATCATATCCATAAAAATGGGTCTGGGTTTTAAATTTAGGGTCGGATTTTTTAAATATCCGGGTGATGGGTTCAGGTATATTGTCATCCTGGCTGATCACCTCACTATTGATTAATACCTGTTTCAATGTTTTCAAAGAGATTATGGATTCTTTAATTAACAGATATTTATCTTCAGGATTTTTAAATATGATTTCTGCAATTTCATCTGGAATCAATTTAGAATTTTTCATAATTGACATGTAATAAGATCTTTTAATGCCAACTTTATATTTTCCCTGTTCCTTTAAAATGCTTAGATATTCTTTGACCATATCCATGATAATCTCTTCGGTTTTTACCTGGGAAAATTGAAAATTGCCATGGGTATCTCTTTCTACGAGAAGGCCTTCCCGAAAAAATGAGGGCAGTTGACTGAACAGATCATCATCCCTTAAATTCCAGATTGAAAACTTATTTTGTTCTCCCATACCCCGGGTCAGGCGCCTTAAGTATTCAAGCTTGGTATTTAACGTGGGAAATGATGTGTGAAAATCAATGTCATGAATACGGTTATAATCTGCAATAATAGTATTCAATTTGATTATAAATACCTGGATTTCATTTATAAACTCAAGAATACCTTCCGGAATTATCATTACACCGAAATTTTTCCCGCATGCAGCTCTTCGAACAATGGTATCACATATTAATCTGGACCAATGACGTAATGTAATGCCATAGGCAGTATAATCAATTATTCCTTGTTTTTGGGCTTTTTCAATTCTCTGATGATCTGTATAATCGGCCAATTCTTCACCAACAAAAGAAAGATTGGCATGGGTTTGAAAAGCACATTCCAATGTCAGGTGGCTTGCGACTCTTCCCATTACTTTACAGACATGCCAGTATTTAATATCTGAACTGGCATCTGTTGTCAGATTACTGATATTTTGTGAAAATGCCCTTGCTGCAGTATGAAATCCAAAGGAGATGGCGCAAAGTGTTTCATTGTCATCGGTTTTTATCTGTATATCCCCGTCAATGGTTTTGGGAACACCAATGACCTTGATACCAGCACTTTTAAATTGTTGAGCAAGAAATACCGCATTTGTATTTGAATCATCTCCTCCAATCACAACCAGGGCTTCAAGTCCAATATCCCTGCAGGTTTTTAATGCTGATTCCATTTTCTTTCTGGAATCGATTTTGGTTCTCCCGGTCTTGATCATGGAAAAACCACCCATATTCCGATATGCATCCACAAGGCTCTGGGTAATTTCAACATATTTTGATTCAAGCAAACCATCAGGTCCTGAAAGAAATCCAAACACTTTTGATTCTGAATTATATTTTTTCACCTCATCATAAAGCCCTGCGATCACATTATGCCCGCCAGGTGCAGGTCCACCTGAAAAAAATACACCAAGATTCCGTCGTTTCTTAAATGCCTTTTTGACTTTTTCAGTTATTTCATCCCCAGGAATAATCCTTTGAACATTGTTATTAATAACATCAGGAAGCAATTTTGTGGCTTCCTTGTTATTGCTTAATTTATATTCAGGACACTCTTTGATATTTGTGTACTTTGAAGAAAAAATCTTAATTTTCTTTGGGGAAAAGGACCGCCTTTCAATGGTTTCAGTGTTGACATCCGAAGTCACATAACCTGTTTTCGGGTGATTCAATAAAAATTCAAGAGATGCACGATTTAAAGGCTCCATATTCACTCCTGTTATCATCCTTTATTTTTAATTGAAAGACCTTGATTCATTTTTGTACTCAAATATCCATCCATCATTAAATGAACTATATGGTGAATGACACAGACAAGCAGTGCTGTCCCGAATTCGCTGAAATAAGTCACCTGTATCATTACAGATAAAGCCAATGTCTTTTGTGATCCCATAAAAATAATACTTTCATAGCGTCCTTTTCCCACCCTGAAAAATCTTACCAGCAAAAAAGAAAACCCCAGAAGCATTAAGTGGAAACCACTCACAAGAACCAGTATGTAAAAAAAGGTCAGACCACTGCCTAAAATCACCTGCTTTGCCCCGGAAAGAGAAATAAAAACAATACCAATGATCATCCACTGGTTCAGGATCTGGAATTTGAATTTATCCAATTGACCTGGTTTAAAAACCATAGCCTTTGCAACTATCCCGATCATCAAAGGAAAAAGAACCAGAAGGACCAATTTTATAATAATAGCACTCCGGTCAATCACCAGCACTTTTTGCTGATCAAGAAATGATAAAAGAATAGAAAGTATGACAGGAATGGAAAAAATGCCGATAAAATTTGACAGGATCGTTATAAAAAGCGCATGAGCCATATTACCCCCTGCCGTTCCCGTCATAACAATCCCGGAAGACAGTGTCGTAGGCATTACCGACACGATAAGAAGCCCAAGGATCACCCCGGTTTCAAGGGGAAGAAGGCAAAGCAACCCGGCAGCTATTGGGGCAAAAACAATAATGACAGCCAATGCTAAAACAGTTGATTTAATATCCCTGATTCCGGCTTTTATCTGATCGCTTTCTATCAAAAGGCCGGAAATAATAAAGATTAAAAATATCATTATTTCAGGACCGCGGTTTCCCTTTAGAACAAGTCCGATTTTTAACAGGCTATTGGATGAATCAATCATAACAGCGGCAAAAACAAGGACAAGACTGACTAAAAACCATTGTTTTTTAATTTTCTGTACCATATCTCTTTTTTTCCTATTCAAATTATAGGGATACCTATGACACATTTGGCTTTGAGTCAATCTTTTGTTCAAATTTTCAACGACTATCCTTGATTCTAATTCAAGAAAAATGGTAAGGATCATCAACAAAACTATATTTAAGGAGCAAATAAAATTGGGGTTTAATTTATTTAAAAAAAAGAGTCCGGAAAAAAAAGAGCAGGGCAACAAAATCTTTTCAAGGCTGAAAACCGGATTGTCAAAAACAAGAAGGCTATTAACCACTGATATCAATGACCTTTTTGGTTCAGGCAAGACAATTGATGGAGCGCTTTTTGAAGAATTGGAAGAAGTATTGATCTCATCTGATCTGGGTATTGATGTGACCATGGAAATGATGGGAAAAATAAAGGACAAAGCCCAAAAACTTTCAAGCTCTGAAGAACTCAAACAGGTATTAAAAGAAGAATTAATAGGATTGTTCCCGAATAATCCTATCCCAAATAAACATAGTATAGACAATTTTGATGCCTCAGATGAGCAGCCTATAACAAAACCCCATGTTATCATGATTGTCGGTGTCAATGGGACCGGCAAAACCACGACTTTGGGGAAACTTGCCATGAAATTCACTTCCCAGGGGAAAAAAGTACTCATTGCAGCAGCAGACACTTTCAGGGCCGCGGCAATTGAGCAGGTCGAAATCTGGGCAAACCGATCCAACTCTTCCATTGTCAAACATAAAGAGGGGGCTGACCCGGCAGCCGTTGCCTATGATTCTGTTGAAGCCGCCCTTGCCAGGGATATTGACATCGTATTAATTGACACGGCCGGCAGGCTCCACACACAAAAAAATCTCATGGAAGAACTCAAAAAAATAAAGCGCTCCATTAATAAAAAAATGCCGGGTGCACCCCATGAAGTACTCATGGTGTTAGACGCAACCACGGGTCAAAATGCCATTTCCCAGGCAAATCTGTTTAATGAAGCAGTTGAACTCACCCAGATAGCACTGACAAAACTTGACGGGACAGCCAAAGGCGGTATTGTTGCAGCCATTGCAAGCACAATGAAACTACCCATAAAATATATTGGCGTTGGAGAACAGATTGAGGATCTTCAGGAATTTGATCCAATACTTTTTATTAATGCATTATTTGATTAAATCATCATCGTTGGGAGACTTTCGTTATTTACATAGTCCACACCATTTCATAATTAGAGTCGGTTAATTTTTCTCCAAATAAAGAACATTCCAGAAGAGCCATCCTGATTAAATTATATTTTAGCTGAAGTTGACATTGTTTTATTTTACTTGCACCCGATATCTTTTTTTTTATACTTACTGTAAAAAAAGATATCAAAAATGAATAAATCAATTTGCCTTGATAATAAATGGTTATCTCTACAAAAAAAATAAAAATGACAACAAAAGGTTCCACTTACATTATTATTGGCCTGTTAATATTATTAAGTCCAATTGGATTTAAAGAACTCCTTGAAGTATACTTTGGAGACTGGGGTAAATGGATTGCTTTTCTGGGATATCCTATTGGTGGCTTCCTGATACTAAAAGGGAGAGAAAAACTTGGATTAAAAAACAAATGGTTTGGGGATAATAAAAATCAACTATAAGATTATGATTTTCAAACAAATCTTTTTTGTCCAAAATGCTTTCGATACAATTTTAAAAATTAATGAGGCCCTGAGATAACCTTGTTTGCTGTAGCGGAGTATTAAACTTTATTTTTTGATAAGTTTCATTTAAGTTACTTCCCCGCATTATTTTTTAATATATAAAAAACATAACACTGATTCTTATCAAAAATAACTGGCATATCTCCCGGGCAAAACTCCATAAAAAATTAAATTTTCTTCAAAATTCATGGTTTTCCCGGATTGACCAACGCTTTTTAAATCGGTACAAATAAATGAAAGATTAAATTTCAGGCCATAGTTCACTTGACACCTCCGCTGCTAATCTCATTACCCTTTTTTAGCAGCAGAAATTATAAGAAAGGAGATCAGAATGACTGAATTAACAGTAATCAGCACATGCTATAGAGAGGCTGACAGACCTGTTGTTAAAATTGGCCTCAGTACCCGCAAGAAGCAAAGCAGCTTGTAACAGGCTGTGAATTGGCCTTGGACATTGAAATAGACAATCAGATTGATGATCTTATCAGGCAACTGGGATTGGCAAGAAAAGAAGCAACGGGATTTTTCGCCAGAGGTGGAATATGAATAAGGAAAGTTTGAAAATGTACCGATATTTTCTAAAAGATAGTATCAGAAAAAAAATCAATTTCAGGTTTACAGATCAAAACCAGGGTATTCCCGCCCCACCTATTGAAAAAATCTGCAAAAAGGACTCAAAACGAATTGATCTTCCTGGTCCGGATCTGTGGGAAAATATTCCCACAACAGATCTTACTATGGCTATAGGTAACAGAAAAAGCAGACGGATTTACACCAAACAATGCCTTTCCTTAGAGGAACTTGCATATCTCCTTTGGTGCACTCAGGGGATGAGAGGAGATGTTACTGCGGGGCATGCGTATCGAAATGTTCCATCTGCCGGGTGCCGCCATGCTCTTGAAACTTACCTGGCAATACTTAATGTCAATGGACTTGACTCAGGCATGTATCGGTATTTACCCCTTTCCCATCAACTTGTTTTTGAATTTTCAGATGACCTGCTTTCGGAAAAGATGGTTGTTGCCTCCCTTGGTCAGTCCTATCCGGGTAAATGTGCAGCCACTTTTATCTGGGTAGCAATACCATATAGAATGGAATGGCGATATGGGCTTGCAGCCCACAAGGTGATTGCCCTGGATGCTGGGCATGTCTGCCAGAATCTATATCTTGCCTGTGAGACTATAAATGCCGGGACTTGTGCAATTGCTGCTTATGATCAGGAAGAACTGGACGAGTTGCTCGGTCTTAATGGTGAAGATGAATTTGCTATTTATATTGCTTCGGTCGGGAAAGTGAAAAAATGATTCCAAGGATCTATACAAAAATCAGATAGTTAAGGTCGCTCGCAACATAACACCAATATACAATAATGGAGGCTTGTTCAATCGATCGTGGTGATTTTCCATATACTGTAATTTAGATATCTACTTGTCTTTTCTCTCCACCTTTCTTTTCGTATAAACTCGGGAATAAAGATAAATTCCTTTAAAAATATAGGTAATTACACCTATATACAAACCTATTTTAATTTGTTACTGCATCGTAAAGAATTAATAACATGGTAAAGTCTAAATTTTTATGAAGCAGAAACAGCAAGCCATGAAGCAAAATATTAAATGCATTTCGGTGATTTAATGGTTTGGGGAGTGTGCGGACTATGGCAAGTATTCTGCCCCAGGGATCAAGCTTATCTTCTATAAAAGAGGAATCACATGACTGAAAAACCTACCTATGAAGAATTAGAAAAAAAGATTCAGGAATTAGAGCAAGCAGAATCTGCGCGCAAGCGGGCAGAGGATGAGCTGCAGATGAGTGAAGAAAAGTTCCGGGTGCTGTTCAAGAAAAGCATACACGGCATACTGATTGTCGATATTGAAACGCGGCGGTTACCATATGCTAATCCAGCTTTCTGTCGGATGTTTGGATATTCAGAGACAGAAATGCTTCAGATTGGTGTTGAGGATATTCACCCAAAAGGCGCACTTGACTATATTTTGTCAGTGTTCAGCCGTCAAAAGCAAGGGAAAAAGGCAGGGGCTACCGAGCTTCCGTGTATCCATAAAGACGGCACAATTTTTAATGCCGACATAGCTGCTACTAATATCGTAATCAATCATCGAAAATGCGTGGTGGGCTTTTTTATAGACATCACCGAGCGCAAACTGGCGGAAGAAGCGCTTGTAAAACATCGTAACCACCTGGAAGAATTGGTAAAGGAACGTACTCACGAACTAGAGGAAGAGATTAGTGAACACATGCGGGCGGAGGAGACACTGAAAGAAAGCGAAGAAAAATACCGTACAGTTCTTGAAGCAAATCCCGACCCAGTGGCCGTCTATGACATAGAAGGCAACGTCATCTATTTCAACCCTGCTTTTACACGTCTTTTCGGCTGGTCCTTGGAGGAATGTTTAAACAAAAAAATGGATGTTTTTGTGCCTGAAGACGCATGGCACGAAACAAAAAAGATGATCAAAAAAGTGCTATCCGGAGAAAGGTTCTCTAGCATTAAAACTTGGCGATATAACAAAAAAGGAGATATTATTCCTGTTAGTATAAGCGGAGCTATTTACAAGGATCAAGATGGCAATCCTATCGGCAGTGTCATCAATCTGAGAGATATCAGTGATCAAAAGAAAATGGAAGCCCAGCTCCAGCAATCACAGAAAATGGAATCCATCGGTACCCTTGCTGGCGGTATTGCCCACGATTTTAATAATATTCTTTCCCCAATTTTAGGGTATGTTGAGATGATTTTAATGGATACCCCTAAAGACAGTCCAGTCCGAGAAAGTCTTAACCAGATTTATACCAGCGCCTTAAGAGCCAAAAACCTGGTAAAACAGATCCTTACATTCTCACGTCAAGATAGCAGTGAATTGATACTGATGAAGATGCAGCCTGTTATTAAGGAAGCATTAAATCTTATAAGGTCTACAATCCCCACAACCATTGAAATCAAACAGGATATAAATCCCAACTGCGGTATAATCAAAGCTGATCCAACACAAATCCATCAGATTGTAATGAACCTTACAACCAATGCTTATCATGCCATGGAAGAGACGGGCGGGGAATTGAAAGTAAGCCTCAAAGAAGTCGAATTAGGTGAGTACGACATAATGACTCCAGATATGACACCCGGAGTTTATGCTTGTCTGATAGTGGCTGATACGGGGGTGGGCATGGATAAAAACTTAACAGATAAAATCTTTGATCCGTTTTTTACCACCAAAGCAATAGGCAAGGGCACTGGAATGGGGCTTTCAGTGACGCATGGCATTGTTAATAAAATGGAGGGAACTATCCAGGTACATAGTGAACCTGGCAAAGGAACACAATTTCATGTGTACCTGCCTGTGGAAAAGAACAGTCCTGAAGAACAGGCAAGGCATTCGACAGCCAAAATTCAAGGCGGCACTGAACATATTCTTCTGGTGGATGATGAAGAAGCGATCCTTACAATGGAAAAGCAGGTGCTGGAGCGCTTGGGGTATAAGGTTACTTACCGTACAAGCAGTCTTGAAGCACTTGAAGCTTTCCGTGCAAATCCCAATAAATTTGACTTGGTTATAACTGATATGGCAATGCCAAATATGCCTGGAGATAAACTATCCGTTGAACTGACTAAAATACGTTCTGATATTCCCATATTGCTTTGCACAGGATTCAGTGAAACCATGTCTGAAGAAAAAGCGGAATCTATAGGTATTAAAGGTTTTCTAATGAAGCCGATTGTGATGAAGGATCTTGCCCAAAAGATACGTGAAGTTCTGGATGAGTGTAAAATTTGATTCAAAAGGATCGGAAGTTTTTGTGAATAAATTAGAATCAACCATAAGAAAATCATACCGCCTCAGCTATTATTTCTGGTTTATGGCGACGTTGTGGACAGTATTCGTTGCAGTGTTGTTCTTTTTTAATTCCATAAGTATCAAGAAAG
>JACKQG010004679.1_pt1 | contig 15753 bp, 18 predicted proteins | sample 8237621 | NCBI WGS metagenome assembly JACKQG01 (sample SAMN15677084, study PRJNA649215) | marine metagenome | biome: marine; feature: Black Sea; material: saline water; isolation source: suspended particulate matter (SPM) from the Black Sea western gyre | collected 2013-06-09/2013-06-10 | depth... | reverse complement strand
TCCGACTAACAAATGCGCGGTAGCAATTCCCCGGCCAGCACATCGACAACGCGCCTGCCGCCAATCGCCGTTTTCATCAGCACGCGTCGGGCAGGTGTTTCGAAAACTTCGCCAATGATGACGGCATTATCTCCGTAGGGGTGTTGGCGCATGGTATCCAATACCTTCTGTGCGTCGTCTTTACCAGCGATCACAATCAGCTTGCCCTCGTTGGCAATATACAACGGATCAAACCCCAGCATCTCGCAAGCCCCAGCTACGGCTGGCCGCACCGGGATGCTTTCTTCATGCAGGATAATGCACACCTCGGATTGCACCGCAATTTCATTTAGCGTGGAGGCCACGCCACCGCGGGTTGGGTCGCGTAAAACATGCACTTCGTCACTGGCATCCAGGATCGCGGCGATGAGATGATTCAACGGCGCAACATCGCTCTGAATATCGCTCTCGAAGCCCAGCTCGCCGCGCGCCCCCAAAACCGCGATTCCATGATCGCCAATGAAGCCGGAAACCATCACAATATCACCGGGCTTCGCCAGAGCGCCACCAACTTCCACGCCGGGAAGCATGATGCCAACCCCGGCGGTAGTGATATACAGTCCATCAGCTTTGCCGCGTTCGACTACTTTTGTATCTCCGGCCACGATCTCCACCCCGGCTTCCGCGGCAGCGGCTTTCATTGAAGCCACCACGCGCTCAATCGTCTCAATCTCCACGCCCTCTTCGAGAATAAATCCGGCGGTCAGGAATTGGGGGGTTGCGCCCATCATGGCTACGTCGTTGACGGTTCCGCACACTGCCAGTCTGCCAATATCGCCACCGGGGAAGAATAGCGGCGAGACGACATGTGCATCGGTGCTGATGGCGAGTTGTGTGCATGCGTTAGGCGCTACGACACCCGCATCATTGCCCGCGCGTAGGGTTGGATTGCCGAGCGGCGGTAAAAACGTATGCTTGATAAGATCATTCATCAGTTTGCCGCCGCTGCCGTGTCCCATTACGATTTTTTTGCTGTGTCGCAACGGCACGGGGCAAACTGGGCCTTGCATGTTGGGTAAGTTATCGGTCGTCTGTCGTCCGTCGTCCGTCATAATTAGAATTCCAATTGTCTGCCATATTTATAATACGCCGCGCAAGCGCCCTCGTCGGAAACCATCGTTGCCCCCAGGGGACGTTCAGGCGTGCATTCTTTACCGAAGGCCGGGCAGTCGTGCGGTTTCTTCAACCCTTGCAAAATTTCTCCAGCGATGCACAGCGGCGATTCTTCGGAGCGAATTTGCTCGACATCGAATTTGAGTTCGGCATTGAGGGCGGCATATTCGGGCCGCAAACACCAGCCGCTCATGGGGATGGCGCCAATGCCGCGCCATTTGCGGTCGCATTCGAGGAATATTTGCTGAATCACCTTTTGGGCGGGCAGATTGCCTTCGAGGGTGACTGCCCTCGAATAGGGATTTGTCACTTCCACGCGGCCTGCTTCGAGTAATTTCACCGCGGCGAGAATGCCTTCGACAATATCCAGCGGCTCGAAGCCAGTTACCGCCATCGGAATCTTGTATTTCTCCGCAATCGGCGGATATTCCCAATAGCCCATCACGGCGCAAACGTGCCCGGCGGCTAAAAACCCTTGCACTCGATTGAGCGGCGAGCCTAAAATAGCGTGCATTGCCGGTGGCACGCGTACATGCGAGACCAGCACGCTGTAATTCTCTACGCCCAGTGCTTTAGCCTGCAGCACGCTCATGGCGTTGGCCGGAGCCGTGGTCTCGAAGCCGATCGCAAAAAAGACAACTTCTTTATCGGGGTTGTCCTGGGCAATTTTGAGCGCATCCAATGGAGAATAGACCACGCGCACATCACCGCCCGCGGCGCGGATCGAAAATAAATCTTGCTGTGAGCCGGGCACGCGCAGCATATCGCCGTAAGAAGTGAAGATCACCTCCGGGCGGGAGGCAATTGCCAGGGCTTTGTCGATCAACTCCAAAGGGGTCACGCACACCGGGCAGCCCGGGCCGTGTACCAACTCGATTTGCTTCGGCAAAAGCTGATCGATGCCATGGCGCACAATCGCATGAGTCTGCCCTCCGCAAATTTCCATCAACACCCACGGACGCGTGACGGTCTTGTGCAACTCATTGAGTACGCCTTTAACCAGTTCGGCGTCGCGATATTCGCTGATATATTTCATGAGGTGGGGCGATGCACAATTGGGGGTGGGTTTAGGCCTAATTCATCTTCCAGCGTGACAATCTCGCGCAAAATCTCCAGCGAGGCCTGGGCGTCTTCCTCGCTGAGCAGGCTGATCGCAAAACCCACATGCACAACGGTGTAGTTGCCCACTTCGACCTCTGGCACGTATTCCAGGCAGGCCTCGCGCACCACGCCGCCAAAATCAACCTTGCCCATTTTTAGGCCGCCTTTTTCGTAAATCTCAACAATTTTTCCGGGAACTCCGAGACACATGCGATACCTCCAAAAATTATTCGACAAGTAGCCGGGCCGCGATCATGGCCTGCCCGAGCGAAAGACCGCCATCGTTGGCGGGCACTTTGTTGTGAATGAGCACTTCAAAATTTTCTTTTTCGAGCCGGCTGAGCGATTTTTCCAGCAGAGTCATATTTTGCCACACCCCGCCGCTGAGCGCCACCTTGTTGATGTTGAATTCTTTACGCATAGCCATGCAAATTTGGGTGATGGCTTGTGCCAGCCCGTTGTGGAATTTGGCTGAAATCGCGGGAATGCCTGCCCCGGCGCGCAGATCAGCGATGAGAGCCAGGAGCATCGGACTCGGGTCGAGTTGGCCGCTGGTATGCTCAAAGGGGTAACTATCCTCGCTGGAAGCGTCCGCCAGATTTTCAAATTCAATCGCCGCCTGAGCCTCATAATTGACCATTTGCCGTACACCCGCCAGCGCGGCCACAGCATCAAAGAGACGGCCCGCGCTCGAAGTCGGGGGAGCGTTGATCCCGCGGGTGAGTTGATGTTGCAGTACCGCGACCGGCGACTGAAGACTGGAGACCGAATACTGGTTATTGGACGCTGCCCACTGAACCGGCGCCAAGTCATCCTCCCACGCAATCTCCGCCGTATGCAGCCACGAGAGCGCCATGCGCCAGGGTTCGCGCACAGCCTTATCGCCGCCGGGTAGCGGGGTGTAGGCCAGATGGGCGTAGCGTTGATAGCCGGAATAACCGGCAATTAAGAATTCGCCGCCCCAGATGGCGCTATCGTCGCCATAGCCCGTTCCGTCAAATGAAACACCGATAACAGGTTCATCGCCATCTAGCCCGTTATCGGCCATGCAGGCGGCAATGTGGGCGTGGTGGTGTTGAATGTTAATAAATGGCAGATTTTCACGTTCAGCGCGTTCCAGTGCGTAGCGCGTGGCGAGATAATTGGGGTGTAAATCGCAGGCAATCGCTTCGGGCCGGATGTGGAACAGACGCTCGAAATGTTCAATGCCCTGCTCGAAAGATTGCAGGGTTTCGTAATTCTCCATATCTCCGATATGATGGCTGAGAAAGGCGTAGCGATCTTTTGCCAGACAAAAGGTATTCTTCAGTTCTGGGCCGGTGGCGAGGATGGGGGGAACGGCGTGCGGCAATATGATGGGAAATGGGGCATAACCGCGCGAACGGCGCAGTGGATAGTGGGAAGTAGGAAGTGGGGACGTTTTATTACTCTTAACTTCCCACTTCCCACTTCGCACTCGATAGACCGAATCATCACATCTGACATGAATCTCGCGGTTGTGCATTAAAAAGGCATCCGCCAGATCGGAGAGGCGTTGGCGTGCATCTTCGTTGGTGTAGGCGATGGGTTCTTCGCTGAGGTTGCCGCTGGTCATAACAAGCGCGGATAGCGGGAAGTGGGGAGAAGGAAGCGATTGCTCTTTGGCTATTTGCAGATTTTCGAACAAGAGATAATGCAATGGTGTATATGGCAACATTACCCCCAGGTTATTTTGCCCTGGCGCGATAACTTCGGCGATGGGCGAGTCGGGGCGACGCTCGAGCAGCACAATCGGGCGTTGGCGGGAAGTCAATAATTCGCGTTCGGCTTCGTCAACCAGACAATGTTTTTCAACCGTGGCGAGATCGGGCATCATCAGGGCAAAGGGTTTATCGACGCGTAGCTTTCGGTGGCGCAATTCTTTAACGGCGGCAGCATTGGTGGCATCGCAAGCCAGATGAAATCCGCCGAGACCCTTAATTGCTAAGATTTTCCCAGAAGTGAGAAGTTGTTGGGTTTGCGTCATGACGTTTGACGTCTGGCGTCTGAGGCTGCTTTCTAACCATATTTGTGGCCCACACTCCGGGCACGCCACTGGCTGAGCATGGAAACGGCGGTCAGCGGGGTCTTCGTATTCAGCGCGGCAAGTTTCGCACATTGCGAAGGGCGCCATGGTGGTTTGGGGACGGTCGTAGGGAATATCCTGAATGATGGAGAAACGCGGCCCGCAGTTGGTACAATTGATGAAGGGGTATAGGTAGCGTGCGTCAGTGGGGTCGAAAAGTTCGCGCAGGCAGTCGTCGCAGATGCTGACATCGGGGCTGATCGGCTGGAACGCGCCTGGAACTGGCTCGGAGTGGAGTATCTCGAAGATGGTAAATCCGTTGGATGGGCAGCTTTCCACTTCGAGGGCGGCGATGAGCGCCAGCGGGGGAGCCTCATCCCGCAGTCGGCGGGCGAACTCCCTCAGGGTGGATTCCGCGCCATCGACCTCGATATCCACCCCCGCCGATGTATTTCGCACCCAGCCTTTGAGTTTCATGCGCATAGCCAAATTATAAACAAACGGTCGAAATCCAACCCCCTGGACGATGCCCGTAATTTTGATGCGCGAACCAGTGGGAGTTGTCATGCCTTTTGGATGTGCGCCATCAACCACGTAATCCACTTGTCAAAGCCTTCGCCCGTCATGCACGAAACGGGGAAGGTGACCAGATCGGGGTTGAGCAGTTGCACGCCCTTGCGGAAATAGTCCATATTGAAGGGGATGTAGGGTAACAGATCAATTTTGTTGATGATAAGTGCATCGACGCCGCGGTACATGCCGGGGTATTTGTAGGGTTTGTCGTCGCCCTCAGGCACCGATGCGATGAGGATATTTTTGTGCGTGCCTAACTGAAAATTAGCCGGGCAGATCAGGTTGCCCACATTTTCAACCAGGAGCAGGTCAAATTGCGGCAAATCAAGCTGCTGGAGTGCGCCGCGCAGCATAACGGCATCGAGATGGCACTCGCCGCCGGTATTAATTTGGATAGCCGTTGCCCCGGCAGCCGCGGCGCGGTCGGCGTCGATGGAAGTGGCTACATCGCCGTCAATGGCGGCTACCTTGAAGCGCCCGCCCAACCCTGCCAAGGTTTTTTCGATGACGGAGGTTTTTCCAGCCCCAGGCGAGGCCATAATGTTGATGCCAAATATGCCCGCCTGATCGAGCCGCTGGCGGTTCTCATTGGCGAGTTGTTCGTTGGCATTGAGAATTTTTTCAACAACCGGGATATTACGGGGAGTTTGTGGTTTTGGTGTTGTCATATTTTCTACCACTGAGAGAAAGCGAACACGGAGATACTATGGATTTGCTCACAGAAATTTCTTTTGTATTCCCGCGGTTCTATGGTCATTAGTCTTCAATATTGATACTATCCAGGCGAAACTCTTCGCCCTGGGTAACTTTGACGCGAATACCATCACATTGCGGACAAGTAGTCATGTTGCCGCGCTCGATGTTGTAGGGGATGTTGCAATCCAGGCAGAGTAATTGGGCCGGGATGCGCTCAAAGTGCAGGCGCGCCCCCTCGCAAATAGTATCCTTGCTGATAATGTCCCAATAAAACTGGATCGACTCATCGACGACGGTGGCAAGCTGTCCAATAATTAAATATAAATCGGTTACGCGTTTGGCTTTGGCTTCTTTGCCATAGCGCACTGCAATTTCAACGATGCTTTCGGTGATGGGTAATTCGTGCATGGAGTTTAGGATACCACAGGCAGGGCGGGTATCAAAGTGAGCAACTTCCTGTAAAAAATAAGGAAACCAGGAAACCATTAATAGTCGCGGTTCCCTGGCTTATTGGCGTGAATTGTATGTTCTATGCGGCAAATACTTCTGCCAATTGCTGCGGCGCAATGCCGGGAGTGACTATGGCGCGTTGCGTGTAGAAATTCTTAACAAAATGGGTTAGGCTTTGCGGGTCAGCGGAGGTGCCCTCAAGGGCTTTTTCAAGGTCTTGCAAGGCGTTGGAAGGATAGAAGAAGAAATCGCCGGAAAGGTGCACCTCGTGCAGGGTGCCATCCTCGACAACCGCGTTGGCGCGCACCAACCCACCGGGTAGTTTGACGACTTTTTGGAGCACATACACCCCCTCGCGAATTTTAACTTGCTTGGCATCCGGGCGGCGGCGATCATTCGCCAAGAGCCATTCGTCGGTGTACATTTCGGCAAAAAGTTCGTCGGCTTTGGCAATTAATTCGGCATCGAGTTCTTTGGGCTGCAATTTGCCTAACAGCGGCTCGTAGGCCGCTGCCAACGCAGCAGCTAAATTGGCCGTGGCCGGAATCGAGCCGGTTTCGCGCTGGATGGTACTTAAATTTTCGCTGAGAGTCTTAAAAACCTTGTCGCGGAATTTTTCGTCAGGCACGCGCAGGCATTTGCTCATCATTTCGTAATTAAAATCCATGATGAAGTTGCCTACCAAAATGGTCATACCTTCAATTTCGGCAGCGCCATTGCCAGAAATTTTGCGCCCGTTGGCAATAATATCGTTGACGGGTTTATAGGCTGCATCCACGCCAAAGGCGCGATATACATCGACTACGGGTTGTAAAAATTGACGATAGAACTCGCCTTTATCGCGGGGAATGGCGGGACGATCGCTGCGGATGACGAGTTGATAAAAAAGCTGTTCGCCATCCAAATAAACCGCTCCGCCGCCGACTTCGCGCCGAAAAACAGGAATTTTATTCGCGCGGGCAAACGCCAGATCAATTTCTTGTTCTGCATCCTGATGAAAACCGATGCAGACATAGGGTGAGTTTGGGCGCAAAATAAATAAGGCTTCGCGCCCTAAATAAGCCGCGGCGTGGTAAAGCGCCTGGCTGTGCTGCCAGGAGACGGAATCGAGAAAGTAGTAATCCATGATAGCTCCGATGTAAAAAATGATGCGGGTTGGCAAGTTGAGGGGGTGAACGTTAAACCTTTATCCTTCAATCGTGATAATGTTCCATGCTTTAAGAATGGACATTGTACGCTCAATAATTTCCGGCATCACCGCTTCAATCGTTGGACTGAGACCCACGCCAATCGAAAGGTCTGCCGGTTGTGCGCCGATCAGATGCAGGTTTTCAGGGAATTTGTCTCGGATTTTTGCCAATCCGAGGACTTCCTGAAAGGTGATCTGATGGTCGGACATTTTGATGCCGCGAAAGAGGGGGATGTCGTCTTTTTTGAGTTCGACCACCGTCCCCGGGGGTTTTCCCACGTTGACGGCATCCAGCACAACCAGGTGGCTGGCTTCCTCCACCAGGGAGAGCAGATTCAAGCCCAGGGTGCCGCCATCCAGAATTTCAAGTTGATCCTGTTCACCGAGGCGGGCGCGTAACTCGTCGAGCGCATGAACGCCCAAACCCTCATCTGTGTTGAGCGTGTTGCCGATACCAAGAACAATTTTGCGTTTTGTCATAACAATAATATGGGGGTGATGTTGGTTTTATAATAATTCACCACAAAGACACAAAGTCACTAAGGAATCATCCAAGAATAAGTTCCCCGCAGAAGTGAAACTTCTCTGAGAAGTTTCACTTCTAAAACGGGAATTAATATTTGGATGCTCACTAAGGAAACGCAAAGTTTTTTGTGACTTCGTGGTGAAAAAATAATTGGTTGGCTTCGCGCCTAACTTACACAGACATTCAGTCCGGTTGCGACCTCGCCGAGATCATTGCCTTCGGCGTCGATCATGTGGATGGCGCAGGCCATGCAGGGGTCAAACGAGTGGATTGTGCGCAGGATTTCCAACGGCCATTCGGGTTTTGCCAGCGGCGTGCCCACCAGCGAGGCTTCGTAGGCGCCCGGCAACCCGTTGTGGTCACGCGGGGAGGCGTTCCAGGTTGTGGGGACGACCATCTGGTAATTTTCAATCTTCTGGTCGTTGATCACAATCCAGTGGCCGAGGGCGCCGCGCGGGGCTTCCATGTAGCCGAAGCCTTTAGCCTGTTTGGGCCAGGTTACTGGTTCCCACTTGTCGCCAGCGAAGGTTTTCGTATCACCGGCTTTGATGGTGTCAATCAACTCGTTGAAGTAGCCCATCATTGCATCCACGAAAATTTTGGTCTCGATGCCGCGGGCGGCGGTGCGTCCGAGAGTCGAGAAAACCGCCTCGATAGGCGCGCCCAAAGTCTTAAGTACGTAATTGGTCAGCTCCTGAGTTTGTTCGTGACCGGTGGCATACATTGCCAAAACGCGCGCCAGCGGGCCAACTTCCATGGGGGCTTCGTTCCAGCGCGGGGCTTTCAGCCAGGAGTATTTTTGCTCGACTTCAAGCTGCTCGTAGGGCGGCTGTGGCCCAGTAAAGTTGAATTTGGTCTCGCCTTCCCAGGGGTGCAGGCCAACGCCATCGCCTTTCGAGTAGTCGTACCACGAGTGGGCGACAAATTCTTTCATCAAGTTGAAATCGTTGGGGTCTGGCTCGATGAGATTGCCCAGATCGCGCCCCATGATGACGGCGCGTGGCACCAGGAATTGGGATGTGTCGCTGTTATCCGTGCCGGGGAACTCGCCCCAGGTCAGGAAATTGCCCAACCCCTCTCCGAGCGCAGCATAATCCAGATAGTAGGGTGCAATCGCCAGCAGGTCGGGGATATATACCTGATCGACAAATTCGATCATGCGGGCAATCGAATCCTTGATGATGGAAAGCCGTTCGGCGTTGAGAGCCGTGTCGCTGTTGGGGTCAATCGGCATGGGAACACCGCCCACTACAAAGTTGGGGTGCGGGTTCTTGCCGCCGAAGATGGTGTGAATCTTGGTGACGTGCGATTGCCAATCGAGCGCTTCCAGATAGTGGGCCGTTGCCAGCAAGTTGACCTCGGGGGGCAGTTTATAGGCCGGGTGCCCCCAGTAGGCATTAGCGAATAGCGAGAGTTGCCCGCTATCGACAATCGCCTGCACCTTGCGCTGCACATCGGCAAAATACCCCGGCGATGAATTGCGCCACGCCGAGATGGATTGCTGAATACGGGAGGTCTCCGCCGGATCAGCCTTGAGCGCCGAAACTACATCCACCCAGTCGAGTGCGTGCAGGTGATAGAAGTGCATCACATGGTCGTGCACATACTGCTGGGCAATCATCAGGTTACGGATCAGGTTAGCCGCTTTGGGGATTTTGATGTCGAGGGCATCTTCCACCGAGCGAATGGACGCAAATGAGTGTACCGTGGTGCAAACGCCGCAAGCGCGCTGGGTGTAGGCCCAGGCATCGCGCGGATCGCGTCCTTGCAGAATAAGTTCGATGCCGCGCACCATTGTGCCAGAAGAATAGGCCTTAGCAATCTTATTGCTGGCATCCAGTTCGGCTTCAATGCGCAGGTGGCCTTCAATACGGGTAATTGGGTCTACTACTAATCTTTGGGCCATAGTTGTCTCCTACTGTTCGCGAAGCCATGCCAGGGCTTCTTCCTCAGATTCAAAGTACTCTACTTTTCGGGTGTAATAGCTTTCCGAAATTTCGAGGATGGAAGGGTCAATTTTCGCGCCGAAAATGGCGGTCGTAGGCATCATAGGGCGAAAACGCTGCATATGCTGGGCACATTCTTCACCAGAGGTGCCGGGAAGGGCTACGAGCAGTTTCCCGTTGTAATCGTAAAAGAAATCGGCCAGGGCGCGCACATCTTCGGGGGTAAATGCTCCGGTATGGCGACAACGCAGCACACCTTTTTCTACCGGGGTAAGCGTAAAGGAAATCATCATGGTACTTTCTCCTAATCTGCGAGTGCATCCGCGACCATTTGAGTCAGGCCGTTGATTTTCCAATCCAGATTGAAATGCTCTTTGCCGTCGGTGAATTGCAAGCGGCAATTAGAGCAGGACATGACCACGGTATCGGCGCCAGTTTTATTGACCTGGTCAATCTTTAATTCAAAAGCTGCATAGCGAACAGGGTCGGCATCTTTAATCGCAATAACGCCGCCACCGCCACCACAGCAGATCGATTCTTCGCGGTTGGGGGTCATTTCAACGAAGGCATCGGGCGACAGAATATTGAGAATCTGCCGCGGCTCATTGATGTGGCCGCCCTTGCGTTGAATCTTGCAGGCATCATGGAAGGTGATCTTGCCTTCGTTGAACGCGCCCCCCTTGAGCTTGATACGCCCGGAGCTGACGTATTCGCCCAGCAAGCCGGTGATGTGGGTAATCTCCAGGCTGTCCGGAATGTCCATCAGATTATAAGCTGTCCAACGCAGGGCATCGTAGGCGTGGCCGCATTCGGTGACGACAAGCCGTTTTACGCCCATCGCAACTGCCTGATCGAGCAGCCGTTTCAGGAAGAGCGTGGTGTGGCTGTGGCTGCCTTCGTAGAAGCCAAAGTTGACGACTTCGCGAGCTTTGGTGCTTAACGTCCAGTTTTCACCGGCAGCGTTCAGCACTTCGGCCACGGCAGCGATATTCTGGGGGAATTTCATGACTTCGATGGAGGAGAGTACCACCAATGTTTCGGCGCCCTCTTTGTCGATGGGAATATCCACTTCCCAGTCGTCTGTCACCCATTCCAGACGGTCAGCATAAACTTCGTCAGTCATGCCGAGGGGGCTGCCCTCCTCGAGCTGTTTCTGCACGGCGGCAGCCAAATCGGCAGGCACTACCCCGGCTTCGGCCAATCCCGAGCGCACATCGTGAATCAGCGTTCCCAGGTCAATCCCCATTGGGCAGACCATCGAGCATTTGTTGCAGACCGTGCAGGCATGGTAGACGTAGGAACTCCATTTGAGCAGGTCTTCATCACTGATTTCGGCATCCAGCCCGATTGCCAGCTTGACTTTGCCGCTAACGGTGAAGCGTTGTTCGTAAGCACGGCGCAGCAGTTCGACCTTCCATACGGGGGCATATTCGGGAACGCCGGTGGCCTGGTAAAAATGGCAGGCCTCGGCGCACATTCCACAGCGGGTGCAGGCTTCCAGTTGGGATGCCACCCAGCCGCCGGTTTCTTTTACAAAGGTGTTGATTGCTTTTTGTGTTTGCATATCCGGCCTCCTTACGGGGTCACTCCACGTTTGCCGAACTCAACACCGTGAATGGTTCGGGAGAAGAAATAGAACATGAAGTGCGAAATCCGGCTAAGCGGAATCCAGATCAGCAGCACGTCAACCGAGAGCATGTGCAGGCTGAAGAGTACTTCGTATTGGAAGAACAGATGGTGGGTCATGATATAGCCCGTCACCATCGGCAAGAAAACCAGCAGCCAGTTGAGCCATTCTGCCGGGCCGCTGATGAGCTTGAGTACCGGGTTGGTACGCCGGTAGAAAAGCAGGGCGATCATGGCAGCGATGGATGCCGCAGACAGCCAATCTACGATGGGCAGCGGCAAAGTAGGCCAGCCAAAGCCAAGCAAGCTCTTCCAGACGAGCATGTGAGGTGTGCCCAGGATGATAGCGGAAAATAAGCCCAGATGGAAAAGGCCGCCCGCCAGATAAATGATGGGATTGCGGTTAAAGGTGCGCTTGACCCAGGGAACGAAGGGGAAGATCAGGAATCCCTTGAGGTAGGTTTTTACGACCCCGGCGAGTTTGCTGCCTTTGGCGGGGGCTTTATCGCCCTTCCAGCCGAGCAGTACAACCCGCACCAGCCGATAGGCCATGCCGCCGACGAAGATAAGCAGCGATGCTTGAAATAGCGGCCCGCGGGTGAATTGTAAGAAAGTAGTCCAGTTCACAAGAATTCTCCTTTGGCGTTACTCTTCGCTGGCTTGAACGGCGCGTTTTTTCTGCGCGGCGTTGTTGGCGGCCATAGCCGCGCCGACGACTGCACCCGCACCCACGGCCGCGCCAACAACGGTTGCCGCTGGGCGGTTGAGCGGAGCCGATTGGCCCTGATAGAAGCCGCCGCCATCCCAGAAGTCGGGTTCAGAGCAGCCCAGACAAGGATGGCCAGATTGAACAGGGAAGGATAGACCGGCATCCCATTTGATGGATGCGCAGGCGTTATAGGTGGTAGGGCCTTTGCAGCCCAGTTTGTAGAGACACCAGCCCTGTTTTGCGCCTTCATCATCGAAAGAATTTGCAAATTTGCCCGCTTCGTAGAACGGACGGCGCAAGCAGCGATCGTGGATGGTTTTGCCATAAAAGGTGACCGGGCGGTTGAGATCATCCAGTTCGGGGAGTGCGCCAAAAATAACGAAATGCGCCAGCGTGCCGGTGAAGACCTCGGGGATGGCCGGGCAACCGGGGATGTTGACGACCGGCTTATCGGTAATCAACTCCCAAACGCCTTTGGCATCCGTGGGGTTGGGGTCGGCTTTGGGTAGACCGCCAAAGGCTGCGCAGTTGCCTGTCGAGATGATGGCGGCTGCGCCTGCGGCGGCCTCTTCGAGAATTTCAATTGCCGAGCGTCCGCCAATGGTGCAGTAGGCGCCGCCCAGTGCCATCGGGATACTACCTTCAACCACGAGCACATACTGGCCCGCATACTGTTGCATGATATTCTGTTTGTTCTCTTCAGTCTGATGGCCCGCCGCGGCGGTGAGTGTTTCGTGATATTCCACCGAAATGGTATTCAGCACCAGATCAATTAGCGTGGGGGATTGGCTGCGCGTCAGCGCTTCGCTGCACCCGGCGCAATCCTGAAACTCCAGCCAGATTACGGGGACGCGGGCTTTGGTTTCCAGCGCGCGAGCAATTTTGTGGATGGTTTTGTTCTCGGTGAGTAAATGATCGGGCAGACCACTGGCTTCCAGCGGCGGTACTGCTAACCCCATCGCGCCGGCTAACGTTCCACAGAGCTTTAAGAAATCTCGCCGAGAGACACCATTATTCTCCAGGCGTTGGTAGATGGTTTCCTCACTCATAGTATTCTCCTAATTTCAACTCATCAATTACAGGATACGCCGTCGGCATCAAGTTTGGTCTGATAAGCGGCGAGTCCATCGAGGCCGGTTGCCAGGCTGTCTTTCTCGCCATCCCAATCGGCCGGCTGCAATTCGGCGATCCAGCCTTCGCCATAGGGATCGGATACCGCTAAATTGGGGTCGGATGATAATTTATCGTTGCCGCGCAAGAGCACACCGGTAACAGGAGCGGGGACAGGCCCAACGAATTTACTGCTTTCGATAGTTGCCATGCTTTTGCCCTGGGGAATTTCTTTCCCCATGCTTTTGCGTTTGACAGTCACGCCCGCCAGGTTGCCCCCTGCCAGATTGCCAGCCACGGCGGTCATGCCAACGCGCACGGTGCCATCATCCATCGGTTTGGCCCAAACGTGCTTTTCGATCAGATAATACAAGTCTTCAGGTAGATCACAACCATTGAGTTTTGCCATAATTTCCTCCGGTGAAAATATGTTCACCACTGAGACACGGAGAGCACGAAAAAATATTCAAAGGTTTCGCGCGCTCTGTGTCTTTGTGGTGGATTAAAAAGTTAATACCGTCTCGCAGTCTTCGGCCTCCTGCCACATCCATGCACCGCCGACCATTTTTACATCGTCGATCAAATCTGTGGCGGGGTCAATGTCGTGGAGTTCGGTAGAAGCTGTGCAGGCCACGAATTTTACGCCAGCGTCCAACGCGTCCTGCATGAACTCGCTGACAGGTTTGCCACCCTCTTTTGGATAGACTGTTTCAGCGATACCCTTCTTGAGTAGCAATGTCCCATCGATGGTGAAAAACATCGTGACATCGTATTCCATCGCCGCGCCTAGCGTAGCGAAGAAAAATGGGGTTGCGCAGCGTCGGGGCGTATCGGGGCCGCTGGTCATTATGAGCATTACTTTTTCGTCGTCCATAAAAAAATCTCCTGTTTAAAATGTCAGTGCTAGCGCTTCCTGGCTGGCGAATTCTAAAAAGGTAGCTGCGCCGCCAACTTCAACGCCATCAATCAATTCTTCTTTTTTGACACCCATTACATCCAGGGTCATCTGGCAGGCAATCAGTTTGACATCAAATTCGAGCGCCATTTCGAGCAGTTCGCTGAGTTTGGCAACATTGGCTTTTTTCATCCATCCGTTCATCATCCCGGTTGCCACGGCGGTCATCCCCGGCAACATGCCAAGAATATTGGGCACAGAAACCCCGGGTACGGGTTGCGGCATAGCGGGATTTGCAATGGGTGAAACCTGGAGTTTGTCGGCATTGCCTTTTTTGATGATTTCCAGGCCGTAGAAGGTGAAGAAAATTGCGGCTTCCATATCCATCGCCACGGCAGATGTCGCCAGGATCAGGGGTGGGTAGGCGGCATCGAGAGTGCCATGTCCGGCAATAATCGCTAATCGTTTCGCTCGGTTTTCAGACATAATGATCCTCTTTTAGAAACTGGCAGCTTGTTTTCTGATTCCTGTCAGCCTATTTGGTTTTTTTGATATAAAAGGTGAATGTTCCGCTAGCTTCTTCGTGGCCGAGCAGTTCGTGGCCGGTTTTGGCTGTCCAGGCATTCACATCGGGCAAAGAACCGGCATCGGTGGCGATCATTTTAAGTACCTGCCCAATCTCCAGGCTGTCAACCGCCTTTTTGGTTTTTAATATCGGCATGGGACATGACAAACCACTGCAATCTAACTCTTGATCAAAATTGAACGACATACGAACCTCCTTGAAAAGTAATGAAAAATATAGATGCTTCTAGGCCATCAAATCAAATTTACTCATTTCGGCAATTTTCTGTAAACGTCCCATCAATTCGGCGCGTTCGCGGCCAATGTCGCCAAACGTTTGAGCAACGCGTAGCAGCCAACGACCAATTTTTTGCTGCAAGCGTGGGTCGAGTACTGGGAGCGCAGCGCTGGCTTCAAGCAGTGCATCCGGTGAAATGCCATGTTTGCGCGCCAGTGTATGAATTCGCTGCGCTTCTTCGTCAGGATCGGGCGCTTGTGTGTAATATTGCCCTGCAACCAAAATTGAAGAGATATGTTCGCTAACTCGAATCCCTGCGCGTGAGTACTGCAAACCAGCATGGCAGGTGAAAAACTTGTCCGCGTTGATCTCAGGGGTGGCAGCTAATTTTTGCCAGGATGCCTTGCAAGCCAGATTTCCACTGTCTGTGGCGCGGATAAGCTGGCAGAACAGAGTGCAATTGCTGGATTGAGTGATGGGGTCCCCGTTGAGGTGTGTGGTGATTGCGCCGACTTCTGCGACTTCGGCGAATACATCCTGGATGACCTGAACACAATGGGTGGGGAGAATTTCGGGCGTGACATCGGGCTGATTCGCCTTCCCTGAGGTTGATTCTCCCTCCAGGATGGTCTGAATTTCTGTGCGTGCGAAGCGCCATTGCTGCCCGACCTTGACACCAGTTAACCGCCCATCATTAATCATGCGATAAATGGTGGTTCGATCAACCTGGAGGAGCTCTTGAACTTGTTTTGTGGTCAGAAATTCGCTCATAATGCTATCGGATGCAATATATTGCTATACGTTGCTATATAAATATCACATATAAATAACACTGTCAAGTTAATGGTATGATGACAAAGATCATTTGACATTTGTTATTGAGTTGCTTACAATTGCTAAAAATTTGATACAAGGAGATTGCGATATGCGAATT
>JACKQG010004678.1_pt1 | contig 15758 bp, 12 predicted proteins | sample 8237621 | NCBI WGS metagenome assembly JACKQG01 (sample SAMN15677084, study PRJNA649215) | marine metagenome | biome: marine; feature: Black Sea; material: saline water; isolation source: suspended particulate matter (SPM) from the Black Sea western gyre | collected 2013-06-09/2013-06-10 | depth... | reverse complement strand
TCGTGAAGGTGGCAGAACAGTTGGCGCCGGTGTTGTAACAGCAATTATTGAATAAGCTAACGAGTTTCTGCAAATTTTCATAGTTTAGGGGGGTGGGATAAAATGAGTTACTTATTTTAACTTCACAAATGGTTTTTTAAAAAAATGAGACAATTTAAAATGTCCAAGTTATTTAATCCAACCCCCTTAATTGACGTAATAGGAATAAAAAATGAGAGATTTAGTTACATTAGAATGTACGGAATGTAAACAAAGAAATTATAATACCACTAAAAACAAAAGGAAACATACGGCGCGTGTGGAATTCAAAAAATATTGTCGTTTTTGTGATAAGCACACGCCTCATAAAGAGACTAGGTAAAGTTGTAGGCCAGTAGTTCAATTGGCAGAGCACCGGTCTCCAAAACCGGCTGTTGGGGGTTCGAATCCCTCCTGGCCTGCTAAATTATCGAAAAATAACCTGTTGGAGATTCAAAGAAATGTTCCGTAAGATAAATAAATTTATTCAGGATGTAAAAACGGAAATGGCTAAAGTCAGTTGGCCCAGCAGACAAGAATTAAAAGGGACGACTGTAATTGTGATTGTTTTAACCCTTATTTTTGCAGTATTCATTTTTATAGTGGATAAGGCATTACAAGGATTGTTAAATATTGTTTACTAATTCAGTTCTGAAGAGGATTTGTTGGAAGATCAAGAAATAAAATGGTACGTTGTACATATTCTATCCGGGCATGAAAACAAGGTAAAATCAAACATTGAAAATGAAGTTGCCCGGTTGAATTTAGGCGAAAAAATTACCAATGTATTAGTACCTTCGGAAGAAGTTACTGAAATGAAGAATGGTAAAAAGAAATCCAAGAATAAGGTTTTTTTTCCAGGATACATTTTAGTGGAAATGGTAATTGACAAAGACACAACCCATTTAATTTCCAATACGCCAGGCATCACCCATTTCGTAGGATCAAAGAATAAACCACAACCTCTCCGTCCTGATGAGATAAAACGCATTCTTGGGCGAGTTGACGAAGCAAAGAATAGAGAATTAATTGAGATTCCCTTTAGTGTTGGGGACCCAATAAAGGTTGTTGATGGCCCGTTTACTGATTTTACGGGAGTAGTGAATGAAGTGAATGAAGAAAAAAATAAATTAAAAGTAATGGTGAGTATTTTCGGAAGATCGACACCGGTTGAATTGGATTTTTTACAAGTTGAATTGGAGAAATAAAAATAAATGGCAAAGAAGATAGTTAGTACAATTAAATTGCAAATTCCTGCTGGTAATGCAAATCCTTCGCCTCCTGTAGGACCGGCGCTGGGTCAGCATGGTGTAAATATCATGGAATTTTGTAAAGCATTTAACGCTAAAACCCAGGATAAAAAAGGTCTGATCATTCCGGTTGTTATTACTGTTTATGCAGACCATTCATTTTCTTTCATTACCAAAACTCCGCCTGCCGCAGTGTTGCTTAAAAAAGCAGCAGGATTAGAGAAAGGATCGGGAGAACCCAATCGGGAAAAAGTTGGTAAAGTTAAAAGAGAACAAGTAAAAGAAATAGCTGAAACGAAAATGAAAGACCTTAACGCTTTTTCTATTGAAAGCGCTATGAGAATGGTGGAAGGCACCGCCAGAAGCATGGGAATATTAGTGGAAGACTAAATACTAATCGCTAAAGCGCAGGCGAAGGCTGAGGCACAGTCTGTATTTCCTTAATTTTTAAATGTAACTGTACAGGCAAAGGCAAAGGAAGAAAGAAAATCCTTATTCCTTAAGTCTAAATTCTTGCTCCACCTTTTTCGCCAACTGGCGGACTTAGCCTTTTCATTGTAATAGATAATAATCTGGATCAGAAAAATGACTATAAAAACAATCAAGCCCCGATTTTAGCCAAAGCTTGATCATGTTATTGTGCAAAACCTGAATGACTAATGATTGATTACTAATGACCAATAACCAATCAAAAATTCGATCTTGAAAAAGTAAAAAACCGGGGTAAAAAAAGTTTGATATTTGTGGAGTAATAATGAAAAGAAGCAAACGCTATAGTGAAGCTGTCACTAAAGTAGAAAACGGTAAGGAATATTCATTAGAAGAGGCAATTGCACTATTAAAAGATTTGCCAAAAACAAAATTTGATGAATCAGTGGAAGTTGCCCTGAGATTGGGCGTTGATCCAAAGCATGCTGATCAAATGGTCAGAGGCACTGTTTCCTTACCAAATGGAACAGGAAAAACTGTCCGTGTATTAGTTTTAACTAAAGGGGCAAAAGAAAAAGAAGCCCAGGATGCCGGCGCTGATTTTGTGGGATTGGATGAATATGCGGAAAAATTACAAAAAGGTTGGTTAGAGTGCGACGTGATCATCGCGACTCCGGATGCTATGAGCGTTGTTGGAAAACTTGGGAAAATTTTAGGACCAAAAGGAATGATGCCCAACCCCAAAAGCGGCACAGTAACCATGGATGTTGCTAAAGCGGTTAAAGATGTCAAAGCGGGTAAAATTGAATTCCGGGTTGATCGAAATGGAAATCTTCAGGTCGCTGCCGGTAAATTATCATTTGATGCGCCGAAAATTAAAGAAAATATTCTGTCATTTATGGACACAGTGGTGCGAATGAAACCTGCGGCAGCTAAAGGACAGTACCTTCGCCGTGTCACAGTAACAACAACGATGGGACCGGGAGTTTTATTAGATCGTGCGGCTTTATTAGATGAATTAAAATAGAACTAAAGTGCAGGCGAAGGCTGAGGCAAAGGCGAAGGAAGAAAAGAAAAACCTTAATCCTTTAATTTTATGCCTTGCTCTGCCTTAGCCTTCGCCTCAGCCTTTTCGTTGGAAGAGTGAATTGATCTGGATTGGAAAAAACTTAAAAAAAAGATTGAACTGATAACAAATTTACAATCTATTAAGGAAATTAGATAAATGGTTAGACCAGAAAAAGAAAACGCTGTTGCTTATATTGCAGAAAAGTTGTCTGATTCGACTGGAGTATACTTAGCTGATTATAAAGGATTGGATGTTGAAGAGATCAATGATCTTAGAAATCAATTACGTGAAGCTTCTGTTGAATTCAGGGTCGTTAAAAATACTTTAGCCCGAATTTCTGTAAACAAAGTTGGTTTTGAAGAACTCTTGAAATATCTCGATGGACCAACGGCAATGGCATTCTGTTTAGCAGATCCAATCATCGGGGCAAAAATTCTTTCTGATTTCAGGAAGAAGAATAACAAGCTTGATCTAAAGGCTTGTATATTTGACGGACAGGTTTATGCCGAGGATCGGATTAAAGAAATTGCAAAGTTGCCTGGTAAAGAACAAATCCTGGCTCAAACTTTGGGAACAATAGCAGGACCATTGAGAAATATGGTAAATGTGATTCATGGGCTTTTATCAGCAACAGTTAATGTTTTAGATCAAATTAAAAAACAAAAAGAAAATTGAAGTTCACTTTAGGGAGTGGGATAAATTATTTTACACTTATTGAATTTGTAATATATTGATTTGTAGCAAATTAAAATAATTTAAATGGGAAACTATTTTATCCAACCCCCTTAATAAATGTTTAACGGAGGACAAGTAATGTCTGAAAAAGAAGCCACTGCAACAGAAGAGAAAAAAACCACCGCAAAAAAAACAACTGAAAAAAAGTCAGCGGCAAAAGGTGGTGTAGCTAAAATAATTGAAGCGATTGAAAAATTATCAGTTTTAGAGTTAGTCGAACTCATTAAAGAACTGGAAGACAAGTTTGGTGTTTCAGCACAGGCTGCTGTTGCTGCCGCTCCTGCTGCCGCTCCTGCTGCCGCGGAAGCTGAAGAAGAACAAACTGAATTTGATGCTGTTCTTTCTTCAATTGGAGATAAGAAAATCCAGGTTATCAAAGCTGTACGCGAAGTAACTTCGCTTGGATTAAAAGAAGCGAAAGACCTTGTAGATTCTGCGCCAAAAGCAATTAAAGAAGCTGTTACCAAAGAAGAAGCTGAAGAAATTAAGAAAAAATTTGAAGAAGTTGGCGCAACTGTTGACATCAAATAATTCATTGATATTGATAAAATACTCTTCGGGCTCATTGTTAAAAGAATAATTTTGGCATGTTCGAAGATTATTATTATTATTTATTATTGCTTTTAATGCATGGTGAAGAGAGGTAAATCTTTTCATGCCAAAGATTAAAGAAAAAAGAATATTTTTTTCAAAAATCAAGAAAATTGCTGAACTGCCGGATCTGCTCAACATTCAGTTGGAATCGTTTGATGAATTCATTCAAACAAAAGTTGATCCTGATAAGAGGGAAAACCAGGGACTGCAAGCGGTATTCAACAGCATTTTTCCAATCATAGATAGTAGAGAGAATTTTATACTCGAATTTGTCTCGTACTACCTAGAAAAACCAAAGTATGATCTCAAGGAGTGCCAGGAAAGAGGCGGCACCTATTCAGTGCCTTTAAAGGCAAAACTTCGTCTGTCGATGAAGGATCCTGACAGTGATACTGAAGAGATCGTCGATACGATTGAACAAGTGGTTTATCTTGGTAATATTCCGGTAATGACCAATCGGGGAACGTTTATCATTAATGGCGCTGAGAGAATCGTAGTTAGCCAGTTGCATCGTTCTCCCGGTGTGTTTTTTGATGAGACAAAACACCCCAATGGGACTAAGATTTATTCAGCCAGAATTATTCCGTTACGCGGATCATGGTTGGAATTCTTAACTGATATCAATGATGTCATGTATGTTTATATTGACAGGCGTAAAAAGTTTCCTGTAACAACACTGTTGCGTGCCCTGGGATATGGAACAGACCAAAAGTTGTACGACCTTTTTGATATGAGTGTCGAAGCTAAAGTTAAGGATAAAGAGATCGAATCATATTTTGATCGGCCGGTTCTATTGGATGTTGTTGATTTTGAGACAGGTGAAATTCTCATTGAAAAAGACTCACTACTTGATAAGGAAACGCTTGATCGGATTAAAGAGACAGAAATTGACACAATAAAATTTCTCAAAACGGACTCACAATTCAGTCCGGAAGTGATAAATAATACGATACGTAAAGACCCGGCAAAGTCCGAGAATGAGGCATTGGAATTAATTTATCGGCAGTTGCGTTCCGGTGATGCACCGGATATTGAAACTGCGCGCAGCCTGGTTGATAGATTTTTCTTTAACCCAAAACGATATGATCTGGGGCTTGTTGGACGGTATCGTTTGAATAAAAAATTGGGTCACGATTTTGACCTTGATCTGACTGTATTGACCAAAGAAGACATTATTTCAATCATCAATTATTTATTGGATTTGAGAAACGGTCAACGTAGTTCAGATGATATCGATCATTTAGGTAATCGAAGAATAAAAACCGTTGGCGAACAATTGGCAGCTCAAATGAGTGTCGGTTTGTCGCGAATGGCAAGAACGGTAAAAGAGCGGATGAACCTGCGTGATAATGAAAATCTGACACCACAGGATTTGGTAAACGCGAGAACGATTTTATCCGTAATAAATACATTTTTTGGAACAAGTCAGCTATCACAGTTCATGGACCAGACAAATCCTTTGGCTGAAATGACTCATAAACGACGTTTGTCAGCGCTTGGTCCTGGTGGATTAACCAGAGAGAGAGCCGGATTCGAAGTTCGTGACGTTCATTATACTCATTATGGAAGACTTTGTCCTATTGAAACACCGGAAGGTCCAAATATCGGGCTGATCTCTTCATTAACAACCTTTGCCCGAATCAACAATTTGGGTTTCATTGAAACGCCTTATCGTAAAGTAGTTGATGGCAGAGTGACCAAAAACATAGATTACCTGTCTGCTGATGATGAAGAAAACCTGCATGTAGCCCAGGCAAATGCTCCATTAACAGATGATGGACACTTTGTCAGGGATAATGTTCAGGTAAGATATCGCGGTGATTTTCCTCTGGTAACACCCGACACTGTGGATTATATGGATGTATCTCCAACCCAGATGGTATCAGCAGCAGCATCTTTGATCCCATTTTTAGAACATGATGATGCAAACAGGGCGTTGATGGGCTCCAATATGCAGCGTCAATCAGTTCCTTTGTTAAAACCTGATGCCCCGTTAGTTGGAACCGGGCTTGAAGAAAAAGTTGCCAGAGACACCAGGGCATTGGTAACTTGCGAACGAGGCGGTGTTGTTGATAGTGTGTCTTCAAATGAGATTATTATTCGACATATTGAAGATGAAAACAGTGAGAAACTTGATGTTAACGAATTATTAGATTTTGAACATGGCGAAGTCGATATATATGATCTTACAAAATTTAAACGTACCAACCAGGATACATGTATTAATCAAATTCCACTTGTCAGGGTTGGAGAGAAGCTAAATGCCGGGGATGTTTTAGCCGATGGCTGCGGCACCCAGGGCGGCGAATTAGCATTAGGAAAAAATATTTTATGCGCATTTATGCCCTGGCGCGGATATAATTTTGAAGATGCCATCGTTATTTCCGAACGTGTTGTTCAGGATGATATCTATACTTCAATTCATATTGAATCATTTGAACTGCAAGTTCGGGATACAAGACGCGGTGAAGAAGAGTTAACACGGGAAATTCCAAATATCAGTGAAGAAGCAACGAAAGATTTGGATGAAAATGGTATAATTCGCGTTGGCGCAGAAGTCCGTGAAGGTGATATTTTGGTTGGCAAAGTAACCCCAAAAGGTGAGACCGATCCAACACCGGAAGAGAAACTGCTCAAAGCAATTTTTGGAGAAAAAGCCGGTGATGTAAAAGATGCTTCCCTGAAAGCGAGCACCGGTCTAAAAGGTGTGGTTATTGAAACGCAATTATTCTCCAGAAAAAAGAGAGATTCAAAGACAAAAAGGCAAGATAAAAAACTAGTTGAACAATTAGAAAAATGGCTTGAATCCGAAAAACATACCCTAAAGAAATTAAGAGACAAAAGACTGATAAGGGTGTTAGAAAATCAAATTTCTGCCGGCATACGGGATTTAGAATCAGGAAAAGTTATAATTCGCGCAAACCAACAGTTGAAAAGTGACTCCTTCACTGGTATCGATTTTAATTCTATTGATCTGACAAAACCATTAGTTAAAGACGAAGAACGTAATCAACTAATTGGACTGATGTTAGAGAATTATTATGAAAAACTTGAATCATTAGATGAAGAATTTGAAAATAGAAAATTTAAAATAACCGTTGGGGATGAACTTCCCCCCGGTATCGTACAATTAGCAAAAGTTTATGTCGCTAAAAAACGGAAGTTAATGGTTGGCGATAAAATGGCTGGACGTCATGGAAACAAAGGGGTTGTCGCGAGAATCGTACCCATGGAAGATATGCCATTTATGCCCGATGGGACACCAGTGGATGTTGTTTTAAATCCGTTAGGCGTACCATCGCGAATGAATCTCGGGCAGATTATGGAAACCAACCTGGGCTGGGCAGCAAAAATATTAAATGTAATGTATGCAACACCGGTCTTTGATGGCGCTTCTTTAAAAGAAATACACCAGGAAATGGAAAAAGCCGGGTTAAATACGGATGGGAAATCCATACTTTATGATGGTTTCACAGGACAAGCTTATGATGCACCAGTAACGATTGGTTATATTTACATTATGAAGCTTTCCCACCTTGTTGAAGACAAAATTCATGCGCGGTCGATTGGCCCATATTCATTAATAACTCAGCAACCATTAGGTGGAAAAGCACAGTTTGGCGGTCAACGATTCGGTGAAATGGAAGTTTGGGCGCTTGAAGCTTATGGTGCAGCACATACACTGCAGGAAATTTTAACAATTAAGTCAGATGATGTCAAAGGCAGGTCCAAAGCTTACGAGGCAATCGTTAAAGGTGATGCATTACCTGAACCAGGGATACCTGAATCCTTTAATGTTTTGATTCGTGAACTAATGGGACTGGGTTTAGATGTTCAGTTATTAGATATTAAAGATTAGTGATTATTGTAACCGATCATAGAGATTACAATAATCACAAAATAGTTAGAAGATTTGTGGAAATATAAAATTTGTTGGTTCGATATTCGACATTCAGAGTTCATTATTCGATATTCAAAAAAAGAAATAACGAATGTCGAACACCGAATTATGAATAACGAACAGGGGGTTTCATATTTCACGTTTGATGTTATGAATTCGGTGAATATAAATCTTAAAACCACTTTGTTAATTTATCCACTTTATTAAAGATAAAACTCTTTAAGGGAGGTTTTTCCCTAAATGTTTTCTATAAAACCAGAAATGACAAGCAAATCAAAATTTACGGCAATATCCATCAATCTTTCTTCGCCTGATAAAATATTAGAGAGATCAAATGGAGAAGTAACAAAGCCGGAAACCATTAATTACCGTTCTTTTAAACCAGAGAAGGACGGTCTTTTTTGTGAAAAAATTTTCGGCCCGGTAAGAGATTGGGAATGTCATTGCGGAAAATACAAACGAATCAGGTACAAAGGCATTATCTGTGATAGATGTGGTGTGGAAGTAACCATGAAAAGCGTTCGTCGCGAGCGCATGGGACACATCACACTTGCTGTGCCGGTTGTTCATATTTGGTACTGGAAATCGCTTCCATCAAAAATTGGATACATTCTCGGGATGAGTATGTCCAATCTTGAAAGAATAATATATTACGAGTCTTATGTTGTTATTCAACCGGGCAAGAGCGGGCTAAAAGAAAAAGATCTCATTACTGAAGATGAATACTTCAAAATTTTGAGTGATTACCCGGAACTTAGTGAAGATACTGAAGATGAAAACGAGCGATTCGAAGTAAAAATTGGCGGCGAAGGCGTTTTAGAGTTACTCAAAAGAGCTGATGTTGAAAAGCTGTCTGTTGACCTTCGTGTACAAGTGCAGGTCGATACTTCTATTCAGCGTAAAAATGATGCGCTTAAACGATTAAAAGTTATTGAAGCTTTTAAGCGAAGTAAATTTAATAAAGAGAATAAACCGAATTGGATGATAATGTCTATCATCCCGGTGATACCTCCTGAATTACGTCCATTAGTTCCGTTGGAGGGAGGACGATTCGCTACATCAGATTTGAATGATCTTTACAGGCGCGTTATTATCCGAAATAATCGTCTGAAAAAATTATTGGAAATTAAAGCGCCGGAAGTTATCCTGCGCAATGAAAAGAGGATGCTTCAGGAAGCAGTGGATTCCCTGTTCGACAACGGACGAAAAGCAGCTGCAGTCCGTTCTGATGGCAACCGTGCATTAAAATCATTGTCTGATATGCTTCGAGGCAAGCAGGGACGTTTTCGTCAGAACCTGTTAGGAAAACGTATCGACTACTCCGGCAGGTCGGTAATTGTTGTCGGACCCGAATTGAAAATGCACGAGTGCGGTTTACCAAAAGATATGGCGCTGGAATTATTCAAACCATTTGTCATTCGAAAATTGGTTGAACGGAACCTGGTAAAGACCGTTAAAAGCGCTAAGAAAATGGTCGAGAAACGCGGCAATGATGTTTGGGAAATATTAGAAGAAATTATAGAAGATCATCCTATTTTATTGAACCGTGCTCCAACTTTGCATCGATTGGGCATTCAGGCGTTTCAGCCCATATTGATTGAAGGCAAGGCAATTCAGATCCATCCACTCGTTTGTGCAGCATTTAATGCTGATTTTGATGGCGACCAGATGGCTGTTCATATACCGCTTTCTTTTTACTCCCAGATTGAAACCAGGTTATTAATGCTTTCGACCCATAATATTCTTTCCCCATCCAATGGAAGACCGTTAGCAGTACCAAGCCAGGATATGGTTTTAGGTATCTACTATATGACGAAAACAAAAACAGGGGATATAGGCGAAGGCAAAATATTTTCATCTCCGGACGAAGTGATGCTCGCTTATGAAAATGATGCAGTCGGTTTACATGCAAAAATTCAAGTCCGTATTAATGGGGAAATGATAGAAACTACAACCGGCAGGGTAATATTTAATGAAATAATACCGCATCAATTATCTTTTGTGAATGAATTGCTAACGAAAAAAAGAGTAGAAGAGATTATATACAATGTTTATTCGAAATTGGGTAATTTGCTAACTGCCGAGTTTTTAGATGAAATCAAAACAATGGGATTCTACTATGCAATGAAGGGTGGATTGAGCATTGGGATGAATGATGTCGTAACTCCTGAAGAAAAAACAGATATTTTAGATAATGCGAAAAGTCAAGTTGAAAAAATTGTAAAGCAATACTCGAACCAGATTATTACTGATGGTGAACGTTATAACAAGATCATTGATATTTGGACACATACGACCAGCGATTTATCGGAAATGATGTGGGAAAAATTGAAGAAAACCGAAAAAGGATTTAATCCCATATACATGATGGCTGATTCCGGAGCAAGAGGATCGCGTGAGCAAATTCGTCAGTTAGCTGCGATGCGCGGGTTAATGGCAAAGCCACAAAAGAAAATGACCGGAGAAATGGGCGAGATAATTGAAAACCCAATTACAGCTAATTTTAAAGAGGGATTGTCCGTATTAGAATATTTTATTTCCACGCATGGCGCTCGAAAAGGTTTGGCTGATACAGCGTTAAAAACAGCAGACGCAGGTTATTTAACACGCAGATTGGTTGATGTAGCCCAGGATGTTATTATAAATGAGAAAGATTGCGGCACAATTTTAGGGATCAGGATTGGTGATCTAAAAGAGGGTGAAGAAGTTATTGAACCGGTGAGAGATAGAATATTAGGTCGTGTAGCTGCTGAAGATATTTTTAATGATGAAGGTGATGTATTAGTCGAAGCGGGTGAACTCATCGATGAGGATAGAGCAGATAAGATTTATTATGCTGGAATTGAAACTGTTAATATACGATCAGTATTAACGTGTGAAGCAAGACGTGGTTGTTGTGCATACTGTTATGGAAGAAATTTGGCGACTGGAAAGCTGGTGACCAAAGGAGAGGCTGTTGGCGTAATGGCAGCACAATCCATTGGTGAACCTGGCACCCAGTTAACTTTGAGAACGTTTCACATCGGTGGAACTGCTGCCCGTATTGCTGCTCAATCACAGGCGACAGCGAAACATACCGGCGCAATTCATTTTGAGAACCTGCGATTTGTTGAATCGGATGATGGCTCTCTTATTGCGATTGCACGAAACGGTAAAATGAAGATAATAGATGATGACAATCGAACCTTATCCAATTATATTGTACCTTACGGCGCTTATGTATTTATTAAAGAAAAAGAGCAAGTTAAAAAAGGAGATATTCTCTTTAGCTGGGATCCATACATCACAGGAATTTTATCTTTTCATGCAGGTAAAGTGGAATTTAGCGATATCATTGAAAATGTAACATACAGAGAAGAGACTGATGAAGCTACAGGCTTGAGGCAGAGAGTAATTATTGAATCAAGAAATAGAAGTTTAAGTCCACAAATTAAAATTTTGGATGAAGAAAGTAATGAATTGAGTTCTTACATTCTGCCGACTCAAGCATCGATTCAAGTGAAAAATGATGATGTTATCAAAGCCGGTGACGCGTTAGTGAAGATAGCTCGCGAAATTTCAAAAACACGGGATATTACCGGTGGTTTGCCGCGTGTAGCTGAATTATTCGAAGCACGGAAACCAAAAGACCCGGCAATTGTTAGTGAAATTGACGGAAAAGTCGAATTTGGAGAGATCAGGCGTGGTGTAAGAAAACTCCTGGTTACTTCCAGGGACGGGCAGGAAGAAAAAGCTTATCAAATACCTTATGGAAAACATATATTAGTCCATGATGGCGATTATGTTGAGGCGGGCGAAAAATTATGCGAAGGTTCTGTGGCGCCGCATGATATTCTAAATATTATGGGAGCGAACCGGGTTCAGGAATACCTGGTTAATGAAATTCAGGAAGTGTATCGACTCCAGGGTGTAAGGATTAATGATAAACATATTGAGGTTATTGTCCGGCAGATGCTGCAAAAAGTAAAAGTTGATGAACCGGGTGATACAATTTACCTGCCCGGAGATAATGTTGACAGGTTAACTTTTCAGGCTGAAAATAATAATGTTAGGGGAAAAGTTGTTGTCACTGAGGCAGGAGATTCTGAGTTCAAAAACGATGAGGTTGTCGATAGATCGGAATTTGAACTTCTTAATCAAAGAGTCATTAAAGCAAAGAAAACACCGGCAAAATCGAGACCTGCGCAGCCGGCTACCTTCCAGCCTTTGTTGTTAGGCATTACCAAAGCATCCCTTACAACGGAAAGCTTCATCTCAGCTGCTTCTTTTCAGGAAACAACCCGAGTGCTGACCGATGCTTCAATAGAAGGAAAAATTGACAGGTTACGGGGATTGAAAGAAAATGTCGTGATGGGTAACCTGATTCCAGCGGGAACCGGTTTGGATAAGTATAAAGATATAAAGGTTTATAGCCCGATGGATCAGGATGATGTGGATGAGACAATTGTTGATGAGTATGCCGAAACAAATGACGAGCCCAGTGAATCATAAATTACTGAAAAAAATCATAATTAGTAAAAAAATATATTGCTATTTATAAATATTTTATTTATATTTAAATTTCCTAAAAAAATGGAGATGGACGTTGCCAACAATTAATCAATTAGTAAGATTCGGTAGAAAGAGCCAAGCGAAAAAGACTTCAGCGCCAGCCTTAGCGGGTTCTCCGCAGAAACGCGGTGTTTGTACCAGGGTTTATACAACAACACCCAAAAAGCCGAACTCGGCATTAAGAAAAGTCGCCCGTGTAAGACTGACAAATGGTTTTGAAGTTACGGCTTATATCCCCGGTGAGGGACACAATTTACAAGAACACTCCATTGTTTTGATTCGTGGTGGACGTGTAAAAGATCTTCCGGGTGTGCGATACCACATTGTTCGCGGTGTGTTAGACACGGCAGGCGTACAGGATCGTATGCAAAGCAGGTCAAAATATGGTACAAAAAAGAAAAAGAAATGATTTTAATTTTAATACTAATAGATAGATAGACTAATATTATGCCAAGAAGAAAAAAAGTTTCTGAAAGAGAAGTATTACCAGATCCCAAATTTCATAGTATCGTTGTCACTAAATTCATCAACGGAATTATGACCCGGGGTAAAAAAAGTACGGCTGAAAAAATATTTTACCTGGCTTTAGATAATATTGAGCGACGCGGTAAAAATAATGCATTGGATGTTTTTCAGAAAGCGCTTGAAAATGTTAAACCCATTCTTGAAGTAAAATCAAGGCGTGTTGGTGGCGCAACTTATCAGGTGCCAATAGAAGTTAATGAGAAAAGAAGGCAGGCATTAGCTATTAGATGGATCATTAATTATGCCAAGGCAAGAAATGAAAAAACGATGGCAGACAAACTTGCTTCCGAATTAATTGCAGCTTCAAACAAAGAAGGTCCATCAATTAAGAAACGGGAAGATACTCATAAAATGGCAGAGGCAAATAAAGCATTTGCACATTTCAGGTGGTAAATAATAAACATTAAGAATAAAATTATTATTACAACCCTATAATTTTACACATTTTATCTTCTCCACAACTTTAGAGAGGATAGCGAGTTAGAAGCAAATCTCTCTAATCTGTTCGGTGGAGTTTTTTATGCCAGAAAATAAAAAGCTAGAGCAGATACGAAATATCGGAATAATGGCGCATATTGATGCGGGAAAAACAACCACCACCGAGCGAATTTTGTACTATACGGGCAAAGTTCACCGGATGGGGGAGGTTGACGATGGTACCGCAACAATGGACTGGATGGAGCAGGAGAAGGAACGCGGCATAACCATCACCGCTGCTGCAATAAGCTGTAAGTGGAAAAAACACCAAATCAACATTATAGACACTCCTGGTCATGTTGATTTCACTGTGGAAGTTGAAAGGTCGCTGCGGGTATTAGACGGGGCGATTGCAATCTTTTGCGCAGTTGGGGGTGTGGAACCGCAGTCGGAAACAGTGTGGCGGCAGGCTGATAATTATAAAATTCCGAGAATTTCGTTCATTAACAAACTTGATCGTATTGGAGCAGATTTCTCAAATGCAGTGGGAATGATCAAATCCAGGTTGGGCGCTTTACCATTGGTAACTCAAATACCAGTCGGTGAGAGCAACACTTTTCAAGGGATGATCGATCTTCTGAAAATGAAATATCTGCACTTTGATGCTGACACTTTGGGTGCAACATACGAAGAAAGAGAAATCCCTTCGGAATACGTTGAAAAAGCAAAAGCTGCTCGCAACGAGATGCTCGAAATATTATCAGAATACGATGATTTAATTTTAGAAAAATATCTCGACGTAAAAGAAATAAATGAAGTTGAAATAAAAACAGCAATTAGAAAAGCAACGCTCGATGTAAAAGTAACACCAGTTCTTTGCGGATCATCTCTTAAAAATAAAGGCGTTCAGCCTTTATTGGAGTCGATTATCGATTACTTACCTTCTCCATTAGATATACCCCCAATTGAAGGGATTAATCCAAAGACGGAAAGGATTGAAAAACGCAAAGTTTCGGATGAAGAACCTTTTTGTGCATTAGCTTTTAAAATTGCTGCAGACAAGTTCGTTGACAAATTAATATTTATCAGAGTTTATTCGGGGGTAGCAAAGGCCGGGCAGAGTGTTTATAATACAAATACTCAAAGGCATGAAAGAATTGGCAGAATTCTGAAAATGTCTTCTAATAAGAGAGAAGATTTGAAGGAAGTCCATGCCGGTGAGATTGTGGCAATAGCAGGCTTTCGGGAAACCCAAACGGGGCACACGCTCAGCGTTAATAAGCATCCGATTTTATTGGAAAGCATGACATTCCCGGAACCGGTTGTTTCAATAGCAATCGAACCAAAAACTAAAGCCGATGAAAAGCGCCTGAATAATTCATTAAAAAAACTTTCTGATGAAGACCCAACGTTTGTTGTTAGGACGGACGAAGAAACAGGTCAGACAATAATATCAGGAATGGGGGAGCTTCATCTCGATATTTTAGTGGATCGATTGACGAGGGAGTTTCGGGTTAAAGCAAATGTGGGGAAACCACAGGTTGCTTATAAAGAGTCGATAACTAAATTGTCTCGGGAAAAAGGAAAATTTTTAAAGCAAATAGCCGGAAAAAATCAGTTTGCTGAAGTTGTTCTGGAAATTGAACCCAACGATCCTGGAAAAGGTTTAGCATTTAAAAACTTAACAACACCTGGTATGATTCCGGGACAATTTGTTCAACCAATTAAAGATGGAATCAAAGAAGCAATGTTGGGTGGCGTGTTGTTCGGCTACCCGGTCATCGATGTAATTGCCAAATTAGTCGGCGGAATATTTGATAATGAAGATTCAACTGAATTAGCTTTTAAAATTGCAGCTTCCATGGCATTCAGAAATGCTGCGGAAAAAGCTGCGCCAATGTTAATGGAGCCGATAATGAGCGTTGAAGTAACCGTTCCAGAAGACTACCTGGGAGATGTTGTTAACTTCCTTAATTCAAAAAGGGCAAAAATTAATAATATTTCAGCGCGAAACAATTTACAAATTGTATCATCATCAGTCCCATTAAGTGAAATGTTTGGATATACAACACAATTACGGTCTTTAACACAAGGACGTGCAACGCATTCGATGCAATTTTTACATTATGAACAACTTCCTGAAGAAAAAACAGCACAAATGTTTTCAGGGAATTACACTTATTAAATAAATTATTTTACAAAAGATATTAATGACGGAGGAAATCAGTCATGGCGAAAGAAAAATTTAAACGAACAAAGCCGCACGTAA
>JACKQG010004677.1_pt1 | contig 15760 bp, 21 predicted proteins | sample 8237621 | NCBI WGS metagenome assembly JACKQG01 (sample SAMN15677084, study PRJNA649215) | marine metagenome | biome: marine; feature: Black Sea; material: saline water; isolation source: suspended particulate matter (SPM) from the Black Sea western gyre | collected 2013-06-09/2013-06-10 | depth... | reverse complement strand
CTCAAGATGTTTTAGCAGAGCGATACCCCGTCCGCTTGCGGCGGGGTAGTTCATTTCAGTGATTTCAGTCTTAGCTAGTGAACAAGGTTACCGATTCAGCCACGACATACAAGCTATTTCGCAGAGCGGTGACTTCTTCAGCTTGATAGGTTGGAATTGTGTTGATCAGTTCTTCTCTGCCAGCACGCTTGAGTACATCTGCTAAGGATTGCTTGTAGAAACGGATATGCAGATGGCCGGATGCTCGCAAGCGCTGTCGCTTGTTGATATGTACTTTCTTCGTTCCTGCTTTTCCATCGATAAATCGCAAGGTGATGTAATGAGGTTTGCGCCTGGGGAGTTTACCCTCCAGTTGCTCAAGAATGGGTGAAAATTCATCATACATTGCCAGACGCACAAACATGTCTGCGCCACCTCGCCACACCCGCACAGCAATACCCTGCACCATTGCCAGGTTGAGCTGGGGGTCACGGTTGACTGGCGCTAACGCTTGCACATCGATCTGAGTTCCAATCCGTTTGACTTGAACATCTAACCAATTGGATTTGTTTTGCGCATTCTCCAGGACGTGCGTAGCTTTGGCATCCCTGAAGAACTGGCGCATGTCTTCGGTGTAGGGTGTGTCTACCAGATGACCATCAACCTGGATTAATTCTCCGGGTTGCAGGGAAACCAATTGGCCAGCAATCATCCCATCAGGGATACGCAAGGTGACATAGCGGTCAGAACATTCGCCCTCCGGCTTGAACCTCAGACGCAGGAAAATGTCCTGCGCATAGTCCCAGATCTTCTGAATAACACCAGAGATCTGGACTTGATTGATATCAAATCGTTCTTCCAGTGGGTACCTCCTTCATTAGAATAATACTCCGTTGACTGAGTTCGTAAGGTGCTGCTTGCATCTGCCCTCTTCGGGCAGGTTTTATAGAATGGGGAGGAAGAGCGGGTAAGGCTCTTCCTCATCAGGGCAATGATCCGCTCTAAAGGAAGCTATATGGTATTGAGATGAGCGGGATTTCTCAATACGTTTTTGTGATGGCAGGTGTATCAGGCTGGAGCAGCCAGCGCTTCCAAATATGCCTGAGCAGCCTTTTGTAAGGCTTCTCCTTCGGGGTTCTTGGGTGCCATCTGCTCGGCGTACCACTTGATCGCCCGTGGTGATACTTCAGAGAGCTGCTTGCCTTCATTGTTCCCAAATGGGATGATGAAGGTCCCGGGATTACCATTGCCGCTCAATCCTTGATCTTTGGTCTCGGGCTGAACGGAAAGTGGTTTCTCCGCGAGTTTGGCTTGCTCCTTGAAGTGCTTCCTGGCATTCTCATGGTGCAGCAGGCCTTTGTAGACATCGTTTTGCCAAAGTAACTTGGCAAATGCAGCTGCAACAGCGTTGGTGATGCTGCCGCGAATGGCATAGCCCAGATCGGCATTATCTGATGCTCCGGATGAAAGGATTGGCTTGCTGGCCTTCGTTTCACCATCTTCATTAGCATAAGCAAAGAACAGCCGAAACTGGGGGATCACCGCTCGCCACTGCTGGTACGTGCCACCTCCTCTCTTTTTCTTGGTGATTTGTTCCGTTTGCATGCGATCGGGATCATAGGCATACCACCAACCAATCCCTGCCGGGCCGAAAGCCTGGGTGGCTTTCTCGACCAGAAAGGCGGGGTTTATATCGGTCAACGACCGATCCCTGCCATCAGGTCCAGCCACCTTGGTACCAGGCACAGCTTTGTAGGCTTCCGGGGGCAAGACGACCTGCAGTCGTTCCAAGGCTTCCTGCAGCGAGATGCCTGCCATGGTTTTATATGCAAAAGCGCTCATTGCGTACCTCCGTCATCGCACCCTGGCGCAGCAGGTTGCGGTTATCGAATCCTCCTGCGCGAGGGAGCGTGGAACGCTCTTTTGAGATATTCAGTTGTCAAGGTGCCCTGAAACAACCTGGTGAGAGTCGAACTCACCCAAACTTCCCAGAGGTTGTGTTAGTCATTCCCAGTTCTCGATCCACAATGGGTCTTCAAGAGTGACATCGTAGATGCGTTTTGCATCCAAAGTCTTGAGATCAGTGGCCAGACCTTTGTGCCCAGCCAGCTTGCAGTCACCAACCAGCCGACTTCTGCCTTTCAGGTCCCCAGCACAAAGCGCCACATACCCTTGGGCTTGGGCCAGGTTCTTCCACTTGGCAGGCCGATCGTTGACGCTCAACTCAACTTCAACTAAATGATTCTGACCGCCTCTGCTTACCCGGATGTCGGGGATGGATGGACCCTCAATATCCGGCATTACATCCGTGCTCCAGCCGCGTGCACGGGCATGGATGGCAAACAGCATCACGGCCAGGGTATGAGCAGACATTCGTTCACCATCGTGTTTGGTGAGCAGCAGTTCCCAATCAGATTGCACCGGATGCCAACCCAACATTTGACATAATTCTCGACCTTTATTCGTCAAGCGAACCATTTTCAAGGTAGTTTGAATACCTTTATCCATGCTCAGTGCGGCGCCTTCCAGCACACCCGCTTCTTCGAACATGACCATGGGTTTCTTGGTGGAGTTGGTGCGGTAGCTCAGGCCTTCTATGGGGGCAATACACTTGTCGATCTCTAGATGAGCGTTGATGCCTAAGGTGGCGATCAGGTAGAGCATCATCGTGCCCCTGCGCCAGCGCAGTTGGGTCCAGTTTTGATTGGGGAAGAACTGGCGGAAGGAAAGCGGTTTCTCGGGAACTTTGAACTCGGCTAAAGGATGAGGGTCCACTGGTGTTTCAGATTCTTTCTTTGTGCTGGATTTTGTTTCCTGAGGGGTGTCTTTTTTCCCTGAGATCGGGTCAACTTGATTTGTCTCTTTCTTTTCTGTGGATAGCTTCGATCTGAGCTGCTCATTTTCTTGTTCAAGCCGCTCAAGTTGTGCATTCAGACGCGAGATCGTATCTCGGTCATCATGATCATTGCTCCACCCTTGTGGAGATGGAACTGGGTTGTTAAGGTGCTGGTGATCGAACTGTTTGAAGAACTGCTCCCAATCGTTGGCAGTCCAAAATTTGGGTGCGCTGGGATCAGTCCGACGAGCATCCTCCAATTGCTCCCCGAGTAGCTGTTGGGCGAGACCAGTAAGGAGAGCTACAAATTGCCTTCTCTCGGCTTCGATTGCAAGGCGTACAGCACGTTCTGCTTTCAGGATATCCTGCAAGGAACGGTCTCTTAGGGGTTGGAATTCGCTCATTCATACACAGTGACTTCAATGGCCTTTTGAATGCTTTGATTCGCTGTTTGTAGTGAGGCGATGGCGGTTTCTTTTTCAACTGTACCCAATGACCAGGAATAGGTAGCGTCGGCTGCGGTTGAAAGTGTGTCTCTTGGGATCTCCAGGCTGGCTATTTCCATCTGATGTAGATGGCGGCGCACTTTTTCTGTCACCAGTTGAGCACGTACTGGATCAGGGGATCCCTGGAGCAAATCAGCAAGGCGGTCCGCATTGCGGGTGAGCAGGCGGATTTCCTGGTTGTATGCCAGAGATTGTTGGATCACCTGCCATTCGGTCCAGGTTAGCACTCGGTCCGGGAGCAAGATCCAGCCAACCAGACCCAGGATGAGCAACATCGCCAGGGATGCAGTGCTAATTAGTAAGGTGCGCTTTTGGACATTCAGCCCAGTGAAATCGATCTCCATTTCGTTACCTGCGGATGAACCGGATTTCAGAGATAGCCTCCGTTGAGATGGAAACAGCTCCAGGCCAGATCATCAATGGGATGGAAGCAGAACTGGTACAGGAGATTCTGGGGACAGAATAGTCTGGGAAAAGCTGGATGCCTGCAGAATAGTTCATTCGGCCTTGCTCTGCCAGGGTGTCCTGAAACGTGGATTGGGCAACATTCCAAATGTGGTGTGCACTTTGAAAGGTTGCTTTGCCAGTCAGCTGGAATGCTTGGATATCTACGGCTGATACCGCGGCGCCCTCACAAGCTGCATCCGAAGCAGTTTGCAGCCTATTGCGGATGCACCATAAGCGGGTGCCGTCGATAACCAATATGAAGAGGGGGATCACGACAAAGGCAAAAATCAAGGCTGTCAGCACCAGGCTTTGCCCCTTTTCGGTATCCTTCTTCTTCATACTTACCAACCTTCCTGGCGGAAATAGCTGACGACTTCCTTTTGGAACACCGGAGTGCTTTCTTTACCAAAGAAGGCGCTCAGACCACCAAAGAAATTGGGTACCTGATAAGAAACCAACACAGCAATCCTGCTGCCACGCCCACCGCCGCCCATTACGCTGACGCTGTATGTGCCAACAGGAGCCTGGTTGATTTTTCCCCAAGCACCTGCAGCCGCGATTTCCACGGCATTTTGTTGTGCCACAGATCCTCGCCGGGCGCCGTAGTTAGCGGCGTTGTTGGCGTTGATCCCGGCGATGCCCAACATAGCCATATTGACCAGACCCAATGTGACCAGCAAAATGATGGGGAGGGTAAGGGCGGCCTGAACGAAGTCGCCGCGTTGATCAGCCAGGAAGCGTTTCATGTGTAGAGCTACATAGCGTCCAGGACTTGTTGGAAGGTGTCCACGATGCGAACACCTAAGGCTTCCAGTACTGCTATTGCGACCACGACAACTAATACTAGAAACAGTGCTTGTTGTACGAAGTCGCCGCGTTGGTCACTGACAAAAGCTAGCATTTTTTCTTTCATATGCACCTCCGCAAGGTTGATTAAACAAAAAAAGCGCCATTGGGCGCAGTTATCCCAATGAACGCTAGTTGAAGAGATTCTATGTTAGAACTTATGTTCTGTCAAGCGTGTTCCCCGCGAATTGCACGGCTTTCTTAAAGTCGGGTGATGAGAGCAAGAGCTTCGAGTGGATGGGCATCGAAGTACCTCCTAGCAGATGGTAAGTATTGGAATTTGTATTTTTTAGCAAAGATACCTAAAACCAAGTTATTGATACTTGCCATGACTTGTCCGGCATGTCCTTTGGTCATACGAGTACGATCTTCAAGTAGAGAAACATCTCTGCGATAGTGCAAGCTGTTTTCAATGCGCCAGTAGGAACGAACCATATTCAGGAGTTTTTTCGGAGATACTGCTTCACGAGATAGGCTGGTAAAACCATAGACGATATGTTCTTGAACTTCGCCGGTTTTGGTGCGAATGAAGCGGCGTTCGAGTTTGAAAACTTGCTCAAGATATGGCCAGTCAAAGAAATCTTTCAATTGGCTGCTGACGGTGATGGCGCGTTTTTCAATACGTCCGTGACCCTTATTGACGGTTGTTGCACTCTCAAAATCTTTGGGTGGATAGCTCATTCCAGGAATGGGTTCTGCATCAGGCCCAAACCATAAGCGAATGTCATCTTCCATGTTTGATTGGTTGCCTTTTGCAAACCAGATGTAGTCACCACCAGAGACAACAATCTGTAGGGAAACTTCTCTCTGGGTATGCATTGCATCACCAATGATCACTTTATCCCGCAAATCAAGGCACTTGAGCAACTTCGGAGCTACCGGGATCTCGTTTTCATGGTTCTCCACTGTCATCTGCATCAAGACGATGCCTTCACAGGGCAAGTATGCTGCCAACAAATGTAAGCCTTTCTTGTCATCTGCAACTGTGCCCTTCAAGAACTTACCATCGATGGCTAACACAACTTGCTGACCAAAATTCTTCTTGCCCGCCAAGTATTGTCCTACCATCTGATCCAACTCGCTGGCATCCACTACATCTTCGAATATCCGCCGATATGTACTGTGATGAGGCATGCTGCTGCGTTCCAATCCAAGCGCCTCTACTAACATTGCCGCTCGATGTTCTGCCCACTCAGCTATCCCGATGGGTCGATCTTCTCCACATAGTTTGCCCATCACTGCCAATGTTAGGACGATTTCTAATGGGTATCGAAGCCCTCTCGCATCACGACTATCTGTAAGTTGATGAAATTGCTCGTACAAACTGCCTATATCAAAAATGAAACCTTCTTCTGTGTTACACTCCATTTTGACCTTCCTCGCTATGTTTTGTGGCTTCAACACATTAGCATAACCGATGAAGGTCTTTTTTCATCCCCTTTTGTCGGACTTTAAGAAAGCCGTGCCGCGAATTGATCACTCAAGTTTTTTCGTTGTAGCCTCTCTTACTTGAAGTATCTATCGTTTGTACGTGAATACCCTAACTACACTCCGTGATTTCTATGGTTACTTATGTGATTGGTATATTTGCGTGTTTTGATGACAGGTTAGATCTATTATTTGAAATTGTATTGCAGTTACTTACGGTTTGTGCGATAATATCCCTATGCGTTATTCGGAATTCTTGCACATCGTTGGAAAAAATCCACTTTTTGAAACATCTCTGTTGGCAGCAGGGGTCGTATCCCCCTATCACGCTCAACGGCGATTGACTGACTGGTCGAAAGCTGGCAAAGTTATCGCCTTGCGCCGCGGCCTCTATGTATTGCCAAAAGCGGAAAGAAAGATCGAGCCACACCCATTCCAAGTAGCAAATCAATTAGTTGCTGGTTCGTATGTAAGTTTGGAAATGGCCTTGCGATATTACAGCATAATTCCCGAGCATGTTGCAATGGTTACTTCAGTCAGTACTGGGCGGCCACAGGCTTTTGAAAACCTATTCGGCCGGTTTCAATACCGGCATATCCATTTAAATTATTTTTTTGGCATGGAATTTCGTTTGATTTTGGGTAATCAATACGCCTATATCGCTTACCCAGAGAAAGCGTTGCTTGACTTGATTTACCTTCGTAAAGGCGGCGACTCTCCTGAATTTATCTATTCCCTACGTCTGCAAAATCTTGAACAACTTGACCTAAATCGACTTGAGCAGTTTGCGGATCGATTCAACAAGCCTAAGATCCGTCGGGCACAGATGCTGATCCAGCAACTTGCCGAAATGGAGACAAAGGAGTATGAGTCATTATGATTGCATATCTTCAAAAGTTATGTGCAACTGCCGAAACGCCTCTGATGGCTCAACAATACGTGCGTGAATACCTGCAGGCGCGCATTTTACAAAGTTTGCAGCGTAGTGGTGCGATGCAAAGCATTGCTTTTCATGGGGGAACAGCGCTTCGTTTCATCTATAATCTACCTCGCTTTTCTGAAGATCTTGATTTTGCCCTCGAGTGCGCAATTGAAGCCTATGACTTTCGAAGCTATCTACGACAAATAGAGCGCGATTTTCTTGCGGAAGCCTATGAATTAGATTTCAAGATTAGTGACAAGCGTACGGTACACAAGGCATTCGTGCGATTTCGTGGCCTGCTTTATGAATTAGGGCTATCTGGGCATCAGACCGAAGTATTAGCTGTCAAATTAGAAATCGATACTAATCCACCGCAAGGTGCTGGGTTATCAACTACGACTCTGAACCGACACGTTCCATTGAATATTCACCATCATGACCGCTCTTCACTATTTGCGGGCAAATTGCATGCTGTATTACAACGTTCGTATCTCAAAGGGCGAGATATCTTTGATCTGTGGTGGTATTTGACCCAACCGGAATGGCCTGAACCTAATTATGAACTGCTTAATCGTGCTCTAGATCAATTAAATTGGATTGGTCCAGTATTAAGTCAGAAGAATTGGCGAGATTCAATTTATCAGAGACTGGAGCAACTGGATTGGCAGGAAGCAGTGTTACAGGATATTCAGCCATTTATCCTTACATCGAATTGGGAAGCACAATTAACACAACCAAATGTGCTGGGATTATTAACTCGCAACTAGTAGTTAGTTCTTTTCGATCTGTTCATTATATATATCCTTTGAACTTAGGAGACAATTATCAGCCCCCAGCCTAAGGGGTACCTTTAGTGAGTGGTTTGTAACTTACACCCTAACCATCTCTAAAAACACTCCCAGCATCTTGAATGAGATAAGATAGCAACTAAATAACCATATTCCCAAGGCATACCCTGGGAAACCCGGGATGGGTGTCCCAACTGCCTGACTTTGTAATCTCTCTCTTCCCCAATTCACAGATAAATACCAGATCAATTGCCCTATCGTTGCACCCAGTAGCACCGGTGTTCCTAAGATGCCAAACACGATCCATCCCTTTGCGTCGGCCCCGCCTAAATGTCCACGCCACCACAAGGTGAAGGCCAATATTGAAACAATCAGAATGATCCACCAGGGAGTTGAGATCCAACCTGTTGACCGTGCAATGAGTGCAATACCCATAGCAGGCAGTGTCAGCCAGTTACTGACTCTCCTGCTCGTGAAATCTTGCCAGGCGCAGATCAGCAGCCAAATCCCAAAGATACAAACGAAGATCAACGACTCTTGAGCCACCCTTCACTCCCATCGGCTAACCGGACCTTGAGCCAGGATGATGCCTGATCTACTTCGATCAAATAATATGGTGTTCCAGGTTGCAATCGAGTATCAACCCGCTCTTCTATTCCTGCAAATAGCCAGTCGCCTCTATTGTCCACCAAGAAAAATATTCCTTCCATTTCATATACTAAATGTCTGGCCATCCACCCCGACTGATCGTGGAATCTAACCTGGACCCAGTTGATCCCTTTCGAAGTGTGGATTTCCTGGTCGATCTTATCCAGCACGGTTCCATTGGGTAATACATCAATTGCCAATCCCCCTGGTAAATCGCGTAGATACACACCGGGGCCTTGATTGGTCCAAACCACGAATTCAGCTGATCTCAACTCTGGAGTGGGGCTGGGAACAGGTGTTGGCAGTGAAGTCGGAATGCTGGTCGGCGTTGGCTCAAGAATTTCTTCCACAACTTTAGTCGGCTGCTGTGGTATTTCAGCTTCCGCTCTCCAGCGGAAGAAACCAATTATGACCCCAACAAAAACAACAGCCAACGAAATGGTGCCAATGATCAGCCCCAGCTTGCGCCACATCGACAGGCGTTTCAGGTAATTGATAATCTTTCGTAGATCAATCGTCATTCAATCAGCCTCCATATTCGAATAAATTCCTCGTCAAATAGTTCAATCTGCCAGAAGAGAAAGCCCCAGGGGTGCCAGCCTGGCGCTGAACCACCTGAAATGAAGTGTTCATCTAAAGGTGCTGTTTTGGCAAAATATACTCCAAGCAGACATTCCATAGATTGACAGTCGTTCCAATCTATTCCATCCCTTGTCACGTTTGGCTGCCAAACCCCGTTTCCCTGGATATAAACTCTGATAGGATCACCAAACTCTAGATGGGATTGAATTTCTTCATATTTATCCCAAGGCCCACGGCTAAGATATTGACCGTAATATGGTGGCGAAAGGATTTCAACACCCGCTGCAACCCAAACTCTACGCCATTCGGCACCATCGAGGTATTGCACACGTACCAAATTCACCACCATCGTGCGCATATCGTATTGTTCAAACTCATCAACATACCCAACAAACGACCAGGTGTGATCTCGATAGTGCAGCTCTGGAGCGCCGATCCCGTTCACAACTGCAGGCGCAAGTAATAAAAGAAGTGTCAGCATGGCAAAAAATTTCATCAGAATGATCGCATGAACGCGCCAAAGGTAGCGATGGTCAGGATGGCAAAGAGGGGGATGAAGTAAAAGATCCCTACCAGGCTGCTGAGACGGGTTTCCAACTTGGCGGTTTCCTCTCGCAGCCGCTGTCGATACTCCGATGCCAGAGTTACGGATATCTCCTGCATCCGAGCTGCTCCTTCGATACCCGTTCGAGCGACCAGATCTAGCTGCACAGAAAAAGCACGCAGCGCAGGCAATCTGGTTCGGGCAAAAACCAACTTCAGTGCCCCCACACCGCCTTGACCAGGTGGTGTCAAAAGGGGACGGTTGCTGGTTTGTGATTCGGCGATGGCTTCCATAAGAATGCGCGCCAAGGGACCGGGCAGTTCAGCTGCGCGTTCTAGCGCATCTTCCATGGGTGTTTCCGCGCTCAACTCTGCTGCTACTAAAGCTGCCAATTCGGGAACCTGACGGGTTGTCCGGCGACGCACCTTTTCTGCCTGGCTTCGTAAGCGTAGGAAAGGCATCACGCCAGCGATCAAAGGAACCAGCCAAGCCGCAGGTGCTGAGAAGGTCAATGGTACGAACAGGCCGACGACTGTAAAACAGAGCGCCATAAATGCCTGTCGTCCTAATGTGTCCCGTGGATATAGCCCACCACGTTGGGACCAAAGCAAATGATTTTCCCAGGCTGTCATCGAAAAGGGTAGCTTTCCAAGCAGCCGCGCCCCTGTCTGGTCTGCAAAACCAGATTGGTTCGCACCCTGACCTAAGAAGTCAGAAAGCGGATTGTTTGTCAACCGATGTAGAAATAGATCTGAAAGAATATAAACCAAATATCCCATAGCACTTGCAGCCATTAGGGAAAATACCATTGTCATTGCGTAGCCTCCTGTACCATATCCCGAATTACGATCCAACCGTACACTCCCCAACCCACTGCAGCCACCATGACGAGTTGCATGGATTGGGTTCCTAAGAGCAGAGAGCGACCCATGGGACTGCTAGAAAGAATATAGAAGATGACCACGGCCACAGCGATGATCACGCGTGCCATACTGAAGGCATTCGAAGCTGTAGCCGCGGCCTCGGCGCGCACATCCAGGATTTGAGCTAGATTGTCAGCAGCCATGCGAAATGCCTGGGCATAGCCTTCTCCCCCAGTCTGAACCATACGTGCAATTTCGAATATCACCACACCCAAAGAGGATGAGATCTCGTTGGCTTCGTTTTGCAATCGGTCCATGGCGGGAAAACCGTAGGCATGGATTTCGTGCAGCAAATACTTGATCCAGCCATGCAAAGGTTTTTCCGGATCAAGGGCATCATTGGCGTTGGCAATGGCCCTGATTACATTGTGCTCAGTTTGCAGAACCCCAGAAAGGTTGCGCATTAATGTGGGTATGTCTTTCTCAATGGCCAGACGAGTTTTCTCCCAACGTGAATGAATGAAGCCACGCATCGCCAGATAACCTACCAAACCACCCCCTAGTAAAGCCAGGGGAAGAGGTAGTCCCAGACCTAGTAATGGCAGCATGGCCAATATTCCCACGAGGGCATAGCTCAATGAAAGATAACGCTGCTCACGGTCACGGGCATCGATGCCCAAAGCTCGAAAGGCAGATTGGATCTGATAATTTTCCGTTCCCAATCTTGCTTCAGGGACAGCATCATCTCGTTTTGTGAAATCCACTAATGCCTGGCTGCGACCACGCTGGACTAGAAATCCGAGTGTCCAATGAATCACTTGATAGGCTAAATACGACAACGCTAATGCTGCAAGTAGCGGCAGGCTGGTATCGTAGATTGCGTCCAGAAAATGAGACATCATTCTTGGGACTCTCCTTTGGATTCAGAAACCCGATCGAAAATCTCCATCATTTCTTTGAAGCGACCGTGTTGGTTCATCTCCTCGTGTCCATCTGCCTTCCATATATCACGGAAGCCAACATCACCACCTACCAGTTCACGATTCACGGCCCAGATACCCAGTATTTTTCTCAAACTATCGATCCAACCTAACTGCACAACGACATCCACTGCCATAGCAAAGGCACCCTTGGCTGCTGGGAAGCGAATGCCAGCATCGGCAAACATCAGCAAAGCCAGGCGATGTACAGCATGTTCGGGGCTTTCGGCATGGAAGGTGGTCAATCCGGGGTGATCAGACATCTGTGCACGGAAGAGAGCCATACCCACATCACCCGTGCGCACTTCACCAACAATCAACCAGCGTGGTGACATACGCATGGCATCATCTACGCCATCAGCGATGGTGTAGGGCGGAACCTCGGATCCAGGTTGAGAGGGTCGGGCTTCCAGGGTGACTACATGGGGGTGATCCAGCCAGATCTCCTCGGGGTCTTCGATCTTGACCACTCGAGCTTCCTTTGGGATGCCGTTGGCCAATCCTGAGAGCAGGGTTGTCTTGCCGGTTTTGGTACTGCCAATGACCATCAAACGCAAGCCTCTGGAAACGCCTTCGACTAAACTCACTAATACTTCTTGGGGAGCTACATCCCACTGGGACAGCTGCTCCAAGGTCACTGGGTTGGGCTCGAAGAGGCGAATGTTAATAGAAGGGTAGCCCGTTCCTGGTACTAATTCAGGGTGGATAACCTTGACCCGAGCTCCACCCATGCCTGCAGCGCGCGGCAGGCGGGCATTGACGCTGGGTGTGGCTTTGGTGATTGAAACGCCTGTGGGAGCAAGTAAAGCTTCCACGGATCGCCAGGTTTCGTCTGGCGAGGGCGTATATTCGTGCAAGATGGGGTTTTCCGATCCTTTAGGGATCAACCATACCTGGCCATCGGGATTGAGCATGATCTCTTCCAGATTATTGCGTACTGGTGGGAGCAGTTCGTGGAAGAAACCCAAGCCCCCGATTTGAGCTACAGCCTGCTCAACCAGAGCGACCATTACGTCAGGAGCGACGGCGTGGGATGAGCGCGAGATCACAATCTGCAATTCGCTCAAAGCCACTTCTCGCAACTTAGTACGATCTCTTAGGATGTGCAGGGGTAGTTGGATGTCTCGCAAGCGTTGGGCTGTGGCTTCAATCAGTTGCACCCTTGCATCGTGAGACAATTGCCCGCCATTGCCTTTAGTGAAATCAGACCAGGTTGGCATCAGAATCTCACTTTCACTCCAAAGATACGCTTCTCTCTTCCTGTGCTTGGCAACGGACGTCCATCGCTGCTGAATAACGTATCGGCTAAGGGTTTCAGTGCCTGCCGGAAGGCATCCACACGTTGGACTGGCAGCAGACGACCATCCTGGGTATCACCGACAGAAACCAGATCAGGAATTTGGGCCACTACCGGAGGAAATCCGCCAATCTGTTCTGATGCCATGTGGTGCCAGCTGTCGGCATCGACGCGGTGACCGGCCTGCATGCGGTTCAAGACCACGTAGATATTCTGTCGGGCGATATTGTGCAGACCATCTAAACGCTCTGCTACCATGCGGTAGGCATCTACGGTGCGGTAGGCAGCTTCTAATGAAGGCCGTGCCACCATCACCAGGGTGTTGGCTGCCGCCATAGCCATAGCTGCCAGGGATGTCGGCGGGGCATCGATAACGATCACGGCGTAACCTTCACGGATGGCGGTATCGACCAGGTTTTTCACCGAAGCGGGATCGTCCATGGGCTTTTCCATGGCTTGGGCTTCACTGAGTGTATCGGGAAACCCGCCAATCACATCCAATGTGTCCAGTTTCTGGATTGCTAGACGCAGACCATCGGGTGTAGGTTTGGCCTGCCAGTTGGTGATATTGGGTTGCGCCTTCAAACCCATGATCAGGGGAAGATCATCGGGGGCACCCAAACCAACAAGCAGTGTAGGATAGCCCCTTTGTGCTGCCAGATAGGATAAATTGCTGGAGACGGTGGTCTTACCGACACCCCCCATTTGGTTCCAGACGGCGACGACGCGAGTTGAAACCGGTTTGCTGCCCCCCGCCGCGGATGGCACCCATCCCAGGCTTGGATCATTGAAGCGCCGGGCGCGCATCTCTGCAGACATCTTCTCGACTAACGCAGCCAGGTTGACATCCACTACATAGATGCCTTTTACATTAGGGATGCACTCCAGGGCTTGCTTCAGGCTCTCAGTTTCGTCGACGGAGAGTTGGGGCAGCACCACGTAGATTGCTGCTTCGATCCGTGTCAACGTTTCGATCAGGGGCGAAGGTCCGTCAAAAATAGTGGCATCCACTAAGATGATGTCCGGGTTGGAACTCAACTTGGCGCGTAGATCCTGCGGATCGGTAGCGAAAGTGGTCACCCGGAAGCGCTCATCAGCCGATAGCGAGGCATACCAAATATCTATGCGTTGTTTAGGGCCTGCTATTAGCAATGTGGCCGTCTCAGCGAGACCAGATAAATGGGATGAAGGGTTTTGATTCCATTGGGTCATGCGTAAACTCCTACGGTGTGGGTGTGGTTTCCATGATCTCGCCCCCGATGGGTGTTTCAGTGGGGGTTGGCGAAGGTCCAGGCGTGATCACCAGATCTGGCACATAGATGCCTGGGCTCTCGAAGTGCAAAGCCTGATCGGGTGTGATGAATAGCGACAGTGCCACACCACGGGCGTGATCCAAAGCAGGCATCAGGTCTACCAGATTTACCAGTCGAGTTTCGCTTTCTAGACCGAAGGCCTCGAAGTCATAGGCCAGGGCAGTTTGATAGACGGATACCGCCAGCACCACTACGCCCTGGTTGTCACGATCAGGAACTGTGCCGCTCGTGCTGCTGCTCCCAATACCAATTCCGCCTTCATCCTCAGGATCCGATAATTGTTGGTATGCCAGGGGATCGACAGCCAGGAATTCTGGAGAAACGTACAGCACTCTTAGACCTTCGGCAATAACTTTGGCGTAGCTGCCCTCGGAAGCATCCAGCACCGCGGTTACACCTACCTGGTCACCTGGTTTGAGCAATCCAGCCAGTCCACCGGAGTCGGTAACTTCGATAGCGACAGCTCGTTCGTCTTCATTCAAATCGATGTGTTCTCCACCCAGATGCTCAGGGGTAATCAGGTCACCTTGGGAGCGCGGCATGCTGAGGGTTTCACCGATGAGAAGCTCAAGCTGGGTGACAGCGCCTTTTGGTAAGCTTCCCTCGGATCTGGCATCCAACACAAGATCACTGGATGTCAGCGTATGCCCGGCGGGTAGTTTTCGGGCAGCTACGACGGCTTCAAGGGTATCTTCCTGGCGTGCCTGAATAGCGAAAAATGCTACCAAAAACACGGCCAGGGCTAAGGCGATGGATATAAATTGTTTTGATTTCAAAGCTTTTCTCCTTTTTAATAATCAGGATTGATTTTCTTGATTTGCAGCTAGAAGTGCCAAGGCATCGACCAATGAGATGACCCGGCACTCAATCACTTGCTCCCGCTCGTCTAAGATTAAAACCAACACCAACTCATGTTCGAAGAGTTGCCCTACTCGAGCAAGTACTTCGGGAGTCAAGACAGGAATTTCAGTATTTGATTTACTCATCTATTCCACAGGCGTTGATGAAGGTTCTGGCGTAGGGCTGCTAAATGAAGATGTTGGTAATGCATCCCACCAGCCTGGTGTTGATGTGATCGTTGGTGTCTCGGTGAGCCATTCCACGGGAATCCATTCTGGGGTTTCTTCCTTCGCCAGGCGATATTCATTTTGGATGGCTAACCCAGCCAGCAAAATAATCAGCAATATGCCAGTGATAAACAATGAGATCACTTCCCAGCGTTTCATAAGGCAATCGCTCCCAATTTCGTAGCTACCGCTTCATCTCCAGGTTCTTCGGCATCCAGGATCAAGGGTTGGAAGAGGAAGGGGCGCATTTCTGCCCGATTGAAGGTATATGGCAATCGACCTAGCGCCATGCCGATCTGTTCATCTGCCAGGAAGCGCCGCCAGGCTTCATCGCGAAACCCCTTTTCACTTTTGGCTAGGGCACTCAGGATTACGTCTTTGTCATCGGGTTCAGAGAGAAAACCTGCGATCAGGCTGGAGCAGCTGGAGCGGATGCCAACGGGTAACGACGATGGCGATTGGCTGATAAAGACCAGACGGATGCCATATTTACGTGAATCTCTTGCCAGGTCTTCATACTGCTCAGCGACAGTACCCCCACCACGGTTATTGGGATCTTCGGCAGCCAGGCCGGTGAGGATTTTGTTGGCTTCTTCGAAGATCAAGAGCAATTCAGCATCCCCTGATATGAGCTGCTTCTCGCGCATGGACACGCCTCACGCTCAATAGCGGCGTGCTCTCGGCGTGAGGCGTGTCCATGCGCGAGAAGCTACC
>JACKQG010004676.1_pt1 | contig 15760 bp, 17 predicted proteins | sample 8237621 | NCBI WGS metagenome assembly JACKQG01 (sample SAMN15677084, study PRJNA649215) | marine metagenome | biome: marine; feature: Black Sea; material: saline water; isolation source: suspended particulate matter (SPM) from the Black Sea western gyre | collected 2013-06-09/2013-06-10 | depth... | reverse complement strand
AACACGAAGCTCCTGAAACATTGCCGATAAGAAGCCGTGCTCTAAGAGGGGCGAAAGGACGACCGAGCAGAATTATCAAGACCTTTACCTCAAACCCGACTGAGCTGGAAGAGATTAACTGGAGTCTATTCAGAAGATACCAGTTGATCAAAAGAGCAGAGACCACTCACGAAACGTTTCTGGTTGAAGATGCCGAGTTGATAGTTGTTGCTTTTGGGATAGCAGCCCGTATTGCTAAAGGGGCAGTCAAGAATGCACGGGCAGAGGGACTAAAGGTGGGGATGTTGCGACCGATTACTCTGTGGCCATTTCCTACCGACAAAGTTCGGGAGTTAGCCAAGAGAACAAAACACTTTCTCGTTTTCGAGATGAATATGGGTCAGATGCTGGAAGACGTGCAGCTGGCACTAGAGGGGGAGGGGGAAGTTTCCTTCTACGGGAGGCCTGGTGGCGTAATCCCTACCCCAAGCGAGGTTGCTCGAGTGGTCTCACGTATTTATCATCAAAAGGGTTTGGAAATAGAGAAATGAAAACAATATACTCTCGCCCTAAGTTTTTGAAAAGAAAGCCTTTCCATTACTGTCCCGGATGTGGCCACTCCATAGTTCATAGGATTATCGCTGAGTTGATTGACGAGATGGACCTTCAGGACAAAGCTATCGGTATCCCGCCACCGGGATGTTCGGTCTTTGCTTATGACTATCTCGACGTAGATATGGCAGAGTCAGCGCATGGCAGAGGGGCGGCTGTGGCTACCGGCATAAAAAGAGCATTTCCCGAGGCAATAGTCTTCACTTATCAGGGCGATGGTGACCTCGCTGCCATCGGTACTGGCGAGACTATACATGCTGCCAATAGAGGAGAGAATATAACCGCCATTTTTATCAACAACGCTGTCTACGGAATGACTGGAGGCCAGATGGCTCCCACTACGCTTGGGAACCAGAAGACTACCACTACCCCTTACGGAAGAGATGTGAAGCTAGAAGGGTATCCTATTAAGATGAGCGAGATGGTAGCGCTAGTTAAAGGTGCGATATATATTGAGCGCACTGCAGTGAATTCTCCAGCCAATATCAGGAAGACAAAGAAAGCTATCCGCAAGGCGTTTCAGGTGCAAATCGACGGTCTCGGTTTCTCACTGGTGGAGATACTTTCCCCCTGTCCTACTAATTGGAAGATGAGTCCATTAGAATCATGGCAGTGGATCGATGAGGAAATGACGAAGGAGTTTCCTTTAGGAGTAATAAAGGATATAACCGGGGAAAAAGATGCTGATTAAGACAATCTTTGCCGGCTTCGGCGGTCAGGGTGTTCTCTCCATGGGGCTCAATTTAGCCCAGGCGGCGATGTTAGAGGGAAGGCATGTAACCTATCTGCCGTCTTATGGCGCTGAGGTTCGTGGCGGTACTGCTAATTGTACGGTAGCCATATCAGATGAGGAGATTGCATCTCCGGTTGCTTCTTCTCCTGAGTTTATTGTGGCCATGAATCAACCTTCTCTTATTAGATTTCAAAATCAGATTCAATCAGGAGGTCTATTTTTTGTCAATTCCTCTCTAGTGGAAGCTGAAATCTCCAGGGGTGACGTTGATATTATCAATGTTCCGGCAAATAGAATTGCCGAAGAGTTGGGAAATCCCAGATCAGCTAACATCGTCATGCTGGGTGCATTCACAAAAAAGAGTAACATAGTTTCCCTTTCCAGCGTGATTGAAGGGCTGAAAGACGCTTTCAAAAATAAACAAAAACTGATAGCCATTAACAAGAACGCGCTGATGGCGGGATACGATTTGTTTTGATCCAAGTTCCAGATTTTGATTCACTGTTGAAGAATCATCAGAAGTATCTTTGATTAGGAGTAACACTCATGTGTGTAAAGCAGATTTCGGTTAGTCTGGAAAATGTGCCCGGGAAGTTCTTGGACGTGAGCGAACGTCTGGGGGCTGAAGGGATAAACATCAGAGCTATTTCAGTAGCTGACACATCTGACATTAGTACTGTAAGATTTGTAGCTGATGACCCAGAAAAGACCGCCAATGTCCTGCGAAGCCATGGTTATTCTGTAAAGGAAACCGATGTAATAGCAGTGGAGGTTCCTGATCATCCTGGTGGGCTTCAAGCTGTACTTAAGCCTTTAAAGCAGGCTAATATTAATGTCACCTATTTCTATCCCTATCTGGGCAGGGGTGAAAGTGGGCAGCCCATAGTCATTGTGGGCGTGGATAAAACTGATGAGGCGATAGCGGTTTTGAAGAAGAACTGGGTTCGTACCTTTGGCAAGGAAATCTACGCCCTGTAAGCGGTTTGCTCAAGGCTCTTTATCTATGTTCTGCGATGTTTCTTGATAAACTTGCCCATCCTTTTTAGGGCCTCTTGAATTTCGGCTAGGGAAGTGGCGTAGCAGCAGCGGATATACCCCCGCGTTCAGGGCAGTTTACCTCTATCGGCTTGTTGAGGTAGATTGCGGCCCCTTATATATTCATTCAAGGTAGAAGTGAGCCCGCAGATTTTCCTCCGGAATGAACCGGACCGCCTGATGGAAGATAGCTCGGAGCGTTCCTAGGTCCAGTTCTCTGTGCCTTGGAACTGTTAAGGTCTGAACGTTACCACCAGCACTAACACGTCTTAATTTAACATGGCTGCCTCTTTGAGAGTGGATGCTAAAGCCAAAGTTGCCCAGTATGCGAATAACATCGTCTCCTGAGAGCGGCCTTAATTTAGGCATGAGCCGGCTCTAACTCCATGGTTACCAATATGGTAGGATCAGGAGCTAGGCCCAGTTCAGCCAGGTCCTCTCCTTCCAGGTGAAGGGCTACAGCTTCCTGAAGGTTTGCCAAGGTTTCATTCAGAGTCTTGCCCTGGGTTACCACGGCAATATCCATACATTCGGCAATGTAATGAGTATCCCCTTTTCGGATAAACGCCTTCACAGTATGCTGTAAGCTCATCTTAACACCTCCGTCTCTCCAGTTTTAGCATAATCGGCTACCCTGGCTATTCTGTCCCCCTGCTATTCGCTGGGGGTTTTACTCTCCGCCTTTTGTACTCCCGAGCAAGTGTCCAGACTGTGTCGTTGCGAATAAACCAGGTATTATGAACTTTCTTACCTGAGTTTTGCCTATCACCTTGTGTGATGCCTTTTCATAAACCTGCCCATTCTTTTTAGGGCCTCTTGAATTTCGGCTAGGGAAGTGGCGTAGCAGCAGCGGATATAACCTTCACCACACTGGCCAAAAGCGGAGCCGGGGACTACGGCTACCTTTTCTTCCATCAATAGTTTCTCAGCGAATTCTTCAGAGGTCATGCCGGTAATGTTTATAGATGGAAATGCGTAGAAGGCGCCCCTGGGCTCAAAACAGGACAAGCCGATGTTTTTGAATCCCTTGACCATAACTCTACGCCGCCGGTCATATTCCCTCACCATTGTCCCTACCTCGCTGTTCCCTTCCTTCAAAGCCTCAATGGCAGCCATTTGCCCCATTATCGGAGCACATAGCATAGTATACTGGTGAATCTTGGTCATGGCTTTGATGATTTCCTGCCCGCCGGCAGCATAACCAATTCGCCATCCGGTCATAGCATAGGCTTTGGAGAATCCATCGAGCAAAATAGTGCGGTCCTTCATCCCGGGTAGACTGGCGAGGCAAGTATGCTCCACACCGTAAACAAGCTGGGCGTAGACCTCGTCGGAGATTACCAAGAGATTATGTTGCTGAGCTAGTTCGGCAATTTGGGTCAACTCTTCTTTTACCATGACTGCTCCGGTGGGGTTGGCCGGATAGCCAATCAAAATTGCCTTGGTTCTCTGGGTAATCCGCCGCTCGATATCATCAGCCGTGACTTTGAAATTATTCTTCTCGGTAGTAGGCACCTGGACAGGTATTCCTCCAGCCAGGCTAGTGCAGGCTGGATAGGCAACATAGCAGGGGTCGGGCATGATGACCTCATCGCCCGGATTAAGTATGGCTCTCAGGGCAAGGTCAAGTCCTTCACTAACCCCCACGGTAACGAGAAGCTCGTTTTCCGGGTCATAGCTTAGCCCACAACAGGACTCGAGGTATTTTGCTAATTCTTGCCTGAGCTGAGGTAGCCCTTGGTTGGAGGTATACATAGTGTAGCCTTTTTCGAGAGAGTGAATAGCAGCTTCTCGTATGTGCCAAGGCGTGACAAAGTCCGGTTCTCCTACCCCGAGAGAAATTACTCCCTCCATCGAGGAGAGCAAATCAAAGAACTTCCTGATGCCTGAAGGCGGAATATCGCTCACCTTCTGAGATATGCAACTGTGGGGAAGCTTAATGTGGGTTGACCCAGTTTTGGACACACAGACCTCCTGTCCGCGAAGCAAGGGATGCAATTCCGACTAAGGAGTCACCGGCAGGCGCTTGATACCCTCTCCACCCTGGAGGATTTCGCCATCCTCCTTATACTTCTTAAGGATGAAGTGGGTAACAGTGCCCTGCACTGTTTCTAGTGGGGCTAGCTTTTCTGAGACGAAGACAGCAATCTCCTGCATCGTTTTGCCGGCTACCAATATAGCCAAATCATAGGCGCCAGAGGCTAGATAGACGGAGCGGGCTTGAGGAAAACGATAGATACGCTCGGCTATAGCATCAAAACCCACACCGCGTTGGGGAACAACCTTAACTTCGACAAGAGCCCAGACCTCCTCTTCGCCCAATTTAGCCCAATTGATGATAGTCTTGTATTTTAGGATGGCTCGGTCCCTTTCGGCCTTCTTGATTGTCTTCTTTACCTCGGCGGCCGGAATGCCAGTCATTGCAGAAATCTGCTCAGGCGTCAGCCGGGCATCTTTCTCCAGAGCTTCAAAAATCTGTTTCATGTCACCTCCTCACCTATTAGAGAGTAAGCCACCATTGGTCTTGAGTCTCATTATAACAGAGCTCGAAAAGCTTCTCATCTTCAGTGATGACCCCAAAGAATCTCTTGCCTGGCTCTCGCCATTCCCTTTCTATGCGAGATATCTTGTGCTCTTTATCTAACCATAGAAAAGATTCTGGTCTCTGAGCGTAAGTATAACCTGAATAGCATTTTACTTGAAGCAATTGCTGTTCACTCATTTCTTATGTCCTAAATTGCCGGTCTTTTGTTGTGCCAGTCAGTAGCTTGCTCATAGGCGAAGGCGATATGAAGCACGGTTTCCTCGTCAAAAGGCTTTCCTATAATTTGCATACCAATAGGTAAACCGTCGGCAAAGCCAGCAGGGACAGAAATGGCCGGAATGCCGGCGATATTTATGGGTAGAGTGCAAACATCGCTCAAATACATCTGCATAGGATCGTCTACCTTTTCACCGATCTTAAAGGGTACTGTAGGCGATGTCGGGGTAACCAGAGCGTCGTATTTCTCGAAAGCCTGGTCAAATTCCCGCCTTATTAGTGTGCGGACTTTCTGGGCTTTGAGATAGTAGGCATCGTAGTAACCGGCAGACAAGGCATAGGTTCCTAGCATGATGCGCCTTTTGACCTCAGCTCCAAAGCCAAATTGTTTCGTTTTCTCCATTGCCTCCCACATATTGTTGGTATCTTGATAAGAGAAGCCATATTTTACTCCATCATACCGCGCCAGATTCGCTGAAGCCTCAGAAGGGGCTAGAATGTAATAAGCGGCAAGGGCATATTTGGTATGGGGCAGTGAAACGTCCCAATCTATTTCGGCTCCCAATTCCTGTAACTTGTTTATAGCTGCCTGTACGCTTGTTCTGACCTCTTCTTGCATTCCCTCAACAAAATACTCTCGGGGAATGCCAATACGCAGGTTCTTGAGGTCGGGAATCAACGACTTGGTATAATCAGGGACAGGATAAGGAGCAGATGTTGAATCTCTTGGGTCATGCCCGGCGATGACATTCATTACAAAAGCAGAATCGGCAACGCTCTTCGTTACTGGGCCAATCTGGTCTAGCGAGCTGGCAAAAGCAACCAGACCAAAACGGCTCACCCTACCATAGGTTGGTTTTAGGCCAACCACACTACAGAATCCGGCAGGTTGGCGGATGCTCCCCCCGGTATCGGAGCCGAGAGCATAGATGGCTTCATCAGTAGCCACAGCGACGGTCGAACCGCCGCTGCTGCCGCCAGGGACACAATCTAGGCCCCATGGATTTCGTGTTGGATAAAAAGCGGAATTCTCTGTTGATGACCCCATGGCAAATTCATCCATGTTGGTCTTCCCCAAAATCACTGCCTTTTCAGCTTTCAGTTTCTCTATGACTGTTGCATCATAGGGAGGAACAAAATTCTCCAGAATTTTCGATGAGCAAGTGGTCTTCATGCCCTTAGTGCACATGTTGTCCTTAATCAAGGCAGGTACACCAGTCAAGGGCTTGATTTCGCCACTAGTCATGGCCTTGTCTGCTTCTTCTGCTTGTCTTAGGGCTGCGTCTTCAGTAACGGTAACGCAGGCGCGGACCTTGTCTTCAATCTCAGCCAGATGTCTCAAGCTTGCTTTGGTCAATTCAACCGAGGAGACTTCTCTTTCTTTTAGAAGCTGATGAGCCCCACTGATGCTTAGTTGATGGAGATCGTCCATATTTCATTCCAGAACTGCTCGTGTCTTGAAGCAGTTCTCATCTTGCTGTGGTGCGTTAGCCACAATATCTTCTACTGGATAGGATGCCCTCGCCTCATCTGGTCTGAGGACATTTTGAAGGGCGATAGATTGGGCTGTAGGCGGGAGATTACTAGTGTCTGCTTGTTCGAGTATTTCGAAGTTTTCCAGGATGTCAGATAACTGAAGTTTGAACTTCTCAATTTCAGCCTCGCTCAATCCCAACCTGGCCAGGAGAGCGATGTGTTGTACTTCTTCGCGGCTCAACTTCATTTGGCTCTAACCTAAGCAGTAATACAAGAACATCTGACTTTAGATAGCAATAACGTTGGATATTATAGCACAAAGAGGTAATCAAAGAGGCGCATTTTGTCGTGACGACGGACGAGCACAGCACCTTGACGGTTAGAGCTAGACACTGCTACAATGCCAAGGCGTTTCAGGCAAGAACTACAACTAGGATTGAGGTGGAATCAAGTGCACCATTATGAATCAGAAAAAATCCGTAACATCGTTTTGTTGTCTCATTCAGGCGCTGGCAAAACATCACTAGCTGAGGCAATGCTTTTCAATTCAGGGGCAATCACCCGTTTGGGTAATCCTGATGATGGTACGACCACTTCAGATTACGACCCTGATGAGATTAAACGTAAGATCAGTATTAGCTTGTCTTTGCTCCCTTGTCAGTGGAAAGATTCCAAGCTGAACCTTATTGATACTCCGGGTTACCCTGATTTCGTGGCTGAGGTCAAAGCGGGATTGGGCGTTAGCGAAGGTGCTGTCATCGTAGTCTGCGCTGCTTCTGGTGTAGAAGTAGGTACTGAGCAGGTATGGGAATATGCCAGTGAGGCAAAAGTGCCTTGCCTTATCTTCGTCAACAAGATGGACCGCGAGAATGCCAGCTTCTTCGATACTTTGAAAGATATCCAAACCAAACTAGGGACGAAATGCTTACCTATCCAATTGCCGATAGGGTCTCAGAAAGGTTTCCAGGGAGTGGTGGATTTGGTAACGAGGAAGGGGTATAGTGGCAGTCCGTTGCAAGAAACTGAAGTACCCTCGTCCCTTCAAAGCGAGGTTGATTCCCACCGTGAGAAGTTAGTTGAAGCGATAGTAGAGGTTGATGACGACCTCATTGCCAGGTACCTGGATGGGGAGGAGATTAAGGAAGAGGAGATTTACCGCTGCCTAAAACAGGCTACCGTACTTGGCAAAATCGTGCCGGTCTTACTTGGTTGTGCCTTAAACAATACTGCTATCACTCCTCTTCTGGATGCTATTCATGACTATTTGCCCTCACCTAGAGAGAGAGGCGCGGTAACAGCTACTAATACTTCGACCAGAGCTGAAGAGGCAGTGGAGCCAGCTTCAGAGGCACCTTTGTCCGCTTTGGTCTTCAAGACCAGCAACGATCCCCGTGCTGGCAGGATTAGCTATTTTCGAGTCTATTCGGGGGCTATTTCCAGCAACTCACAACTATGGAATGTTGACAAAGGCGCTATTGAGCGCATAGGCCAGCTCTTCGTCTTGCGTGGCAAAATGCAGGAGCCGGCGCCGAAGCTAAGTGCTGGGGATATCGGCGCTGTAGCCAAACTAGCCTCAACTGCCACGGGGAATACGCTTGGTTCACGTGACCATCCGCTGAAGCTCGCCCCTATCGAATTGCCGGAGCCAGCACTGAATATGGCGATTCATCCTAAGTCTAGGGATGACCTGGACAAGATGGGCACGGCAGTGGCTAAAATCTGCGAAGACGATTTGACTCTAAGAGTGCAACGCGAAGGCGATACCGGTGAGATGCTCCTTGGAGGAATAGGGGAAACACATCTTGAAGTTGCCTCTGACAGACTATCGCACAAATTTGGTGTGCAAGTTAACCTGGAGCTGCCTAAAGTTCCCTACAAAGAGACCATTACCGTGCCAGTCAAGGCGGAATATAAACATAAGAAGCAATCAGGTGGTCATGGCCAGTACGGCCATGTCCTTCTGGAACTGGAGCCCTTGGCAAGAGGTACTGGCTTTGAGTTTGCTGATAGAGTAAGAGGTGGAACGATACCCAAGAACTATATTCCGGCTGTGGAAAAAGGGGTCAATGAAGCTAAGTTTGAGGGAGCTTTAGCTGGATATCCTGTGGTTGACATAAAGGTGACGGTTTATGATGGAAGCTTCCACTCCGTGGATTCCTCAGATATGTCTTTTAAGATTGCCGGGGCACAGGCTTTGAAGAAAGGGCTGACGGAGGGGCAACCTGTCTTGCTTGAGCCGATTGTGAATCTGACAATCACCGTGCCAGACACCTTTACCGGTGACATAATTGGCGACCTTAACTCCAAACGGGCACGTGTATTGGGGATGACGCCAGCAAACGGAGTTAATGTTATCGAGGCACAAGCGCCACTGGCAGAGGTGCTGCGTTATGCCATTGACCTCAGGTCAATAACTCAGGGGCGTGGCACTTTCATTACTGAATTCAGCCACTACGAAGAGGTGCCGGCAGCCATCGCGCAGAAAGTCACACCCCAACGAGGTTAGTTACTAACAGCGGTTTGGGCTGTTAGCCCGCCAAAAGCTCTTTGACCTTTTCGGTGAAGGCGGGTAGGAGTTGTTTCCAATCACCCACTACCCCGAACCGGGCTTCCTTGAATATGTTTGCCTCGGGATCCTTGTTAATGGCTATTATGTTTTTTGCCCCCGAACACCCAGCTAAGTGCTGGCTGGCCCCGGAAAGTGCTACCGCGATATAGAGTTCCGGCGTAACAATCTTGCCGGTAAGGCCAACCTGCAATGTGTCCGGCACCCAGCCGTTGTCACAGGGCGGTCTGGAAGCTCCCACTGCTCCCTTCAATGCTTTGGCTAGCTCTTCCAATTGCTTGAAACCTTCGGGCCCGCCGATACCTCTTCCTCCAGTCACTATCGCCTCAGCGTCTTCAAGCTTTATCCCTTCCACTTCCTCTTTCACCGTTTCTATCACCTTTGTCCTTATTTTTGCCGGATCCAGCTCAACCTTGATGGGCGTAATCTCTCCCTTTTTCGATTTATCAGGTTCTAAGGGTGACATCGCTTTCTGTCGCACCGTTACTATCTGAGGGAGAGACTCTGAAGCGAAAATAGCCCGAGCGTTCCCGCCAAAGACCGACCGAGTTTGCTGAAGCAGCTTCGTATCAGGATCAATACTAAGTTCAAGGCAGTCCGTAGATAAGCTAGCACCTAGTCTAAAGGCCAATCTGGGGGCCAAATCGCGTCCTACGGACGTTTGCCCGAGAAGCAAAATCCGTGGGGAGAGGTCCTTGACCGCTTGTTCCATTACCGCGACGTAAGAATCTGTTTGATACTCCTTAAGCAGTGGATCCTCAGCCGTGTATACTTTATCAGCTCCGGAAGCTATGGCCTGTTGAGGAGCTTCGCCCACTTGGTCCCCGATTAGTATGCATAGCAACTCTTCTTTTGATTCGTCGGCAAGGCGTCGACCACCTCCTAGAAGTTCAGTTGTGATTGAGGCTAACTTTCCCTCAGCAATCTCACCATAGACCATGACACCTTTGGATTCAGCCATAATAACCTCCTACGGTTTTTTGCAATTTCAATTAGATTAATTTCGCCTCTCTGAGTTTCACAGCCAGGCCGGCAGCAGCCTCCGCAGGGCTATCCGCCTCAATAATTTCGCACTTGCCCTCTCGAACTGGCTGGAAAAGCTTGACAAGTTTGGTTCGTCGGCCAGCAGCACCGGTTTGTGATGGGTCAACCCCGATATCGGCTGGCTTCCAGATAGTTGGCTGCTTCTTAGCCGCTGCCATAATCCCTTTGAGGGTGGCATAACGGGCTTCACCCAGTTCGTTGCTGACCGTAATTAAGGCAGGGAGTGTTACTTCAACGACTTGGTAACCGTCAGCGATGACTCGCTCGACTCTAGCCTTGCCGTCAACCGCTTCCACTTTCTTGGCCACAGTTACACTAGGAATTCCAAGTATTTCAGCGATGCCGGAGCCAACCTGCCCGGCGTCCCAATCGGCCGCTTGTCGACCGCAGAAAATAAGGTCAAATTCCCCTATCTTCTTGATTGCCATAGCCAGAGCATAGGCAATAGACCAGCTATCGCCACCTTCAAAAGCTTCATCTTCGAGCAAAACAAGTTCATCAGCTCCCATGGATAGTGGTTTCTTAACCACATCACGAAGCAGCTTGTTACCCAGGCTTAGAACTGTAATCTTCCCACCTTGGCTGTCCTTGATTCGGAGTGCTGCCTCCACGGCTTGTTCATCGAAGGGGCTAATAACGGGTGGTACACCCGGGGGTGGTACTACTTGGTTGCTACCCGGGTCAATCTTGAAACTGGCTGGTGGTGCTTCAGGATCGAGTACCTGTTTACAGCAGACAATCATATTCATGGGCACCTTTTCCTCCTTTCAAAAAATCGTGGCTGCTGAGCGTGACCAAGCAAATACTTTAAGATAAATCCTGCTATTTGTCAAATGAAGCCCTTAGAAATCAATTCTGACTGCTCTGTCTATTCCACTCGAATCTGGGATGAATTCAAACTTAGCTTTTGGAAGGCAGTGATTAATTAGAGAAGCCACCGCCTTTGCTTGCTCTTGTCCTATCTCGAACAGGAGGCGACCTCCAGGGCGGATTTTCCTCTCAGCTTGCTTCAAAAGCTGGCGTATCTGCTCCAAACCGCTTTCACCACCGTCCAGGGCAACGCTTGGCTCAAAATTGGTTATCTCTGGGCTTAGATTTGCCAAGTCTGAGTTCCTGATGTAGGGCAAGTTAGCGACTATCAGGTCGACAGGCTCAGGCACTGGTTCCAACAGATTACCCTGGACAAGGATAATTTGCTCAGTCACATTGTGATGTTCGCAGTTCAATCGGGCGACCTCAAGAGCTGAGGGCGAGATGTCCGTGGCGTAGACTTTGCTCTGAGGTAGATTTAGGGCGAGACTGATGGCGATGGCTCCGCAGCCGGTACCAACATCAGCGATGAGAAGGGGTCTCCCTGAAGAAAAGCGGTCAGTGCAACCTTTAGCAAATTCAAAGGCTGCCGCAACAAGAGTTTCTGTCTCTGGTCTAGGTATCAGGACGCGGGAATCAACACAAAAATCAGTTCCGTAGAATTCTCTATGTCCAACGATGTAGGCTGCGGGTTCCCGGCAAAGGCGACGCTCAATTAGTTCTTGTAAACTCTTTACCTGTTCCCGGCTCAAAACTCGCTCTGTCTGGATATATAGTTGGGCTGGCGATAGCTTCAATATATGCTCCAGGAGGATTCTGGCTTCAAGATGGCCGTCCTCTATGCCGTTGAGACTTAAGGTACGAGCGGACTGTTGAAGTGCTTGCGCCAGAGTCATAGACGAGTTTCTTCTAGTTGCTTGGCCCGTTCGCTAGTAGCCAGGGCTTCAATAAGCTCATCGAGTTCACCATCGAGAATACGTGGCAAATTATGGAGAGTTAAGTTGATGCGGTGGTCAGTGACGCGGTCCTGAGGGAGGTTGTAGGTGCGGATTTTTTCAGCGCGGTCGCCGCTACCTATTTGAGAACGGCGTTGGTCGGTGGTCTCTTCACGTTGTCTGCGCTGTTCTTTGTCAAAAAGGCGAGCCCGAAGCACTGCCATGGCTTTCGTCCTGTTTCTTATTTGAGAGCGTTCATCCTGGCAAGTTGCCACCATGCCCGTAGGCAAATGCGTAATGCGAACTGCAGTAGTCACTTTGTTCACGTTCTGCCCGCCGGCTCCGCCGCTGCGAAAAAAATCCATCTTGAGGTCATCAGGGTTGATAGCTATCTCTATCTCTTTAGCTTCAGGGAGAACGGCTACGGTAGCTGTTGAGGTATGAATTCGTCCGGAAGCTTCAGTAGTAGGTACTCGCTGTACCCGATGCACACCACGCTCGTGTTTTAGCCGGCTAAAGGCGCCCTTACCTTTAACTTCAAAAACGATTTCCTTCAAGCCACCGCCCTCAGTCTGGTTGCTATCGATGATTTCTACTTGCCAACCCTTAGCCTGGGCGTAACGGCCATACATCCGGAAAAGGTCAGCGGCGAAAAGAGCTGCTTCGTCACCACCGGTGCCAGCCCTAATCTCTACAATAGCATCTTTAGCTTCGCTGGAATCCTTGGGTAACAAAGACAGCTTCAACTCCTGGAGAATGGTATCCTGGCTCTGCTTCAAGTCGTTTAATTCCTCTTTGGCCAGAAGCACCATTTCGGGCTCCAGCCCGTCGTCAAGCATCGCCTGAGTTTCCTGTAACGCTTCAGAGGTTGTTTTATATTGCCGGTACTTGGCTACGATGTCTTCCAGGCCGGCTTGCTCCTGAGCTAATGGCTGCAAGCGTGCCCGATCGGTAGATATCTCAGGTTGAGCTATGAGCTGGCTCAGTTCCTCATAACGCTTTTCTATTGATTCTAGCCTATTAAGCATAGCTTCGCCCTTACGGCGAAATTATATCATAGCTTCAAAGGGATGCCCAAATCTGAGCTTGTTGCGAAACTCCTTAAAAGTAGTAGAATGAGGGCATGGGCAAGCTCTCCGCAGGTATTGTTCTTGCAACTCTTATTCTCACGGGGGTATTGGTAAAATTCACAGCCCCCCCTGAAGTAGGCATTGTCATAATTGCTGTCGCTGTTATTTGGGGATTGCTTGCACTTCCCTCGTGGGGACCCCTGAGAAGGCGGTGGGACAGTAAACCTGCCAGAACTCTATCCGTTGAGAATTGGGGTGACTATCAATTTGGTTCCCCAGAGAAAAATGGTTTCGCCAAAGCTATTGAGGGTGAATCATTAATGTTAAGAATTGAGGTAGGTTTTCGTGCAATACCCAATATGTGTGTTAAGTCAGTTCAATTAGAGATTGGTCGGAAGCGTTTATTATCAAATTGGGAACCTTGTGAAATCCATGTTGGTGGTGGTTATGGTTGCTCTGTTTATTTTGGAATACCGAAATGGGTAAAGGCGGGTAAGCACAACGTGAAACTAGTGGCATTTGCCGATGGGAAAGATTGGTTTTCTGGGGATTTCACAGTTGAATTCCCTAAACAGGATTGAACTAGACGAAGGCAGATACACATTGCCTAACAGAAGCCACTTGATTATTTGTAGCACTATGCAAAGCTTGTGCCTAGACAACGATGAGTGAGAGGAAACAGTGAACGGTTACTCTGCCAATACGGCGGACAGTGATATTGTTCAACCGCCTAAGATTTGAGGTACCGAACAAGAAACCTGCTGAAGCCTTTTCTAACCTCTGGGCAATTTTGATATCGCCCTGGCGTATGCCTTGACAATGTCATACCGGCGCAGCACACCGACGAGCCGAGACGGGTCCTTTCTGTCGACCACTGGTATTCGTCCTACTTCGCTAGTTCCCAACCTGTGAACCACGTCGTGTAGTGTTTCATCGGGGTAAGCTGTGATCAGATGTGTGGTATATATATCGGCTACAGTAAGGTCTTTACTGCTCATCTTGGCTTCCACGTCAGCCAAGGTAACCATACCCCTGAGCGTACCCCCCTTATCAACTACAGGGAACCCGTGGTGCTTGCTCTTGGCAAACCTGCCCGCTATTTGGACCAGGGTCATTTCTGGCGATACGGTAGGGAAGTTGCGTGTCATTACCTCCCCGACGTTTACCCTCTCTAGCAAGTCTGTTTCCTCCTGGGGGTGGAAAGAAATGCCACGCCGCTTTAGCTTCAGAGTGTATATCCCGTCGGGGCTGAGCCTGTGAGCTATCAAAGTGCTGACAACCACTGCCAGCATTAAGGGCAATATGATGGCATAATCCCTGGTCATTTCAAACAGGATAATGATGGCTGTAAGCGGTGCTCGGGCAGCAGCGGAAAAAACCGCTGCCATGCCAACTAAGGCATAAGCCCCTGAGGGAGCCACAATCCCCGGCAGGAGGCGATTAGCTATATTGCCGAAAATGCCTCCGAACATTGCTCCCATAAACAGGCTGGGCGCAAAAATACCTCCGCTGCCGCCGCTCCCCAGCGTGAACGAGGTAGCTAGTACTTTCAATAGCAGCAACGCTATCAGAGCAATCAGGCCAATTTTCCCCAACAGGGCTTGTTCCACCCCATCATAGCCAACGCCGAAAAGATAGGGGTTGTATAGTCCGATTAAGCCGATAGCGATACCGCCTAATGCTGGCTTTACATATTCAGGTATCCTGGCAGCATCAAAAATGTCTTCGGTCTTGTACAACGTGCGTATGAAGACCACAGCGATCAAGGCACAGGCGGCACCGAGTATGAAATAGAGACCAAGTTCCCAGGGGCTATTCAAAGTATAGCGAGGTACGCTGAGGGACTGGAGGTTACCAAGAAAGGCATGGGCAATGACGCTGGCCACTACTGAACTCATGACCACAAAACCGAAATGACGGGTGAAAATCCTGCCCAGGATTACTTCGTGGGCAAAGAACACTCCGGCAATAGGTGCGTTAAAAGTAGCCGAGATACCAGCGGCTGCACCGCAAGCGACCAGGCTTTTTATCCATTCTTGAGACAGATGGAGGCGTTGTCCCAAGATTGAGCCGATGGTTGAGCCGATTTGGACTATCGGCCCCTCTCTGCCTGCTGACCCACCACTGCCAATACATATTGATGATGCAAATATCTTAACTGCAGCTACTCGGGCTCGAATACGTCCCCCGGTACTAGTCACTGCTTCCATCACTTCAGGGACGCCGTGGCCACTGGTTTCTTTGGCACCACTGAAGTGGATAAGAAGTCCTACGATAAGCCCGCCAAGTACCGGCAACAAAATGACATAATACCCTCCCAGGAAGCCTAGGACCTCTGCCCCGCGGTCAAAGAAAGACTCGTGAAAGAACCCGATTAGCCACCTGAAGGCAACAGCACCTAGCCCGGCAACGATTCCGACTGTAACAGCCAGAGTAGTGCCGAAAGCAAATTCTGAACCACGGAAACGCTGGATAAGGGAATCCAGCCAGGAAGGTCTAAGTATGTTCATTGGCAGCTATAGTGAAAACCGTCTGATAGATTGAGGAGACCCGTTGTAGGCTTTCGCGTCCCTAATTCTAGCAGGAGACATCAAACAGGGCAATGATGCGCCATGTTGTCCGCAAGCTAAAATGATACCGTCCGAGATGTTGCTGTCCGGGAGTGCTCTCGTTCAGATAGATAGGTGACACTTGATAGGAGATGAAAGGACGCTATAATGGCTGCATTATGAGTGTATA
>JACKQG010004675.1_pt1 | contig 15762 bp, 14 predicted proteins | sample 8237621 | NCBI WGS metagenome assembly JACKQG01 (sample SAMN15677084, study PRJNA649215) | marine metagenome | biome: marine; feature: Black Sea; material: saline water; isolation source: suspended particulate matter (SPM) from the Black Sea western gyre | collected 2013-06-09/2013-06-10 | depth... | reverse complement strand
ACTCCATACCTCTCCGCTTCGCGTATCCCCACTTGCTGAAGCACCCCGATCCCCCCTCAACTCACAACGCCTTTTAGAAAACATCCGTCTTGTTTGTTGGCCCCTTAAACCGCCAATCGCTGCTGGCGAGCTACGGTTTTGACGGCCCCCGCCCGGTTTTGCTTTACGCCCCGACCGGCCAAAAGCATTGCTCGATGGAAACCATGGGTATGGATTTCATTGAAGCCGTTCAAGCAACCGGCAAGTACGACCTGCTGATCAAACTGCACGATCACCCGCACGGCTGCACCGAAAATTGGCCGGCAAAAATCGCTGAACTTGAAAACGACCACACCCGCTTGGTCGAGTCCTTCGACGTCACTCCGCTGCTATTCTTAGCAGACTTGCTGATTACCGATGCATCATCGGTATCCAGCGAATACTCCCTGCTGGACCGTCCGATGGTTTTCCTCGACGTTCCCAAATTGCTCAAAAAGGCAGCCAAGAAGGATGACTCCATGATGGATCTTTCGACCTGGGGCCGAAATGGCGGTGAGGTTGTGCCTGACCCTGAATCTGCGATTAAGGCCATCGAGCATGGGCTCGCCAATCCGGCCAATAAATCCGAAATCCGCAGACAGGCCGCCAGTGACCTGTTTTACAACCCAGGCAGCTCGGTTGACTTTGCGATGGATTGGCTACGCGCCAACTTCCTGAACCAGCCGGCACTCACCTCCGCCTCCGATCACTAACCCCTCAAACGGCAATGCCATCCCTTCGTTACCTCATCCTCCCCATCGCAATTGCATGCTGTGCAATTGATTCCGTAGAGGCACAACAAACCAGCCGGACCAGCGTTTCTAGCGCGGGCGTTCAATCCGATCGTGCCAGTAACCGCCCGGACATCAGCGATGATGGCATGTGGGTTTGTTACGAAACTCAATCCACCAACGTCATCCCCGACGATACAAACTTCGTTCAGGATGTTTATTTGGTGGACTTGGCAACAGGCATCAACCAGCGCATCAGTGTGGCAACCGGCGGCATTCAAGCCAACGGCGAAAGCAAGCGCCCGGTAATTTCAGGCAATGGCAAATTTGTAACTTTCACCAGCCTGGCCAGTAACTTCGATACCCTCGATTTCAACCTGACCTATGACATTTTTGTCCGCGACTTGACCTCGGGTACCACCACCTTGGTGAGCCGCGGTTTATCCACATTGTCTGGCAATGGTTTGTCCACCCGCCCAGCCATCAATACCGACGGCAACTGCATCGCCTTCCGCAGCTTGGCTAGTGATTTGGTGGCCGGGGATCTCAACCTGATCGACGACATTTTTGTTTACGATCGCACTTTGGGCACTCTACAGCGCGTCAGCACTGGTCCATTAGGGGTCGAGGGCAACGCGACTAGTGATCGCCCTACCATTTCGGGCGACGGCAATCTGATTGCATTCTGGAGTGACGCCACCAACTTGGTCACCTCTGACTTGAACTTGCAACGGGATATTTTCATGCATGATCGCAGCACTGGCACCACCAGTTTGATCAGCGTGGATTCCCTCGGAGTTCAGGGCAACGGCCCCTCCACGCGTCCGGACTTTTCGTCCGACGGCCGCTTTATCGTTTACTCAAGTTTGGCCTCAAACTTGGTCGCCGGCGACACCAACGCAGTCAAGGACATTTTTGTACGCGACTTGCTCCTGGGCACCACCGAACTGATTTCCAAAAACAACGCTGGCGAAATTGGCGACGACCTCAGCAGTGTTCCGCGCATCTCTGCCGATGGCCGTTACGTCACCTATCGCAGCATTGCCAGCAACTTGGTTGAGGGCGACAGCAACAACGCCGAGGACGTCTTCCTGCATGACCGTCAAACCGGAGTTACCACGATCCTGAGTCGATCCACTTCCGGAAATCAGGGCAACGCTCACTCGTCGCGGCCAGCGATCTCCGCCGACGGCCAAAAGACGATCTTCCAAAGTTTCGCCACCAATCTGGTCGACGCGGACACCAACCTAGAAGAGGACGTTTTCCTTCACGAAGGCACCGGCTGGAGCGGACCTCCAGCCTTCGACTCCATCTTCCTCACCGGCCCTGCAACTGCCTTGGCCGGCACCTCAGCCGAGTTTAATTGGAGCGACGCACCGCCAAGCTCCACTTACTGGCTGGTCTACAGCTTCAGTTTGAATGGCATGAATGCCTTTGGTCATACCTTTGACATTGGTGCTCCTTACACAGTCCTGGCAAATGGCGTGTGCACTCCGACCGGCACAGGGACATTTACTTCGCCCCCCCTTCCGCAGCAAGCGATTGGGCTAACCGTTTACCTGGAATTGGGTGCTTTGGACGCAAATAGTGTGTTGAGTGATTCGAACGCAGTTGCAATGACCATTCTGTAGGGTCGGGACCCTCCCCAAGCCTGCTGAGCCTTCGGGTTTAGCAGGCTGTTTCTATTTGCGGCCTCTGGTACCATTTGCGCATGTCTGGCAGTGCCAAGCCGCCCAAAGGTAAAAAACCGAAAAAGGAGAAATCCACCCATCCGTTCCGCGACAACATCGAGGTCATCGTATTTGCGATCGCCATGTCGTTGGGGCTAAAGGTTTTTGCGCTAGAGGCTTATCAAATTCCAACCGGCTCAATGCAGCCGACTTTAATGGGTACCGATCTGATCGAAGGCGGCAAGCCCGTCGGCGGTGTGCATGACCGCGTGCTGGTCGACAAGATCTGCTACATGATCCGCGAGCCGGAGCGCTGGGAAGTCATCGTCTTTCGCTACCCGCTGGCTGCGACCAATAACTACGTCAAGCGCTTGGTGGGCTTGCCGAACGAAGATTTGTGGGTGCAAAATGGCGATATCTGGGCGCGCCCAGGCGGCACCGCCGATGAATTCACAATTCAGGCCAAGCCGGATAACGTGCAAGACGAAATTTGGAAGCAGGTGTATCCGACGCCGACCCTGAAGGGCTCGGATTGGGTGAATTGGCGCCTGATCAAAGTTCCGCAGCCCTCAGAAAGCGATGGTGGCCAAGTGAAAATGAAGGCCGGTAGCGTGGTTTCCTATCCGTCGGCGACACGCGGGGTGACCAACGAATACCGCCATGGCTACCACGAGAACATCGTCGCCAAAATCCCAATGGCGCAATCTGGTTTGGGCACCAATACCCCCGTTAGCGACCTGCGTTTTGAAATGGAGGTCAGCGCCGACGACGCCAGCGGAGCGCTAATTCTGGAAGCTGAGTTTGGCCCCTATCCGATCAAACTGACCATTCACCCTGGCACGGCCAGTGAGTTGGAAATGCCAGACGGCAGCATCCGCGCCATTGATTTCGAAGCCTCTACAGGCGATAACATTAGCGTCGATCTGGCGTTTTGGGATCACCATTACCGTTTGCGTTTAAACGACCAAGAATGGGCCGACGACTTGAAACTGGAATCTATCCCCGCTGGCCGCAACGGTTTGATTGTGCGCAGTGAAGGCAACTGGAACATCAGCCCGGTCAAAATCTATCGCGATATCCATTACCTGCCCTCCATCAGCGGTACCGTCGGCCTGTATGAGATCCCTGAGGATCACTTTTTCATGATGGGCGACAACACCCAAAACTCGCTGGATTCGCGCGATTGGACGGCACGCACTTACCGCTTTGATCCGCCGTGGAATGGCCACTCGTTTATGCGCGGCGACAACCTGCCAAACGGCCACGACCCGCTGTACAACAACCCGCGCCAAAACGCCGCCCGTGATATCACCACCTTCCGCGATGAATGGGGTGATCTGCACCAAATTCCGCGTGAAGAACTATTGCGCGCCAACGCCGACGGCAGCGCCGAGGAAATGTCCGCTCACTTTGTGCCTAGACGTTACATCCAAGGCAAAGCGCTGGCGGTGTTCTTGCCAGTGCCACCGTTTGCACCGGTTTGGCGCATCGGTTGGGTGCACTAATATGGCCGCCATCCGCAGCCCCGAAAAACTGTCACTCACATGCTGCTAAGCACGGACAATCTCTGTAAAGCCTACAAAGGGCGCAAGGTGGTTGACCAGGTCAGCTTGACCGTAGCACCCGGCGAAATCGTCGGCTTGTTGGGGCCAAACGGGGCCGGCAAAACCACGACTTTCCGCATGTGCATGGGCATGGTACGGCCGGATTCGGGCAAGATCACGATTCAAAATCGCGACGCGACCAAGTTGCCGATTTATCGCCGCGCGCATCTGGGTCTGGGCTATTTGGCTCAGGAGCCGTCGGTTTTTCGACGGCTATCGGTAGAAGACAATTTGCTCGCTGTGCTGGAAATCACCAAGCACGACAAAGCCGAACAAAAGCGCCGCGCCGACGCCCTACTGGAAGAATTTGGTCTCGGCCACCTACGCAAAAGTCGCGGCGAAGTGCTCTCCGGTGGCGAACGCCGACGTCTGGAAATCGCGCGCACCCTGGCCACCGATCCTAAGCTGATTTTGCTCGACGAGCCGTTTTCCGGCGTCGATCCGGTGGCGGTTGAAGAAATCCAAGGCATCTTGCAGCAACTGCAAGAGCGGGGAATTGCGATCCTGCTAACCGATCACAACGTGCGCGAAACACTGTACATCACTGACCGCACTTACATCCTGGCCGAGGGCAAAATTCTGGCCGAGGGTACCGCCGAAGAGTTGGCTGCAAACGAAACTGTACGCAAAGTCTATCTGGGCCAGAGATTCACCTTGGCAGACGGATCTTCGCCTTCCACTTAACCGCGGCGGCCCTACAATACGCGGTCATTCCCCAGCCAGGAGACTGCTGTGAAGATCTGTGTTTGCGTGAAACGCGTCCCGGCCACAACCACGCGGGTTGCCGTCGGCGAGAACAATCGAATCGACCCATCGGGTGTTGAATTCGTCCTCAATCCCTATGACGAGCTGGCCGTTGAGCAGGCTCTAAAGGTCAAAGAAGCCGGTGAAGGCACCGTTTCGGCATTTTGCTTTGGCAGCTCGAATACGCAGAAAGAAATGCGCACCGTGCTGGCCATGGGCGCCGACGACGCCACGTTGTTGCAGAACGACGACGCCCCTCACGCCGATGGCGCCACCACTGCCAAGGTACTGGCCGAGGCGTTGAAGGACGGTGGCTATGACTTGATTTTCTTCGGCAAACAAGCCGTCGACCGTGACCAACATGGCGTCGGCCCGGCGGTTGCGACGATGCTGGGGATTCCTTGCATCACCGAAGCGATCAGCTTTGAATTGCAGGGCGACAAGGTGGTTTGCGAGCGCGAAGTGGAAGGTGGTCGCGAGACCGTCGAAGCGCCGTTGCCTTGTGCAGTTACTTGCATGAAGGGTTTGAACGAGCCGCGTTTCGCCAGTTTGAAAGGCATTATGGCGGCCAAGCGCAAACCGCTAAACATCGTCGAAACCGCGATGGAAAGCGCGGCGGTGGAAGTCGTTGAATTGGCGATGCCGCCAGCACGTCCAGCCGGCCGCATAGTTGGCGAAGGCGCCACTGCCGTTCCCGAACTTGTTGCCGCGCTGCGCAACGAAGCCAAAGTCCTCTAGCCCCTCGCGAATCATGACTAACGTACTTGTAGTTTTGGAAACCCGCGACGGCACGCTGCGTCCGGCTTGTTTGGAAACCGTAGGCGCCGCCCGCTTGGCCGCCGACGCTGGCGGTGGCGGCACGGTGACTGCCGTAGCCACTGAAACCGCCGAGCTTGATGCCGCTGCATTGGGTTCTGCCGGTGCTGACAAAGTTGTCATTGCCGACGCTGGCGCCCACTCTCCGGATGGCGCTGCAGCAACTGCAGTCAAGGCAGCTAAGGATTGTGGAGCTGGCTTGGTTTTGGTCGCCGCAACCGTGCGCGGCCGCGACCTGTTGGCACGCATCGCTGCTGGTTTGAATACCGGTTTTGCAGCTGACTGCACTGCACTGGATTTCACGGATGACGGCTTCGTCTTCACGCGTCCGGTTTATGCTGGCAAAGCGATCACCAAGGTCAAAATCAATGGTGATATCGCTGTAGCTTCGCTACGTGGCAATCACTTCGCCCCTGCCGGTCGCGATGGTGCGGCTGAAATGGGAACGATGGCGGCCAAGGCGGGCAAAAGCGTAGTGACTGGCATTAGCACTAAATCCACCGGACGTCCCGACGTCGCCGAAGCTTCGCGCGTCGTTTCCGGCGGGCGTGGCATGGGCAGTGCTGAGAACTGGAGCCTGATCGAAGCCGTCGCCGACGCCATCCCTGGTGCTGCTTTGGGTGCCTCGAGGGCCGTTGTGGATAACGGTTGGCGTCCGCACAGCGAACAAGTCGGCCAAACTGGCAAGGTGGTTTCGCCCGAGCTTTACATTGCCGCAGGCATTTCGGGGGCCATTCAGCACCTGGCCGGCATGAATTCGTCGAAGGTGATCGTCGCGATCAACAAAGACGCCCAAGCCCCAATCTTCCAGCACGCTTCCTACGGTATCGTCGGCGATGTCAATGAAGTGCTGCCAGCATTGGCCGAAGAATTGGCCAAAATTCAAGGCTAGGGATCGCTGTCGGTTTTTCGTCAAATAATCCTGACAGCAGTCAATTAAGCCGACATTCAGCGGCGGTGGGACGCGCGCGAGCCTGTTAGACTCGCAAAATGCGTCCTTCCGCCGCTCTTCTTTTGTGCGCAGCGCTGCTGCCGACTTGCTTACTCACTGCCCCGGCTCCTGGATTTATACAGGAGGTGGCTGGTGGGGTGAAAAAGCTGACCTTGGAGCAAGCCTCCGGGCGCGAATCGGCGCCCAGTTATTCCTCGCGGGCGGCGCGGATTTCGTGGAACGATGATGGCCGCTGGTTGAGCATGCGGCGCGATGGCAAATCGGTATTGGTGGACCCGTTGACGATGGAAGATGCACCCGAAATTCAGCGCGGGCGGCCGCAGCAGGGATTGATGGGTCCGGATTCGTCGGGCGTGACTTATTTATTGAAGCAAGCGGGCATTGACGAAGGCATCGCGGATGCGGTTGGGAAAAAGTCAGCGGCGGGCCAGCGTTCCAGCGACGGCCAGAGCTTGGTGGTCGAGCACGACGGCAAGTACTACATGATTTCCGGCAAGCCGGATCATGAAAAAGTGGAAGTGATAGCCAGCGGGGACGTCGGCGGGCAGCTTGAATTTGCCTCGCTAGGCGGCGACGGCAAACACTTTGCATGGGTGACGGAAAACGATTTATATATCAAAGAGCTGGGCGGCAAAACGCGGCGCGTGACGGAAAATGGCGGGCCGGAATATTTCAATGGCAAGTTGGATTGGGTTTACCAAGAAGAGATTTATGGGCGCGGCGACTTCAAAGGATTTTGGTGGTCGCCGGACGGCAAGTACGTCGCTTTTTTGGCTTCGGATGAAGAAGCGGTATTTGAGTTCACGTTGGTGGATCACATTGAAAATGGTCACTTCCGGGTCAAGCCGGAAGTCGTGAACTACCCCAAGGTCGGCGATCCAAACCCGACTGTGAGGTTGGGTATTGCCGAGGCAAAATCGGGCAAGGTCAAATGGATGGATTTGAGCGAGTACCCCGAGGACTTGCTGATCACGCGCGTGATGTGGACGCCGCAAGCAGATCGTTGTTTATTCGTGGTCGCTGATCGCATTCAAACCTACGCCGACATGCGCGCCGCCAATCCGGCCACCGGCAAGCACAAATTGATGATCCGCGAGTCTGCCGACGACAGTTGGACGCCGCGCCCCGCTCCACCAATGTGGTTGGACAATGGCGACTTCATCTGGCAAAGCCACCGCACCGGATACCGTCATCTATATCTTTACGACGGCAACGGCAAGTTGAAAAATGCCATCACCGCCGGTGATTGGCAGGTGCGCCGCATCATGGAAATTGATGAAGAAGCCGGCAAACTGTGGTTCAGCGGTACCAACGACAGTGCGATTGATAGCAACGTTTACCGCATCAACATGGATGGCACTGGACTGCAACGATTGACCGAAGGTCGCGGCACTCACCGCTTCAGCTTCAATCACGACCGTAGCCTCATGCTGGACCGCGTTTCCAGCCTGAGCATGCCCGAAGAGGTCCGCCTTTGCGACGGCGACGGCAAGGTGCTGAAAGTCTTGGACGTGGGCTCCCCCGCCGCAGCCGACGCCTACCTCATGGCAAAATGGGAAGTGCACGAAATCAGCGCGCGCGACGGCATGAAGCTGGATGTATCGGTATTGAAGCCAGTACCTTTCGACGCCAACGCCAACTATCCGGTGTGGATTTCGACCTACTCAGGCCCGGACGCACCGTCAGTGCGCAATAGTTGGAACGGCAGCGCGTGGAACCAGTTTTTGGCGCAGAACGGCATCATAGTCATGCAAGTAAACGTGCGCAGCGCCAGCGGCAAAGGTCTGTGGGCAACTAAAGCATGTTACAAGCAATTGGGTTTAAGTGAACTGAATGACCTAGAAGACGCCGTCGATTGGCTATGCGCAAAGCCGTGGGCGGATGCGGATCGCGTCGGCATTACTGGTTATAGCTACGGCGGATTCATGAGTGCTTTTGCGTTGGTATTTTCGGATAAATTTGCGCTGGCCATTGCCGGCGGTGGCGTATACGACTGGCGCATGTACGACACGATTTACACCGAACGTTATATGTCGACGCCTGAATTAAACCCCGAGGGTTACGCGGAAACGTCGATTTTGGAGCATGCTGGGCAGTTGAACGGCTATTTGCACATGCACCACGGCGAGATGGACGACAACGTGCACTTGCAAAACATGATGCAGTTCATCTTCAAGCTGCAAGAAGCTGGCAAGACCAATTGGAGCATGATGATCTCCCCGCAACCCCGCCACGGCATCGGCAACCGCGAACTGCGCTGGCACTCGCGCATGCAAGAATGGGATTTGATTCAGGAGCACTTACTCGGCAGCAAAAACTAATCCGAGCTCCCTTAGCCCACCTTCTGCAGTAACGCCACAACCTGTGAACTTAGCCAGCGCCGTCGAAAGCGTTTTTCTACGATTTTGAATCCGGCGGCGTTGGCTTCGGCTGTAAAAGTTGCGTGACTGACTGGCGTCAGGGTGCGTTTGCGATTGCGCAAGCGGTCGCGCAAATGCGGAAAAGCGGACGCGTCATAATAACTGACGATGGCAAAATCACTGCTAACCCGCGCCAGTTCAGTCAGGATTTTCAGCCGCGCATCGGCCTCCGGAAAGTGGTGCAAAACGCGCATGCAAAAGCACAAATTCACGGCCAAATCAGCAAGCGGGATTTGCAATAACGACGCCTGCATCGCCAATGGCTTGTGTACACGTCGCTGCAGCATCGCCATCGCCAAATCAGCTTGAATCAGCGATTGGCTGTATCGAGAGAGCAAAGGATCAAAACGGCCAAAGCCACACGGCATGTCCAAAATCCGACCTAACGGGTGTGCATTGAGTTTCTGTGCACGCTTCAATAAATGCTCCACCGCCGAAATTTCCCAACGATGGGTTTTTTGCGCGTGCCGGGTTTCAGTCCAACGCTGAGCGCTGTATGCATCGGCGTGTTCAACCGCTTCGTATTGATCTCGAATGCGGCGCTCGCGATTCATTACAAAAAGTAATCGTGCTGTTCAGGCCCAGGAGCAATCAAATCCTGCGGTTCTTTATCACTAGAAATCAACTGCTCAATCCAATGATTTACCGGATGGTATAGGCAGGTGACTTCGGCGCATTCGACGTGGGCGTCGAAGTTGCTGAGAGAATCGCAGGTGGCGGTTTGCGCGGTCGGCGTTACCGGCTGATCCGAAAGTAAATCTACCGTCGGCAGCCAGGCATCAGCATTGCCTAGGCGCGCTTTTTCAATGCCGCGGTGTGCAGGGCAATTGAACACTCCCAACGGGCTAACGACTTGGCGCAGCGCTTGCATATGGCAAACTTTGGGTTGATCGCTAAATGCCTGCCAATCAGGCGACATCAGCACGCGCAAATTGGTGCTGCTAACGACGCGAAAGTCGTCGGATTGGTAGGTATTGGCCAGCTCCAATTGCTCGCTGATGCGCTGCACCACGGTCGCTTTGCCTTCGGTCGCGTCGCGCGGTTCCAACACCTCTGCACCTTGATCGGCGCGTTGTAGAAAAGGCTTAAAACTGATGTAATCAAAACCGGCATCTCGCGCTCGTTTGCTCGCTAGCGCCATTTCATGCAGGTTTTCGATGACGTCGTGCTCTTCTCGCTGTGCCCCCCGCCAAGTGATGACAAAGGAAAAACCGAGCTGCACTTTAGAGCTGGCTTGCTTGATCAAACCCGCGCGTTGGCAGATTTCATCCAACGAAATGCCGCGACCTTTGGGGTTATGCATAGCTTGAAAAACTTCATCGCTGCCGGCATCCAACGAAAGCCGCACCCAGTCGCCTTCATCAAACAAATGGGCAACTTCGGCGATGCGCTCATTGCGGCTGCCGTTGGTCACCACCGCGACCTGCAACTTCAACTCATTCTTCAGAACTCGGACTACATCTTGAAATCCTGGATAAAGCGTAGGTTCGCCACCGCCAAGCAAAATCACCGACTTCAAACCACGCGCGGTTAGCTCGCGCAAGGTTTGCAACAGCCGCTGGTGGTCATGCTTTTGAGGCAGGTTTAACGCGTCCCAATCAATGCAATGAGTGCATGCATAATTGCACGAAGTACTCAAATCCAAATTGATTGAGATGGGGCCAATACGAGGCATAGGAGGCATGGCTGGCTGAATCCCATCCCTATCACCCTGAGCCTGAGCCGCGCGCACCGCTTTGCGCCAAGCAACGTATTCCAACAAATGGCCTTCCAGCGAAGGCTGCTTCAGCTTCGCGGTAAAATCATGAATGTCGGCCAGCCGGATGGAAACTGTTTCTGTTTCCTGTTCGTCCGCCAAACTCATGTACGGCAGCGCGCAGCGTATGCGGCGAGGATTTGGGAAAGCAAACGTTGGCGTCGGGCGATGTTTTCGGCGGCTGGGGCGGAGCCACTGCTGCGTGCGTCATACACTTGTTGCAGGAAAGATTGCACACATAAAACCTGTGGATCCTCCGCTTTTACACCGCGCTCAGGCGCCTCGCCACTCGCACCTTCCAAACGGAATCCGTCATCAAAACTGATTTCGTATTCGGGCAATACAATCCGCCGCCTGCAAACATGGTCGTCCCATGCATATTCCGCTGTACGCGGCCGCTCGCCAGTATCGGCCAGCAAGATTTCGCATTCGATGCTGCGGTCCACCGTCTTATAAACAAAATTCAAACGTGAGTCGGGCGCATCCGGCCCCGATTCCTGAAAACGCAAATCTTCCAATTCCGCCGGCCCCGGAGCCGCCGTTTGCAGCAGACTCAACGGGTGCGACATGGTTTCAATCCAGCGGCTCAAACCGCGAAATTCCGGTGCCAGCATCATGCGGAAACGACTGACCTTGGCCAGATCGACGTCAGGATGCAGCTGGCGGAAGGCGGCCAAGGTGAACGGCCATTGGCAATTCTCAACCAACACCCGCCCCATAGCGGCGAATCGGTACGGCAAAATCGCCGCCTCTTGATCAAAAGCCGATAACAGTGGTTTTTCACAAAAGGTATGCAGCTCATGCAACAAACACGACTCTAACCAAGGTCGATGGGTGCCCGCTGGAGTTGCAATGACGATGCCATCGGGCCGCGTTTCATTCACCATTGCCTCGAAGCTGGTGTAGCCGTCAGTTTCATAACCATCGGCAGCCAAACGGCGCACTGCAGTCCGTGTGGTGGTGGATGTAGTGCCCAAAACCGCACAAAGTTCGGCGCCAGCGTCCACCACCTGGCGGGCCAGAAACGGCCCGGTGCCATTGCGCACCCGGCGTGCCCCAATCACACAAATCCGCACAGGCTCTTGCCGCGGATCCTGCTTCATGTGCAGGCCTGTGATCCTAGGAGGCTGTTCCATGCCTACATCGTAACTTGGCCGCCCACGCTATGCTTTGGCCAATGGCGGCCCCGAAGCTATCGATGTCCAGCTGCAAAACCTTGCTGGTGCGCCTGCCCAACCCGGTCGGTGATGTGGTCATGACCACCCCGTTGTTGCAGGTGCTGCGGCGCGAGTTGCCGGATACGGAAATCATCGTCGCCGGGCATGCTGCTTATGCGGATTTGCTTGCTGGAGTGGATACTTTTGACCGCTATATGGCCTTTCCAACTGCACCTGCGCGGGCGGCAAAAGTCGCCAATTCCACCCCGAAAAAGCCCGGAATTCGCGCCCAATCGCGATGGCTGAACGCCGCCAAGGCCGACGTCATCCTGCTGCTGCCGAATTCTTGGTCATCAGCTTTGGTCGCCCGTTTGGCCGGCATTCCCACTCGTATTGGCCGCAACGCACAGGGTCGTTCGTTACTACTGACGCATAGTCTGCCGCCAGTGGGACCGGCGCGGGCAATGACTGGGATTTATTTGGAGATGCTGGCCCCGTTGGGAATCACCGTGCCGACGGCAGAAGCCGCACCTGCCGCCAGATTGGTGGCGTCCGGCGAGCTCGATTCTGGATTATTTGGCGGCGACCTGCCTGCAACCACCAGATACATCGGCGTGGCGCCTGGGGCGGCCTTCGGTCCGAGCAAAATTTATCCACTGGATCAACTCGGGCATGCGGTGGCCGAAATACAAGCCCATACCAAACTGCCAGCCCTGTTGATGGGATCCCCGGCCGAAGCCGAATTGCTGCACTTAGCCGCAGCCGAAATGAAGCAACAAAAAGTGCAGGTTCAAATCGCCGAACCCGGCGGATTTGCCAACGCAAAAAACAATATTCAAAGCTGCGACGTACTGCTAACCATGGACTCCGGCGCGCGCCACATCGCCGCCGCTTTGGGTGTACCGCAAGTAGCGCTTTACGGCCCCACTCACCCCGGCTGGTCGGCGCACAGTTTGGAAAACACCACCGTTTTACGTCGCGACGACGTCGACTGTTTGGCCTGTCACCACAAAATTTGCCCGATTGACCATCGCTGCATGCGCTGGCTGCAGGCGTCCACGGTGGCGGCCGCTGTGATACAAATCCTCAACCGGGGAAGTTCACATGCCGCGCAGCGTTAAAGCCCCATTTCCGTTTGTACCCGCGCCCGACTTGGAGTTTTTTTCCGATGCGGCGGCGACGTGGCAGCGGTTGTTGGCGGACCTAGCGACAGCCAAACGTCGGATTTGGTTGGAGAACTATATTTTTGAGGACGGGGCGGCAGCGAACGCGATTTTGGAGGTGTTAATTCCGGCCTTGAAGCGCGGCGTTCAGGTACGGCTTTTGGTAGACGCGATTGGATCACATCGCCTGAGTCATGGCTTGATCGACCGTTTGCGCGATCACGGCGCAGAATTTCGATTCTATAACCGAATGCGCCTTTTTCCAATCTTGCGCCACGGGCCGGGCAAATATTTGACCCGCACCCACCGCCGCATTGTGGTGGTCGACAATCATTTGGCTTGGACTGGTGGACTGGCATTTTCTGACCGTTGGTGGCCGCACTCAAAAGCCCAAACCATCCGCGAAACTATCCGCGACTCCATGTTGCGCATGTCCGGCGAATTGGTCGGGCAAATGGCAATGTCCTTCGACGCGCTTTGGAAAAGAAGGCTGACAGTGGCACGCGCCAAATACCCGCCAGCGATGGCAAATGAAGCCCGCGTGATTCTGCAACAACCTGCCCTGGCGATGCATTTCCGTCGAGACCTTTATCAAATGATGGGGCGCGCCAAATCTCGCGTTTGGCTAGCGACGCCGTACTTTATTCCGTCGCGCAAATTCCGCCGCACGTTGCGCCATGCCCACAGCCGCGGCTGCCAGGTGCGATTGCTATTGCCGGGTGCACGCAAACACGATCATCCAGGGGTGCGTTTTGCCGCGCGGCGTTATTACACACGCCTGTTAATGCACGGCGTTGAGATTTATGAATACCAACCGGGCTTCTTGCACCGCAAAATAGTTTTGATCGACGACACCTGGACCGCGCTGGGCTCGGCCAATCTCGACCGCTTGTCCTTTTTCTTGAATCATGAACTCATGGTGGCCAGCAATCACGCTCGCCTAAACGCCGACGTCGCGAGTTGTTTTGCCGACGATGTTGAGCAAAGTAAACGCATTACCTTAGAGCAATGGCGCACGCGCTCGATCTGGAACCGATTCTTAGAGTCCTTCTTTGGCTTGTTTGACCGAATTTTTTAATGCAACTGAAAGTCATGACCTGGAATATTCATCGATGCTTCGGCATGGATCGGAAATTCCGACCAGATCGGGTGATTGAAGTCATTCGCCATCATGATCCAGATGTATTGTTGCTACAGGAGGTTGACCGCGGCGTTCCGCGATCGAATAAATTGTGGTTGGATCACGAACTGGCACGGGATTGTGAATATGAATTTCACACTTGGGCGCAGGCGCATGTGCTGAAAGTCGGCAGCTACGGCAATGCGATTTTGTCACGCTTTCCAATCAAAAAACGCAAGGTAGTCGACCTGCGATTGGGTTGGCGAAAGCGTCGAAATTGTTTGTATACCAAGTTGCAGGCGCCGCGCTTCCGGCATGGCTTGCATGTATTCAACTGGCACCTGGGTTTGTCGGCAATGGAGCGCACTGCGCAGGTTAAGAAGGTATTGCATTCCGGCACCATGCACAGCATCAGCCCGGGGTCAGCGATTTTGCTCGCTGGTGACTGCAACGATTGGCGCAACTTGCTTTACCACGGCTCTGGAATCAAAACCGCCGGTTTTCACGCCTGGTCCGAACACGGCCGACGCCAACATATACGCACCTATCCCAGCCCTGCCCCGTTAGGTCCGCTTGATAAGTTTTTCTGGCGCGGCAGCCTGCACGACGAGCATATCCACGCCAGTAGGCTAAAACTAGCGAAGATGGCAAGCGATCACCTGCCACTAGTCGCCGAGTTTCGCATGGGCTAAGCTCTGAACTTTGATCCTGTCACAGTCCGTCAGAGTTTTCTTCGAAGGGCTGGAAACTGCCTAAGGGTGAAAGGATCGACCGGTGACCGCCGCCTGTACCCGCGCATCGCCGACGATGTCAGCCAGCTCATTTGGCATCAGCGCTTGATCTTTGTCAGAGCGCGCGATTTCCGGGCGCGGATGGGCTTCCACGATCAAGCCGTCAGCACCGGCTGCTATGGATGCGGCGGCCAATGGGCGAATGTAGCGCGCGACGCCAACCGCGTGTGCGGGGTCGACGATGATCGGTAAGTGCGTCCATTCTCGCAGCAGCGGTAGCACCGTAAGGTCCAACGTATTTCGAGTAGCCGGCTCGTAAGTGCGAATGCCGCGTTCGCACAAAATCACTTGCGGCGAACCGAATGCTGAACAGTATTCAGCAGAGTACAACCACTCATCCACGGTTCCGGACAGCGCGCGCTTCAGCAAAATGGGAATGCCCGCAGCAGCAATGGATTTGAGCATGGTGAAATTCTGCATATTGCGAGCACCAATTTGCAGCATGTCGATTTTGTGATCGACAAATGCCGGCAGGTGCGCGGCATCCATGATTTCACTGACTACGGGTAGATTGAAAGCCTCGCCAGCATCTTTAAGCTGGGCTAAACCTTCCACTCCAAATCCTTGAAAAGTGTAAGGACTGGTTCGCGGCTTATAGGCACCACCGCGCAAAATCTGGGCACCGGCATCTTTGACCAACCGCGCCGATTCCATCATCAAGTCGCGACCTTCCACCGAACACGGCCCAGAAATCACCACCACTTTGCCGCTACCAATTTCGACGTTTCCGACCTTCGCTACCGATGGTTTTTCGAAATACGCACGTTCGGTCATGCGCCGGTCGCCGCGACAGGCAATCAAGAAACGTGCTCAACCCATA
>JACKQG010004673.1_pt1 | contig 15763 bp, 14 predicted proteins | sample 8237621 | NCBI WGS metagenome assembly JACKQG01 (sample SAMN15677084, study PRJNA649215) | marine metagenome | biome: marine; feature: Black Sea; material: saline water; isolation source: suspended particulate matter (SPM) from the Black Sea western gyre | collected 2013-06-09/2013-06-10 | depth... | reverse complement strand
GCAAGATATGGGATACCCCAAGATGGTGTCATAAGAATTTCGATGTTTGTTGAACGTTCAACGAATAAAAGGAGACAGAAATTGAAAGCGCAGAGGGGTGTTATTTTCACACCCTTCCCTCTCAATTTCTTCAGAATGTATGCATCTTCACGAATATCAAGCCAAAGAGCTCTTCCGCACCTTTGATATCCCAGTACCCGAAGGCCGGGTCATCCGCAAGAGAAGCGAACTCTCACCAATCATTGATGAGTTGGGCCTGCCGCTGGTAGTCAAGGCCCAGGTTCTGGCCGGTGGCCGGGGGAAAGGTGGCGGTGTCCGCCTGGTTCAGACAGCAGATGAAGCCAATGATGCCACAACTGCTATCCTGGGTATGGAACTGGTCACCGCTCAAACCGGAGGTCAGGGCAAGACTGTGCACAGTGTTCTGGTGGAACAAGGGCTGAACATCGCCCGGGAACTCTACCTGTCCCTGCTCATCGACCGTGACCGGGCAGAAATCGTGATCATTACCAGTCTGGATGGGGGCATGGCCATCGAAGAGGTGGCAGCCAGCACACCGGAACGGATCATACGTATCCGGATCAATCCACTGATCGGACTCCAGGGCTATCATCTGCGCCAACTGGCCTTCGGCCTCAAGCTCTCTTCCCAGCTGGGCAAAGAGATGGCAACCCTTGTGCGAAAACTCTACCGCCTTTTTGTTGAATGTGACTGCAGCCAACTGGAGATCAACCCCTTGGTGGTCACCACCGAAGAACAGCTCTCAGCCGTTGACGCCAAGGTCGAAATCGACTCCAGCAGCCTCTACCGACATCCCGAACTGGCAGCCCTGCAAGACCCGGATGACCAAGACCCTTTGGAAGCTGAAGCCCGGGATATCGGACTCAACTACATCCGTCTGGAAGGAACCATCGGCACCATTGTCAACGGCGCCGGACTGGCCATGGCCACCATGGATCTGATCAAACAGGCAGGGGCCGAACCAGCCAATTTCCTCGACGTTGGAGGTGGTGCAAGCTCCGAGATGATCGAAAAAGGTTTTCGCATCCTGCTCAGTGATCAACAGGTCACGGGTATTTTCATCAACATCTTCGGTGGTATTCTTCGTTGCGATGTTTTAGCCCGGGGCGTGGTCAAAGCTGCGCAGAAAACGGGACTGAACCTGCCGGTAATCGTACGCATGGAAGGAACAAATGTGGATGAGGGACGCCGCATTCTCACTGAATCCGGTCTTGCTCTGACCACCGTGTCCACCCTGAACGATGCCGCACATGAGTTGGCCGCCTTAAGGGATCTGAGATGAAACAAAAGAGCACCGGTCTTTTCACCTGCCTCATGCTCCTCATGCTCCTCCTCCTGCTTCTGGCCTTGCCCCTTCAGGCTCAGAGCCAGGAGCCGCGACTGATTGCCGGGCAGGGACAGGCAGGTGACCTGCCCCCCCAAAGCCTGGCTGCAATCACCCTGGCCGCAGCTCTGGGATGTGATGGTGTCAGCCTCAACCTTGTTCTGACCCAGAACAACCAGGTCCTGATCCTCACAGATATTGACCTGAAAGCGGTGAGCAACGTTACAACACTGTTTCCAGATCGAGGCCAAGAAGATCAAGAGGATAACAGCTTCCCGGTCTTTGATCTTTCTCTGGATGAACTGCGTCAGTTGACATGGCAGGGCAGCTCCGGCTATCACCACACACCGGTCCCTCTCAGTGAAGTCCTGGCCCTGCAACGCACTCTCAAAGACAACCTGGGGCACGACCTGCTCCTTAATCTGGAACTGCGCCAGCCCTGGAAACACCGTCAGGCAGATTTAGATCTCACCCGAGCTGTACTTGACACCCTGCAAATGGCCGGTCATACCGGTCGAACAGAAGCCATCCGCCTGCAAAGCTATGACCATGAGGAACTGCGCCGTCTGCGTTTGGAACTGCTGCCTGAATACGGCCTGGATCTGGACCTGATTCAGCTCATCGGTGACAACAATGGTCAAGAAGCCCAAGTCGAACAATGGGGGACCTTGCAGCCCTATAATTATGACTGGATGCTGAGCCGCTCCGGTCTCCGGCTCCTGGCTACCCTGGTTCAGGGGATTGGTCTGGATAAATCGCAACTGATCAGTGCAGCTGGCGCTCCGCTTTTGACCGATTATCTCGCCGACCTTAAAACACTCGGCCTGAATCTCCAGATTCGCGACCTCAAACAAGATCACTCAGCAGGCAACGTTCAAGATCTGACCAGGCTCGCTGATCTATTGCCCCATCTGACCGCAGCCGACAGCCTGATCACCGACAACTGCTCCCAACTGGTTCGTGCCCGTCGCCAGCGCCTTCTAGCGCCACAACCCCATGTTATCCCACCGCCAACAGATCTTATGGCACCAGTACTGTCCCCAGGCCCGGTTCCGCTCCCGATTTCGCCCCCGACTCCCGTTCCAACTCCAATCCAAGCCCCGGTTTTCATCCACTTACCGGAACCTCCCCAGGAGCAATAGAACCATGTCTATTTTTGTCAATCAAAACACCCGCCTCCTGGTCCAGGGTATTACCGGACGCGAAGGCCGATTTCATACCAGCCAATGCCGGGAATACGGCAGTAACGTCGTGGCTGGAGTCACTCCGGGTAAAGGGGGACAAAGCCTTGATGAAGTCCCGGTCTTCAACACCGTGACTGAGGCCCGTACAGCAACCCGCGCCAACGCCTCAATGATACTGGTTCCGCCCGCATTCGCCGCCGATGCCATCATGGAGGCTATTGATGCCGGAATCGAGCTGATTGTCTGTATCACCGAGGGCGTACCGGTCATGGACATGCTCCGGGTAAAAAACTACCTGGCCTTGAAACCCAGCAGACTCATCGGGCCCAACTGCCCCGGAATCATCACCCCCGGTGCCTGCAAAATCGGGATCATGCCCGGGCCCATCCACACCCCGGGCGGCCCCATGGGCGTAGTTTCCCGCTCCGGCACTCTGACCTATGAAGTGGTTCACCAACTCAGCCAGGCAGGCCTTGGGCAGACCACCTGTATTGGTATCGGTGGTGATCCCATCATCGGCACCAATTTCATCGACTGCCTTCAAGCCTTTGAGGCCGACCATGAAACAGAGGGGGTTGTTCTGGTAGGCGAGATCGGCGGGAACGCAGAAGAAGAAGCTGCCGCCTGGATTCAAGCCAATATGAGTAAACCGGTGATCGGTTTCATTGCCGGACTCACCGCCCCACCAGGCCGTCGTATGGGCCATGCCGGTGCTATTGTCAGCAATGGCATGGGTACAGCAGCTGCCAAACTTGCGGCCTTTCGTGCCGCAGAAATTGAAGTCTGCGAACATCTGGGTGAACTGGGCAGCCTGTGCACCAAAGCCATGGCCGCCTCCCGGACCTGAGCCACCCACACCGACTTGCCCTGCACCTCCGCAACCCGTAACCTACTGATTGAGACAATGACAACACCTGCACCCCACAGAGTTCTGATCGCCAAACCCGGCCTTGATGGCCACGACCGAGGCGCCAAATTTATTGCCCGGGCCCTGCGAGACCAAGGCTTTGAAGTGATCTACACCGGTATCCGTCGCAGTCCGGAAGAAATCGCCGCCGCCGCCATCCAGGAAGATGTAGCGGCCATCGGCCTCTCCTCCCTCTCTGGTGCCCATCTCCGCCTTTTCCCGGCAGTCCTGAAGGCTCTCAAAGAACGGGGCGCTGGTGAAATCCCCGTTCTGGGCGGCGGGGTCATTCCCGACGAAGACATCGAGGAATTACTGGCCGCTGGCCTGCATGCCATATTCACTCCCGGAACACCAGCCGAAACCATCATCAAGGCTTTCCGTTCCGCCTGTGAAACCATACAACACGCGGACGATGAAGACTGAAGACCTTCTGGCCCGCTTTAAGGCCCGAGATCCCCGCGCCATTGGCCAGGTCATCTCCCAGGTGGAGAACAACGGACCACAGTGCTCCGCAATTCTGGCAGCCCTGGGCGCAGATGTCATGGACAGCACTCTGGTCCTGGGGCTCACAGGTCCTCCCGGAGCCGGCAAGTCTACCCTCAGCGGCTGTCTGATTCGTCATCTACGCGAACAGGGGCAACGCGTGGGGATCATTGCCATTGACCCGTCTTCACCCATCAGCGGCGGGGCTGTACTCGGTGACCGCATCCGCATCATGGATCACGCCCTGGATCCGGATGTCATCGTTCGCTCCATGGCCAGCCGTGGTCGTCTGGGCGGCCTCTGCGCTGCAGCCGGAGGTGTGGTTCGTGTCCTCGCCGCTGCCGGCTGCGATGTGATCCTGATTGAGACTGTGGGAGTGGGACAGTCTGAAATGGACATTGTTCGCCTGGCCGACCTGACCCTTATGACCCTGGCACCCGGTTTTGGCGATGATATCCAGGCCATGAAGGCCGGACTCCTTGAAGTAACCGACCTGCTGGTGGCCAACAAGGCTGACCTGCCGGGCAGTGAAGCCCTGTGCCTGGAAATGTCAGCCACCTTCCGCGATCGATCACAGAGGGACGGAATCGATCGGGTAGTCCGCACCGTTGCCTCCCAAAATCAGGGCATCGACACCCTGATGGATCGAATTGAGGCCTTGAACACCAATCACCTGGAACAGGGCATCCGCACGGCACGACGACAGCTCTCGTTGGAGAGTGAAACCCTGGACTGGTGCCTGGAACTCCTCCGGCCTCAGCTTCTTGCGGCCATCCGCGGCCAGCACCAACCCATCGACCCGCGCCTGCGGGCCGAACAACTTATCGCAGATAGAAATCATGACCAACGGCAATAGTCTCAGTGATTGGCAGAAACAAGAATTGGCCGCAAGCCTCAATCGCTTTCCCGAACGAAAAGAGAGCTTCACCCGCCACGGCGGTAAAGAAATCGCCCGCCTGGCCCTGCCCGAAGAGCTCAGTGAAGAATACGAGCAGCAGTTGGGATTTCCCGGACGCTACCCCTTTACCCGTGGAGTACAACCAACCATGCATCGGGGCCGTCTGTGGACCATGCGCCAATATGCCGGCTTTTCAAACGCCGCCGAGTCCAACCTCCGCTATCGCTATCTCCTGGATCAAGGGACCACCGGACTGTCCGTCGCCTTTGACCTCCCCACCCAGATCGGCTACGACTCGGATGACCCCATGGCGCTTGGCGAAGTGGGCAAAGTTGGAGTGGCCATTGACACCCTGGCCGACATGGAGACCCTGTTTCAGGAGATTCCGCTGGAGAAGATTTCCACCTCAATGACCATTAACTCTCCGGCCATCGTCCTCCTGGCCATGTATATTGCCGTGGCCGAAAAACAGGGCGTCGCAGTCGACAAGCTGCGAGGGACTATCCAGAACGATGTCCTCAAGGAGTATGTGGCCCGAGGCACCTATATCTTTCCACCCCGTCCGTCCCTGCGCCTGATCACCAACATCTTCCAGTGGTGCGGAACCAACACCCCACTCTTTAACACCATTTCCATTTCCGGCTATCACATCCGTGAAGCGGGATCAACCGCCGCCCAGGAAGTGGGTCTGACCCTGGCCAACGGCATCACCTATGTCCAGACAGCACTCGATGCAGGTCTGGAACTGGATCAGTTTGCCCGCCGCCTGGCCTTTTTCTTCAATGCCTCATCCAATCTCCTGGAAGAAGTGGCCAAGTTCCGGGCCGCGCGCCGACTCTGGGCCCGGATCATGAAAAATCGTTTCGAGGCACAAAACCCAGCCTCACAGATGCTCCGCTTTCATACCCAGACCGCAGGCAGCAGCCTCACCGCTCAGCAGATCGACAACAACATCGTCCGGGTGACCATCCAGGCCCTGTCAGCGGTCCTGGGCGGTACCCAGAGCCTGCACACCAATTCTCGGGATGAGGCCTTAGGCTTACCCACAGAGGAATCCGTACGCACTGCCCTCAGGACACAACAGATCATCGCCCATGAGTCCGGCGTTGCCGAAACCATTGACCCGCTGGCCGGATCATATTATATCGAGCAGCTTACCGACCAGATCGAGCTTGAAGCCGAGGAATTGATCGCAACCATTGAGGATGCCGGCGGCGTGGTAGCGGCCATTGAAAACGGCCTGATCAAGAGCCGGATTGAAGAGAGCGCCTACCAGTACCAGCTGGAAGTGGAGGCCCAGGAAAGAATCATTGTCGGACTCAATGACTTTCAGGTGGAAGATGAAGAGCGACCGGCTCTGTTGCGGGTTAATCCGGCTGTGGAAGATGAGCAGGTAAAACGTCTGGCCGAGATTCGGGCAGGACGAGATAATAATGCGGTGGAGCGTCTCCTGGCCGAGCTACAAATCGCTGCAGAGTCCGACGCCAATCTCATGGAGCCAATCCTGGCCGCAGTGCGGTCCTACGCCTCATTGGGTGAAATCTGCCGGGTCCTGCGAGATGTCTTCGGTGAATACCGGGATTAGTTGTCACAAGACAACCTTGAAAAATCAGAAGGGAAAATACACTCCACAACGACCTTGACGAAATAAAATTATGTTAGAAAAAATCGATCACTTAGGTATTGCAGTCCACTCCATTGCCGAGGCCAGGCTTTTTTACGAACAAACCCTGGGGCTCACCTGCGAACATGAAGAAGAAGTTGCCAGTCAGCAGGTACGGACTGCCTTTTTCACAGTGGGAGAAACTCATATCGAGCTGCTCGAACCCACAAGTGAAGACTGTGCAGTGGCCAAATTTCTGGCCAACCGGGGCGAAGGTATCCACCATGTGGCCTATGCCTGTGACGATATAAAAAGTCACCTGGCCCAGGCTCGAGCGTCCGGTTGTCAATTAATTCATGAAACCCCAATCATCGGAGCCGGCGGCAAGCAAGTCGCCTTTCTCCATCCCAAGTCCAGCCACGGCGTGCTCACCGAACTTTGCAGCGGAGAAACCCCATGAACAAACATCTCAGCCATCTCATGAAGCTACGCGATGAGGCCCGCCTGGGTGGCGGCCAGGAGCGCATCGACAAAATCCATAACCAGGGACGAATGACCGCCCGCGAACGCATTGATCTCCTCCTGGATCCCGGTTCCTTTGAAGAGTTTGACATGTTCAAGACCCATCGCAGCCACGACTTTGGCATGGCGGACAAGGTCTATCCCGGTGATGGTGTGGTGACCGGCTACGGCACCGTTGATGGCCGCCTGGTTTATGTCTATGCGCAAGATCCAACTATCCTGGGCGGTTCACTCTCTGAAACCATGGCCGAAAAGATATGCAAGGTCATGGATCTGGCAATCAAGAACGGTGCCCCAGTCATCGGCCTCAACGACTCGGGCGGCGCACGGATTCAAGAGGGTATTGAGAGCCTGGCCGGTTATTCTGATATTTTCCTGCGCAATGTCAAGGCCTCGGGCGTAATCCCACAGCTCTCGGCCATTTTTGGTCCCTGTGCCGGAGGTGCTGTCTACTCGCCAGCCCTCACCGACTTTATTGTCATGGTTCAAAAATTCTCATACATGTTCCTCACCGGACCAAAAGTGGTCAAATCAGTGACCCATGAGGATGTCACCGTCGAAGAACTGGGCGGTGCCGACATGCACTCCTCCAAAAGTGGAGTCGCAGATTACGCGGCAGAATCAGGTATAGAGGCCGTCCAATATCTTAAACGACTGCTCTCCTTCCTGCCTCAAAACAATGCTGAGGCCCCGGCAATCATTCCTACCCTCGATCCACCAGAACGACGGGCCGAGCAGCTCAATGAGATTGTCCCCGACGATTCACATAAGGCCTACGACATGAAGGAGGTGATCCTGGCAACCGTTGACAACGGTGATTTCTTTGAGATCAAGCCCAATTTTGCCCCCAACATCATTATCGGTTACGGTCGTTACAACGGGCGCAGTGTGGGCATTGTGGCCAATCAACCGGCCTCACTTTCCGGCGTCCTGGATATCAATTCCTCCATCAAAGCGGCCCGCTTCGTCCGCTTCTGCGACTGCTTCAATATTCCAGTGGTCACCTTTGTTGACGTCCCCGGTTTCCTTCCGGGAACAGCCCAGGAGTATGGTGGCGCCATCCGAAACGGGGCCAAACTCCTCTTTGCCTATGCCGAGGCCACCATTCCCAAAGTCACAGTCATTACCCGCAAGGCTTACGGTGGCGCCTATTGCGTCATGTCATCCAAGCACCTGCGCGGTGACATCAACTTTGCCTGGCCCTGCGCCGAAATCGCAGTCATGGGTGCCAAGGGGGCAGTCGAAATCCTCTACGGCCGTGAAGCCAGGCTCACCGACGATCCAGCCGCCTTTCTTCAGAACAAAGAGGGCGAGTACCAGGAGACTGTGGCCAACCCGTATGTGGCAGCTCAACGTGGGTATGTGGATGACATCATCGAACCGGCCCGAACCCGTTTCAGGATCATCAAGTCGCTGGAGATGCTTCGCAACAAGCATGACTCAAACCCCATGAAAAAACACGGTAATATACCGCTGTAAAAACGGAGCGACGCATATGGACTTTCTACAGACAGGACTTGCCAATCTCATCGAACCGGGCTTCAACGCCCTGATATTTTCTCTGTTCGGCATGGGATTGGTCTTCAGCGGTCTGGTGGTTATTGGCCTTTACATCATATTCCTGCCCAAACTCCTGAATCTGTTTCAAAAACGTTCCAGGAAAAAAACGGAGCCAGCCACTCCTGCCACACCGGATACCAAACACGAAATCCTGCTGGCCATTGCCACAGCCCTGCACCTGCAGAGCAACTTTCCTGATGAAAACGAACGCCTGACCTGGAAAAGCCATGGCGACCTTGAGTCCCCATGGCTGGTCTCCAAGCGTATGCACGCCCTGGCCCAACGAAAATCACAATCCAGCCCATGGAGGCAGGGATGAAACAATACAAACTCACCATCAACAAGACACCCTATACAGTCCGTATCCTTGAAGTCCGTGAGGACCGGGTTGTCGCTGAAGTCAATGGCACCGAACATGTCGTGGGCATCGAGGCGATCGAAAATATCGGCCTTGAGGCAAGCACTGCGCCCTCTGCAGCCCCGTCCAGAGCTGCTGCCACCGTATCGACCCAAACTCAGCAACATGCAGCCCCACCCCCGGCAAGCCCTGGTGCAGAGACAGCCGGTACTGTGGTCACTCCCATGCCGGGCCAGATTATCGGTCTCCATGTCAGCCGAGGTGATCTGGTTAAAAAAGGTCAGAAGCTTCTGGTCCTTGAGGCCATGAAACTTGAGAACGTAATTACAGCCACTGTCGACGGGGTCGTCAGTGAGATCCTGATATCCGAGGGTGATGTGGTCGCTCAGGGCCAGACCTTGCTGGTCTTGGGTTAAAGGAGAAAGGACGTGGAATACAACAATTTTCTGCACAATTCCGGTCTCTACCACCTGGAATGGACCAACATGGTCATGATCATGGTGGGAGTGCTCTTTATCTATCTGGCAGTGACCAAGGATTACGAGCCCCTGCTCCTGGTCCCCATTGGCTTTGGCATGGTGGTCGGCAACATTCCACCAATTCCCGGAATGCCACTCTCGGTCTATGCCGAAGGATCGGTCTTTTCGTATATCTATATGGGGGTGATGAAAGGCATCTACCCGCCCCTCATCTTCCTTGGCATCGGGGCCATGACCGATTTTTCAACCCTGCTCTCCAATCCCAAGCTGACTCTGCTCGGAGCTGCAGCCCAGATCGGCGTTTTTCTCACTTTTCTCGGCGCCCTGTTTCTGGGATTTGCCAAGACAGATGCTGCGGCCATCAGTATTATTGGAGGGGCCGACGGCCCCACGGCCATCTTTCTCTCCTCGATGCTTGCCCCGGATCTTCTCGGTCCCATTGCCATTGCCGCCTACTCTTACATGGCCCTGGTGCCGGTGATCCAGCCGCCTGTCATGTATCTGCTGACCACCAAAGCAGAACGGCGTATCCGCATGAAAGCACCACGCCAGGTCTCCAAGCGGGAGAAGATCATCTTCCCCATCGTGGCTTTTTTGATCTGCGCCCTGCTCGCCCCCGGCTCCATGACCCTGCTGGGCATGCTCTTCTTCGGTAATCTGCTCAAGGAGTCCATGGTCACCGAGCGACTGGCCAATACCGCCCGCAACGGTCTGATCGACACGGTCACCATCCTGCTCGGTTTTTCAGTGGGAGCCTCGACCCAGGCCCAGACCTTTCTCACCCCACAGTCGCTCCTGATTTTCGGACTGGGTGCCGCTGCATTCGTCATTGCCACCATGGGTGGAATCCTCTTTGCCAAATGCATGAACCTCTTTCTGAAAGACAAAATCAATCCCCTGCTTGGCGCGGCCGGGGTCTCAGCCGTACCCGACTCAGCCCGGGTCGTTCATATGGTAGGACTGAAGTCAGACCCCACCAACTTCCTGCTCATGCACGCCATGGCTCCTAATGTGGCCGGAGTCATTGGCTCAGCCATCGCCGCCGGTGTCCTGTGGTCGGCTCTGGGAAATTTCTAACATAAACTGTGTTTCTTGGATCGTGGAGCCCTGTTTATCACCTTCACGGTCTAAGATGATACGGACCACATGTGAAAAATAGCTCTCCCACAGCCTCCACAGCAAGCGACCGCCCCGGTTCCTCACTATCAACCACCAGAAGACCATTTCCCATGAGCTTTTCCTCCCTCGGTTTATCCACTCCTCTCCTTGAAGCTGTAACGGCCCAAGGATATGAAACTCTGACACCCATTCAGGCCCAGGCAATCCCTGCGGTCCTGGCTGGCAAAGATGTCATGGCGGCTGCCCAGACAGGTACGGGGAAAACCGCAGGATTCGCTCTCCCGATTCTGCAGATGCTGTCCAAAGGTTCACGGCCGCAAGCCAATCAGGTCCGTACCTTGATCTTAACGCCCACCCGTGAACTGGCGGCTCAAGTTCAGGAGAGCGTGGCCACCTATGGAAAAAAATTACCTCTGTCCTCTACGGTAGTCTTTGGCGGAGTGAAGATTAATCCGCAGATGATGAAACTTCGCAGGGGGGTCGATATCCTGGTGGCAACACCTGGACGTTTACTGGATCTATACAATCAAAACGCGGTGAAATTTCAGCAGCTGGAGGTGCTGGTCCTGGATGAGGCTGATCGTATGCTGGATATGGGTTTTATCCACGATATTCGCAAGATTCTGGCGCTGCTCCCCAAAAAGCGACAGACTCTGATGTTTTCTGCTACTTTCTCATCTGATATCCGCAAACTCGCCAAAGGACTGGTCAATAATCCGGTTGAGATTTCGGTCACTCCACGCAATACAGCCGTACAATCTGTAGAACAGTGGGTCTGTCCGGTGGATAAAAAACAGAAGCCGGCCTTGCTCACCCACCTGATTTTAGAAAATCAATGGGAGCAGGTCCTGGTCTTCAGTAGAACCAAGCACGGCGCCAACAAATTGGTCCGCCATTTGGAAGGCAAAGGAATTCAAGCAACACCGATCCACGGCAACAAAAGCCAGAACGCACGCACCAAAGCCCTGGCTGATTTCAAGGCTGGCCGGGTGCGGGTCCTGGTGGCAACGGATATTGCGGCACGCGGACTGGATATAGAACAACTGCCGCAGGTGGTCAATTTCGACCTGCCCAATGTCTCGGAAGACTATGTACATCGCATTGGTCGTACGGGCCGGGCGGGATCAAGTGGTCAGGCAGTATCCCTGGTCAGCGCGGATGAATTCAAAGAACTCTCAGGTATTGAGAACCTGATTGGAGAGATACTCGATCGCAGATATATTCATGGTTTTGAACCGGTGAACGACGTCCCGGCTTCTCGCCTGGACCTGCGCCCAAAACGAGCAAAACGACCTAAAAAACCAAAAAAATTCAAGCCAGAGCATCAAGACGGACAACGATCAGGGGAAAACGCGCAAGGTCATCAGACTCGGGGGCAGAAAGATGCCAAGAAAAAACAACCACGAACAGGTGGCCGTAACCGGGCCGGCAAGCAATCAGAGAACCAAGCCAGACGCAAAAAAGAAGATCGACCCGTGACCAGCAGGGCCACCCCAAAACAGAGACGTCGTTAGCCGAAGACGCAATCCAGGTGTACCGCAAGCATCATTTTATTGGCGGCATTATCTGATTTTCTCTTCAAATCTATTAAATGATCTATTCTTGCGGGCCTGATCCGGTCTGAAAATCCGCCCATACATTGCTATATAGACGCCGGGTTAAAGAACCTGCGCCGCCGTAACCGCGGATCCTATATTAAAGACCGCATCGCTATCACGAAATTGCGCGGGATACATGGAGCCAGTCATGACGATTGTCTTACCTGAAATATTCGCCAGCAGCTTTGCGGTATCTATCATCGTATCAGTACCGTGAGTGATGACAATTCGTTCCAATGGAGCAGACTCCACTGTCTTTCTTATCAACTCACGATCTTCATCTGTAAAATCGAGACTGTCTTTTTTAATAAGAGATTCAACCTCATAATCCAGAACAACATTCGCCCGTTCCAGAAGTCCACTGGCCTGCGGATCTCCAATCTGATACTCTGATTTCTGGTCAAAATAGACCTTATCAATAGTACCACCTGTTGTATAAATCATTATTTTCATATCTTACCGTCCCTTGGCAAACCACGCTTATCTCGCGCCGATTCGTTGGAATCAGGTTCTCTTGCTCATGAACCAGCCAATTCTATCATTCACATCACAAAGACACGTCATTCACGATGATGCCGTCCTTACAGCTTGTTCACAACAAGCTTATATGTTGGATCTTCCATAACATTTACGACGATTATTTCTTCCGCGTTCTTCAATATCTTTCTACAATCAGGGCTCAAATGCTTCAAGTGTATTTTCTTTCCGGCCTTACGATAGCGTTCCGTAATTTTATTCAAGGCCTCAATTGCTGACATATCAACCACCCGGCTTTCCCTGAAATCAATCACCACCTCATCAGGGTCATTTAATACGTCAAATTTTTCATTAAAGACGGTCACCGATCCAAAGAACAAAGGGCCGTAAATCTCATAATGCTTCACACCCTGCTCATCGATGCTTTTTCTGGCACGAATACGTTTGGCATTATCCCAGGAAAACATCAGGGCAGAAATAATAACACCAATAACAACCGCAAGGGCCAGATTATGCAGAAGAGCTGTCACCAGAGTTACTAATATCATTACAAAAATGTCTGACTTTGGCATCCTGCTAAATGTCCTCAGGCTCGCCCACTCAAAGGTACCGATTGCCACCATGATCATCAAACCAGTCAATGCCGCCATAGGAAGCCTTTCAACCAGGCTTGCTCCGAACATAATAAAGACCAGCAGCATGAACGCGGCCACAATGCCGGATAACCTGGCTCTGGCACCATTGGAAACGTTGATCAGACTTTGACCAATCATGGCACACCCGCCCATGCCCGAGAAAAGACCAGACAAAATATTTGCCGTTCCCTGGGCAATGGCCTCTTTATTGCCGATGCCCCTGGTTTCTGTTATTTCATCAATAATATTAAGAGTCAGAAGGCTTTCAATCAGTCCAACACCGGCGACTATGGCCGCATAAGGGAAAACAATGGCAAGGGTTTCAAAACTCAGCGGGATATCAGGAATATGAAAGGGGGGAAAGCCACCCTTAATAGAGGCAATATCACCAACTGTTTTCGTATCAATATCAAAACCAACGACAATGCCAAAAACAACCAGGATCGCGCAGAGTGAGGCAGGCACAGCTTTCGTCAGTTTGGGTAATCCCCAGATTATGACCATTGTCACAAAGACCAGTCCCAGCAGGACGTACAGGGGCGATCCCGTGAGCCAATTACCAGATGGATCTTTGAACTGTTCCAGTTGTGACATGAAAATGATAATGGCAAGACCATTCACAAATCCAAATATCACCGGGTGCGGAACAAGTCGCATCAATTTTCCCAGTTTCAAGACACCGGCGGCAAATTGTAAAATACCCGCCAGAATAACAGCTGCGAAAACGTATTCCACACCATGCGTTTTGGCCAACGTCACAATAACAATGGCAATCGCACCGGTTGCACCGGAAATCATGCCCGGTCGGCCACCAAGGACCGATGTCACCAAACCCAGGACAAAGGCGGCATAGAGACCTGTTAAGGGGGACAACCCAGCGATCAGGGCAAAGGCGATGGCCTCTGGAACCAATGCAATGGCAACAGTCAAACCCGATAACACTTCAATTTTATAATCGATCTTTTGCTCAGAATCGAACAGCTGCAGGTAATTTCTCATAATATTCAAACACGTTGATGAGTTGATGGCTCGTCTACAAAAAACAATCCTGAGCAACGACACGCAGGATGCCAGTACAGTTAAAGATAATGGACAGAACGGTATAACTGTCGACTGAGCAACAGGGTTGTGGGGAAAATATTTTTTACTTCAATGGGAGGGCAAAACAATAGGAGATCTGGTATCAACAACATCCATCTCAATTGAAACCATGACAGTGAAGAACTTTAAATTACATTGCCGAAAGAGGCATTTACCCCGACTACGGGAAAGTGTCAACGAAAACGTTTAAGATAACCAGACCCACGTACAGCATTGCAACTTGAACTGTGACAGCAACGAAGCACGGCATAAAGCCTGTCAAAACATCCTCTTGGGTTCTGCGCCGATCGGCCTGCCATCTCTTTTCACGCAAAAATTACAGTACGTTAATGAATTCTTCCGGTATGTACAGAACTTGTGGGCCACAAGTGAATTAACTGAATGTTTCATGTGGTTATTTTTGGTTTGTATTATCCGCATGATCGAAAAAGAGATCGAAGATGGTGTTTTCCCTACACATTGGCATATTCTTTCGATATACTCACTTGAGTAAGGGCTGGTAGAGTATTCAAAATTCATTTTATCTGGTTGACGTATTGATTGAAAATCGTCCTGTTGACGGGTTCCATCGCAGATGAACAACAAAATGGTAATCTTATGACTACAAACAATGGTGTATCTCCCTGTTCCAAAAAGATGTATCGCAAATTTTCCGGTTGTCTGGCTCTGGCTTTCACCTTAACGGCTTCACCGCTTTGGGCGGTTTCCAGTGACCTGATGAATCTGGGTATCGAGGATTTGATGAATATCGAAGTCACTTCCGTCAGCGGTAAGGGGCAGAATCTTTCGGATAGTGCGGCAGCCATTTTCGTAATCACTCAAGATGATCTGAAACGTTCGGGAGTGACCAATATCCCCGACGCCCTGCGGATGGTTCCGGGGCTTAATGTTTCCCGAATCGATTCCAACAAATGGGCCGTGAACAGTCGCGGAGCTAACAGCCGATTTGCCAATAAGCTGCTGGTTATGATTGACGGTCGCAGCGTTTATACCAATGCTTATTCCGGCGTTTACTGGGAGGTGCAGGATGTGCTGCTGGAAGATGTGGATCGCATTGAGGTGATCCGTGGCCCGGGGGCGACCCTGTGGGGAGCCAACGCGGTGAATGGTGTCATCAATATTATTACCAGGCATACGGCTGATACCCAAGGCGGGTATGTCGAGTTGGGCACCGGTACTGAGGAAGAGGTGTTTGGTGCGGCTCGATATGGATTTGAGCTTGGTGATGTCAGTTATATGCGCCTGTATGCAAAGGGGTTGGGCCGGGACAATTTTGAGTATGACACAGGGGACGATGCGGGGGACGAATGGGACATGGTTCGTACCGGTTTCCGTCTCGATTCCAATGTTAATTCGGAGTGTACGCTTGCCCTGCAGGGTGAGGTGTACAAGGGAGACATCAGCCAGAAAATGTTCCTGGAGTCATTGGAGTTTCCTTATATGGGTTCCTTGAAAAATAGACATCAAGCCAATGTGGTAAATCTCACTATTACA
>JACKQG010004672.1_pt1 | contig 15764 bp, 19 predicted proteins | sample 8237621 | NCBI WGS metagenome assembly JACKQG01 (sample SAMN15677084, study PRJNA649215) | marine metagenome | biome: marine; feature: Black Sea; material: saline water; isolation source: suspended particulate matter (SPM) from the Black Sea western gyre | collected 2013-06-09/2013-06-10 | depth... | reverse complement strand
TACACGTCGTAGTTGTAAGAAGATAAGCGGGTATGATTGCCCTCGGAATAACAGTGTAGAGGTGACAAAGAGCTGTTGTGAGGCTGTGGGATGCTATGATGGGGTGGAGGCGCAAAAGAGGTATTTGCCTATTGATAACATTAAAATATAGCTTCTTAATATCTGGACTGGTTTTCGGGGGGTAGGTCATTTGTCTTCAAGGTAGTACCATGAATGTTCTCAATTCATTATAGTCAGGATCACGGAAGATGATTGTCGCCGCCTGAGCGTCTATGGTGACATCCATAAAAGCATATGCTCCCTGCATGTACCAAATGCTTTGAGGAGATGTATAGGTACGCTCCGGCTCCGGAGGTCCGCCAAAAGCTCCGCAAATTAAGTAGGTTACCCCGGATTTTTGTAGTACTTCGAGTATATGATTGTGGCCAGAAACGACCAGGTCTACATCGTATTTCTCAAATAGAGGAGTAATGCGCTGGATAGTTTCCTGGTTGTCCCACCAGTTCCAGCCATCCTCGACCGTACCCGATGAATAGTAGTAGCCGTGACTCATGACAATAGTCCAATCCTCAGGCGAGATGCCGGCAAGTTGCTTCTCCAGCCACTCGTTTTGTGCCGCTGTGTAACTCTCAGCACTCCATTCCAGGTCTAGCAGGAGAAAGTGGATATCGTTGATATCGATTCGATAGTACAGACGAGAGCCAGTTTCCAATTCCATCCCGTCAGGATAGCAATAGTCCTCATACAGATTAAGTCCCCCAAATAAAGTATCGTGGTTACCGATAATAGGGCGACTGGGGATAACGGAGGTAGTCGGGGAAAAAGATTCGATCGCTTTATGCCAGAGGCTGTCCCGAAAACCCAGGTCCACGAAATCGCCTAAGTAAAAAAAGGCATCGAAATTATGCTCTGGATTTGCGATCTGCTGGAGCATCTTCAATGTCAGGTCATGGCGGCTGATTGCGGCACCAATATGGGCATCGGAGCCGACAGCAAAATGCAGCGGTTTATCTGCAGCGGGTGGGGTAGTGAAACGAAAAATTCCCCCTTCATTAATCCGGTACCAGTACTCTGTGTCCGGAAATAAATCAGGCAGGTTAAAAGCATGTTGCTTCGATGGTTCTTGTTCCTGGAGACTTGCCTGTTCATCACCTACACCCCAATATAAAGTATTTTGCGAAGGGTCCAGTGTCCAGAAGCATACGGCCATATCAGGAATGCCGTGAGCTCCCGCGCCATCGGCCAGCAGTAACTGGGGTGGCTTGTCCCCCACACGATGGCAGATCCCACTACCGAGTAGAAAACCTAACAAGATAATGGGGACAACGATTCCCACTATCGCTGCAATCCAGACAGGAAGAGATGGCAAATTAATCCGGTCAACCGGTCTGCGAGACTGGATCAGCACGTCCAGGAAAGCTATCACCGGTACAGCCAGTCCATAGGCAACAAGAATAATAAACAAATAACGTATGCTGTGATTAACCTGGACTAGGCCGAGAGTACCATGCAGGCTAAAGAGCCAGGCTTCAAATCCAAGTATCAGGCAAGTAGATGCGGCTACTGAACCGATCCATAAACCCTTCTTCCTCCTCGGCATCTTGTCTATATATGCTCTTATTTTGTCCAGCATATTCGCCCCTTGATTATTACTTTGATTTCAGTTTCCATAGGGCAGCTTCGGTTACATAACATTATATGTATAGTGGCAATATAAACATGACCCGCCCCCCTTCGATTGTACCACCTTTCAAGTTAAATTTGTTGGAGAGCAAGCTGGTATGATTGCCTGGTGATAAGCGTTCAGAGACGGCAAAAGCTATTGTCGTGAAAACCAGTGGCGTCCACGCCATTTTTTCCAAAATTTCATAGGGCTATCGGCTATATGTTTATCTGTTCACCAAATGCATGAAGTACGTGGAAATCGTACCGATATGCCCAATGATGCGAAAACAGAAGAACATCGGCGAATTCTTGCAGGGAGGCTAATAGCTATAACGTGTATCAGCGCCCGTGCGTCCCCAAGGCTGACCTGATGAGTGTTATGATGCGAATAATAACCGCAATGACAATATAAACCAAGCCCAGGATGATTAAGCTGAATTTAGATGTGGCGCATATAAAAGCCATCTGTGGATAGGGGTCCGCAACCGTGCCGAATAGCATGACTATCAATGCCAAGTTTTCAATAGCATCAAATGCGGCGGCCAGCCACAGGCCCCAGGCAAGCAACATGCCCAGAGCACGCCATTTCCTTCCTGACAGCACACCGGCACCCCATAGGCAGGCCAGAGCGATGGTAGTGGAATAGACCGGCATAAAAAGGTAATCCAGGCCAAGTCCAAAGCTAGCTCTCAGCTGAGCGGCAATATCCCAGGCATTGATAATACTGGACGCTGCCCCGATGCTGCCGGCAAGCTCGAAGTCCACAATATTGGGGGTGGATGGTCCGATGACTCGTAGGATTACCGACAGTGCCACAGTTGCGAGTAGCAAGGAAAGAAAGGTGGCAAGTCGCTTCCCTTGAGGTATTGAATTCAGAGGATGGTACATAGCGACGCAATGATTATCGTTCACACGCGTTATTTTGTCAACGGCGTGCAATGTTTCCGTATCTGAGGAATTACCTGATACCCCACCACCGAAAATAGGGGAGTGCCTTCACTCTTATACGCACCGCAAAGCTAGTCCCATAGCCCACTCTGGCTGTGCGCAATTCAAGTCAGGGTTTTGACAACGGCATTCACCCGATTTTGTGGGAAATTTCATCGGGGTATCGATGATTTCGTGAGCTTTATTCGAGACAAGGGATCAAACAGCCCTTGTTCGATTTACTCGTGATTATACTGCGACTAGTTGTTGGGGGGCAGGGCAGCCTATCTCTTCCTGGCCGTTGCTACACCCCATATTCCCAGCACAGCAAGAACTATTGCTGGGGCTACAGTCCCGCCTGTTGTTCCCACCAACAAAATCCACGCCGCTAACGCTAGGCAGATGATTCCAACGATGAATCGGTCTTTTCTCATTTATCGATACCTCTAATTCAGCATTGACCTTCAGGAGCCATACTATTTACCTGGACTGGTTTTCGGGGGGCAGGTCATGCCGACCCCATTGCGCCCCAGAAAGCCGAGAAGTTCTCTCTGTGTGCCCTCAAAGGATTTTCCATTCACTGCTGTTAAGGAATCGAATTGTCTTACTAGTTGCTCAACTCTGACCATCATCAGCTCCTTTTCCAAGTTCAAATCCACTTCAGTTACTTCTGCAAGATGCTCAAATGCCCATCGGTAGTCTATTGTTGCTCGTCTGTGACTTCTGCCCAGAGATCCGGACGGTCTGTCGTTATGCCATCAACCCCAAGCCATAGCATCACTTTCATGAGCCAGGGAGCATTGACCGTCCATACTACGACCTCATAATCTTTGTCATGAAGTCTTGTTACAAGTGTCGGATCGATAATGATGCTTATCCAACAGACGTCCGCTATGGTACATTTTGGGGATTGAGGAGTTTTGCCCATCCACAAAGAAAGCCACCCCAAACGCATATCGGGTGCGACCTCTTCGAAACGCTTCAACCACTCATGATCAAAAGATATGACGACTACCTGGTCTTTCGCCTCGAGTCTTTGTATGGCTTCCGCAATCTGCGTTTCAATTCCATGATAGTTTTTTGGGCTCTTTGCTTCCAAGAAAAGGGTTACGCTGTTCTCAGTAGTCATTTCCAGGATATTGTCCAGGGTGGGGATCCCCTCACCGGCAAATTTCGGCGAGAAATGGCTTCCTGCATCGAGGTGGCTTATTTCCTCCCATGTTAGTTCGCCGACAATACCCTTGCCGTTTGTCGTCCGCTCCACGGTTGTATCGTGCACTATTACCAAAACGCCATCCGATGTTCGTTGCACATCAACTTCGATAGATTTGACACCTCTGTCGATTGCTTCACTTACCGCGGCTAATGTATTTTCCGGGGCCAACCCAGCTCCACCACGATGGGCTACCACGTAGGGTTCAGTGATAGCCTGGGAACGCAGAACAAGGTGCAGAATCAACCACAGCAGAAGTATGCCCAGAGCTACCAACGTGAGAAAGAAAGTCCGTTGTCTCTTCATCTCTTTCAGTATCCTTGACCAAAGCAAGAACTGGCTTTTTGAACTGACCTGCCCCCAGTTATTGTACCACCTCTCAAGTTAGAGTTGTTGGACCATATGCCGGTATGATTGCCTGGGGATAACCGTTCAGAGATGACACCTGAGTTGTGCCGCTGCCCCTGGCGGTTGGACTGCAATGAGTTGTCAGGTCGTCCCCTTTTATTTTTGGGCAATGACCAGCATCTCAAAATCATCTGTTGTCAAGGGCCTGCCTCGACTAAAATCTCCGGTAGCGCACCCGTAGATGTCAATTACTTTGAAGTTGAGAGATTTCAATAGCCAGGTGATTTCTGAGGGTGCGTAGTATCTTTCACTGCAATTCAGTGTTTTCTTTCTGCCTGAATCATCGACTACCGTAACGGTTGAATGGTCTCTAAAGGTGAGCAAGTCAAAGGTATTTTGCTCACTCTGTGTCTCGGTAGAACCGGCATTAACAAAATCCTTCACTGAGTGATAGAGTGGGAAGAGGGCATTCAGGGTTGTAAATATGAATTTACCGCTCTCTTTTAAAGAACGCTCTGCATTCTGCAGAATCCTGAAATTCATTTCATCCGTTTCCATCAATGGGAAAGCTCCCTCACACATCATAATCACCACATCAAAAGGCTCGTCAAAAGAGAAGTCCCGCGCATCTCCTTGAAGGAATGTGACTTCAACACCCTCGCTCTCCGCCTTTTCTTTTGCTCTTTTGAGCTGGTCTTCAGAAAGGTCGATTCCCGTAACTTGATAGCCACGTTTTGCCAGCTCGATAGCGTGACGACCCGTGCCGCAGCCAACATCCAAGATTTTTCTTGTGCTATCGAACTCAATCTCCGACTCTATGAAATCAACCTCTGTGACAGTGCCTTTCGTGAATTCCTCTTTGTCGTACGTATTGGCATAGTCTGTAAATAGCTCTTCATACCACTGTTTCATGTCATTACCTTCTATCCTACGGTGTTTTAGTCCGGACGACCTGACAGGCAATTATACAGAATAGATACTGCATATCCCAATATTTCATAGCTTCCGCGGGATTTACGGCGTGAAACTGGTGGGCAAGAAAAGTGTGGGTGGGCGTGGAAGACTTTCTATTTCTGATTGATGACAGGTAAAATGGGTACAGATATGAAAAACCTCAGGCTATATGGAAACAAGCCTTTCAATGTAGCTGTCATTCACGGTGGCCCGGGTGCGCCCGGAGAAATGGCGCCTGTTGCTCGAGAGCTTTCTTCCGTCAGGGGTGTTCTGGAGCCGCTTCAAACGGCAGCATCCCTCGAAGGGCAGGTCCGGGAGCTGCGTACCGTACTGAAACAGAACGGGGACCTCCCCGTCACATTGATAGGCTGGTCGTGGGGCGCCATGCTCAGCTTTATTTTTGCCGCCCGGTACCCCTCGTTCGTAGCAAAGCTCATACTCATCAGCAGTGGAGCCTACGAAGAGGAATATGCAGCCGATATCATGAATACCAGGTTAAGTCGGCTTGGGGAAGAAGGCAGAGCGGAAGCCCTTTCGCTGATAGAAATCCTGAATGACCCTGCCACTGAGGACAAGAACACGCCCATGGCCCGACTTGGGAAGTTGATTTCCAAAGCTGACTCATATGACCCTTTGCCGTACGACAGCGAGGTGCTGGAATGCCAGTACGATATCTATCAGAATGTATGGAAACAAGCTAGCGAGCTAAGAAGCAGTGGGAAACTTTTGGAGCTTGGGAAGAAAATCCAATGTCCGGTAGTCGCCATCCATGGCGACTACGACCCTCATCCTTCCCAAGGAGTCAAAGGCCCTCTTTCTGGCGTTGTAAAAGACTTTCGATTCATACTATTGGAGAACTGCGGCCATCACCCGTGGCTGGAAAGAGCAGCAAGAGACAGATTTTACAGTATACTTAAGAATGAGGTCGAACGGTGAACCAGGAAGTACATGGGGTACTGCTTCGATATCGTGTCTGTGCATAGGATTATCGCCCCCCGTGGGGACAGAGAGGTACAGGGTGGGTGAGAGATTTCTCGTAGAAATCAGACGGGTAACTGCCTTGTAGATGGCGAGATATTATCAAAACTGTTGTTGCGCTATAATAGTACTAACTCCGTTATCCTGAGCTGCATTCCTTAACAATATGAAGCGGAATAGGAGGTGAGGTAATGAAGACTGAAGATGTGTCATAACAGGACGTTGCAGCAGTATTCCACAGACATCAATAACAACGGAGGTTTCAAATGTCACAAGATAAACAGGTATACACTACCGGCTTTGGCGCACCAGTCGATAATGACCAGAACAGCAAAACTGCGGGCAGTTCCGGTCCTGTGCTGATGCAAGATACACATTTACTGGAAAAGCTCGGGCATTTCGACCGGGAGCGCATCCCCGAACGCGTGGTTCATGCCAAAGGTGCCGGAGCACATGGCTATTTCGAGGTTACTGCCGACGTAACCAAGTACACGAGAGCCAGGTTCTTATCTGAGATTGGAAAGCGCACCGAGGTTTTCGCCCGCTTTTCCACCGTGGGTGGTGAGAAGGGGTCGGCTGACGCGGAACGAGACCCCCGAGGCTTCGCCCTGAAGTTCTATACCGAAGAAGGCAATTATGATATGACCGGGAACAATACCCCCGTCTTCTTCATCCGTGACCCGCTGAAATTCGCTGATTTCATTCACACGCAGAAACGCCATCCAGGCACCAACCTCAAAGATGCCGACATGTTCTGGGATTTCCTTTCGTTGACACCGGAATCTATCCACCAAGTGACTATCCTATTCTCGGACAGGGGCATACCCCGCACTTTCCGGCACATGAACGGCTACAGCAGCCACACATTCAAGTGGTACAACGAAAAGGGTGAATACTTCTGGGTGCAGTATCATTTCAAGACGGAGCAGGGCATTCAGAATCTCACCCGTGACGAAGCCACTGAAATGAAGGGGAAAGATCCTGACCATGCAACGCGCGACCTTCATGAGGCCATCGAACGAGGTGATTCTCCATCGTGGCGGTTGGAAATCCAGATCATGACCCCGGAACAGGCCAAGAAATATCGCTTTGACCCCTTCGATATCACCAAAGTCTGGTTCCATGCCGACTTTCCACCAATGACAATAGGCCGCATGGTACTCAACCGAAATCCCAAGAACTACTTTGCTGAGGTGGAACAGGCTGCCTTTTCCCCTGCGAACTTCGTTCCTGGTATTGCCGCATCGCCTGACAAGATGCTCCAGGGGCGGCTTTTCTCCTACCATGACACCCATATCCACCGCTTGGGGCCTAACTATCATCTGCTACCCATCAACAGGCCGAAGGCTGCCAGGGTCAATTACTATCAACGCGATGGGTCCATGTGTTTCGGCGATAACAGTGGGGACAGCTCAAACTACTATCCCAATAGCTTCGGCGGTCCAGAACCAAACCCGGATGTTGCTGAGCCACCATTTGATGTTTCCGGTCAAGCAGCTCGTCAGCCCTATACCCATCCCAACGATGACTTCTTCCAGGCTGGAGAGCTCTATCGTCGGGTGATGACAGATGAGGACCGGGCCCATCTGGTTGGTAATATCACATCACATTTGTGCAATGCGCAGAAACGGATTCAATTGCGCCAAACAGCCATCTTTTACAAAGCTGATGCCGAATATGGCCGCCGCGTAGCAGAGGGATTGGGTCTTGATATCAAGGAGGTGGAACGCCTGGCGGAGATGTCTCAGGAAGAACGGGCGAAGGCTACAGCTTAGACCGAAGGTGAAACAATGAAAGCGTCGGTGACCTGCCCTCAATAGTTGCACCACCGTTGAAGCCATAGTTGTTGAAGCGCAAGCTGGGAGGAATACAGGTTATCGTTCCGATTTTCTGTCCGTGCCTAAGATTATCCCTGCACGAAGCTTGTCCTTGAGTATCGGGGTTAAACGACTTATTTAGAGGTCCTTATGTGCGGCTCCGTCAACTATTTCTCTAAGTGAGTAGGGAAACGATCAGGGCAATATCCCCAAAACAGTGTGCAGTTAAGTCGCCTCACCTGCGAGTGCATCGCGCAACGTCTTATTTCCACATTTTGGGCAGAGGGATTCTTTCACGAGTTTTCCCTTAGGTATAGTTACTTTGCCTCTAAAATCGCAGTTACCGCAAACTACAGCTACCTGATACGTTTTATTGCTCATCTCTCAACCTCGTTGGCCTCATTAGATACATTATAGCATACTGGTGACGCTAACCACGATGCAAAGTCGGTTTCAAACCTGTCTCGCTCTCAGGCTCCCAGCTCGGGTCGTCCTGGCGCTCCGACCAGCCTGGTGAGCCGAAATACAGGTTATTGCTCCGATTGCCTGTGTGTGCGTAGGATTATCCCTCCGTGTGGGTTGGATTGAATCACAACCCGCGTGATAAATTTGCTATGGAAATTGGGGCTGGATGAAATTGCTTGGGCACACTACGCTAATGATGACAAACAAGTATTGTCAGGCTGTGGGATGCTATGATGCGGTGGAGAGTCATAAGAAGTATGGGCCGGTGGATAACATTGGAATATAGATTCGTTGTAACTGGAATGGTTTTTTGGGGGGCAGGTCAATATTCCAGAAGCGGATCCTATGGCTTTCACTTGTTTTCTAGACATATACTCATCTAACCTTTCCAGCATATCAGGCAGTTGACGCCACGATCCCATGCACCTTAGATATGCAATCGTTTTCGGCGGTATATCTTTCAACATAATGTCTTGCACAACCATGTCGCTGATGGTTTACGCCAAGCAATCCTATTCTATGAGCTTAAACATCCTCTCCGGTGCGCCGCAGATAGGGCACCTCTCAGGAGCCTTACCTTCTACTGTATTTCCGCAGTACTGACAAACATAGAATGGGTTGAGCTCCATAGTCTGGCCCTTCTCCAGCATATTGAGGGCGTCCTGATATAGACCATGATGTATTTGTTCTACCTTATTGGCCAAGTCAAAGCTGTCGGTTGCCTTCTTTTGATCTTCAGCTTCCGCTTGCTTTATGAAGGCTGGATACATCTCAGTGAATTCATGGTTCTCGCCACCAATCGCGGTAAGCAGATTCTCTTTGGTTGTCTTTATTCCCTGCATCACTCTCAAATGGTTTCGAGCGTGTACTGTTTCAGCATCGGCTGCAGCACGAAATAAACGTGCGATCCTTTTTTGGCCTTCTTCTTCTGCTTTCTCCGCAAAGAATAGGTACTTACGATTAGCCTGACTTTCCCCAGCAAAAGCGAATTCTAGATTATCATTTGTTTTGCTCACTTTGACCTCCTGCTTAAATATTTCATTTGCGTTATTCTACAAGGCGTTGACCTGCCCCCAGTAATTGTACCACCTCTAAGCAAGCATCGCTCACAATGATTGCCTCGGGATTACACTTCAGAAATTACAAATTACCATAGACACGAAAACCAGTTGCCTCTACGCCATTCATTTCTGAGACTTCAGAGGGGTATTGGTGGTTATTGAGGTGGTGGAAGCCATAGACGGTTTAGTCCGATTGACAACATTAAAGCATAGATTCTTTAGAGATGGAATGGTTTGTGTGGGGGTGGGTAGGTCACCTTTATGGGAGGTCAAACCACAAATAAGCTATAGCAAACAAAACGGCAATTTGTTCAATGAGGAACTGAATTTGCTAGGTATCATTGGTATTTTCTTGTTGTTCTTCTCCACTTTGTTGTTTACCAAGGTAATCTAAATACAATTGTGAAAATGCTTGTAACGTTGGAATTATCGGTGAATGAGAAGCTGACTGCTCCTTTTGTATGGCTTCTTGTATTTGCTCAATACTCTTGAGAGTTCCGCTTATCGCCTCAATTCTCTTATCCGTGTGGTTTACAAGCACTAGACTATTTACACCTAATCCTACCGAGATGAGCCCCAATGCAACAACAGGAGCAACCCACGTGATGGCTGGTGACAGAGCAATCCAACCTACAATGCTAAGGATTACAGCAGCAACGACAAAATACAACAGTATCCTGAAATCTCTCCAGTTCATTGATTGCCTCCTTTTGGTTTGACTTCCTTCTGACCTGTCCCCAATAATTGTACCACCTCCAAGCAAGTATCGCTTACAACGATTGCCTCGGAATTACACTTCATAAATCACAAATTTCCACAGAAGTGAAAACCAATAGCGTTCATCCGATTTGTTCTAAGATTTCAGAGGGGTATCGGTGGTTATGATGCGGTGGAGGCGCATAAGAGATATGGGCTGGTGGATAAGATTCAAATATAAACTTCACTATAACTGGTCTATTATCGGCGGAACGGCTAATCAACCTGAGACCACTTGTAATCTTCCCAGCGTTCTCCAAACTGCTGATATGCAGCCTCCCGAGCGAGGCCGACATGGGTATAGAATACTCCACTCTCGCAACGCTCGCGACTTGTGCCAGAGAAATCCTTACTATTTAGGCGTTTTGTTACAATTCGCCTGTCCTCTTCAAGCGCTTTATCCAAATTGGACATTGTCAACTGACGCAACTTGCCGGCAGTGTTGATGTCGAACTGCAGAAGGTCTTGAAGTAAATTAGCGTAAGGCTCAGATTCCATCTTATTTTGTGAAGGAAGCAACTCATCTAGGATTCGTTGTACCAAATCCACATTGAGTTTAACATCCATTTTAGAGCTGTCTATCGATGTAATATATGAATCACGTTCTTGAAGTACCCGCTCGAATTCTAAGTCAACGGTTTCAAGGATTGCTGAAACACGATGAATGGAGCGTATGACAGGCGGTGGAACACTGGTTGCCTGTTTGTATTGGAGTTTGTGAGATGCCGTAGCCCAAATGTGCTGCGCAAGTGTGCGAACTTGAACCTCTGCCCGAAGTCCACCAAATTCACGAAATGACGGTATCTTAAGCCAACTCTGGGGTAACCCAATAGCATAGTGAACTGACTGGTACCCGAATTGGGTCTCAGCTAGTCGCCCGCCCGTATCTTCATATTGAATAACCTCGAACGTTTCCGAAATGAGTTCGTGGATCTTGGTTATGTCTCTCGTAAAAAGTAGTATCAAGCGAAGTCCAATGAAGTCATCAAGATCGCGGACACTGCTCAGCGAAAGTTTCAGACGTTCGGTCTTTTCAGAAATTGAATCCCACGTTTTTACACGGTACTCGATAGGCACACCAAGTGTTAAATCGTGAGTAATTAGGAGTTGTTCAAATTGCTCGCGAAGGGCCAGCGCGTATTTGTTGGCTAGTGGTGTAAGTTGTTCGCAATCCCTTCGAAGCCAATCATCTGACTTCTTCTTTTTCGTCATAACCCACTCGCAGATATAATGCCTTTATGTGACCTGCCTCCAATAATCATAACACTTCTAAAGCTATAGTTATTACTCCGATTGCCTGTGTGTGCGTAGGATTATCCCTCCGTGTGGGTCCGAGTCAGTCACAACGTGCGTGAGAAATCGCTACAGCGAATCGCCTCGAAACATGCTAGGGTATCAAGTGAGCGTCCTCATATGCGATCAGTGACTTGGCGATAAACTCTGTTATAGGTATAGCAACTTGAACGTCCCATTCATCGTCATAAACATATGGAACCTTCGTGCTCTCCGTCAGTTTTGAATGATTGACTTCGCATCTATGCGTCTTGAACAGAAAGCCAGCCACATCTCGGATTGTATCTCCTGTACTTACAAAGTCACGTACAGGTAGATAGCGATCTAGTGACTGCACTGTTGACGAAAAACACTCTCTCAGTGCAAGCTCTATCAGCTTAGAGTCTCGTAATGTACCTTTGACTTTTGCTGCTGCTACCTTGCTTGCTACATGCTCTATTGCGAGATATAGGTTGCGGAATTTGTCGAATGTGTCTTTCGAAATTGATGCCTTTCTGTAGTAGGCTTTAGAATTCGATGCTTTTGCTGATACTTCTTTTACCTTACTGGGAATTCTCTCACGGTGGCCTCCCCTCGTGCTCACCTTCATAAAATACTTCTTGATGTGCCTAGTCGCAGGAGAGTCTTGTGGTCCTACCGCCAATCCACTGCCGACCTCAAGGCTTATTCCATACTGAAGGCAAAGCTCGTCCAGAAAGGCATTCGCTTCACGTCTGGCCTTGTTTTCGGCATCATCGGTCGAGTCAGCCTCTACGTTTCTCACAGTGACAGTCCTATAACCCTTGTCAACTATTACATCGCCATCCTCCACTGTTAATGGTGACTTGGTTTTCAGGTCAAATTCAACAATAAACTGTCCCATTTGCAGCAGTATTCCCCTTATATCTAACGGTTTCCAGCCGATCGAACGGCTATGATCATTAGTATTAGTCCCAACAGGATAACCAGCCAACCAATACCCACGACAGTTGGCATCGAGGTCACATTGGACAGCAGCAGGAATGTTACTATCGATGTTCCGATAAGCGTGGCAATAGTACCGGCCGTAGCAATATTCCTGCGATAGTCACGCCTAAACTCAAGCACTGCCCAGGCCATCATTAATATACCTCCGAACAGAACCCCTAGCGAAAGCGGAGTAAGGTTTTTCACTTGGTCCGTGCCAAGCAGGCCAAATGCCATCCCTGGTGTCGCTGCTATAAAGGCAATGCCTAGACTGAGCAGAACATAAAACCGTGCAGTCCTCTGTTGGCTGTCAAGCTGTTCTTTAATGCTTTCGCCGGTTGACTCGATTCTAACAAGCTGCGTTTTGATGTCTGAGAGGCTTGTATCAGGCTCAGTCACACTATCCTCATCGGCTGTTTCTGTCTCTCTCTTGATCTTGTGCCTACGAAGCAAGTATAAACCACCAATCGTCAAGCCCAGAAATACATGAGTCCACAGCTTTCTTCTCCGGTCATCGTGTCCTTCGCTGCCAACCTGCGTATCGTCCATTTGTGCCCCCTCCTAATATACTAAAGTGCTCCACTACTCGTGTCAGACGCAACATGTCAACAAGATTATACGCCCACCCCAAACGAAGTGAAATACCCTATTGAGAGCGGCTGCCTGCCATCTTAGTTGCCAGGCCGTAAACAAGGGCGGAATACCGACACTGCCTGCGTCTACCTGGGCAAAGGGCTCCCACCAACAACCTCATGCTTTGTGTGCCATCTCTCGACGGCCTCGATCAGCTCATCGGCGTGGTCGCAGACTCTGAGCAGGGCAAAATCATCTTCAGAAACATAACCTTCCGCCAGGGCGCAGTTCCGCAGCCAGTCCAGAAACCCTCTCCAGTATCCGCTGTTGAACAACACCACGGGGAATGGTTTTATCTTGTGGGTCTGTATAAGCGTCAGCAGTTCGGTTACCTCATCGAGCGTCCCCAGTCCTCCGGGCATTATGATAAACGCAGAGGCATACTTCGCCAGCATGATTTTGCGGACGAAGAAGTGATGAAAGGTTATCGACTTCGTGGTATAGGCATTAGAAGTCTGTTCCTCAGGCAGCTCGATATTCAGTCCGACCGATGCAACTCCGGCGGCGAGGGCGCCTTTGTTGCCCGCCTCCATGACACCGGGCCCGCCCCCGGTTATGATGGAAAAGCCCATCTCGCCGAGCCGGCGGGCTATTTCCTCCGTCTGCGCATAGAGCTTATCTCCCTCCTTGATTCGAGCCGAACCATATATGCTTACTGCCGGCTCTATGTTTGCAAGCGTGTCGAATCCCTCGACCAGCTCCCCCATTATGCGGAACATCCGCCAGGATTCCTCTTTGGCTAAATCGTTTATTTCATACCCGTATTGCATATTGTCCTCCTCAACCGGTAAGTATCGACTACGGACTACCCGCCGCCGCTACTCCAGGAGAGCCTCCTCCCCGTACCCCGGCACCGATACGTCCCAGCCGGTGCTCTCCCTGAGGAATTCACCGAAACTCTCGGCTGCCTCTTCCTCTCCATGAGTAACGAATACATGCCTTGGGGCCTTCCTCAGCCCGGAAAGCCACCTCAGAAGCTCATCTCTATCGGCGTGGGCTGACAGACCGTCTATCTGGGCTATTCTTGCCTTGACGGCATGCTGCTGCCCCAGTATCCTTATCTTCTTGGCGCCATTGACGATATGTCTTCCCAGCGTACCCGACGCCTGATATCCCACAAACAGTATTGTGCTCTCCGGCCGGGAGATGTTCGTGACCAGGTGGTGCTTTATCCTGCCGCCGGTACACATTCCCGAGCCAGCTATTATGACGATAGTTCCCTGTACCTGATTAATCGCTTTCGATTCATCCACCGTCTCGACCATTTTAAGGCCTGGGAAGTCGAAAGGCGACTTGTTGCGGCCTACCAGTGTGGTCATTTCCTCATCGAACAACTCCGGATGGCGTTCGAATATCTCCGTTATGCTTACCGCCATTGGGCTATCGAGAAAGACCAGCAGGCGGGGTACACGGTTCTCGACCAGCAGCTCGTTGAGATAGTAGAGGACTTCCTGGGCTCTCTCCAGAGCGAAGCTGGGCACGACTACGTTCCCGCCGGCCTTACGCGTCGAGGTTACGATCTCGGCAAGGCTGTCACCCATGTCTGCCGAATCCTGGTGCAGTCTATCCCCGTACGTGGACTCGACCAGAACGTAATCCGCCTCACTGAACAGGGTTGGGTCTCGTAGTATCGGCTTATCCTGCCTGCCCACGTCCCCGGAGAAGAGAACCGTCCTTTTTTCCCCGTTTCGGCTCACCGCAACCTTTATCATCGATGAACCGAGGACGTGGCCGGCATCATAGAATGTAGCTTCAATTCCATCGCCTATCCGGGTAGACTCTCCGTACCGTACAGGCGAAAACAGAGGGAAACAGGCTTCAGCGTCTTCGACGGTATAGAGCGGGACTTCGGGGAAGGAACCTTTTCTACGCTCTCGCTGATGTCTTCTTCGCTTAAACTCCGCATCCTCTTGCTGCAGTCTTGCCGAATCTGCGAGCATGATGCGGGCGATTTCGCATGTGGCGGCAGTGGCGTAGATTGGGCCTCGAAAGCCGTCACGGACCAGTTTCGGCAACAGGCCGCAGTGGTCCAGATGAGCATGCGTCAGCAAAACGGCATCCAGCGTGCGGTGTGCGATAGGCAGTGGGTCCCAGTTTCTGGCCCTGAACTCCCTTTCCTGATAGAGCCCGCAGTCCACCAGAAGCCTGACATCGTTAGCTTCCAGTAGATACCGCGAACCTGTTACGTTACGCGCGCCACCTAAGAAACTCAGGTTGATGTGCAATTCTGTGCCTCGAGGTTTGGCCGTTTCACTATGATACCACCTTATCGGCTGAACCACTAGCTCGTCAAGCTGCGCCTGTAAGGGAAATCAAACTCACCACCTTAGGCCTTCCGATGAAGCATGACGATAAAAAAAGCGGAGACCACTTTTCCAAGTGCCCTCCGCCAACTGTTCTGCTTACTCGACCCCAGCCCCTCTCTGTGGTTAAACCACACATGGGCCTTTCTTTCGCTCCTCGGCCCTCTTCAATCAACCGAGGTGAGATCGAGGTCCTCTCGCCCTGCGCAACGGCGCAGGGCTTAAACTGTCCACCTGCCACACCATGAAAATCGCATGAAGCCTCACAACACACCTCCTGAAGCCTCTTCGGCTATCCCTACACGGCCTCTTAGTTTAATTCAACCACTTTGACCCCAATTTGTCAAGTTTCTGTACTGGTTCAGGTGATCAGTGACACATAGCCTCTCCTCTCGTCGTTGCGAGG
>JACKQG010004671.1_pt1 | contig 15764 bp, 13 predicted proteins | sample 8237621 | NCBI WGS metagenome assembly JACKQG01 (sample SAMN15677084, study PRJNA649215) | marine metagenome | biome: marine; feature: Black Sea; material: saline water; isolation source: suspended particulate matter (SPM) from the Black Sea western gyre | collected 2013-06-09/2013-06-10 | depth... | reverse complement strand
AATAATGCAATGATAAAAATTCCACTAAAAAATCCTAAACCTGATTTTGAAGAACTTCTAAAAGTTCTATCAGGAGAAAAAGAGCCAGAAAAAGTTCATTTTGTGGAAATGTTAATAGATGAAGAAATAAAAAAAATCCTAATAGAGGATTATTTCGGTGAAAAGAATTATCCCCCAACTGTAACTTTTGGCGGTAGTGAAGAAGGTGCAGCCGGTGATAAAGATTACAGGGAAAATAAAGAAGCCTCCGAGAAATACTACAAACAGCTGATTAATTTTTACTATAGAATGGGCTATAGTGTTTTAGCAGATTATGAATTTTTAGTAAATTTTCAGGCTTTTAATACAGTTGGCAGAATAGGAAAAGATCCAGATACTACTGATCAGGCAAGAGAGCAAAGACACTGGGCACAGGAAAGTATAGGTTTAATACAATCATGGAAAGATGTTGAAAAATTTCCCTGGAAAAAAGTAGAGGAATTAGTAGAAAGATATGGTGACCACCTTGAATTTTTAAGTAAAAATCTTCCAGATGGAATGAAACTTGCAGTTGTAGGTTCAATTTTGGAGCAGGTCATGGAGTGGCTGCTTGGCTATGAAGGTGTTCTCTATAATATTTATGATAACCCGGATTTTATAGAATCAATATTTAATAAAGTAGGCCAAATAGTGTACGAATTATATGAAGTAGCAGCTCCCATGGAAGGAGTGGGGGTAATATGGCATGGTGATGATTTAGGCTATAAATCTGGAACTATATTATCTCCCGATCATTTAAGGAAGTGGGTTTTCCCCTGGTTTAAAAAATACGCAATACTTGCTCATAAATATAATAAACCTATCTGGTTTCATGCTTGTGGTAATAAAAAAGAAGTTATGAAAGACTTTATTGAAGATATTAAATTTGATGCTCTTCATTCCTTTGAAGACTCCAACTGTTCGGTAATAGATTATAAAAAGAAATATGGAGATAGGATAGCATTAATGGGTGGTGTTGATATTGATAAACTTACCAGATTGGATGAGAAAGATCTGCGCAAGTACATTAGAAATATATTAGATAAATGCATGCCTGGAGGGAAATATGTCCTTGGTTCTGGTAATTCTATATGTAATTTTACTCCTGTAGGAAATTACCTTATCATGCTTGATGAAGGAACAAATTATAATAATTGACAATAGTTACATATAATGACAATAACAAATTAAGGAGGCTTTATTATGAAAGTAACAGATATAACAGGACCAATTTATAATGGAATGTGGTATTTTGGCGAGCCGTGGAAAAGATTTAATTTTAAAACAAGATATCATGAATTACCTGAAGTTGGCATAACAGCAATGATTGAAGATTTTGATGGATTTAATGGACACTGCGGTATGCATGTTGAAACTTCTGCTACAGGTGTTGGTTATGACAATTCTTATCCTTTAATTGATGTTCCTATAGAAAAATTAGTTAACACAGATGCCTATGTATTACAGATTCCCTATGATAGTCTTCCAATTGCCGATGGTAAACCATTTATTTCGGTTGACGATATAAAAAAAGCTGAGAAAGAAATAATACCCGAAGGTGCTGTAATTCTTGTTAGCACAGGTTATGGAAAGAATTGGCTTAGTGAAGATTATCTTACCAAGTCCTGGTTTTATAAAAGGGAAGCAATGTATTATTTAATTGATAAAAAGCCATTTCTCTTAGGAGTGGACGCTACAGATTTTGAAAACTGGGCAAATCCTGAAAAATTCATGGAAAGATTTTTTAAATCAGACATATTGCTTATGGCTCCAACAATAAATACAGAAAAGGTGGAAAAATTTAAGGTAAAATTTACAGCACTTCCACTAAAAATAAAAGGAGCAGCCATCTGCCCGACAAGAGCAGTAATAATTGAAGATTAATCATAAGGTTTGCATATTATCTCTCGTACTTTAGTTTTAAAGAAATCCTGAGAGTGGGATGGATTTATTACGGCAGCCGTATCGGCACCCTTGCCGGTTCCACCTACCACAATAATATCTTCTCCCGCCTTTATAAGTCCTGCATCAGCAGCCATAACACTTATTTCAATACATACTTTTACACCCTGTCCAAACATTCGAAATGCAGTTGAAACAATTTCTGAAGGATATACTCCCTTAAATTGCATACGCAGTGCTCTGTCCACTCCACCCAAAAGATGAGTTGTTGTCAATAATTTTACACCGCTGCTGGCAAGTTTTTTCCGCATTTTGGCAGACATCTCATCATCATTTGGCTTACAAAACCCAACTTGATGAGTAACACAAATAATTTCCAGTCCTGACCCTATAAGCAATTCTGCAGTTTTTCCAGTGCATGAAGCTATAACAATTTTTTCTATATTTAGTTCTTTAGCCTTTTTTATAGCTAATCTTATTGTATTTTTTGTAATTTTATCTCTCTGAATTTGATCCATTACATACTCCTACATAGATTATATATATTTATTTCTGTTTTCTATACAGTGAATTTATTTTTATATACTCGTATGATATATCACTCGTTAACACTTTTGCTCTACCATTTCCTGAATTTAAATTTATAGTAAATCCAACACACTTATTTTTTATAAGCCTATTTGCATGGTCACTATCATAATCCACTGCAACACCACTACCCATTAATAAAACTTCTCCAATATAAATATCAACCTTTCTCTGGTCAATATGATTATCAATAGAACCTATTGCTGCAGCAACTCTCCCCCAATTCAAATCCTCTCCAAATATAGCAGTTTTAAATAAAATAGAATTTGCAATTTTTTTACCAATTTCTTTAGCTTCAATTTTATCCTTTGCTCCAACTACATTTATCTCCACTACTTTAGTTGCTCCTTCTGAATCCTCAATAACTTTATAAGCAAGAGTTTCTAAAACAAAAAACAAAGCACTCCTGAATTTGTCAAAATATTTATCGCCCTTATTTTTTATCTCTATGCCACTCTGTCCATTTGCCTGAATTATTACCATGTCATTCGTACTCTGGCAGCCATCAGTTGTTATACAATTAAAACTATTGTTTGTCTCATGCAGCAGTAAATCATCCAATAATTCTTCTGAAATTCCTATATTAGTTGATATAAATGCAAGTGTTGTTGCCATATTTGGTTCTATCATGACAGAGCCTTTTGCAATACCACCAATTATTATTTCTTTATGTGAATTATCTTCCTTACTTATTAAATCCTTACAATTATTTATTTTAATCTTAACTGCAATTTCTTTTGCATGTTTATCAATTGTAAGTATTGCTTTCGCAGCATGGTGGCCGCCATCTGCATTTAAATTTTTACTACAATATTTAATCCCTCTCTCGATTTTTTCCATAGGGAGCTGTTTCCCTATTCTGCCTGTTGAGGATATTAAAATATTCTCCTTTTTTATATTTAAATAATTACCTGCCAGTTCAATAGTTTTTTTTGCATTCATAATACCTGTATCACCTGTACAGGCATTTGATATACCACTATTAATAATTATCGCTTTTATATCTCGGTTATTATCTAACTGATCCCTGTTAATCAAAACAGGTGCGGCAGCAAATTTATTAGTAGTAAAAACCCCACTTGTGCAGGTATTAAGCGGAGTATAAATTATACATATATCCTCTTTCCATTTTCTTATTCCACAATGACATGAAGCAGCATAAAATTCAGGAACGCTTGTAATGGTTCCATGCGGTATAATTTCAAAATATTTGCTATTATTGCCTTTGTTATTACTCATTAGAAATTTCCTCTAATTTATGTTATTTTATTTTAATTGCATATTATACATAATTTTTAAATAATATGCAAAATAATTTTTATTTTTTTTATCTCTTCTGTTCATATGATTATGTTTATAAAATAAATATTTTTGTTATATCTAAATAATTTCTCGTACTTTATTTTTGACGTATACTGTCATCATTTATAAACTTTATATTTTCCGCTATGTCCACCAAACGCTAATAATATAATTCCATAATCTGTAAAATCCCAAAATATTCTAATGTCTCTGGTAACTTCAGAGCTCCAAGCCCTTCCAAAAATAGGATTGATGGTCTTATGTGTTTTTAGTGAAGGACTAAAAGGATTATCTGCTAATTTTATAATTGCAATTTTTGTAATTTCTTTTAATCTATTATTCCTTTTAGTTAGTTTTTGATAAGTTTTCTTAAAATGTGGTGTATGTATAATTTTGTGCATACTTATTCAATATCCAGCATCTTATTAATTTGCTGCTCGTTTGAAGGGTCTACTGTTTTATACTTTCCTTCCTTATACTCCTGGTAACTTTTTAGAATATCCTTTGCTGTTTCATCATCTATTCTATAAACTGGAATATCTAATTTCTGAATATCATTAGCAACTAAATGTTTCAAATATTCATGAAAAGTTAATCCTAGATATTCTGCTTTTACCCTAGCTTTATCATACATTGCTACTGTATATGTAGTTGTTTTTTTAATAGTTTTTAAATTTTCCATATCATATATTTTTATAATAATATTTTACTTAAGTAATATAATAGTAACATTATATTATAATTAAAATGTTATTTCAATAACATTTTTCAACTTTATCCATTAGTAATTTTACCTTATGGATTTCCTCATCTTTACTTTTTATTTTCCCGTCAAGTTTCAACTCAAAAAGCTTATCCATGACAATCTTAAAATTCTTGGAAGGTTTAAATCCCAAATCTTTTATCGTATTTCCATTTATACTTAATTTTATACCTGCTAACTCACCCAAATATTTTTTAATATTTTTATAACACGATTCCTTTTGACTGCTCAGTATTACCATTAGTTCTTTAGGAAGCCTGCTAACTATCCTGTAAAGATTAAAATTCTTTTGTATTATTTTCTTAAGACTATCTTCAGCAGGCTTAAATTTTTCTATAGTATCTACAATAATATTTATATCTCTTTTCTTAATCTTCATCTTAAAACACCATTTCTTTATATAATCAATCTTACAATCAATAAGCAGAAGAATAATTATTATTCGCCACTTTTTTATATCATTTCTTGAAAAATCAATTAATTTTTCATAATAGTTCAATGCATTTTTTATCTGATTTACAAAATTTAAATTAATTTTAGTATCCAATCCAACCTTTTTAAGAGCGCCTAGTTCATATAACCGCTTAATAGGCTTCCATGGTTTCTCTTCATTTAAAATTGTTATAAGTTCATCTCTTATCCTAACACCAGCAAGTTCTGAAACTACATCCATCTCTATGGTAGATCTCACCAGCTTTTCAGTCTGCTTATCCATCTCAAATCCTAATCGCTTCTCAAATCTAACTGCTCTAAAAATCCTGGTTGGATCTTCTATAAAGCTCATCTTATGTAGAATCTTAACTCTTTTATCATTTAAATCTTTTCTGCCCCCAAAAAAATCAAGTATTTGACCAAAGTTCTTTTCATTTAAAGAAAGTGCCATGGAATTGATTGTAAAATCCCTTCTTGCTAGATCCTGCCTTATACTCCCCCACTCCACACTTGGTAAAGCACCTGGTTTTTTATAAAATTCAATCCTTGAAGTAGCAATATCAATATGCTGACCGTCTCCCAGTACCAGAACAGCTGTATTAAATTTTTTATGGCTGTTCATTCTACACCCTAGCTTTTTTGACAATTTTTTTGCAAAACTTATTCCATCCCCTTCTATAACAATATCAATATCAAAATTTGGCATACCTAATAATATATCCCTTACAATACCGCCAACCAAATAGGCATTAATTTTTAATTCTTTTGCTACCATTGAAATATTTTTTAAGATGTCATTAATTTCTTCAGTAAAAAGACTGGTTATTTTTTCCTTTATTTCAGATGTATAGTAAATAAAATCTTTCTGTGGGGTTATATAGAATCTCTGCCCATGCAAGAATCTTAATATATCTTTTCTTGTAACGATTCCTACAATTTCCTTCTCTTTTATAATAGGAATCCTGCCAATACCATTTTCTATCATCATTCTTTGTATTTCATCTATGGTAGTATCTGGACCAGTAGTTATAATACCGCTTGATTTAAATCCCTTTACTGGAGCATGCCCAAGACCATGATTAATAGCTTTATCAACATCTTTTCTTGTAATTATGCCAACAAGACTGCCTTTACTGTTAACTATTGGAATTCCAGAATGACCATACTTTTTAAGGACATTACTTACTTTAATTATCTTCTCATCCTCATTTATTACTCTTACCGGGTAAGACATTATGTCTTTTGCTGTTAAAGGTTTTTTTATATTTTTTTTAAGAGAATGAATAATTTTATTTTCTATTTCTTTAAAACTTAAGTCTTTGACAACAGCTGAGGCAGCCTGTGGGTGACCCCCGCCTCCAACAACCGTCAGTATTTTTGAAATATCAACACCCACATCATCACTCCTGGAAACTACATATGTCTTTTCCCTCATTTTAACCCAGCTAAAAACAATATTTACATCCTCGATCTGAGATAACTTCCGAGTAAGTACTGAAAGTCCTTCAATATATGAATTCATTTTTGCATGTGAAAAAATAATATCTTTGTCATTTATTTTTATTTTCTTACAATTCATTATTAATTTCTCTAGAAGCTCATGCTGTTCTTTAGTAATAGACAAACTAAGAAATTTAGATACTAAAAATAAATTTGCACCTCTTTCCAATAAATATGCTGCCACATCAAGATCTTTATAAGTTGTACTTGGATAAGTAAAAGAACCTGTATCTTCATAAATACCAAGCATAAACAAGGTAGCCTCAAGTGGAGAAATAATAATTTTTTTCTTTTTTAAAATATCAATTAAAATTGTAGTAGTTGCTCCTACATCCATTGTATATTCATATGCATTTTTTATATCTTCACTGGATTTTTGATGGTGGTCATAAATAAAGACTTCTACATTTTTTTCTTCTAAAATATCTTTAACACGCCCAAGCCGGGATGAAATCTTTGTATCTATTACTATCATTTTTTTTACTTTTTTAAAATTGATTTCCTTAAAATCTTTGAGAATAGGCAGACTATCTTCATGAAGCGCTATAAATTTTCTAACATTTTGATTAATAGAATTTGGAAGGACAATTTGAGCTTCTGGATACAATTTTTTTGCAGCAACCATACCTGCAAAAGAATCGAAATCAGAACTTAAGTGAGTTACTATTATTTCCATAATTATTATAAATCATATATTTAAATAATATTTATTTATTCAAATTATTATATTAAAGTATATCAGACTAATTATAGAAGACTAATTACAACTACGGAGTATATTATATCTTGTTTATTTTAATAAAATAATAGCCCTGTTCCTCAAATATCAGACTAAGTTCTCCATTTAATATTTTTCTTTTAAAATCAGGAGCAAACTTAAAATCATTATAATACATATCAGATATTAAGAAACCATATATATTATCATCTACTATTTCAAGTGGGTTTATCAAAGGAAAGCTATCAGAATTAGAAAGAATTATAAAATTATCGTTTTCTTTAAAGGTTTTTATAGTACTCCCCTCAAATCCAGGCAGAGTTGTTACCCAGTAATAATCAGTAATAATTTTGCCATTTATATCATTATTATCTTTATAATCATAAAGCAAATTATTAATTTGAGAGTTACCTGAGAGTTTTTGAATCTCAATTTGCTTTGCAGTTATATTATCATTATAAAAATACAAAGCAGCCATAATTAAAACTGAAATAATTAAACCTGCAAAAATAATATAACTTCCACTTAGATTAAACTCTATAAAACTCTTTGGTCTCTTATGCAATAACCTTTTTTCTAACTTTAATTTCTCTGAAATCTTATCGCAGAAAAATTTATAAATTCTGGCTAAAAATTTTTCATATATAAATTCAATACCAAACGCTGCAGAATATGCCATAAAAGGAAGGGCTGGTATTATATTCCTATCATCATAGCTAAAGAAAAATCCCCATGCTAGTACAAGGGGTAATGTAATACCTATTGAAAACCACCTTGACTTCCTGACAAAAATACTAACAAGGACAAGAAATATTAAAACTAAAAAAAATGCTGCTGAACCTCTCAGTATTAATAAGCCATTCATAAATCTTTGAATATAAGTAGCATCATGATGTATGCCTTTTACAAGAAAAGATATAGTACTGAAGTCTAGTCCCCTATTAATTTCAATTATCTTAACAAGATACCATGGGAGAGTAATTGCTATTATCAACACCATCACTAATATTTTTTTGAATATATCTTTACCGGTTATTATTTTCCTATTTTTTACTATTAAAAAAATTATAAATATCACTGAAAAAATTAGTATATATCCACCAGTTTGTTTTGTTAGAGCAGCTGCAGTTGAAAACAGCATTACCAGCATAATTTTTTCTGTACTTACACCATTACTTTCTATATCCAATATTGAATGGAACGCTAGAAAAGAAAAAAACCCAACTGCAATATCAACATATCCGCTTCTAATATAAACTGAGCTGTAACTTATAATAATAACTGCATAAAATATCAATGAGGCAAGATATACCATATCTCTCTTTTTTAGATAGAGATTTATATACAATGCTAAAGTAAAAATTGTGAAAAGCGGCATTATAGATTTTGCAAATAAATGAATATAATGATTCTGCATCATTGTATAAGTTATAGACCAATTAGCTGGTATTAACTGTGGATACAGGTATGTTCTATATGGCATCTTGCCTAAATACCAATCTATAGCCCATCTATTCCATGAAAATACAGCGTCCCAGTTATTAAAGACTTTCCCTATATTTGAAATAAAAAAATATGAAAATGCAGCTGCTACAAGAAAAGATAATATTATAAATATTTTTTTTGCCAGTGAATCTGATTGTGTAAAAACACTTAACTCAATATTAACACGCAAATTATCTCTTTTTCTTCGTACTGCTATATAAATTAAATAAAACAGTTCAATGGCAAATATAGAATAAATTACATAAAGATTATAAGTCTTTATTAAAGTAAGATAATAAACTAGCAGATAATTGATTAGTAAACTAAGTGAGAAGCTGTAAATAATGGTTTGTAATTTATTGGCTTTTTTAAATTTAAAAATACGTAGGAAAATATATCCAGGAATAAATACTATTTGGAAAAACGATAATAATCCTAAAAAGACCATAATTTTTTAACTATTAAAATCAGGATTTATTTAAGATGAAATAATATTTTTAACCTAACCTATATATCTTTCGTAGCAAACAACTTCTGATAGTGATTTCCTGCCTCTCTTTGGTTTTTCTTCTGCAGGATAACCAACAGGAGTTAGGGCAACAACTCTAACATTTTCTGGAATTTTAAGTAAATCCTTAACTAATTTTTCCTTAAAAGCCCCAATCCAGCATGTGCCAAGACCTTTCTCGGTAGCAGCTAATATTAAATGTTCCATAGCTATTGCTATATCAATTGGATAACTATTCATATATCCACCCATAACTCCATATGCTTCATCTTCTTTTGCACATGCAACTATAATTACCGGGGCTTCTGATATAAATGTTTGATTATTGCAAGCTATCGCTAAATCACCTATTTTTTTCTTATTCTTTACTACAACCAGCTTCCATGGCTGAAGATTTTTAGCTGAAGGAGCTTTCCTAAAAGCCTGCAATATATATTCTAACTTATCCTCTTCTATCTTTTTTAGTTTGTAAGATCTAATACTCCTTCTAAATCTAATAATTTCCATCAGATTCTTAAATTTTCTCATTAATTCTTAACCCCTGTGCTCTTTATAAAAAATAATTATAATTATTTTTCTAATTAATCCTTTTCTAACTCTTGCATAATAGACTTACTGGCAACTGATTTAATTTCATATTAACACTATGATAAATTTTAGTAAAACCTATTTTATATAAAGATTTAAGCTATAGAATTGCTATGATTTAAGGCTTATGTTCCATTTCCATAAGACAATTAACTTTTTCTTTGTATAGATTCATAATTTTTTTTGTAATATTGCCAGGAACTTTATCTATAACTCTATATTTATCAATTTGGCAAACTGGTATAATCTCCATTATGGAATTAGTTAAAAAAATTTCATCAGACTCTTTAATATCAAAATAATGAATTCTTCTCTGTCTCAGTTTTATTTTATTTTCCTTACATAATTCTATTACTTGTGCCCGTGTTATTCCAGGTAAAATATTTTGAGTAAGTGGTGTTGTGTAAACAGTACTATCTTTTACAAAAAAGATATTAGATGTTGCTCCCTCCAGAATAATATGATCTTTTGTTAAAAAAATTGCTTCTTTTGCACTGTTTCGTAAAGCCTCGTTTTTTGCAAAAATATTTTCAAAATAATTTATGAGTTTATACATATAAAGGTTATTTCCCAAAGCATCTCTTTTTAAAGATGAAGTTATAATCTTTATACCATTCCTATAATCTTTCTCAGGGTAACTAATAAGCTTGTGTGCAATTATTATTAAATTAGGCTTAAATGAGCTGTCAATATTAAATCTTTCCCTGTAAGGACCCCTGGTTACTATTATTTTAATATAAGCTTCCCTACTTTTTAAATTATTGCCACTTATTACTTTATCTATGGAATATTTGACATAGGATTTGTCAAAGTCAAACTTATATCTTAAAATTTTCAGTGTATGGAACATTCGCTGCAGGTGAGCTTCCAGCATAAAAACATAACCATTATAACTCCTCAAAGTCTCAAATATTCCATCACCATACAGGAACCCAGCATCATTTATGGATACAGCTGCACTCTTTTCTCGGACTAATTTATTATTTATAAAAATATAACTATCCATAAATTTTTACTTAAAACCTACAATTTCTCATTTATATATTAATACTAATTTCTAATATAAATTTTTATATATATTATTACCACTTACTATTATACTAGTCAAGAAATACATTCAAGCTAATCTTAAGATTTCTAGCATACCCCTTACAGAAGCTTCTTTAAATTCCTACTTTCAAAAAATCTTAAAGTCTCCTGCAGGGCAAGACCCTTATCCAATGTTTCCTGGAATTCTTCTTCAGGAACAGAGTCCTCAACTATCCCACCGCCAACATTATAATAAAAATTATCCTCTTTTATGATAAAAGTTCTTATAACAATATTTATATCCATTGTATTATCAATTCCAATATAACCTATAGAACCTGTGTAGACAGTTCTTGCAGTTGACTCAAGCTCATCAATTATCTGCATTGCTCTTATCTTTGGAGCACCAGTTATAGAGCCTCCAGGGAAAGTTGCCTTTAATATATCTGCAATATCAAACTTTTTCCTAACCTTACCAACTACTGTAGATACTGAATGAAAAACTTTAGCATACTTTTCTATTACTGCATGCTCACTAACTTCAACACTCCCATAATTACAAAATTTTCCTAAATCATTTCTTTCTAGATCAACAATCATATTTAGTTCTGCCCTATCTTTAATACTATTTTTTAACTCAACTATATATTTTTCATCCTCAAGTTTATTTTTCCCCCTGGGTCTTGTTCCCTTTATAGGTCTTGTTTCAATAATATCTCCTTTTAGAAATAGAAACCTTTCAGGTGAAGAACTGCCAATCTTCACCTCTGGAAAATTTAAGAAAGCTGAAAATGGAGCAGCATTCTTCTCCCTTAAAATATAATATAAATCAATAGGTTCAACAGGCAGCTTGCAATGAAATCTTTGAGTCATACTCATCTGATAAATATCACCATTATGAATATATTCCTTTGCCTTACTAACAGCCTTTAGGTAATTCTTTTTTGTAAAATTTGAACGAAGCCTGATAGAAGCCACTTCTTTTTTACTATATTTTTTTATTATATGCTGCTTTACTTTATCCCCATTTTTTTTAGAAGATAATTTATTTTTAAATTTAAAAAATCTCCTATTATATTTCTCCAGTAACATTTTATTTATTTTTTCCCATTCAAGATTAACTCTTTCTAAAAGATTTTCTTCGCTTACATTGTTATCCACATAATCATCTTCTGAAAAATTAATATCATAACCTTCAGCCTCAAAATAATCACTATCAGCATTTATAGAATTGTAATTTTTATAAAAACTTCTATCAGATCTCCCCTTTGTTTTAATCAAATAATTCCTGATAAAATACCATTTACTTTTATTATGGTCATAAGAAAACAACCTGTCATAAAAAGCCAGGTAAAATAATGGGATATTAATATCATCAAAAACTGTCTGGGGAAGAATCTCGATAAAATTTTTTAAATCATAAGAAAAATATCCAACAAATCCGCCTTTAAAATCCGGTAATTTATCTTTAGATTTTTTAGAAATAATTCTTAACTTATCTCTGTTAATGTAAATAACCTTTAAATCTTCACTTCGCCTGTTACCGATTTTACCTGTATAATTTCCTACATGCTGCTTTAAAAATGATAAAGGATGCTGATAAGAAAAATATTTTATATTTCTGGATATATTAATAAACTCATTTTCATACCCAAAGCTCTTTAATACGAACTTCGGATTCCAACTTATATATGAAAATTGAGAATACTTATTAGGACAAAGACTACTGTCTAAGTAACAAAGATAATCACAATCCCCCTGAATATAAGCAACTTCCTGAGGAGACAAATCTAAATTTATAGTTGTAACTGTAGAAATTACTTTCATAATTCAATAAAATTTTTAAGTATTTCCTTCCCATACGAAGTAAGAAAAGACTCAGGGTGAAATTGTATCCCTTCCAGTTTATATCTTTTATGTCTTATTCCCATTACAATTTTATCTTTAGTATAAGCAGAAATTTCAAACTCCTGCGGAATAGTATCTTTTTTTAATATTAGGGAATGATACCGGGCAGCTTCAAATGGACTTTCAATACCAGAGAATATTGTATGCTTATCATGATAAATTAAAGAGGTCTTACCATGAAATACAATCCCAGAGTTTATAACTTCTGCACCAAAAACTTCTCCTATGCACTGGTGTCCCAAACAGACACCCAGTATAGGAATTGACCTGTAAAAATGCTTGATTAAATCTTTTGATATTCCTGCATCTTTGGGTCTTCCTGGTCCAGGAGATATAACAATTTTTAAAGGAGCCATTTTCTCTATTTCACGTATACTTATTTTATCATTTCTTCTGACTTTTATGTTCTCTCCCAATACCCCTAAATACTGTACTAAATTAAAAGTAAATGAGTCATAATTATCTATCATCAGAATATCTATTTTCTTACTTTTAGTTGCAGTATTAATTTCTAGTTCTCCTCACCTTTTTATTGACTATTATATACATTATATTAATTTGCTCAAAATAAAAAAAACAATTAAAATACATTCCTATGATAAAAGTAGAAAATTTAACTAAAATATTTGGAGATGTTACCGCCCTTGATAATATTTCCTTTCAGATTAAGGAAAGTGAAATATTTGGTTTTTTAGGCCCAAACGGAGCTGGCAAGACTACCACAATTAGAATACTCTCTACGCTTATCTCTCCTACTTCTGGTAAATTCACCATTAACGGAAAAGACCCAAAGGAAGACAGTTCCCATATAAGATCAATAATAGGGCTGCTTACTGAAACACCTGGAATGTATGAGAAAATATCTGCTTATGATAACCTTAAATATTTCTCTAATTTCTATGATATTTCAGAAAAGAAAAGAAAAAATAATATCGAAAAATACTTAAAAATGTTTGATCTCTGGAAAAGAAAAGATGCACTTGTAGCAACATATTCAAAAGGCATGAAGCAAAAACTAGCACTTTCCAGAGCATTAATCCATGAACCTAAAATATTATTTTTAGATGAGCCAACAGCAGCACTTGACCCTGAGAGCGCTCATATGGTTAGGAATTTTATTGAAAGCTTAAAGAAAGAAAAAACTACTGTTTTCCTATGTACTCATAATCTTGAAGAAGCTTCAAATCTATCTGACAGAGTTTGTATAATCAAAAAGAAAATAATAAAAATTGCATCACTTACTGAGTTGCAGACTAATAAAAAATATAAAAATGTGGAGATTGTATTCAAAGATGATTCAAAAAAATTTATAGATATAATAAAACCAATAAAAGAAATAATCAGTATTTCAGCAGAACAAAATAAGATTAATCTGTCACTAGAAAAACCGCAAATTACCAATCCTATTATTATAAAGAAACTGATAGAGAATGGGGTAGAAATTCTTTATTTTAATGAAATAACAGAAAGCCTTGAAGAAATTTATCTGGATTTAATAAAAGAAGCCTAAAAAAGTTTAAATAAATGAAAATTGCAGTAAAGATTTTTAAAAAAGAAATTAAGGAAGTTATAAAGAATAGGAGTATATGGTTGCCTGTTCTTATTATTACTGTAATTTTTTCTTTAGCATTTCCTACTATATTAACACTTTCAGTTGATAAATTTTTAGAAGACCCTGATGCTTTAGAATTTATAGGAAAAATTTTCCCAGGTCAAGGTAATCCACAGGAGCTTTTTATTTCATTTGCGATAAAACAATTAATTATCTTCCTGCTCCTAATACCAGCTATGCTCCCGAGTCTTATCGCTCCTGCATCAATAATTATGGAAAAGGATAGCAAAACCTTAGAACCTCTTTTGGCTACACCTATAAAAACCCATGAACTGCTGCTTGGAAAAACACTTACAAGTATAATACCTTCTTTTATAATCTCTACAATAAGCTTTTTAATACTTGTCCTAACTATTGATATTACTGCTTATATAAAACTAGGAATTATCCCCCTGCCAACTGTTGAATGGATAATTGTAGCTTTTATTGTAAGCCCAACAATATCTTTTATAATAACAATGCTTTCTGTAATAATCTCTTCCAGGTCAACAGACATAAGATCTGCCCAGGGGATAGGTTCAGTAGTAATATTTCCCATTTATGCAATAATTGGTTTCCAGATTGGTGGGTTTTTCCTATTAAATAAAACATATCTTCTTATAGGTTGTCTGGTTTTAATAATTATATGCCCGTTGCTGCTTAAACTAGGAATAAAGATATTTGATAGGGAAAATATACTTACTAAATGGAAAATGAAATAAGAAAATATTTTTAAAAATAAGTCTCTATCTAATTATGAAGTTATAAAACTTACATTTGGTGGACTAATATTAATGTTGTAATTTTAATAATAATAATTTAAAATTCAAATAACTTTATATAATTTATTTTCTATATTTTAACAAAGCCATTATTATTAGTATATTAACCAACATAAATGCTTAACCCTTACGAAGAATTAATTATTATTTCTTGTAAATTGAGATGGAAGACAAGAATAAAAATATCGATTACAGTGAGAAAAGATATAGCAGTCTTATAAAAGCAGCTCCTGATGGCATAATTACAGTAAACACAAAAGGAATAATAACCACAATAAATCCAGCTTTTATAAGATTAACGGGATCCACTAAAAAAGAAATTATTGGAAAACACTTATCAATGCTTCCTGCAATACAGAAAACTGATGCTTTAAAATATGTAAAAATATTCCAATCTATTTTAAGAGATAAACAACCTCTAAAAACTGAGTTTTATTTTAAAAAAACAGATGGTGATACCAGTCTAGTCGAGGTTAGGGCTGGATTAATTAAAAAAAATGGTAAGGTTTTAGAAATACAGGGAATATTCCGAGATATTACAGAGCAAAGGAATACTGAAAATTTTATTAAACTACAATGTGATCTCGCTAATAAACTAAGCAGCATTTCTAATTTGAGTAAAGCACTTAAAGTATGTGTCGATACAGCTA
>JACKQG010004670.1_pt1 | contig 15765 bp, 11 predicted proteins | sample 8237621 | NCBI WGS metagenome assembly JACKQG01 (sample SAMN15677084, study PRJNA649215) | marine metagenome | biome: marine; feature: Black Sea; material: saline water; isolation source: suspended particulate matter (SPM) from the Black Sea western gyre | collected 2013-06-09/2013-06-10 | depth... | reverse complement strand
AACATTGGAACGCCACAATCGCGTCCGGCGCTTCAAAGAGGACGGAACGGGTCATCCGCTCATCGATGACAACCGCTTTGATGCCGCCCGAGGCGGTCGCAACGCGCGCACCGCGGTTGACCGTGGCAAACACCGGCGACTCATAGGTCGCCAGCGGCAGTTCAGTTTCTACATCCATTTCCGGCCCGGTGATTTTAACCGGCCCGACCCACTGCAGCGGCACATTGGCAAATTGCTCTTTCATAGACTGTCTTTTTAGACTGTCCGGCCCAAAAGCAAAAGGTTTTTCGAGCTTCTCCATCCACGAAGAAAAGGCTATACTCGTCTCGTGTTTCTTAAATTAAAAAACCAGCTTCTATCTCTAACGATCCTGCTTCCGCTCTGTGGACTGGCTGGACCGTTTACCATTGATGTCGCCTTCGAGGCCGGTATGGATGAGGGCTATAAAAGCGCATTCACCAATGCGGTGACCTTCTGGGAAACAAACATTACGGGCTACCGGGCTCCGGCCAACTGGGGAATGAACGGGATCACCATTGACGCCTCCGTAGAATACATTGATGGACAATATGGAATTCTTGGATCGGCCGGGCCGAGCTATGTGACGTACGGCACCACGACTCTCGCCGGCGACAGCGCGGCCTCTCGCGTCTGCTACTCCACTGCAGGCGGCATGACGTTTGACTCCGCCGATGTGGACATGATGATCGGTAATGGAACCTGGGAAGAAGTGATCCGGCACGAAATGGCTCACGTGATCGGGTTCGGAACGCTGTGGGGAATCGACATCGGCGGAAACATCTACAACGATTTCTATGTGGATGGAAGCGGCGAGTATACCGGTGCCGCCGGGCTGGCCGCCTATCAGGCGGAGTTCGATCCAGACGCCACCTTTGTTCCGGTCGAACTCGGCGGCGGCAGCGGAACCGCAAACGGCCACTGGGATGAAGTGGACGGCGGCGCGGGCCTCACCGGCATTGCCACCGCTTCCGGCGACGACATGCGCAACGAACTGATGACCGGCTGGCTGAACTCGCCAAGCTTTCTGAGCAACACCACCCTGGGCCAATTCTACGATCTGGGCTACACGGTCATCCCCGAACCGGCAACCGTCACGATGATGGCCGCGCTTGCCGCCGGCGCCTTCTGGATTCGCCGCCGCATCAGCTATATGGCCTGAAGCGCCCTCTCCACCGCGCACAGTAGCGCGTCGACATCCGCCTCCGTATGAGCGGTTGAAACAAAAGCGGCTTCAAACTGCGCGGGCGGCAGATAAATCCCCTGTTCCAGCATCGAGTGGAAAAACCGGCCGTACGCCTCCGTATCGCATTCCTTCGCCTCCGCCAGATTCTGCGGAGCTTCTTCTCTGAAAAAAACCGTGAACGCACTATCTTTGATTTGAGCACATGCGCCGCGAAGCGCTGTGGCGCAACCAAGTTGCTTTTCAAGATTTGGAAAAATTGCGGCGTCCATCTTATTTAACGCAGCAAGCCCGGCAGCGACCGCCAGCGGATTTCCGCTGAGCGTGCCGGCCTGATAGACCGGCCCGCACGGCGCGAGCTGTTCCATGATTTCTTTCCGGCCACCGACCGCGGCGAGCGGCAGACCCCCGCCGATTATTTTTCCAAGACAGGTCAAATCGGCATCAATTCCGCAGAGCGTGCCGTAGGTGGTCGGGCCGAAGCGGAAGCCGGTGATCACCTCATCAAAAATAAGCCGTGCGCCGTGCATGCGGGTCAGCTCGCGCAAGGTTTCAAGAAACCCGGGTTTCGGACGGATCAGCCCCATATTGGCGGCGATCGGCTCCACAATAATCGCAGCAATGGAGTCGCCATGCGCGGCCATGATTTCTTTCACGGCGTCTGCGTCGTTGTACGGCGCAACCAGCGTGTCAGCCGCCGTTGCCGCCGGAACCCCGGCGGATGAACTCGATCCACCGCTCAGCAACCCGCTCCCGGCAGAAACGAGCATCGCATCGGAGTGGCCGTGGTAGCATCCGTCGAACTTCAGAATTTTATCGCGGCCGGTCATGCCGCGTGCAAGACGGATTGCCGTCATCACCGCCTCGGTGCCGGAGTTCACACAGCGCACCTGATCCATGGCCGGAACCATCGAGCAGATCTTTTCCGCAAAGAGCACCTCGCGCTCCGTCGCTGCGCCAAAGCCGGTTCCGTCCACCGCCGCCTTCATCACCGCACCGACGATGTCGGGATCAGCATGACCAAACAGCAGCGCTCCCCACGACAAACAAAAATCGATCAGCTCGCGTCCGTCCGAGGTGTAGATTTTGGATCCTGCACCGCGCTCGATAAACACCGGCGTGCCGCCGACGGAGCGGAAGCTGCGCACGGGAGAATTCACCCCGCCGGGAATCACACGCACCGCGCGTTCAAAAAATTCCTGATTAGAAAATTTGCTCATATTGATTGGCCCAATACGTGAGAATCATGTCGGCTCCGGCGCGCTGAATAGCGGCCAGATTTTCGCGGGCCAGCGCATGCAAATCCCCGCCGCCGCTGTTCGCCAACGCGTGGATCATGGCATACTCACCGCTCACGTTATACGCCGCCAGCGGCAGCTCCGTGTTTTCCCGAACCTTGGAAATCACATCCAGATAAAACGTGGCCGGCTTCACCATCAGAATATCCGCGCCCTCCTCTTCATCGATCTTCGACTCGCGCAGCGCCTGCCGCGGGTCAGACGGATCGAGCTGATAAGCCTTGCGGTCGCCGCACTGCGGCGACGACTCAGCCGCCTCGCGGAACGGACCGTAGAGTGCGGAAGCAAACTTCGTCGAATAGCTCATTAAAACCGTGTCGGTATAGCCGTTGGTTTCAAGCGCACGACGGATCGCGGCGACCTGCCCGTCCATCATCGCGCTCGGCGCCACGCCGTCCGCTCCGGCCGCGGCGTGCGACAACGCCACCTTCTGCAACAGCACGAGAGTCTTGTCATTGTCAATTTCTGTGCCGGCATGCAATGCCCCGCAGTGGCCGTGATCGGTATAGCCGCACAGACAAACATCGGTAAACAGCGTCAAATCCGGAAACCCGGCCTTGAGCGTTTTGACCGTCCGCTGAACCAGCCCGTTGTCCGCAAACGCATACGATCCGCCCGCATCTTTAAGCGCCTCATCCACCACACCAAAGAGCATCAGCCCGCCAAGCCCCTGTTCCGCCAGCGGCTCGACCGCGCGGCACAGCTCGTCGGCACTCATACGGAACTGCCCCGGCATCGATCCGATTTCGATCCGCTGGTTTTCGCCTTCGACCGCAAAAACCGGCCAGATCATTTTCCCAAGGGTTGGAAACGGCTGACCGGTCAGGGTTCGCAGCGATTCGGTACGGCGTAGCCGCCGCAACCGGGTTTCAGGAAGCTTGCTCATGAGGTCAACTCCTTGTTCACACACGCCAGCGCCAGCGCCTCCACGGCATCATCCACCGTGGCCCGCTGCGGTGCCGTAATATTTTCCACTCCGCGTTGTTGGAGCGCGGCGGCGTCCATAGCTCCGATCACCGCCACCCCTTTGCCCTCCAGCGCCGCAATGCCGAACTGCTCATCAAAGCTTTCGACCGCCGATACACTGGCAAAAAAGACGACATCGCAGGCCGGGATCTGCGTTTTCACAACCTGGTTGCGGCAGACCACCGCGTCCTCAACCTGCGCGAAGATCTCGCGCAGGTTTTCCGAAAGCATTTCGCCCGCGCGGTCAGAGCGCACACGCAGAATCCGCGCGTCCGTTGGAATATGTTTTTGCGCCGCGGCGAGCACCCCGGCCGTGTTGAACTTCCCTTCCGGCATGGCATCCGCCTGAATCCGGAATGCCGCCAGCGCCTTCGCCGTGCCGGTTCCGCAGCAGAGAATTTTCGGCAGCGCGCGCAGATCGTCGATCTGCGTCATCAGACAGCGCACCGCCGAAGGCGAGGTGACAATCAACCAGTCACAGTTTCCGATGGCTGGCAATTTTTCCGGCACGAGCTCAATCAGCGGCTGCTGAACGGGCACGCCACCGAAGTCGAGCACCGCCTGCGCGGCGCGCTCCTGAACCGCCGCGCTGCACGTGAGCCAGATGCGTCTGCCGCGCAACGCGCCGGGCGAGCGGTAGAGAAATTTTTCATTCGCGGTCTCGCCGACCAGCACCAGTCCCGGGGCATCCGTCGGGCCGATTTTGGAAACAATATTGCTGAGTGCTCCGGAAACAATCTGCTGGTCGTCCCGGCCCGCGTTGAACACGACCGATACCGGCAGCTCCGGCGGCTTGCCCTCGTCAAGAAGCCGGGCAACCGTTTTGCCGAGCGACTGGATGCCCATGAAAACCGCGAGCGTTTCACCGGGCACTTCGCCGGGATGGCCGCTGATCACCTGCATCCGGTCGGCGGTGCCGCGGCGGGTGAGCAGCAGACCGGTTCCGGTGGTCGCAGCGCTCAGGCTGCTGACACCGGGAATCACACGGTGCGGAATTTCTAATGCGTCGAGTCCATCGATCTCTTCGGCGAGCCGTCCGTACAGCCCGGCATCGCCGCCTTTGAGCCGCACAACCCGTTTGCCCTGCCGCGCGAAACGAATCAGCATGTCACAGATTTCACTCTGCTCACGGCTGTGTTTACCGCTGCGCTTGCCGACAAAAATTTTCTGCGCGCCGATGGGAAGTTCGTTGAGCAGCGCGTCGTCAAGCAAGGCGTCGTAGAGACAAACCTCGGCACGACGCAGCGCGGCGACGCCCGCCTGCGTGCAAAGCCCCGCGCTGGTACCCGCGCTGACAAAAACCACCGGTTTTACAAAAAACGCACGCAGACGAATAAAACGCTCGTCGCCCGCGCGGAAGGTGAGCGCGAGCCGCCCCTGCCCGTCCGGTATCGGCATGGCATCGAGGGGAATCCATTCCCGGATACGTTCTTCGAGCCCCAGCCGCTGTAACGCCGCGGCGGCCATCAGAATACAATCAAACTCTCCGCTATCGAGCTGTGCCAGCCGTTCTTCAATCGTTCCGCGAAGCGGCTTCAACACCGCGTCCGGAAAGCGTTCTTTTGCATACGCGACACGCCGCTCGCTGCTGACGCCGATCACTTTAGGCTCACCCTTTAAAGTTGTAGGACACGCTTCCCGTACCCGGGAGCGTGTGTCCTCATCCTGAAGCAATACAGGCTCCTGACTACAGGAAGCCTGTCCTGCAAGTTGCTGGCGGCAAATTAACACATCGCGCGGATCCGCGCCGCCCGGCAGCCAGCACCAATCGATTCCCTCGGGAAGTTCGTCCGGTAAATCTTTGGCGCTATGTACCGCGCAGTCGATAATTCCTTCGAGCAGGGCCTCATCGAGATCGCGGGTGAAGAAGTCATCCGGCGCTGAAATCAAGTCGGCGTCTTTATCGCGATCGCCGGGACTGGATAAAGGAGTTAGATTCCATTTTAAACCGGAAAACTTATCTAAAAGCATATTCCGAGCCGACTCGGCCTGAATCAGGGCGAGGTGACTGGAACGCGTTCCAATTTGAAAGGTTGTTTTCATTCGGCGTGATTTTCAAAGCGGACAAGCCGTTCATACTCAGCGGCATAACTCTCGATAATTTCGCCGGCCTGTGCGAGAAGCTTTTCGGCAATTTCCGGTGAGGCGACGCGCAGCATACTGAGGTCGACCACGCCCGGCAGCGCGGGATCGATGTTGCGCGGCAGCGAGAGGTCGATCAGCATTACGTTCTCTTTGAGTAAAGAGCGGTGCGCTTCGCCAATCACAAAATCGGGACTGCCGGTGGCGCAAATAACCACGTCGGCAGCGGGAAGCTGTGCGCGGAGCTCGTCGTCGTCGCGCCCGCTGATTTGAACCGCCCCCGGAAGTTTTTCGGCCAGCCCCTGCCCGATTTCACCGCGACCGATCAGCAGGATTTTTTCAAAGCCGGACAGGCTGGATGCCTGTCCCGCTTTCTTTTTTTCCAAGGTTTGGAAAACAATATCTTCGAGTTCGAGCGCCGGGATGTGCGGCTCCGTGGCGTGGCGGATTTCTTTGGAGATACGCAGGGTCTGGTCGATCCAGCCCTGCAGGAAGCTGCCGGCCCAGCCGTTTTTATGCGCGACAGAAAGCGCTTCTTTAATCTGCGCAACGATCCGCGTTTCGCCGCAGATCCCGGAACGAAGACCGGCGGCGATTTCAGCAAGACGACGGAAAGCATCCATTCCGTTAATGGAAAGCGGGAATCCTTTAAGGAAAAGTGAGAGATCGGTGTGCCCGGAAACCAGCCCGATCATTTCAAACCGGTTGCAGGTGTCGAGAATCATAAATTCATGCACCCCCTGAATGCCGGGAAGAATTTTTTCGATTTCAGAGCGCCGGGCCTTCAGTTTTTCCAGACATTGGAAACCGAGGGTGCTGCAGTCGCCGCCGATCATAAACAGATCCACATCCTGAAGAAATTCAATGTGCCGGGAGAGGCTCTCGCGCAGGAGCCGGGCGCGGCGGCAGGCGCGGCCGCCGGTACTGACGGCGACCGTCAACCCCTCACCCGAAAAACTCGCCGGCATGGTAAGGTCGCCATCAACCCAGGAGCCGTCGGCTGCGGAGCAGAGAATTCCCCTCTCTCCACAGAGCGCGACAACCCGCCGGTTCAACACGGAATCGTCGGTGAGCGCAAAAACAATAAAGACACCCTGCAGATCCTCTTCCTCAAAGGGGCGTTCCGCCAGGCGGATTCCATCCATCGCTTTAATCTGCTCGCGGATCGACGGGGCCACCACCGTGAGCGCCGCGCCAGCCTCCAGCAGCTTGGCGGTCTTGCGGGCAGCCACCCGTCCGCCACCAACGATCAGGCATGAACGGCCCTCCAGCAGCAGGGATGCCGGGAACATTTTTTTTGACAGGAGTGGTTTAGTCATGTTTCAATACCTAATTGTGATAATAATTATCACTTTTTATGTATATGCGTCGCGAAGGAAAGTCAACCGTTCTGTTTAATGATGCCAACGAAGCTGTTAATAACAGATCGTTCGAAGGGACAAAAGGAGAAGCCGCAATGATCGCCAAACCAGATCTGACACAAGTAGAACGCGACAAACTCGAAATCGACCCCGATTTTGACTTCCGCGAAATTGCCAGGCGCCCTTTTGAGGATATTACTCCCAACGAACTGGCGATGTTTAAATGGAGCGGAGTCTACCATCAGCTTCAGCCCGCTTTCTTTATGATCCGCGTGGTGACGCCCGGCGGACTGATGACAACGAAGCAGTTCACCCGCGCGGTCGACCTCGCCGAAGAGCTCGCGCAGGGCGAGCTGTGCATCACCACCCGTCAGACACTGCAGTTCCACTGGATCCGTAAAGAGGACATCTACAAAATTATCGAAGGCATGGCCGAAGTGGGCATCACCTGTAAAAACGGATGCGGCGATGTGCCGCGCAATATCATCGGCTCGTCGCTGGCCGGTGTCGCGCCGAATGCAATCGGCGACTCACAAAAGCTCATCCGGATGTTTGCCGACGACGACGAAATTCAGAACCAGCGCAACCTGCCGCGCAAACACAAAATCAGCGTGGCCTTCGCCAACGAAGCGGGCGCGCAAACCCTGATGAACTGCCAGGGCTGGGTTCCGGTTGAGCGCGATGGCGTCATTGGCTGGAAATTCCATGCCGGCGGCGGCCTCGGTGCCCGCCCCTATCTGGCAAAAGTGATTTTCGACTGGGTGCCCGAAGAGCGGGTGCTCGACGTCGCCCGCGCAACCGTCGAAGCATTCCGCCGCCACGGCGACCGTCGCGTGCGCGCCTTCGCCCGCCTCAAGGTGGTGGTCGACCGCATGGGCGCCGACCCGTTCGCTGATGTGCTACTCGATATCATGAAAGAAAAAGGCGTTCAGGGGCTGGAAACAATTGAAAAAGCGGCCTCACCGGTTCCAGCTATTGGGCAACTGTTCCTCAACGGGCAGGAAGTGATTCCGCAAAAGCAGGACGGCCTGAGCGTTGTGCGGGTGATGATTCCGCGCTCCGAACTCAAAACCTCCGAATCGCGCACCATTTCCAAACTGGCCGACGAGCTCGGCGGCGGCAAGGTGATGTTTACCAACCGCCAGAATGTTGAGCTGCACGATGTGCCGAACGAAAATGTCGATGCCCTGCTCGAAAAACTGCACGAAGCGGGCTTCCGCACCGACGGACACGAGCACCTGCCCGACATCGTCGCCTGCGTCGGAACCACCATGTGCAAAATGGCGGTTGCCGATTCACCGGATGCCTACCACCGCCTCTACGCGGCACTGGCCAACGATGAAGCCTATTGGAAAACCATCGGCCCGCTGCGCATCAACATCACCGGCTGCCCGAACAACTGCGCCCACGCATGGATTGCCGACATCGGCCTGCGCGGCCGGCGGCGACGAAGCGAGGACGACGGCAGCGTCGAAGGCTACACCATCTTAGTCGGCGGCAAACTCAGCGACGCGGGCCGTATTTCAGAAGAGTTGTGCGATGTCGACACCGGCGAAGTTGCTCCCGCTATCCGTAAAATTCTCGACACCTATCTGGACAACCGGCAGAACGAAAACGAACGCTTCATCGACTTCTGCGAACGTATCGGCACCGCACAATTCAAGGAACTGCTCAAATGAAACAAATTCTAGAACAGGCCAACGAACTGATTGCCGCCGGGCAGTATGAGGAAGCAGTGGACCTGCTCTGCCGCCTCGGCCCGCCGGAAGGTGCGGAAATCTGCGAGCTGATTGCTAAAGCCTATCGTGGCAGGAACTATGCGCGCGGCGATGTGTATACCGCCAAGGTCTTCGCCGGACATGCGCTGTCATACGGAAGCACCGATCCGGAGATGCAGGCCATTATCGATGCGGCCAAACGCTCCGACAGCCCGCTAACGCGCCCGCTCGAAAAACCGCCGTGCACAATGGGCGGCCCGAAAGACAAGCGGCCGGCCGTCGATGCGCCCTACTCATTCTGCGCGCTCTCCAAACTCAATGGCAAAGCGGACGCGGCGAAAGATTTCGACTGGCTGGAAAAAAATATTCCGTGCCAGGCCGCCTGCCCGGCATCGACCGATATCCCCGGCTACCTCGACGCGATCTACCGCGGCGAATACGAAAAAGCCTATCGCATCAACCTGGAGGACAATGTCTTCCCGGCGGTGCTCGGCCGCGTCTGTGCCCGCCCCTGCGAAGCGCAGTGCCGCCACGGCTGGGACGACCTCGGCGAGCCGGTCGCCATCTGCTTTTCCAAACGCTCCGCCGCCGACTTCGGCGGGCAGGCGTCCGTTGTGCTCGATAAATGGTTTCCAGACTCTGGAAAAAAAGTCGCCGTGATTGGCGCGGGCCCGGCGGGGCTGGCCGCGGCGCGTCAGCTGGCGCTGCTCGGCCATGCCGTCACCGTCTACGAAAAACACAACAAGCCGGGCGGCATGATGAATCAGGGCATCCCCGAGTTCCGCCTGCCGCGCAACATCATTGAAAAAGAGATCGGGCAGATCACCGCGCTCGGCGTGGAAATTGTCTGCAACGCGGCGATTGGCGATAACCTCCAGCTGAGCGAGTTGACCGCAACCCATGATGCGGTGGTGATGGCCGCCGGAACGCTGCGCCCCAATCTGCTCAACCTGCCGGGCAAAGAGCTCGACGGCATCCGCCACGGACTCAACTTCCTGCTGGATGTTAACGAAAACAACTCCACCGACATCGGCGAGCACGTCGTGGTGATCGGCGGCGGCTTTACCGCCATGGACTGCGCGCGCACCGCGCGACGCCTCGGCGCCACCACCGTACAGGTTGAAGAGAAGCTGGCCGATAAAACCGCGCCGGGGTCCATCCTGCGCATGCCGAAGGGCAACGTGAAAGTGTGGTACCGCCGCTCGGTCGACGAGATGCTCGTCACGCCCGGTGAACTCGAAGAGCTGGAGCACGAACATATTCCGCTCGAAACCATGGTCAGCCCCAAAGCCTACATCGGCGAAAACGGCAACGTGACCGGCATGCGATTTATCCGCACCGAAATGGGTGAGCCCGACGCGAGTGGCCGCCGCCGCCCCGTCGAAGTACCCGGCAGCGAATTTGAAATTCAGGCCGACACCATCCTGCTGGCGACCGGGCAATTCCCCGACACCGAATGGATCGACGACGCGCTCAAAAACGAGCTGGTCGAAGAAGACGGCTGGCTCAAAAGCGGCAGCGCCTGCGCCACCGCTAATGATAAAATTTTCGCGGCGGGCGATTTCGCCGCCGGAGCCAGCTCGCTGATTCAGGCGATCGGCCACGCCAAGGAGTGCGTGCGCGAAGTCGACCGGTTCCTGATGGGCAAGGAGCGTCTGAAAGATGTCGCCGTGATTGAAGACGTCGAAAAAACCGGACGTATCCGCGAAATGGATGCCGTGCCGCTGCAACCGATGCCAGCCATCGATCTGACGCGGCGCGACCTGACCAACGAGGTAGAGACCGGCTTTGAGCAGGAATCCGCCCCCGACGAAGCGCAGCGCTGCTATCAGTGCCACTACAAGTTTGAAATCGATAACGACAAATGCATCTACTGCGACTGGTGCGTCAAAGCCAAGCCGCGCCCCGAATGCATTCTGAAACTGAGCAAACTCAACCACAACGAGGACGGCACAGTCGCCGACTGGGAGATTGCCAGGACGCAGGACGATGTGAACATGGTCTGGGTCAATCAGGAAGACTGCATCCGCTGCGGCGCCTGCGTGGCCGCCTGCCCCGTTGACGCCATCAGTATTCAGAAAGTTTCATTGAAAACCGAACCCGTTAAATAATTTTGACGGGATAAACAGGATTTAGAGGACTATAAAAGGTGGAGCGTGACCTCCGGGTACGCCTGAACGCGCTCGGAGATCGCGTTCCACCTGAAAGAAAAAAATGGAAGAGTACAAAAAACTGTTTGAAGGAATCGATCCGAAGGACGCGCAGAAAATTCTTTCGCGCGCGATCGATCATTTCGGCGATCGCATCACGATGGCCACCAGCTTTCAGCTGGGCGGACTGGTCCTGTTCGATATGGTTCATAAACTGGGCAAAGAGATCCGCATCTTCTCGCTCGATACCGGCCGCCTGCCGGAAGAGACCTACGAATGCTCCGAGCGCATCCGGCTGAAATACGGCATTGCCGTCGACTGGGTTTTCCCCCGGCACGAAGCGGTTCAGAAACTGGAAAAAGAAAAGGGACTCTACTCCTTCAAGGAGAGCGTCGAAAACCGCAAGGAGTGCTGCGGCATCCGCAAGGTCGAGCCGCTCACCCGCGCGCTCGATCCCTACGACGCGTGGATCACCGGCCGCCGGATGGATCAAAGCGAAACCCGTAAAGAGCTCAACTTCGTTGAAGACGATCCGGTTCATCCCGGCAAACTGAAGGTCAACCCGCTGGTGCACTGGACCCAGGGTGACCTCTGGTTCTACGCCGAAGAAAACCATGTTCCGCACAACCGGCTCTACGACGAGGGCTACCTATCCATCGGATGCGAATGCTGCACGCGCCCCTGCCGCGAAGGCGAGGACGAGCGCGCCGGCCGCTGGTGGTGGGAAAGCACCGAACACAAAGAGTGCGGGCTGCATCTCAGCTCCGGCGCCGGTATTTAAAAGCGCGACGATTCTACCGCATCTGCGGCGTTGCGGAAGGTTCACGGTAGACGTTCTACAGCTTCACCTTCCGACGCCTTGCATCTGCACCGGACTTTATCGCGCTAACAACTCGAGCGGTCATTACGTTAGTTTTTCAAACACCTGCTCTTCGCCGAGGCGGGTGAGCATGGTGCCCATGCGTTCTTTGGTCTGGCCGTTTTCTTTATAGAAGGCGAGTGCGCGGTCGATGAGTCCGAACAGCTCGTCGGTGGTTTCGATGTTTTCTTTAAGAACTCCAGCGAGGCGGGGTTGTTTGCCTAGGGTACCGCCGACAAACAGTTTGTAATGGCGTTTGGCTTCGATCCAGGCTTCGGCGGGGCAGTTGAGCGCACAGGTGCTGCAGCGGATGCATTTGTCGAGGTCGCGAATATGTTTATCGTCCACCGATGAAAGCGCATCGACTGGACAGGTTTCGATGCAGGCGTTGCAGTGCAGGCATTTTTCTTCGATCCATTCCGGCGGCTCCAGAGAGCCCATCACGCCGATATCAGCTTCGCGCGCTTTGCCGCAGTTGTGGCGGCAGCCGGTAACGCCCATTTTGACTTTGTGCGGCATCTCCATGCGGAAGTAGCGGCGGTCGAGCTCAGCGGCGATGGCGCGGGTGTCGATGGCACCGAAGCGGCAGGAGGCTTCGCCGGGACAGGCGATGATGATGCGCACACGCGGGCCGCGCGCGCCCATGAGAATGCCGTTTTTTTCGAGCGCGGCGTGGGCGGCGTCGAGATCATGATGATGAACGTGGTGGATCTCGATGCCCTGCCGGGTGGTAAGGTGGATTTCGCCTTTGCCGTAGCGTTCGGCGATGTCGGCAATAATGCGCATCTGGGCGGCCGTAAACTGTCCGCCGACGGCGCGCAGCCTCAATGCAAAGCGATTGGGCTGCCGTTGATCGATGTCACATATATCAAAACCCACAACACCCTCCTATACACAATGGTCAAAATGACGAATCACGAAATACCCAAACCCGAATGAAGCACGAAATCAGAAGCTCGAAACCTGTTTCGTCATTCACTCACTTCGGTTTCTTTAGGCACTTGGGTGCTTCAAAAATTCGTCATTTCCTTACGCCTGCTCGAAGAGCCAGGTGGAGAGATAGCGTTCGCCGCTGTCGCAAATGACCGTGACGATGGTTTTGCCGGCATTTTCCGGACGTTTGGCCAGTTCGAGCGCAGCCCATACGTTACCGCCGGCAGAGATTCCGCAAAGAATCCCCTCTTCGGCGGCCAGACGGCGCGCGGTGATACCCGCATCAGCGGCGTTGAGCAGCAGGATGTCGTCAATAATGCTTTTATCCAGATTGGTCGGAATAAAGCCCGCGCCGATTCCCTGGATCTTATGCGGCCCGGGTTCGCCGCCGGAAATGACGGGCGATTCGACCGGCTCGACAGCAACCACTTTGACGTCCGGCTTGCGCTCTTTGAGCGCCGAGCCGACGCCCGTGAGCGTTCCGCCGGTTCCAACACCGGCCACAAAAATATCGACGGAGCCATCCGTGTCGTCCCAGATTTCGACGGCGGTGGTTGTGCGGTGGATCTCCGGGTTGGCGGCGTTGTCGAACTGTTGCGGCATATAGGCGTTGGCCAGTTCGCCGACGAGCTCTTCGGCCTTGGCAATTGCTCCGGGCATGCCTTCGGAACCGGGCGTGAGGATCAGCTCCGCACCGAGCGCGGCCAGCAGCTTGCGCCGCTCCATGCTCATGGTTTCGGGCATGGTGAGGATCAATTTATACCCTTTGGCGGCTGCGGTGAAAGCAAGCCCGATGCCGGTGTTGCCGCTGGTCGGCTCCACAATGGTGGCGCCGGGCTTCAGCTCACCGCTCTTTTCGGCGGCTTCAATCATGGCGACACCAATGCGGTCTTTAACGCTGCCGAGCGGATTGCGGGATTCCATTTTAACAAGCACGTCGGCTTTGAGCCCTTCGGCCAGACGGTTCAGCTTGACCAGCGGAGTGCCGCCCACCGTTTGAGTCACGTTGTCAAAAATTTTCATCTCTCAACTCCCCGATTAAATGCTGTAGCTGGCGGCTCCGCTTTTTTCATATTCGGCGGCCCGATCCATCAGCTCTTTAAGCGTGATTTTTTCGAAGTATTCTTTCAGCACCGCTGAGGCCCCTTCCCATACCGGACGAGTGGCGCATTTATTTTTGTCGCGTCCCTGGCAATCCATCTGCTCACAATCAACCAGCTTCATGACACCCTCAGAGGCAATAAGGATATCGTACACCGTGATGTCTTTCGGCTCTTTGGCCAGACGGAAGCCGCCTTTGACGCCGCGGATGCCGACACACAGGCCGTCATTTTTTAGCGGAACAATGATCTGTTCGATGTAATCAGCAGAGATGTCCTCTTCGGCAGCGATAATTTTTTTCGGAACCGGCCCGTTTTTCTGATAGCGGGCGATGCTTAAAAGAATACGAACTGCATAGCGTCCTTTTGTCGACATTTTCATGATCCCCATCCTCTCCATAAGAACAATACGTTCTAATTGTTATCGGTTTTATAGGTTTTTATAATATACCCCGACAAATGGGTCAACTTTTAAATGGGGATGCATCCCCCGATATTTCGCACAAAAGATTGCTATCCCACATAAAATCGGGCAGAAAAACGGCTCACTTTTTTGAGGATATAAAGCTATGAGCACTCCGGCAGGAAATTTTATTCATGACATCATCGACGCGGATCTGGCGTCCGGCAAACGCACGGAAGTGGTCACCCGCTTCCCGCCGGAGCCGAACGGCTATCTGCACATCGGCCATGCCAAAGCCATCTGCCTCGATTTCGGCACCGCCCTTAAATACGGCGGCCGCTGCCACCTGCGCTTCGACGACACCAACCCGACTGCCGAAGACGTTGAATATGTCGACGCCATCAAAGACGACGTGCACTGGCTCGGCTTCGACTGGGGCGAAAACCTCTTCTGGGCCTCCGACTACTTTCAGAAAATGTACGAGGATGCCGTCGCGCTCATCAAACTCGGCAAAGCCTACGTCTGCGATCTGAGCGTCGACGACTTCAAGGCCTACCGCGGCGTACCGACCGCGCCGGGTAAAGAACCGGAAGGCCGCAAACGCTCCGTCGAAGAAAACCTGGAGCTGTTCGAAAAAATGAAAGCCGGCGAGTTCGAAGACGGCACCTACGTGCTGCGCGCGCGCATCGACATGGCCTCGCCCAACCTTCACATGCGCGACCCGGCCATCTACCGCATCAAACACGCCGAACACCACAACACCGGCGACAAATGGTGCATCTACCCGATGTACGACTTCGCCCACTGCATCGAAGACTCCATCGAAGGCATCACCCACTCGCTGTGCACCCTCGAATTCGAAGTGCACCGCCCGCTCTACGACTGGATTCTTGAAACGCTCGGCGCCTATCAGCCGCAGCAGATCGAATTCGCCCGCCTCAACCTCACCTACACCGTCATGAGCAAACGCAAACTGCTCGAACTGGTGAAAGAAGGCCTCGTCAACGGCTGGGACGATCCGCGCATGCCGACGCTGTGCGGCATGCGCCGCCGCGGTTACCCGGCTGGTGCCATCCGCAACTTCTGCACCGAAATCGGCATCACCAAAACCGAGAGCCTCTCCGACGTCGCCCTGCTCGAACACCACGTGCGCGACGTCCTCAACGAAACCGCCCCGCGCCGCATGGCCGTGCTCGACCCGCTCAAAGTTGTCATCACCAACTACGACGAAACGCTCGTTGAAACCTTCGACCTGCCCAACCACCCGCAGAAAGAAGAAATGGGCACGCGCGCCGTTCCGTTTACCCGCGAACTGTTCATCGAACGCGACGACTTCATGGAAGAAGCGCCGAACCGGAAATACAAACGACTCGCTCTCGGCATCGAAGTGCGCCTGCGCGGTGCGTATCTGGCCACCTGCAACGAAGCGATTAAGGATGCGGACGGCAACATCGTCGAGCTGCGCTGCACCATCGACCCCGACTCCAAAGGCGGCTCCGCCCCCGACGGACGCAAAGTCAAAGGCACCATCCACTGGGTCAGTGCCACCGAAGGCGTCAAAGCCCAGGTGAATCTATACGACCGCCTGTTCGGCTGCGAAAACCCCGCCGCTGAAGAGGCCGACTTCCGCGCCCTGCTTAACCCCGAATCGCTCAAAACAACCCGGGCCATTCTGGAACCCGAAGTTTCCGGGC
>JACKQG010004669.1_pt1 | contig 15766 bp, 12 predicted proteins | sample 8237621 | NCBI WGS metagenome assembly JACKQG01 (sample SAMN15677084, study PRJNA649215) | marine metagenome | biome: marine; feature: Black Sea; material: saline water; isolation source: suspended particulate matter (SPM) from the Black Sea western gyre | collected 2013-06-09/2013-06-10 | depth... | reverse complement strand
ATTATCGAACTCACCCCCCGGCCCCCTCTCTTAAAAAGAGAGGGGGAGTAACATTATAAATTACAATTAGTTAACTATTGTATATTTGATCTCCCCCTTCTCTTTTTAAGAGAAGGGGGCCGGGGGGATGAGTTAAATAAGCACAATTTTCAACACCATTAACTTATTATAATTCAGAAGATTACTAACTGCTCGGACAGACACTAATTATTTTTTATATTAGTGTAATTCGTGAAATTCGTGATTAACTTCATCCATATTAATTACAGGAAACAAAAATGACGCTTGAAAAAAGAAAAGTTAAATTTATTTTAGAAGATGGATCCGTCTTTACCGGGTTCTCATTCGGAGATGAAAAACAAACAACCGGGGAAGTAGTCTTTAATACCGGCATGGTGGGTTATCCTGAAACTTTAACTGACCCCTCATACAAAGGACAGATACTTGTGTTTACCTACCCGTTGATTGGGAATTATGGCGTGCCCGGAGATGAAAGAGAAGATGGATTTTTTAAGTATTTCGAATCAGAGAAAATACATGTTCAGGGATTGATCATTTCCGATTACTCAAACGAGTATTCTCATTGGAATGCAAAAAGGTCGCTTTCTTCATGGTTAGAGGAGAACAAAATTCCGGGGATATATGGAATCGATACGCGAAAGTTGACAAAGATTTTGCGGGAGCAGGGAACCATGCTCGGGCAGATAGTTTTTGGAGATGCCGAGCCTCAACCTTTGATTGATCCGAACGCGAGCAATTTGGTGAAAGAAGTGAGCATCGATCAACCGGTTGTTTATGAAAAAGGTCTGAAACGAATTGCGTTAATTGATTGCGGGGTTAAAAATAATATCATTCGCGCGTTTTTAAGAAGAGATATTACCGTGCTAAGGTTTCCCTGGAACTATGATTTTTTAAATGAAAAATTTGATGGAATTTTAATATCAAATGGCCCTGGTGATCCGAAGATGTGCGCAGAGACGATTGAGAATGTAAAAAAGGCGTTTACAAAAAATATCCCGATTTTGGGCATCTGTCTTGGTTCTCAAATTTTGGGTCTGGCAGCCGGTGCGGATACATATAAATTAAAATATGGTCATCGCAGTCAAAATCAACCATGCATGGAATCAGGGACAAAAAGATGTTACATCACATCGCAAAATCATGGTTATGCAATCGATGGGGATTCGCTTCCCCAGGATTGGCGGGAGTGGTTTTTTAACAATAATGATGATACTAATGAAGGCATCATTCACATTTCCAAACCATTTTTTGGCGCACAATTTCACCCGGAAGCTTCACCCGGACCAGACGATACTGAATTTATTTTTGACATGTTTTTGAGGGCAGTAGAATGATGAATAAAAATATTAAAAAAGTTTTGATTTTAGGCTCGGGCGCTATCCGCATCGGCCAGGCTGGCGAGTTTGATTATTCAGGAAGCCAGGCAATAAAAGCATTAAAAGAAGAAGGCATAAAAACAATTCTTATCAATCCGAATATTGCAACCATTCAGACTTCGGATTATTTGGCTGATGAAATTTACTTCATACCGATCGAGCCATACTTTGTTGAGCAGGTAATTCAAAAAGAAGAACCAGATGGCATTTTATTAAGCTTTGGCGGACAAACGGCTTTGAACACCGGTGTGGCGCTTTTTGAAAGTGGCGTGTTGGACAAGTATGATGTCAGCGTTTTAGGTACACCGGTTGAAGCAATTTTAAAGACCGAAGACAGGGCTTTATTTGCTAAAGAGATGCGGGAAGCCAATTTGAAAATACCGGAAAGCAAAGCAGTCAATGATGTGGAAGAAGCTGTTGCCATTGCTGAAAAACTTGGTTATCCGGTAATGTTAAGGATTGCCTATGCGCTTGGCGGTTTGGGCTCAGGCGTTGCCCGCAGCAAAGATGAACTGGTTACTTTGGCAGAAAAGGCTTTTTCTTTTGCCGATCAGATTCTGATCGAAGAATATTTGGAAGGATGGAAAGAACTGGAATACGAGGTGGTCAGGGACAGGTATGATAACTGCATCGTTGTTTGTTCCATGGAAAATGTTGATCCCATGGGCATTCATACCGGGGAGAGCATTGTCGTGGCGCCTGTGCAAACATTAACGGCTTCGGAAAATTTTAAATTAAGAAGTATTTCCATCGAAGCGATCCGCCATCTCGGAATCATTGGTGAGTGCAATATACAGTTCGGATTTGATCCGTTCTCCGAAGACTACCGCATAATTGAAGTAAATGCAAGGTTGAGCCGAAGTTCGGCGCTGGCTTCAAAAGCAACCGGTTATCCATTGGCTTTTGTTGCCTCAAAATTGGTTCTTGGTTACAGTTTAACCGAACTTAAAAATATGGTTACTGAAGAAACATCTGCCTGTTTTGAACCGGCTTTGGATTATATCGTGCTCAAATTCCCTCGCTGGGATTTGCAGAAATTCCGCAATGTACGTTACAACATTGGAACAGAAATGAAATCTGTCGGTGAAGTGATGGCAATAGGAAGGACGTTCGAAGAAGCTTTACAAAAAGCAATTCGTATGCTGAATGTCGGCGCGGACGGTTTAGTTGGCAATGACCTGGAATTCAAAGATATTAAAAAGGAACTCTCCCAACCAACTGACAAGCGAATGTTTGCCATTGCCGAAGCTTTGTTACAAGATATTTCGATAGAAGAAATTCATCAACTCACGAAAATTAATTTATGGTTTCTTTATAAAATTAGGAATATTGTTGAATTGTCAAAAACAATCAAAGGCAAAAAACTTGATGCTGTCTCAGAATTCAAATTAAGAGAGGCAAAACAGAAGGGATTTTCCGATAAACAAATTGCTCATTTCACACGCACAAATGAATTGACTGTTCGGGAAAAACGAAAAAAATTGGGCATAGTTCCTTCAGTGAAACAGATCGATACTTTGGCTGCAGAGTACCCGGCAAAAACAAACTACCTCTACTTAACTTATAATGGGAACGAAGATGATGTCAGTTTCTTTTATAAAAACCAGGTTGTGGTTCTGGGTAGCGGTCCGTACAGCATTGGCTCCTCTGTTGAATTTGATTGGTGTTGTGTGAATTCAATCCTGACGTTGAATAATTTAAATTATGACACAATAATGATAAATTGCAACCCGGAAACAGTCAGTACCGATTATGACATCTGCAATAAATTATATTTTGAAGAGCTCACTTTTGAGCGTGTTATGGATATCTACGAAAAAGAAAATCCCATTGGACTCATTGTTTCTATGGGAGGTCAGGTACCAAATAGTTTGGCAATGCCATTAACAGCAGCAAACGTGCCAATATTGGGGACACACCCCAACCAGATTGATATGGCGGAAAACAGGCATAAATTTTCAAACTTACTCGATGAGCAAAATATTGATCAGCCCCCGTGGGAAGAGTTGACCAGCATTCCGGAAGCGGAAAAGTTTGCTGACAAAGTAGGCTACCCTGTCTTAATCCGACCGAGCTACGTTCTTAGCGGCGCTGCCATGAGTGTGGCGCTCAGCAAAACAGAGTTGCATGATTACCTGGCTAAAGCATCGGATGTGAGCAAAGATCATCCGGTTGTGATCAGTAAATTCGTTACCGGCGCCAAGGAATTGGATATCGACGCTGTTGCTGTTGAAGGTGAACTTTTCTGTTACGCCATATCCGAACACGTGGAAAATGCGGGTGTCCATTCCGGGGATGCGACAATCGTTCTGCCGCCGCAGAGAACTTACCTGGAAACGATGAGACGGATTAAAAAGATCGCCCGGAAAATTGCCAAATCTTTGAAAATAACCGGTCCGTTTAACATTCAGTTTTTAGCTAAAGACAATGATGTGATGGTGATCGAATGTAATTTGCGGGCATCGAGAAGTTTCCCATTTGTTTCAAAAGTCAGCAAATTAAATTTTATTGATAGAGCAACAAAGCTCATTATGGGAGAAGAAGTGCCCAAAGTAGAAAGCACATCGTTCGATCTGGATTATGTGGGAGTGAAAGCGCCGCAGTTCTCATTCACTCGCTTAAAAGGATCAGATCCGGTGTTGGGCGTGGAAATGGTTTCCACCGGCGAAGTTGCCTGCATCGGAGATGATTTTAACGAGGCTTTTCTGAAGAGTTTGCTTTCAGTGGGATTTAAGATGCCTGAAAAAAACATTTTGCTTTCAACCGGTCCAATAGAAAATAAAGCTGATTTTATAAAGAGTTCCAAAATTTTGGCAGATTTAGGATTTAAATTTTATGCCACAAAAGGCACGGCTGATTTCATGAAATTACATAAAGTGGAAGCAGAAGTATTGCACTGGCCATTGGAAAATAAAGAACCCAATATTTTGACTTATTTGTCAGAAGGCAAAATCGATTTGGTAATTAATATTCCCAAAAATATTGATAAAGAAGAATTGGATAATGACTACCTGATCAGGAGAAAAGCAGTTGATTCGGACATTCCTTTGATCACAAATTTGCAACTGGCAAAAAGATTTACTGAGGCTGTTTTAAGGACGCCGGCTGGTAAATTGAAAACTAAACGGTGGAGTGAATATGTTTAAAGGGTAAATTAGGCTATTATTTACTAGATTTTATCGATGTTTTATTTTCATCGTCGATGATTGGTTTAATGGAGTATTGGAGTGTTGGAGTAATGGATTTTCAAAAATCCAATGCTACATCACTCCATTTTTTTTAGTGAAGTCTTTTAAAAAAAATAATCACTAAATAATGAAATCGTTACGCAATAATATTGATGCTTTACGCTCTGTACAATCTGGTGAAATCAGAGGAATCCTGTTTGATTGAAAATATACTAATTTTATAATCAAAGATTTAAAATTGGATCAGCTAATTTTTTATATTGCTATTTTGATAAATATTATGTACTTTAAAACGTACTTAATAAAATACAAAATATGGTGAGTTTATGAGACAAATTGATCTTGAAAATGATATTAAACCTTTGTCGGAGTTTAGGGCAAATGCTGCTAATATTGTTAAGCAAATAAAAGAAACAAAAAGACCATTAGTGTTAACCCAACACGGTAAAAGTTCCGCTGTATTAGTTGACGTTGCCGAATATCAGGCTATAATTGATAAGCTTGAGCTGTTACAGGAAGTACACGCAGCCGAACGACAAATAGCTGAAGGTAAGTATTTTACTGAAAACCAGGTAAAAAAACGATTAATTGCAAAGTATAAAAAATGAAATTAACCTGGACTGAATTAGCTATTGAAAAACTTGAAGAATATGCTGATTATATTGCTCTTGATAAACCTCTTGCTGCTTTAAAATGGACAGAAACAATTCAGAAATCTGTAAGAAAACTTAAAAGGTTTCCGCGAATTGGGCGTGAGGTCCCGGAAATTAAAAGAGTTGATATCCTGGAAATTTTTGAAGGTAATTACCGAATCATTTACCGAATTGAATCGGAACGTATTTCAATATTGACAATCCGGCATTGTAAACAGCTTTTAAATGAAAAGGATAAAAACAATTGGTAGAGTCAGATGAAAAGCTCATAACGAAAGCCGGTTCAATAATCAGGAAACGCTATAAGGAAGGATTTCATGAGGTAGGTGCAGCCTTGCGAACGAAATCCGGCAATGAATTCTCTGCGGTTCACATAGCGATTTGTGCAGAAGCGATCGCCATCGGCATGGCTGCGGCTGAAGGTGATACGGAAATTGATACTATTGTTGCTGTTAATTCGCAGGGTGAAGTCGTTTCACCGTGCGGCATGTGTAGAGAGTTGATCTCAGATTATTCCCCGGAGGCAAAGGTGATAATCAAAGAAAACAACAAGCACGAAATTGTCGCTATTAGTGAATTATTACCGAAGAAATATAAGAGAATATGACAACTCAAAGAGGTAGAAAAGCCTACTCCCAGGGACAATGAAGTTCTGATAAAGATATTTGCGACAACAGTCACAGCAGGGGACTGTGAAATGCGAAGTTTAAAATTCCCTTTCTTGTTGAGTCTCCCCATGCGAATATATGCGGGTTTCAGAAGACCAACAAGAGTAAAAATAATAGGGCGGGAGTTAGCCGGGGAAATTGAGGCAGTAGGCAAAGATGTAAGATCATTTAAAGCAGGTGATATGCCTGAGTATGGTGAGTATTCCCGGATCCGAAGGCATATCAAAGAATCACTTTCAACTAATAAACCGGCAAGCGGCTGGTTTTTGTTTTTGAAAACTCAAAACAGGAGAATACGTTATAGGGATTGCAATTCAGTTTAGTCTTTATTTGTTGCTCATGCTGGGTATTGGTTACTACTCCATGAGAAAAACCCAAAACAACCATGATTTTATTATTGGCGGTCGCTCATTGGGTCCCGTGACGTCGGCTATCAGCGCCGGGGCATCTGACATGAGTAGCTGGCTGCTGTTAGGGTTGCCTGGTGCCGTTTTCGCCGCCGGTCTGGTTGATGGCGTTTGGATATCACTCGGACTGACCCTGGGCGCCTATGCAAATTGGTACATCGTGGCGCCGCGGCTCAGGGCATATAGTAAAAAACTAAATGCTGTTACCATACCCACTTTTTTGTCCAATCGGTTTGATGACACCGCAGGAATGCTTAAGATCGTATCAACGGTGGTGATCCTTTTCTTTTTTACCTTGTATGTCGCTTCCGGTCTCAAAGGCGGCACACTGCTCTTTGCGCACAGCTTTGGCTCCTCTGAACAAACGGCTCTATTAATTACGACGATAGTGGTGGTCTCCTATACCTTTTTGGGCGGCTACAGGGCTGTTTGTTGGACAGACTTGATCCAGGGTATTCTCATGCTATGCGCTTTGGTTTTCTGTTCAATTCTGGCATACGCGGCAATATCCGGATCAGGCGTTGATATAACGGCAACAAATCCGAAGGCGTTTAATTTTTCGACGACATTGATCACAGGAGCGTCACTCATGGCTTGGGGCTTTGGTTATTTTGGGCAGCCTCACATTTTAGCCAGGTTTATCGGTATCAGGAGCGTCGAGGACGTTCCAAGAGCAAGACGTATCGGTATCACATGGATGATTATCTGTCTTGTGTTGTCCACTTCAATTGGCCTAATCGGGATCGGTTACAATGAAATAGCGCCTCTAACTGGCGTTGCGGGCCCGGATGGCAACAAGGAAAGGATATTCCTTGCCCTAACGACTGCTTTGTTTCATCCGGTCTTCTCCGGCTTTATCCTGGCAGCAGTATTAGCCGCGGTTATGTCAACAGCCGATTCACAGCTATTAGTCTTAACTTCATCATTAACAGAAGACCTTTCCTTCTTCAAAAAGTTCGACGACAAACAAAAAGCGTGGATAAGCAGATTCGGCGTTGTGGGATTTGCATTAATCGCCTTTTTAATTGCACACGCCAGTGGAGGTACGATCCTGGCGATGGTGGGATATGCCTGGGGAGGGTTTGGAGCGGCTTTTGGGCCCTTGATAATTCTCTCGGTATGTTGGAGAGGCACGACTAAGTACGGTGCGCTTGCCGGAATGATCGTAGGCGCAGTCACGATTTTTATCGTGAAAAACTATATCAAAATTGAAGGTGAGTATTTTTACGAGCTATTGCCAGGTTTCATTTTAGCTTTTTTGGCAATCGTAATTGTAAGCCTGAAAACTACCAAACCAAGTGAAAAAACGCTGCAAAAATTTGATGAATCAAATAATATAAATATTTCAGCATAAGATAGTTATAGTATTATCAGTTAAGTCTTCATAGTTCCTGTTTAATAATTTTAAAAGGAAAACTATACAGGCGTTTTTTTTGCACTAAAGTATTAAAACCTGAACAGTTACCTTATTATTTTTAAATGAAATACAGACTGTGCAAAAGTTTTGAAATATTCAGCAATTTGGTGGATGGGAAGGGACTAATCACCAATAACAATTCACCAGTTACCAATGCACTTTAGTGAGCTGGGACTTCAGGTACGAAGCCTAGCTCCGAGGAGGTTTCTTAAGGTTACCAATGCACTTTAGTGAGCTGGGACTTATAACTGCTTACACGGAACTGTGTTTTATCACTGGCGTAAAAGATTCACCCCGCTAAACAATAAAGTTTAAATCGATTGAAATCCTCAAATCATTAATCCCAGAAAAAAAATATGATCGTCAATAAGTCAATCTCAAGTTATGAAAAACAGCCCGCATTGGAAAAAAGCATTATGCAAATTCTTTCCATTGCATATTTTCCATTAACTCAAACCCAGTTAAAAGAATGTTTGATAAAGACAGATATTAAAGCAGCCAATGGTCAAGGATTCGATTCGGTAACAAAGAATGAGGGTTTCAAGCTGCTGCGTCCGACATTGGATTCGTTATTGGGACAGCAATTATTGGAAGGTAAAAGTCGCAGTTATCTCCTCGTTGATCGTCGAATTGTCGAAATCATCATGCGTCAGATAATCACGGAGAAAAAGTCTATCCATTATCTGCAAACGATTCAAACTGTCCTCAATTTGACCGAAGATACACTGGACATGTATTCGTATCTTGAACATCATCATATAGTCGCCGCTATTCGTATTTTATTTTATCAAAATAAAATGGATCAAATAAAAAGCCTCTATCACAAATATAAAAGCAAAATAGACTACGGCAATTCTTTATCCGATATTTTGGGTAAAATCAGTTGTAATCCGTTTGATCCAAACTGGGTTAAACTATTACCCGCGGATATTCATACTGACCTGTTCAGACAGTCATTGGTAAATGACTTGCGCTATTGGAAAAACAAAGCTGAACACTACGATTATGTCGAGCAATTGGTATTATCAGATTCGGATAGATGTTCGGGCGGTTTACTATCGAGCGTTTTGGAAAAATGGCTGTTAAGCGGAGAAAGTCAGAAAATAGAAAATTGGCTAAAAAAACATCAAACCGATATTACGGAGAACAGTTTATGCTTGCAGGGCTGGCTGGCTTTTTTACAGGGAGAAAATGAAGCGGCGATTCAATATTATAAGGCTGCTTATGAAATTCTGAAAAAGAATTCAAATCAACGCATTGTTTATTTCGACAATTTTATGGGTGTTTTTTTTATTTTAGCGTTAATGAAGGATAATAGCGACCAGCGACTAAATGAGGCGCGAACCTTTCTTTCTGACATCGGCACAGGATATAATTTGTATTCTGATATTTACAGCTTATTAAATTATTCATTGGAATTTCTGACCGGCAATTCTAAGGCAGCTAACGATGTATTTAGGCATACTGATATCAGTTCCTATTATTGGGAAAAAGCAAATTTAACTGAATCGTTTTTCAAAATTTTTACCTACTATTGGATTGATAAAGATAAAGCAAAAGAAAATTTAGATGAGATCAAGGAAATATACAAATCGGCAGAAATAAATATTTATCCATGGTTCAAGCATGAATTGGCTGGTTTGATCAATAAATTGTCCGGCAATGGAAAAAAGACAACTTATAAACCTCAATCAAAGTATTTAATCGACATCGTAAAACAAACCAACATTTGGGAGCATACATTAAATGCTTTGTTAGCGATAAAAGATAAAAGCAAAAAAAAATCAGAAACGGTAAACAAAGATTTTCGTTTGGTCTGGTTTCTTGATTACGAAGAAAGTGGTTATTGCCATGTCAGTCCCCGGGAGCAAAAACGAAAACCGGATGGCAATTGGACAAAAGGACGCCCAATTGCAATGAAACGTTTGCACGAAGAATTGAAAACCATCCGCTATTTAAGCCGGCAAGATAAACAAATTTGCAGCCATATATATTGCAATGAATATAAAGATGGTTGGTACACAAATTATGAATATCTCTTCGATGACAAATATTTGTTTGCAGTGATCGGACATCCGTTCATTTTTATGCCGGATGGGGTAAGCCGGGTTGAACTGGTTAAAGGTAAGCCGGAATTGCGGATTACGAAACAAAAGGATGGCGAGATTTTTTTGGAGCTTTTCCCGAAACCAGCAAATTATGAGGGAAATTACCAGGCAGTCAAAGAAACAAAGACGCGAATAAAAATTGTAAGCATCGATGAAGAGTATCTGCGCATTGCCAAGATACTGGGAAAAGGGATCAGCGTTCCGGCTTCGGCAAAAAATAAAGTCAACCAAATTGTTGAAAAATTTGCTTCTGATATCACAATCCATTCGGATGTTGAAGGAAAAAGCGACCAATTTACTGAAGTCGAGTCAGACACCCAAAATTATGTGCATTTGATACCGTTTGGCTATGGTTTAAAAATTTCGGTATTTGTGCGTCCTTTTGGTTTGGGCGGCGCTTATTATTCACCGGGCAGCGGCGGCAGGAATGTAATTGCTGAGATCAATGGCAAACATTTAAAAACCATGCGTGATCTGGCCCAGGAAAAACAAAAAATGTCAGAATTGATCGACAACTGTCCGACTTTGCAGCATTACGAAGAAAATCATGGAGAATGGTTGTTGGACGATATCGGAGATTGTCTGGAAGTTTTATTGGAATTGGATGAACTGCGCCAACAAATTGTGCTGGAATGGCCCGAAGGTGAAAAATTCAAACTGGTCGGTCATGCGTCGTTAGACCAGTTTCATTTGAGCATTAAACAACAACAAGATTGGTTTGCCGTTACAGGCAATTTACAAATTGATGAACAGTTAGTTGTTGACATGCAGCAGTTATTGGCGCTCACGGAAAAAAGTCAAAGCCGTTTCATAGAATTGAAAGACGGTCAGTTTATCGCTTTGACCAATGAATTTCGCAAACGCCTGCAAGAGCTAAACCGTTATTCTGAAAAACATGGGGTGGGCATACGGTTCCATCCGCTGGCAGCTTTGGCATTGGAAGGTCTGACAAATGGTGTCGGTCAATTAAAAACCGATATCGCCTGGAAATCTCATATTAATAATCTGCAAAGCGCGCAGGACTTTACACCACAGTTGCCCTCCACTTTTCAAGCCGAATTGCGGGATTATCAAGTACAGGGTTTTTCATGGTTAGCCAGCCTGTCTCATTGGGGTGTGGGAGCTTGTTTAGCCGACGATATGGGATTAGGCAAAACCATACAAGCACTGGCAATGCTGTTAAAACATGCCCCGGATGGCCCCAGTTTGGTAGTTGCGCCAACTTCTGTTTGTTTTAATTGGGTAGCGGAAGCCAACCGTTTCGCCCCGACGCTGAATGTGGTTCAGTTCGGCGGCAACAATCGGGAAAAAATTCTGGATGAAGCGGGTAAATTTGATGTCATATTATGCAGTTATGGTTTATTGCAACAAAGTCAGGTAAGTGAGATGCTGGCACCTGTCCCCTGGCAAATGGTCGTATTGGATGAAGCCCAGGCAATAAAGAATTTTTTCACCAAGCGTTCACAAGCCGCGATGAAATTAGGGGCAAAATTCAAATTGCTCACTACCGGAACCCCGATTGAAAATCACTTGGGAGAATTGTGGAACTTATTTCGATTTATCAACCCGGGGCTGCTGAGTTCCCTGGAAAGTTTCAACAAAAACTTTGCCATACCGATTAGTTTAATACGCGCTTACCTTGACGAACAAAATATTCATTATCAATATTTAGATGGCAGCACCCCGGTCAAACAACGTAAAATTGCTGTAGATTCTTTCCAGGCTGGTAAAGGCGATGTTTTCCTTATCAGCTTAAAAGCCGGAGGATTGGGCTTGAACCTGACAGCTGCAGATTATGTGATTCACATGGACCCCTGGTGGAATCCGGCAGTGGAAGACCAGGCTTCGGATCGCGCGCATCGAATTGGTCAACAACGTCCTGTTACGATTTACCGTTTGGTGGCAAAGGATACGATTGAAGAAAAAATTGTGGAAATGCATAACCAAAAACGGGATTTGGCGGATAGTTTATTACAGGGCAGTGATCTGAGCGGTAAAATTTCCAGCAAGGAATTGTTGGAATTGATAGCGGGTTAATTGTTTTTCATGCTCTGTAGTGTTACAAGTAAAGTTTTTTTAACTGCAAATTATGCTAATTTATTTTGATTTTTAATTAGCGTAAATAGCGATTCATTTTTTTTAGGCTTGCCGCGGTGGGCATTCCCGATATTCTGTGCGTAAGTGTCGGCTGCAATGGCGTAAATATCTATTCTGGTTTATCCAGGTTGGGTTGTTGGATTGAAATATTTAGAACGCTATAATCAAACATTAAATTTTTGCTTACCTAATTTTTATGTTGCCATTTTGATTAATATTATGTATTTTAAACGTACTTTTTGAAATACAAGATAGGGTGTGAATATGAGACAAAACAATCTTGAAAATGATATAAAATCTTTGTCAGAGTTTAGGGCAAATGCTGCCAATATTGTTAAGCAAATAAAAGAAACTAAAGACCATTAGTATTAACCCAACACGGGAAAAGTTCCGCTGTATTAATCGACGCTGTCGAATATCAGGCAATAATTGATAAACTTGCGCTGTTACAGAAAGTACAAATAGCCGAACGACAAATAGCTGAAGGTAAGTATTTTACTGAAAACCACGTAAAAAATGAAAATTAATAAAGTGATTCCTCTTTCAAACCATTTAAAAGAGATGAATAACTGGAAAAAGTATAAATCAATTTTACCACCAGCGCAGGTGAATTTGTTTATTAGACCATTAATAATAACTATTCATATAGGATGATTTATGAGTATTGATCAGATAGCCAGTGAAGCTTTGCGACTTAGTTCGCGCGATAGAGCAATTCTTGCCGAGACAATATGGGAAAGCCTTGATGATCCATATATTCTTTCTTCTGAAATGTCTGATGAGGATGCAATAATCCTTGCAAAACAACGGGATGGGGAAATTGAAAGGGGTGAAGTGACACCGTTATCCCACAAAGAATTAATGGACAGGCTGCGAGAATGAGGATTGAATATCATCCGGCAATTGAGCGTGAATTACGTGAGATCACTAAATATTATAACGAGTGTTCTCCTGGATTAGGAGTGGAATTTCTCAATGAATTTGAGCGGCAGATTTTGAGAATCGCATCAATGCCAACTCGATGGATGGCAGTCGAATCCAATGTTCGGAGATCGTTAATGAAACGCTTCCCTTATGTCATCTATTTCAGAGTTTTGGATAACGATACGCTACGAGTTACAGTAGTTAAGCACCAGCGCAGACATCCTGATTATGGTCTAAATAGAAGATAAAAGTCCAATAATTATCTACAATAGCCAAAGAAATAATGAGTATTGATTGAAAGTGTATCTGCGGGAGTATGTACTCAGTGCGGTACACGCTATTATGCGGCGAACGTGCTAAAGACGATCGAAGAGAGTATTCGAGGACGCCGAAAAACGGAGCGAGAAGTGCTTGTGCCTGTGTACTCACTATGAGTTATATTTCGTGGCAACTGCACTCATAAGCTGGGTAAATGTATCTAATTTTAGTTATATTAATTTTCATGTAACTTTTCAGATAACTTCCAAAATAAAAATAAAATAAAAATGAAAAAATCATTTTTAGATCTTCGGAAAATTCGAGAGCTTAGTTGGTTAAAAAAATATGACGAAGCAGAAAAATTACTGCAAGAGTTAATAACACAACATCCGGATGACGAGTACGTTTGTGGCGCCCTGTTTGATGTTTATTTAAAAAAAGGCGCTTATGATAAAGCTCAAAAAGTTTTAGATAAAATTCTTCAAAAGGATCCGCAAAATTTCTTTTTCTTGAGTCGTAAAGGTGATTTGTTAGTGGCAATGAAAAAGAATAAAGAAGCCCTCAAGATTTTTAACAACCTCTATTTTACCAAAAAAGATCCCCATGTTGGTTGGCGGCTTGCCAATGAGTATTATCGGTTAAAACAGTATGACAAAGCAAATTATTTTTTCGACCAGACAATAATCAAATTATATGATAATCCTAAATTGAATTACCTGGGATTTTTGATCAAAAAAGCTTTAAAACAAAATGATAAAGCTCTCGATTTAATCGACTACGCAATAAATCATAGTAACCAGCCCCAACAATACATTTCCAAGAAGAAACAATTTCAAACCGAATTAAAAGACATTTCAGCGCAGCAGTGGGAAAAGTCCATAAAATATTCAACATCCAAAAATGAACCGTTCGTGTTGAAAGAATTGGCTGAAAAGTTTTTGAAAGAAAATAAATTTGACAAGGCAGAAAAATATTACAAAGAAATTCTAAAACAAGAAAACAATTTATTTCACAAAAGCCGATTGGGGTATGTCTATTACAAATGGAAAAAATATGATTTGGCATTAACCATTTTTCTTGAAATGCCACTGAAAAATTTTCTTATTCCCAGTTTCATTACAATGGTCATAAAATCCGCCCGGGAAACCAACCAGGAGCAAAAAGTCGTTGAGCATTTTTTGGACTTGTTAGAAAGAAATCCTGATGCGAAACAACTTTGGGGGGCGATTAAGAGATTGTCGAAAAGCTAATACGAATTTAACAAAAACAAACTTTCCCACACGGATCAAAAAACCACGCGGAAAAAAATAACAACAAGCTATTTTCATTAAATGCGATAAACTGATCTCAATTCGGAAAATTTTAATAATGATATTTGGCGATATTTTCCGAACCCAACAGGAAGTTCGAAAATACAAAAGGCTGAAATTTAAGGAATTAGGTTAAACAGCAGGTTCGCAAAGTTCGATTGTATTTATAATAAGAGAGATGCGACGCACTTTAGTCCTGTCAATTACTCTTAATTTTAAAATTAGGTTTATTACGGTTGTAAGTGCGTCGCATCTTTTACATTGCTTCTATGAAAAGATTCAAAATTACTATTGCAGAATATTCTTATTTTTAATATATTTACAAAAATAAAACATGTGGAAAATCAAGCTAAATAATTTAATCCCAACACGAATATAAAACAATGAAAAAAATCAAAGACCTGATCCAAATACCGGAAATTGAAACAGTCATTAAAATCAATGAATTATATAATTATGATCAGAAAAGTTTGCAGGATAAAATTTATGACACATTCATCCTGACGGAAGAGGTGCTGTTTGGTATTTCTCTTATTATTAAAAAAATCGCTCAAAAACAAAACGCCGGATTCATTGTTAAAGGCAGTTATGGTTCGGGGAAAAGTCATTTATTGGCTTATTTGGCAGCGATTTCAGAAAACATCAAATTGTTTAAAAATTTGACTTCCATCTCAGCAGAAATTTCTCCTTTTGAAAAAGATTTTTTCCCCGGTGAGATTTTAGCTGTGCCGGTTTCATTAACGAGTTATACCCAGGATATTTCGCTTGAAAACGCTGTCTTTGATTCGATACGAAAAAAACTCTTGAATAAAGGAATTGGTTTTCCATCATCCATCAGCCATAAAATTATTGAAGATTTTAAAACGTTTGTATCTGAAGATTTAGTTGATGAATTTTTTGAAATATATAAAAATAAATCAGCAGACGAACAAGCTGTTTGTTTACGGGAATTTTTGATAAATAAAAATTTATCCTTTACACCTGTCTTTTCACGGGAAGATTTTTATATCATCATACAAAAATCAATACAACAGCATTTCCCGGGCGGGGTTTTACTGCTCATTGATGAAGTTTCTGAATTTTTGCGGTCAAGATCAGAGCTTGATGTTAATAGCGAAGATGTCCGGTTTTTACAGTTTCTCGGGGAATGGAATTTACCACTGAACTGTTGGACGGTTTTGAGCATGCAGGAAGACATCGAAGAAATATCCAGCGCTTCGGAACTGTCGTTGAATAAGATCAGGGATCGTTTCAATAACCGCATTTATTTGTCCACCACCCATATCAAAGAGCTGCTCGAAAAACGGCTTTCCATCAAAAAAGAGAACAGCCGCCAGGA
>JACKQG010003453.1_pt1 | contig 15772 bp, 10 predicted proteins | sample 8237621 | NCBI WGS metagenome assembly JACKQG01 (sample SAMN15677084, study PRJNA649215) | marine metagenome | biome: marine; feature: Black Sea; material: saline water; isolation source: suspended particulate matter (SPM) from the Black Sea western gyre | collected 2013-06-09/2013-06-10 | depth... | reverse complement strand
GGCCAAACTCCAGCAGATCCTGCATTTCCATTAAATAAATAATAAACTATAATAAAGAATGAAAACGCTGCAATAGTGTTAAATGCATTAAATATTAAAAATGTTGATAGACACAATTTTACGAACTGAGGTATCTTAAACGCTTCTTTAAAGTTTGCAAAAATTTCTAATAAACTACCCTTGATTGATTTTAAATTAAGAGGAGAGTAGTGTTCATTCACTGTCGATCTGCTTTTCAGAAATATTGCTGGAACCATCGCAAACAACATACAGATGATACCCACCCATATCGCAAGTGTCCTTGTAGCAACATCAGCTGACGGAAACAAATTCTTATTGTACATGATAACCCAAAACCAGGGAGCAATAACCCAGGCCCACTGCCCTATCCATTGGGCCACGGCCATAACGCTTGTACGTTCGTGGTAATCGTTGCTCATTTCATAGCCCATTGCAACATACGGTACACTAAAAATGGTAAGACCTAGATAGAAGACAAACGAAAAGAGAAGGAAATAGATGAAGTTGTAATTGACTCCATTCTCACGATACAACTGCCACATAAGGACAAAAGCAAGACCTATGATGATTGCTCCAATAAAGACATATTGTTTTCGTCTACCCCATTTTGATCTGGTGTTGTCCGAAATAAAACCCATGATGGGATCTGTAATCGAATCGAATATTCTAGGCAGGAAAAATAAAATTCCCCACATCCAGCCAGGGAAGCCTAGATCCTTGACCAAGACAACCATAAATATACCCAGGACCGCAGGAAACATTTGATTAGCAAACATGCCAAGGCCAAAGGCGACTTTCTGTCCGAATGGAATTAAATTACTGCTATTAGCTGATTCAACTCTTTCACTTTTCATAAACTTATCCTTGTTTATTATTTTTCTAGATAGATGTCATCAAAACTTACATCGCTGAATGGTACTCCGGTTTTATCCCAATATATATCATCTAAGGCAAATTCACACTGAGTTCCATTTTGCTCTAGGATCATAAATTCGTAATTCAGAATTTCTAGATTAACACTACCTTTGATGTCTGTAACCGGTATTGCGGCTTGACACCATTCTCCATTTCGGGTTAGATTATAGGTTGTTTGATTGGCTGGGAATTGAACATAATTTTCATTGCCTTGCGTGTCATTTATCCCGATTTTGAAGGTTACATTCGGTGGTATCTTGATCATGAATTTGATATATCCAAGCTCAAAATCAGATAGATCAACTGGTTGATAGGATTCAATCCCCCCACCGAACCATCCAAGTCCTGTCGTTGCCCAAGAAATAACATTATCTCCTTCATAAGGAGGAATCGTTCCATCGGTCAGCGTACCTTCCCAAACATAAATTTCAGCATTTTCTCCAACTTGTATTCCAGCGTCGACAGGAGTAAGATCAGTAAAGATTCCAAATGTTTCGATTTCTCCAGTCACGATAGTTGCAGTATCAGTTTTTACATTTCCTTGAGCATCTATATAGGTAACGGTGAGTGTATCTCCGTCTTGGATCTCGATTGTATCAGTTTCATCATCTGTGGGACCAAAATTCAGCGTTCCAGTTCCATTACCGCTTCCGTTAAGTGTTATATTTATGCTAATAGTGTCAGTTCCATTATCAACGGTGACGAATACAAGTGTATCTGCTGCTGCTTCATCTAGTACTGAAATGGTTGCATTTGTTGCATCTGTCTCATATGTATCAGCATCAAAGTGAACGTTGCTTAATGCAGTTCCGCCACCATCCCAATAAATGTCATCCAGCGCGAATTCACATTGAGCACCGTTTTGCTCAAGAATGATAAATTCATATTTCAGCATTTCAAGGTCAACACTTCCTTTTATATCTTCAACGGGGATTGTTGCTCTCCCCCAGTCTCCATCTCGTACAAGTCCATATGTTGTTTGATTAGCAGGAAATTCTACGTAGTTTTCAACACCTTGTAAATCATTGATGCCAATTTTGAAGCTCACATTTGCAGGAATCTTAATCATGAATTTTATGCTTCCACCTTCGAATGTAGACAGATCAACTGGTTGATTTGAGCTTATACCGCCACCAAACCAACCTGCTCCGGTTGTAGCCAAGGATATCACATTGTCACCCTCATAAGGAGGAATCGTTCCTGTGGTAAGTGTGTTTTCCCATACATAGATTTCTGCATCTACTCCTATTTCCAGTCCATCATCAACCGGAGTTTCGTCAGTGAAAATGCCAAATGTTTCGATTGGTTCTTCTACCTTCTGATAAGCTCTAATCCAATCGACATACATATGTTGAGGCCATTGAGTTGTTTCATCTGGCGGCCCACCAAGGGTTCCACCTACAGCAACATTTAATATAATGAAGAATTTTCGGAAATATTCATCCATAGATCCTTGCTCAATTATCTTAACAAAATACGTTATGTCATCAATTTTACCGATAATTCTCTGCTGATCCCATTCAACTTCGTAGATATGATAGTCATCAGATAAAGAAACATCAAATTGTTTTGTAGTCCCATACGATGCATAGGAAGAATCAATATCATCCCACCAGTGCAAAGTAAACATCGTTGTTTTATCATTATAATATAAAGGACTCATTTCCATAATATCTATTTCACCACAATAGGGCCAACCTACAACATCAAAATCATTTCCAAGCATCCAGAAAGCAGGCCACATGCCGGCGCCCTTAGGAGGCTTAATCCGCACCTGGATTTTTCCATATTTCATAGAAAATTTATCTTTTGTATTAACACGAGCTGAAGTGATGGAACCATCACGTTTTCCAGGCTCAGTAAACGTTGTCGAATCCCAAATTGCAGAAATCACCATATTACCATTTTCGACATTTATATTTTCTGTATCATCGGTATACAGTTGCCATTCATCATTTCCCCACCCTTCATCACCATAACCAAGATCGTAACTCCATTTACTTTCATCAAGTGTATTTGACCTCTGATCGAACTCATCAGACCAGACTAACTCATAGTCAGCTGGAGGTGTGGGATCAGGTATCGGATCAGGATCAACGATCCTATCGCATCCAATAAAAAGTACAATTAAACTTACGGCAATCAAGACAAAGCTTATATTTCTCATTGCTAAACTCCCTTTATTGAAGTATTTTTTTAATCTCAGACGATTAATGCTATATAGCAATTTCTTTTTATTTCGTATTCTTTTGTCAAATTTTTTAAAAAAAACTTAATTGTTTCCCTTCGTTTGTGTTTGAAAACAATCGATTGAAAATTGAGATAAATAGTAATAACGGGCTTTTCTTCAATTCAATTTATTTATTGTTTACTTGACGAAAAAAATATAGCAATACATTTTTGTAACTACGTAATTTATAGCAATGATAATTAATTTAGTATTATTATAGTTGCTTAAATTTAGTTTGCTATATTATTATAATGAATCAAGGATAATATATTTTAGTATTAATAAATAAGAATATAAGGATCTAGATGAGCACTACTTCTCCAAAATATATTACTATTAAGAATAGAATCAAAGAAGATATTGAAAATGGGAAATATACTAGAAAACTTCCTGGTGAAAGAGTTCTGGCAAAGGAGCTTAACGCGTCATACATGACTGTTCGAAAGGCTGTTAGTGAGTTAGTTGAAGACGGTAATTTACATAAACTCACAACCAAAGGGACCTTTGTAAGTCATAGGAAAATGAGCCCAAAGGTAACACGAAATATTGGTTTCTTCTTGGATAAGGGCATTAAGCAAGGTGTTTCAAGTCCATATTATTCACTTGTTTTTAAGGCACTGGAAGAAACTGTGAGAAAAAATGGATATACTATATCTCTATTTACAGATTTTGATGACTTAAACCCATTAAAACATCAGAAAAAGATAGATGGTGTGATCATCTGTTGCTTTCCTCGAATTGAAGATAATGTTAAAGATGTAAAAAAGTATTTCCCAGTCGTACTACTTGATAATATAGCGGCTGATAAATCCATACCCTCTGTCACTATAGACAATTTCAACAGCTGCTATCATTCAACTGAATACCTTTTATCACTCGGGCATAAGCGTATAGGTTTTGTTACTGGACTAATGGATTCCGATGTTTGTAAAGATAGACTTCTTGGCTATAAGAAGGCAATTTCTACAAATGGTTCTCAAAGCGATAAATCATTAATCTATAAAGGAGATTATTCCTATGAATCTGGAGAAGTTGCAGTAGATTACTTCGTTTCTTTATCAAAACCTCCAACTGCTATAGTTTGTGCAAACGACTCAATGGCTATAGGGGCAATGAAATCTATCCAGGAAAAGGGTCTTCGAATTCCTGATGATATCAGCATTATTGGATTCGATGATATAGAAGTGGCATCAAAGGTGTTTCCCACTCTAACTACAAACGCTGCTCCAATAGAAACCATGGCAGAAAAAGCTGTCATGATGCTTATTGATTCAATAAACGGTAAGGAACTTGATTATGAGCATAAGATCCTCCCTGCTCAATTGATTGTTCGTGATTCCTGCACTCCCCTACAATAAAAAACATCTAGGTTTTTTTATCCATATATCACCCTGAATGTTCCTGTAAATTATACTTTTTTCCACGAAATCTATAATTTCTTGACAGAATTTTAATGACGACATGAAAATTGCTATATAGCATTCAATTAAAAAATAATGCGCTATCAACGGAGTGAAAAACTATGATTAAATTAAGAAGTGAAACGCAACTAAAAAGGTTGTTCGGTTTTTTTCTGACATTAGTTTTCTTAGGTGTTTATACTATCAGTTATGCTTCAACACCAGACAAAGTAACGACCTATCAAGATAATTTAGGATGGAAGTTACTGGTTAACGGTGAAGACTTTTTTGTCAAAGGAGTCGTATGGGGTTATACACCCAAAGGTGAAAACTACGCCTATAATCTATGGGCTAACACCGACGAACAGATCATGAAAATTCTTGATTATGAATGCACCTTGATGAAAAAGGCCGGAATTAACACCATTCGATCTTTTGGAATGATTCCACCTCAATGGATAACCTATATCTACGAAAAGTATGGAATCATGTCAATCGTGAACCATTTGATGGGTAGATATGGATATAATGTTGGAGGTGCCTGGATTGAAAGAACCAATTATGCTGATAAACTCACTCGAGAAACTTTAAAGCAGGATATACTGGAACTCATTGAGCAGTACAAAGATACCCCAGGCGTATTAATGTTTGCACTTGGGAATGAAAGTAACTATGGATTGGAGTGGTCGAGTTTTGAGATCGAAGACCTACCGGTTGGTGAACAACATAGAGAAAAAGCTAAATCATTGTACAGTTTGTTCAATGAGATTATCCATGCAGGTAAGAAAATTGATCCAAATCATCCGTTTGCAATTGTTAATGGTGATATACAATATCTTGATCTGATTGTTGAGTATTTTACCGATCTTGATATTCTTGGGGTAAATGCATATCGAGGTATCAGCTTTACAGATATGTGGGAAAGAGTTGATAGAGAGCTTGATCTTCCAGTAATGCTTACAGAGTTCGGCAGTGACGCTTTTAATGTACTTACCAATCAAGAAGATCAAATAGCACAAGCCGAGATAGTCAAAGGTAACTGGCAGGAAATATATAACAAAAGTTATGGAAAAGGAGAGGAAGGAAATGTTATTGGTGGATGTATCTTCGAATGGCGTGATGAATGGTGGAAATACCTTCAAGTAGAAAATCTGTATATACACGACAAACATGCATCGTGGAGCAATGGCGGTTATTCATTTGACTTTGTAGAAGGTCGCAATAACATGAACGAAGAATGGTACGGCATCTGCGCACTTGGTGATCCTAATGATGAGGGAGTGTATACTGCAAGACACAGAGCAGCATACGATGTACTCTCAGATATTTGGAGTATTGATCCATATCAAGTAGATAAAAACACTATGAACGATTACATCGATGACATCAATATGCGAGTAATTGGTCTTACTGGAGACATGAGATTGTTGCAGGAAGAAAAAAAGAAAAATGATGCAATTCGTTTAAGCGGTGGAAGTCTCGAAGGTGATCTGGTTTTTAATGGTAAATCTCGTGATATCGAAAAAAATGGAAAGAATGGTCTTGATTTCTCTGACGGTGAGATGTTGTTCCTTGATTTCGAATACCAACCTACCAATAAGATCTGGGGAAATTTTACTTTAAATGTCTTGGGCAATGTTGTTGATAAGAAACTCGAGCAGTATTATGGAAAACGAGGTGAATACTATACTTCTGTTATCACAGAATTAAATGATGATGGTCTTGAAGTTAACACCACGAAAGAAATAAAAGATAATGAACGCATCGAGATATATAGTTTTGATGCCAATTACAGTACCGATAGTTTTGACCTTTCAATGTTCTATCATGTTCCACGATTCCATTGGGGTTATGAAGGTGATTTCTACGGGCTTATGTATGAAGCAACAGATATGGAAGGAATGGATATCTGGAATGCGAAAGCACCCTATGGATTCGAATTCATTGGAAAAAAATTCATGCCCGGACTTACTATCGTGGCTGGTCCCGAAGTCTATTGGGGCGCAAATCCTAAAGCAATGATCAAATATGATTTTGGTAATAATAATTTCAAATATTCCTTTATACATGCTGAAGATTTCGTGAGAGCAAATGCTTCTGCAACGGCTACAGAAGCCACATCACGCGCAACGCGCCAGACCACGCTTTGTATGGAAACAAACATAATTCCCAAAACAAAACTTGAGATTGGGTATCTTTTTTCCGGTAGTGAAAGACTAGATGAAAAATTCTACTACGTGGATGATGATACAACAATTTATGAGGGTAAGATCAAATTTGAAGATACTCAAGGAATCAAAACCAAAATTACATATAATGCTTTTGGTGGTGCTTTAATAGATGCTTCTTTCACATATGCGGGTCTCGTTGCTAATGCTGGTAATCCTCTACGAGAATTTAATACAACAATGCCCTATTCATCACTTGGTAATAAAATTGTCTATGAATGCGGGGTATTGCTCCCTATCGGAAATTTCTGGCTTTTACCCAGATTCATGTATCGACAAAATCTCATTGATTCAAATCCAAGTATAGAACCATACACTAATGGTACTGACTTCTACCCAGGTCTTTCTCCACGCAACACCGATAGTGATCCATTTGCAGTCTTGGATAATAGAGAAGCAACCTCAGGTGAATTCTTCCTGACGTATGATCCTACTCCGGCAAGTTATTTCTATGCATGGGATAGTGATTACAGAGAAGATGCAGGTCTTGCATTCAGCATCGGTGGAAACTACACCAAGTATGAAACTGCGACAGATGCATATCTATTCTATTATCAGCAGGGAGAAACCAACGTACCTTTCTCGAGTGGACTTCCAGCAGGAAATTTATGGTTGGTAAAAGGAAGGTTCATTATGAATCCCAGTAAAACTCTCAAGATCATTGCTAACATCGAATCAGGTAGGCAACAGTCAACAGGAAATCCAGAAAGAATATCACCAAAATATCTATCATTTGATGGTAAGGTAATGATTAATAAAAAACATATTATCTCCGGTTATGCGAAAAAGAATGCCTGGGGTCCTTACGATTGGTATCGACAGTTCAATATAACCTTCCCCTATCAATTCATGATTGATTATTCAGTTTTGATCGACAATTTCCTGAGTGAAGAATTTTCGAGTAGATTAGGATTTAAGACAATATTCAGAACGCTTGATGAAAACTCTCCAGGGAATGAAAATTCCGATGAAATGAATGATTATGAATTTCAAACCGGTGTGTATTTCAAGATCGATTTTTAGGAAAACTTATGAAATATAAAATTTTACAGGAGAAAACAATGAGCATAAAATCAATAGCAGTCTTGTCGAGTGTAATCATACTAATAGTACTTTTGTCTGCCTGTGATAGAAAAAATGGTACTATTGTAGATATTATTGAATTGCCGACAGATTATGAGCTTACCTTATATGGTGCAGATGAAGGAATTTATCCCAACACTGATATTCTAAAAGATCCTAATAATCCCTATGCTGACGCTAATGTGTATATGGAAAATGTATGGGATCTCAATGACGAATGTCCATCTGCAAAATCAAAATTCTACTTATGGGCTACAATATTGGCAAAAAGTCCAACCGGAGAATATCAGTATTATACAGCACAATCTCTACATGAACTTTATACAGTTGGTGGCAGTGAAAATGCCAGAGAACAAGCAAAAAAAGCTTATCGAGCCACTTTGGATCACTTCTTTGATTCTGTTACCTGGTGGCAGGCCTGGTGGATTAATGATGAAACATATTATGCCGTTTTACTTAGAAATCTTGTGGGTGAAAGTATGTATGATCCGTCTGAATTGAATCTTCTTCCACTTTACAACGATCCTGCCCAGGCTTTAGCTGATTTGAGTGAATGGGGATATTATTATAATACTGACCTAGGTACTGTCTCCAAGATAAATTAATCCTTCTCAATAACAACTGAAATTCAATAATGAAACCCGGTTAATGTTCATTCGTTGACCGGGTTTATGTATTACAGAAAATTGTGAAAATTCAGAAAAAAAAAATATGCATAGATATATCATAACACTCTTTTTACTGATAATTCTGACTTTCTCAGTAAATCTTCTACTTGCCCAAATTGGTGATGTGATCTGGGAAGAAAATTTTGAAAATCTTGATAATTGGATCATCGAAACTGGCAATGGAGCCTGGGGCTGGGGAAACGGAGAGCTGGAATATTATCATGAGAACAATGTAGAAATTGCTGAGATTCCAAACGAGCCCGGCAATAATGCTCTTAAAATAACAGCAATACAAGAATCAGGTCCCGACATCGTGGATCAGTGGGGAAATCCATTGAATTACACATCTGGCAGATTAAACACAAAATCGAAAGTTTCCATAAAATATGGAGTTGTGGAAACCAGAGTTAGCGTTCCAGACCTTGACCTGGGTGGCTGGCCTGCTGTTTGGATGCTGGGAACTTCCAATTACGGTTGGCCCTCCTGCGGTGAGATAGATATGATGGAGATGGGTGCTAAACAAGCCTTCCGTGACCTGCACGATGAGCACAACGGTGGAAATGGTCAGAATAATTCCACGGTAAATCAATCCGTCGCTGCCAATGCAATATTTTTTTCCGAAGCTGCTATTACACCAGAGAATCCATCAGGTGCAGCCAGTCTTTCATGGGATCCTGATGATGACTTCTGTCGTCCTTACTACAACTATTCTGATCCTTTGGTCAATCGTTTTCTTACATACAGAACCTATTGGGATGAAGATAGTCTGCGTTTTACTGTCATTGATAATGACACTGAATATGATCTTTATACTGAACCATTTGCTATAGACAGTGTATCTACTGAATTTCAACAACCATTTTATTTAATAGCTAACTTGGCGATAGGTGGTGCTTTTACCGATGCTTATAATCTGGGAGACCCCGGTAGTGGCCTTCCTGTTTCCATGCCATTCCCTGCGGAAATGTATATCGATTACATTAGAGTGATGGAGTGGTACGGACAGGGTGAAGTTCATATCGGTCCACCTGAATTTGAAAGCGGTACATTTGGCATATTTACCGATGAAACACCTGTAAATAACAGTTTACAAGCAGGATCAACAGCCGAAATTTATGTCTGGGAAGGTACGCTTACTGATGGCAGTATTCCTCCTTACGAGGGTGAAAACGGTATCTCCTGGATTACAACAGGACTCGGTTGGTTCGGTGCAGGGATTATGTCAACTCAACCTGTGAACCTTTATAATTTCGGTGAAGGTTTCCTAAAATTCATGATCAAGATTCCTGCTCATGTAGCATTTCAAATTGGCATCATCGATGCCTGGGGTAATCAGTCATATGTTGAATTCCCAGCCAATCAGACTGCTTACGGGCTTGAGAGAAATGGTGAATGGGCACAAGCAACTATACCTGTAGAAGATATAAGAGGTGACTTGATAGATCTAAGAATGTTAAGTTACGAATTTGTGATACTGGAAGTTAACGGAACGCAATGTGAATTCGCTATAGACGATATTTATTGGGAAGGTGGAGTTGCAGATATAGATAATTATATAGTTGATTTGAAAGCTTTCAAATTAAAGCAAAATTTCCCAAATCCCTTCAATCCGGAGACCAATATTGAATATTCTCTGGAAGTCTCATCAGAAGTTCGTATTGAAATATTTAACCTTAAAGGCCAGAAGGTAAAGACACTGGTTTCACAAAAAATGAATGCAGGAGAGTATTCTGTGAGCTGGAATGGAGCTGATGAGTTGAACTCACCTGTTTCATCAGGAATGTATTTTTACAAAATGAAAACCGATTCTGGAGAAGAATATAAAAAGTGCATCTTAATTAAAACAGTCACAAAAACAAACTAGATAGTAATCCAAAGGTTATTTCCTGGATATCATTTTATTTTGCAGAAGTTTGATCTTTGAAAAATAGTTACACGATTACTCGTTTCCTGATTGTTTACATAGAATTAAAGAAAATTCTTAAAGTTGACTATCTCCGTGGTAAAGCCAAGGAGTATTTCGCCAACTTTATTTCAGCCATAATGCTGAAACATGAATTTTCATTATTCCACCCCTCTGTCAATCATTCGACTGACATCTCCCCTATCAGGAGAGAAAATAAGGAAATCCCGTGCCAAAGCCACGAGGTATTGATTGATTAAATACGGAATGTGCTGTATTTGTTATTAATAGAACACAAACCGCTGGATCATCCAGCGGTTTGTTCAAATTTGTGATTATATTATAAGCGGAATATCAATCTGAATAATACCCGCAACCGATGTACATGTCTTTGCCGGGAACCTTCATCACGTACGTCCTTTTGTGTGAGAGCTCTTCTTCTCCTGGTTTGGGCCACCAATATTCAGTCCAACCTGCACCATTTTCTAAAGCAATTTTTGCAAATTTAAAAAACAGATAATTACCATGCCCATCATTAAAAGTGCCCAGATCAGTATTTACTATTTGCGGCTTATAAGGATGAGCGGTCATGGTGATCCTATCTAAAGGACCTGCAAAGAGGTAAAGTTCCTCTTTGATAAAAGGATCATTTACATCCTGAATGGCTTTTAGTGTGGGTTTTTCTCCTTGGATCACAGCCATGATCACACCTTGTTCAACAAGAGCTTTTACTTCAGCAGCTTCATCAGCAATTAGATTTCCAGTGCCCAACAGTAAAATCACGATAATTAAAGTACTCAAGACTTTTACCTTAGGGGTCATACGAATCTCCTTATTTTTTGCTTTTTATTTCATACCTTGCAGACTCGAAGGTAATGAATTTTGTTGCTCATGATATTTTACATTATACTGAATAAATTTTTAAAAATTTAGAGTTAATAAATGTCAATAAATAAATTGAACAAAGTAATAAATAAAAAGTCATTTAATGATTCTTTATCATGTAACCAGATTAAAATATGTAGATTATCTTATTATTTTCGATCAACAATAAATTATACTAACCCCAAAGTTCCGTATACACCACACCAATAAACCCAACGACCCGGTCATGCCCATCCTTCTTATAATTCCATTCGAGAGAAATATGCATCTCCTCTCCATCCTTCTTCTTAAGCAAACCCTTCCATGAAGAAGGTTTGGATTGTTTATGAAGAATATCTGCAAAATAGCTGTTTATGCTAACCGAATCCCCTTTTTCAGAATTAAACAATTTCCCAATATTTTTATCAAGCAGCTCTTCTTTTGTATATCCAAATAAAGAAGCTACCTGATCGTTTACGAAAGTTATGGTTCCGGCTTTATCAAACTCCTGAATTGCAACAGGAAGATCGTTCAGAAGCCCTTTATGCCACTCTCTCTTTTCATTAAAATTATCTTCTTTTTCAATTCGCTTAGAAACATCAGTCATTGTATCCATAATTTGTATCGGATTACCCTCATCATCATGTATGATAGATGCTTGAAAGTATGCTGGAAAGATAGAACCGTCTTTTCTCATTAAGTTCAACTCCATATGGATAATATCACTATCCGACTCGATCAAATTTCGCAGTTTTCTTGCTGCCCTGTCTCTATCATCAGGCGCCACAAGCTCGATTCCCGATTTGCCAACTAACTCTTTTGGATCTTCATAACCGAACATCTCTGCTTTATATTTGTTGCAAAACACAATATTTCCTTCGAGATCAAGAATAGAAAATCCATTTTGAGCAGTTTCTACAAGAGTTCTGTAAAGTTCTTCTTTGAGCTTCAGTTCCTTTTCTTTTTTCTGTGATTCGGTAATATCAATTGAATTACCCACACTTCCAATCTGATTACCTTGTGCATCCTGCATCAACGCTGAGGAGAGATAACTGACAAATTCTTCCCCGCTCTTCCTTTTGTTTCTTACAATACCATAGAATGTTCCATTTTTCTGAATTAATTTGCCAATTCGAACACATTCGTCAGCATCTGCATAGAGCAACTTTACGTGCTCTCCGATAACTTCTTTCTTCTTATATCCAAAATTTTTCTCTGCAGCACTGTTGAACTCGATGATCTTTCGGTCATTATCCACTGAGATGAACATGGTGAGAGAACTTTCTATGAGATTGCGTATATACTCATGCATTTCCTGCAACTTTGCTTCATTCTGTTTTCTAAGCGTGATGTCTGCGATCGAGCCGAGAATTCTTATCACTTCTCCATCAGAATTAATAAGGCATACACCATTCACTTCAGCATACATGTAATCCTTGTCTTTTTTTTGCAATCTGCATTCAAGCTTAAACCGTTTGCTGGTTTTAATTGCCTTTCCGACAGCATTGAGCACATCGTCCTTATCATTAGGATGAATGAACAAAACTGCATCATTGAAGGATAGAAAACAAGTTATATCTTCTGATGAATATCCGAAAAGTTCTTCAACCGCACCAACTACTTCAATGGTTTGATTCGAATAATCCGCATCAAACACGACCTGACCTGTTTGTTCTACTGCGAGTCTGTAACGCTCTTCGCTTTCTTCAAGAGCATGTTGGACGCGCTGCCTGTCCGTAATATCTCTGCATATTATCCTGATTTCAGAGGGAATTCCCTTGTCGTCAAAAATGATCTGCGTGCGCTCTTGCACCTGTAGAATTGAACCGTCTTTTCTTACTTTTCGAAACTCGAGCTCACTGAATTCTTCCCTCTTCTTGAATATCTCTGAAAACAGCTTTTTCACTTCTTGAAGATCATCCTCATGAACAACCTTCCAAACTGATTTCCCAATAATTTCCTCTTTGGTATATCCAAGATAAACAGCCCCAAATTCATTCACATCTTTCACGGTGCCATCGGGAGACACGGAAAAATACATATCCGGTGCATTATTATATAGGTCTTGATATTTCTGTTCGCTTTTGGCAAGCTCAAGCTCTACCATTTGACGAGCTGACTTCTCTTTTTCCACTCTTCTCTCAAGTATCTTTTCGGAATGCAGTTCATTAATGATTTTGAGTAAATGGTCATAGTTCAGGGGCTTTGGCAAAAAGCGGTCGACACCAATACTTATTGCTTCGAGAAGGTTCTCTTTCTTATCAAACGCAGAAAGTACAATTATGATCGTAGATGGATCAATTGCCTTGATCTTTCGAGCCATCATCAATCCATCCATACTGGGCATGACGATATCTACAATAACCACATCAGGGTGGAATTTTTCAAAGAGCTGCAGACCCTCCTCACCATCCTGAGCTGTATAAACTTTCTTTACTCTTTTTTCCAGGATCATGCTCGCTGAGTTGAGAATGAGCACTTCATCCTCTGCGTATAAAATCGTAATATCTAATGTTTCCATAAAACAACCTATAGAAAATTTTGTTTGCTAATATTTTTATCTGTAAGATATTTATTTTTCATATTATTGGAATACCATAGCTCAAACTTAAATCCGAAGTTTAATATCATGCTAATTGATTGTTGTCAATATTCTTGAAAGAGAACTTAACAATATGTCTTGTAAATTTTCCATCTATTTCTTATACTTCGGTTTCCATTCAAGCTCTGGTTTCTCGTAATTTAGATTCCAGATATACTTTTCAATCTTATCGCGAAGAGAAGCGTCTATATCTTTTTTCACAGGATAGATATCTGCATTCAAGATATGTTTCAGGAGAACGATCGCAGTATTGATCGTATTTTTATAACCATTCGCAGAAACATTCTTTGCATTATCACCGGGTGTATGTATATGAAATGATGCTTTACCACCAAATCTGGCAATGCTCACAGAAGGTATTTCATACACGGAAAAAGGCATGTTGTCGCTGCTGTAAATATCTAATTTTGCATTATACAGGATGCCCACTTCTTTCATAAGACCCTCACAATAGCCGAGGAGTTCATTTGTACCGACAACTCTCATCCCATCCGAGCCAACAGGATCACCGGACACATCAAAATTGAGAACTAAGCCGACCCTGTCTTTGATCTCATCGAGGTGGGTTTTCACATAATTTTGACTACCAAGGAGCCCCAGTTCTTCACCTGAGAAAAATATCACTCGCAGATCACGAGCCGGCTGATGTTTGGAAAAGTACTCGATAGCTTTGATCAGAGATATGGTTCCGCCTGCATTATCAGAGGCACCGGGACTTCGGGATACTGTGTCATAATGACCAACAGCAAGAGTAAGATTATCATCTTTTTTATTTTTTCCCGGGATATCAACAATAATGTTGTGGGCTTTCTTTTTATGAACTTTTTGAGAAATTGAAAGCGAAATATGTGCGCTGGATTTTTTTGCAAGCTTCATTCCATCCTCATAGGAAACCGTGACCATCGGCACATATCCTTCTTTATGAAGCTTTTGCCTGTGGGATAAACTAACGGCTTTTCTTTCCGGTCCGCCGATCACAATGTATGCTTTGATACCGCTTTTTTTCAGGTCGGGTCCCAGTTTTCTTGTATAACCCATTGAGAGAACGATCTTATCTTTATAAGCATTTTTGTTGTATGCGATCACGTCTTTATTCTCAAGAAAGACCAATTCACCTTCAAGTACTGCACTTTCATTGAGCCCGAAAGGAACTGCTTCGAATGTTTTTGTATCAATCTTTATTGTTGCAGTGCCGGGTTCAAAAGTCGTGATATCAAATGATTCTATCTTGGGTTCAAAACCAAGTTTTTTACAATAGGACGATATTATCTCCCTTGCCCGTTTCTCCCCTTCACTGCCGGCAATACGTACAAAATCCAGCTCTTTTATTATTTTAAAATGATTTATCATGAGGTCTCCTTTGTTGATGCTTTACTTAATCTTGTATCTTCATGGATTTCAGTTCTATGTGCTAATTCTGTTTTGATAAGACAAAGGGCTCCATATTTCAGGAACCCTTATCTCGCATTTCAAAGCTGATTATTTTTTCTTTGCGGGAACATCTTTTTTATCTTCAGGTTCTTCTTTTTCCTCTTTTTTGATCACCTGAATATTGAAACTGGATGCAAGCGCTGCAAGTGCGCCGATCGCTGCCCATACAGGTGCCAGAACCAGACCAACCACACCGACAGTTACTGGTACCTCAAGATAGGTTTTGCCGCTGTCATTCTTGATGATTATTTTGCGAATATTGCCTTCATGAATGATCTCTTTCACCTTTGAAAGAAGTTCTTCGCCCTTTACTTTAAATTCATCCATTTTTTTCTTATCCATGTTTACTCCTTTATAAAGGATTAATTTACTTTTTCTTAATTTTTTCCCTTATTGTGTCAATAAAGTAGGAATATTTGTTAGATTT
>JACKQG010004666.1_pt1 | contig 15773 bp, 15 predicted proteins | sample 8237621 | NCBI WGS metagenome assembly JACKQG01 (sample SAMN15677084, study PRJNA649215) | marine metagenome | biome: marine; feature: Black Sea; material: saline water; isolation source: suspended particulate matter (SPM) from the Black Sea western gyre | collected 2013-06-09/2013-06-10 | depth... | reverse complement strand
TCGAATACCTTTTTTCTCCTTTTGCAAGTTGAACTATATTTAAAAGCGCAACGTTTTTAACATATTGACTGAAAGGTGTAACAAGTGGGGGATAACCCAGTTTTGGCCATACAAAAGCAACCTCCTCAAACAATTTTACTAATAGTTCATCATCCGAAAACTCTTTTTGATTACTTGCTTTGAGTGAATAATTAATCCCATCATGTACTCCTTTCAGGTCAGCCATTAAACTACCCATCATGCCACCGGGAAGTCCGGACTGGATCATCAGGGAAGAAAGGAACCTGTTTTTAGGATTTATGAAGTAACCAAGAAAGTTATCTATAAAACTTTGCGTTAATGCCCTTGCTTCCATATATGCTTTCATGTTAATTTCAGGGACATCAAAGCCGGCATCATAAAGCATTTCCCTGATAGTAATCACATCAGGATGAACCATACCCCATGATAAAGGTTCCATAGCAACATCAATATAATCAGCCCCGGCTTTAGCAACTTCTAAGGTTGATGCAACCGCAAACCCGGGTCCTGAATGACCATGATATTGAACAACTATCTGAGGATATTTATCTTTTATAGCCTTGACCAATTTTCCCAGAGTAACAGGTCTTCCAATACCCGCCATATCCTTCAGGCAAATCTCATCAGTTCCAAACTCAACAACCTTGTCAACAAGATGCATATAGTAATCGACAGTGTGTAACTCGGAGTGAGTTATACTTAAAGCAGCCTGGGAAATCATTCCTGCCTCTTTGGCATATTTAACAGATAGTTCAAGGTTTCTCGCATCATTCAGACCACAGAATGAACGTGCAATATTTGTGCCCTGGGCTTTTTTTACCTTATACATTAAACGACGGACATCAGCAGGAACAGGGAACATCCGGATTCCATTCAATGCTCTTTCAAGCATGTGGGTTTGAATGCCTGCCTCGTTAAAAGGCTTGGTCCATTCACGAACCGCATTATTTGGGTTCTCACCATAAAGAAGATTTACCTGTTCAAAAGCTCCTCCATTAGTTTCGATCCTGGCAAAACATCCCATATCAATAATGACCGGAGCTATTTTTTTTAACTGATCAACGCGTGGTACGTATTTCCCGGAAGACTGCCACATGTCGCGATATATAAGGCTAAATTTTATTTGTCGTTTTTTCATATTCAGCTCTCTCTAACCCCCCCCTAGTGGAGAGAAAATTAAATTAATTATTTTACCCAGCCGGGTTTTCTTTTTTCAAGGAATGAAGCCATGCCTTCCTGACCTTCTTTAGATGCACGAAGTTCAGCGATCAGCCTGGCAGTATAATCAATTGATTCATCAAAGCTTAATTTATTTGAAATATTATAAACTAATTGTTTGCAGGCAGCCATAGCATCAGGGCCGCTGGACATTAATATTTTTACGGTTGAATTTATTTGCTCCTCCAAATCTTCTATTGGTAAAGATTTATTTACAAGGCGATAAGCTTCTGCTTCTTTTCCTAAAAACTTTCTACCTGTAAGCATTAGGTCTCTTGCGCCATATTCTCCGATTCGTTTTACAACATAAGGTGAAATTGTGGCGGGTGCAATCCCAAGTTTTACTTCTGCAAAAGCAAATTTGGTATCATCAGCACAATACACAAAATCACAAGCAGCAAGCAATCCGTTTGCCCCTCCGATAGCTGCTCCCTGAACAACAGCTATGGTTGGCTTTTTACAAATGTAAATAATATTAAAGCACTTAGCTAACTGAAGGCTGTCCTGGTAATTTTCTTCATAGCCGAACTCAGCAATGCCTTTCATATAATTAAGATCGGCGCCGGCACAAAATGACTTGCCCCTTCCCCTGAGCAAAATAATTCGTACCTCGGGCATATCATTTAATGCCTCAAAGCAATCAATGATCTCCGCAATCATCTCAGCATTCATTGCATTATGTTTTTCAGGACGGTTAAGCCAGACAATACCGAGCTTGTCTTTAAGTTCAAATTCTATATTGTTGTATAATTTCATGATTACAAATTTAGCATATTCATTTTTTTCATAATAATTTCCTTAAATGTCATAGCTATTTTAATAGATTTTTCTACATCAATTGATTCAGGATCATATCTTCCAGAAGGGTACCTGATATTCACAGCAAAAGCCTGAATAGTATCTGCCATGACATAATATTTCTCAGGAAACGGATCTTTATCACTTAATAAATCTAAAAGTAAGGTTAGTGAATGAGTTTGGGGAAATTCAATATCCAGAAATACTAAATAAGCTTTTAATAATTTCTCAACAACTTGCTGGCAATGAAATGTAATAGTGTCCTTATACTCGGGCAAGTGTTCATATATTATCATTGCTGATCCAAGATCGTGCTCAGCTTTAATTAACCACTGTTTTATTAATTCAACCTTAATCTGCTGCATATAAAATTTCTCCCGTTTTTAATACATTGCTTTCAAAAGAAGTTTTTAGATTTTTCCATTTATTAAACTCATCATTAGTATAAACAAGAATATCTAAAGGTATTTTTAAGCCTCGAAATAATTTCAAAACCTCTATATCCCTTTCGAAGCTCAGCTTATCAGTATCTTTAATAATTAGTAAATCCAAATCGCTTTTTTCATCCTGACATCCAGCAGCATACGAGCCAAATAATATTATCTTTTCAGGATGATAATTATTAACGATTTTATCAATCACTTCATTTATTTTTTCTTTTTCAATCATAAATATTTAAACTGCAGACACTAATTAAATTACATTCTAAACACACCGAATTCCTGATCTTCTATTTTTTTGTTTAGTGACATTGAGATGCCCATTGCAATTATTTTTCGTGTATCAACAGGATCGATAATACCATCATCCCATAACCGGGCAGTGCTGTAATAAGCAGAGCCTTCATGCTCGTATTTATCCATAATGCTTTTTCTCAGAGCCAGGATTTCTTCTTCAGGCATTTCTTTGCCTTTGGCTTTATAAATATCCTGTTTAACTGTAATCAGTACTCCAGCAGCTTGCATCCCACCCATTACAGAGATCTTGGCATTAGGCCACATAAAAAGTAAGCGCGGACTATACGCACGACCTGCCATTCCATAATTCCCTGCACCAAATGAACCTCCGAAGATTACAGTAAATTTAGGAACATCTGCATTGGCAACCGCATGAACCAATTTAGCGCCATCCTTGGCAATTCCTTTTCTCTCAAAATCTTTTCCTACGATAAAACCTGTAATATTCTGAAGGAATAACAACGGGATTTTCCTGGACGTGCATAGTTCGATAAAATGTGTCCCTTTTAAGGCAGATTCAGAGAATAACACACCATTATTTGCCAGGATGCCAACAGGGTATCCCATTATTTTTGCGAATCCGGCAACAAGCGTCCTTCCATATTTTTCTTTAAACTCATGGAATTTACTGCCGTCAACAATTCGCATTATAATCTCTTTTGCATCAATCATCTTTTTGAGGTCAACAGGGGCAATTCCATACAATTCCTCGGGATCATAAAGCGGTTCTTCTATGGGTGCAAGGTCTATAATTTGTTTTTTCCTTTTATCAAGATTTTCAAAGATGTTTCTACATATTTGTATTGCATGAATATCGTTCTCGGCAAAATGATCAGCCACACCTGAAATAGAAGTATGCACTTCGGCTCCACCCAATTCTTCAGGCGTTACTACTTCACCTGTGGCTGCTTTAACCAATGGCGGACCTCCGAGAAAGATAGTGCCTTGTTTTTTTACAATAATAGCTTCGTCGCTCATTGCAGGCACATAAGCTCCTCCGGCAGTACATGAGCCCATAACAATAGCAATTTGCGGAATACCCATTGCCGATAATCGCGCCTGGTTATAAAAAAATCTTCCGAAATGATCCCTGTCAGGAAACACGTTAGCTTGTTCCGGTAAAAATACACCACCGGAGTCAACCATGTAAACACACGGAAGTTTATTTTCCATAGCAATCTCTTGCGCTCTCAGGTGTTTTTTTATGGTTTCCTTGATATATGTACCACCTTTAACGGTTGCATCATTTGCAATTATTATTGTTTCTCTTCCGTGAATAACGCCTATTCCGGTAACAATTCCTGCCGATGGATGCTCGTTGTTAAAAATATCATAAGCAGCAAGGGATGAGAGTTCAAGGAAAGGGGTGTTGGGATCAATAAGCTTATCAACACGCTCGCGGGCTAACAATTTGCCTCTTTCTTTATGCTTTAGAATTGCTTTTTCGGGACCGCCTTTTATAACCGAGCCGTGAATTTCTTTATATTTATTTAAAATCTTCAGAAACTCTTCCTTATTCTTTTTAAACTCATCTGAGTTTGTATCAATTTTGGTTTCTAATTTAAACACGATATATAATTTTTAAAATTAAAATGATCTATATTAAAATAAAAAACCTCAATAAAATGAAGTTTTAGTTAAATTATTTAGGTGCAATTATAATGATTTTTTTTAACCGCTGAGTAAAATATTTTTATAAATTTGCTGTCCTTATTTTTTATGTTAAACCTCTTATACTAAAATTATGAATTATCCCAAAAAAGTAAAAATAGGTGAAATTACTGTCAGGGACGGTTTTCAACACGAGGAGAAATTTATTCCGACAGATGCAAAATTATGGGTGCTCGAACAGTTAATTCTTGCCGGATTTAAACATATCGAAACCACTAATTTTGGTAATCCCCGCGGGATGCCTCAATTTAAGGATGCCGATGAATTAATGCAAAGGCTGCATAAAAGTAAAAAGGTAAAAGATTTGTTAAATGATGTAACCTTAACTGCCATTACTATCAGGGAAAGATCAATAGAACGGGCTATACAGGCAAAAAAAGATGGTTATGGACCTGACAGGATTTTATTAATGGTTTCAACAAGTGAATCACACCATAAAAGAAATTCCGGAATAAACCTTGATGGTTATTGGAAGATGTGTGAAAAATATATTCCTATGTGCCATGATGCAGGAATTAAAGTAAATGGGACTGTTAGCACAATATGGGGATGCCCTATCGAAGGGCCGACAAAAATGGAGAAAGCAATTGAATTTACTCAGCGCTGGCTCAATATTGGTGCAGACGATGTTGAACATGCCGACCATGATGGTTCTGCCTCTCCCGACAGGGTTTATAAATATTTCTCCATGCTGCTCGATGCTATTCCATATCCTGAAAAACATATTGCTCATTTTCATGTTACCAGAGGGTGGGGACCTGCCAATGTGTTAGCTGCATTACAGGCAGGAATAACAAATTATGAATCGTGTTTGGGTGGAATTGGCGGTCAGCCGGCTAACTTTGTCAGCGGCGTGCCTGTTTCGGGTACAGGTGCTTATTATTATAAGGACCCTAATGCTGTTGGCTTGATTTGTACCGAAGATATGGTTGTGATGATGGATGAAATGGGTATTGATGTTGGAGTTGATGTTGATAAAGTTTTGGAAACAGGAAAGATATTTGAAAAGATAATTGGCAGAAGATTACGTTCGGAAACCATTAATAACGGCAGGATACCGAAAACGCTGACAGGAAGATAGGATGCATAGTATTTTGGCTCTTAGGATTAAACCTTTACTCCCGCACGTGCGGGAGTGTAGATATTTTATAATGCTACATAAAACAATAAAAAATACTGACATCACAATTAGCAACATTTTGCTATTAATTTTCACTTTCATTTTAATTTTCCTCATCCCGCTTATTCCGGCTTCAATACAAAGTATCTGTAACAGCATTATCTTTTCAATTATTTTCATTTTAGCTGTTTTTGCACTTTCTAAAGCCAGAAAAACAATGGTTTATATCGCCATTATTGCCTTTATTACTCAATGGGTTGCCGAATGGTTAAAAATGGAATTGCTCCAGTATATTTCGTTTTTAACAAATATTATTTTCTTCGAAGTAGTAGTTATAAAATTGATTATTCAGATTGCTAAAAGCAAACATGTATCTGCTAAGGTTATTTTAGAATCTATTAATGTTTATTTATTACTGGGAATAGTGTTCTCCACATTGGTTGCATCACTGCATCTTTACAATCCTAATGCCTTTAGCTTTCCAAAAGAAACACCGGTTACTTTGCAGGAGATTATTTATTTTACTTATGTAACCATGACAACTACAGGATATGGGGATATTACACCACAAATCCCTGTTGCCAGGTCATTAAGTATTATGATAAGTGTTTGCGGACAGCTTTATATTGCTATAATAATTGCCATGCTTGTTGGGAAATTTGCAGCGACTCAGTCCCGATCTTCAAATAAGTAATGTTTCCAGACTAAATGTTTCTTTCACTCTTGGACCCTTTTCCGTATCGTGAATGGTACAAAATTCGTGATATATATCATGTTCTAAAAACAAAATGTAATCGTTGTTAATAGCTTCCATCAAAAACTTTTCTTTTTCTTTTAAGGTTACGAGGGGTCTTGTATCATACGCCATGATATAAGACACAGGCACATGTGCTGCGGATGGAATCAGGTCAGCTGTGAAAACAATGGTTTTACCATTGTATTTTATATATGGTATAATTTGCCCGTCAGTATGACCATTGAATAATTTTACATAAAAATTGTTAGACAAATCTCCGTCTTTCTCTACTAACTGAAGCTGACCACTCTCTTTTATCGGTAAAATATTTTCTTTCAGGAATGAAGCTTTTTCACGCCTGTTAGGATTTACAGCCAATTCCCACTGTGCTTTACTAATCCAGTATTTAGCATTTTTAAAGGTTGTTTCAAACTGTTCTTCCCCTGTTTTCTTTATACTTCCGCCACAATGGTCGAAATGAAGGTGCGTGAGAACCATGTCGGTAATATCATCTGTTGAGTATCCTGCTGCTGCTAATGATTTTTCCAGCGAGTCATCCCCGTTAAGGTAGTAATGCTTTAAGAACTTTTCATCCTGTTTATCACCGATTCCATTATCTATCAGAATTTTTCTGTCACCTTCCACAACCAGCAGGCAACGCATAGCCCAGTTGCACAGGTTGTTTTCATCGGCGGGATAAACATCGTTCCATAAACTTTTAGGAACCACGCCAAACATAGCGCCGCCATCGAGTTTGAAATTTCCAGTTTCTATTTTATATAATTCCATTTTTTGAATGATTAATGAATTCGGCAAAATAACAACAAATGTATGAGAATGTTTTTGGTAAGTGAAAAGAATAAATGAATTTTTTTATGCTTCGTTCCGACAAACTATTTTAAAGTTTTTCGTAAATTTGAAACGCCATTCTTTACATGAAAAATATCAGTTATGAAATTTTTTAATGTTACTTTAATTTATATACTGGCTGGTTAAATAAATTCAACCTGTAGCTAGCCGGGCCTTTCATTAATACTTACTTTTGAAAAAAATAAGAAAAAAATGGAAAACACCTTACACTCAAAACAACATAAAATTTCTACACTTGTTTCGGGTTTTTGCCAAAACCACCTTGACGATGAATACATAAGGTTATGCACCGATTTGTTCAATGACCTGTTGAAATACGATCCGGAAGTTTTTAAACGGGGGAATGAAGAAATTTGGGCAGCAGCAATTGTTTGGGCAATTGGTAGTGTAAATTTCCTGGGCGATAAAGACTTCGAACCGTATGCTTCCCTGTCGGATGTTTGTGAATATTTTAATGCCAGTACATCAACGGTTGGGCAAAAAGCATCAAAGATCAGGGAATGGCTTGATATTGATTTTTTTAATGACAAATTTCAAAGGGAGGATTCTCAGATATCTGACCTTCTGGGAAATCTTGCGATGACAGAAGAGGGGTTTATTGTTCCGGTTAAACCGTTTAAAGTAAAAAACAAAGAGGTTGAATTTGTGGAAGAGGATGAAGAAGAATTGCCGGAGAACTATATTATTATTCTGGAGTCAAAGTATCCGATTAAAAATGCAGACATATACCAACTTGAATATTTGTTCAAATCAGTACTCGAAAAAGATGAAAAATTCCAGAAAAGCAAATTAGTCGAAAAAGGAGGACTTCACATTTACTTTTATGGAAGACCTGCCAAAGTCCTGAAATTTGAAAAGAAAATTTCACATAAGAATTTTCAAGTAGTTGATGTGGTGAACCAGGCTGTTTCTTAAATCAATTGAAGTTTAGTTTATTTTTGGTTTCTTATCCTTTTCAACTCCTTAACATCAAGCAAATCTTTGTTTCTACCGGACTTAATTTTAAGATTACACAAATCGTCAAAGTTAACAACTCCAACCTTCAAGCCTAAAATATTTTTCATAGCTTTTCTCTCATATGCTTATTTAGTAGTTTTAACGTCTCCTGATAAAAATCAATGCTATTCATTTTGTTAAAGTAAAATTCACATCCTTAGGCAATACCCCATTTTCATATTGTATCTGAAGCATTATTTCAGAAAGCTCGCAGGCAACCCTAAATCGTTCATCATCACTAAGTTTTAAGAAGGCATCTTCCTCCAGACGTTTTTCTTCATCAAATCCTTTTGATTTTTCAATTCTCTTTTTCATAATTTATGGATGCAAAAATTAAAGAATATGCTGATATTTGTACCGCAAATTTTTATCATTCAAGCATTCAAGCATTCAAGCATTTAAGCATTTAAGCATTTAAGCATTATATCATTTAAGCATTATTTTCTATGAACAAAATTACAAAATTATTTAATATTCATTATCCTATCATCCAGGGCGGGATGATATGGTGCAGCGGCTGGGAACTGGCTTCTGCGGTGAGCAATGCCGGCGGACTTGGATTAATAGGCTCAGGGTCGATGTATCCTGACATTCTGCAGGAGCATATCCGTAAATGCAAAGCTGCAACCGATAAATCTTTCGGCGTCAATGTTCCGTTGCTTTATCCTCAAACCGACGAACATATTAAAGTAATTCTAAAAGAAGGAGTTAAAATTGTTTTTACATCAGCCGGAAATCCGAAAAAATATACTACATATTTAAAAGAACACGGAATTACGGTTGCTCATGTAGTAGCCAATATGAAGTTTGCAAAAAAATGCGAGGAAGCCGGAGTTGATGCTATTGTAGCCGAAGGCTTTGAAGCGGGCGGGCACAATGGTTTTGAAGAAACTACCACTATGGTTTTAATCCCACAGATTGTAAATGCAGTTTCTGTTCCGGTGATTGCAGCCGGGGGAATAGGAACAGGAAGGGCAATGCTGGCAGCTTTTGCTTTGGGAACCGAAGGCGTTCAGATAGGGAGCCGCTTTGTTGCATCTGCCGAATCATCCGCTCACGATAACTTTAAAAGCGCTGTTGTTGAAGCCGGCGATGGGAATACAAAACTTATCCTGAAAAAAGTAGTTCCGGTCAGGGTGATCAGAAACAAATTCTTTAACGAAATCCAACAAGCCCAAGACAGGGGAGCCTCTGCTGATGAACTGAAGGAAATATTAGGCAGAGCCAGGGCTAAAAAAGGTATGTTTGAAGGTGATTTGAATAATGGTGAGTTAGAAATAGGACAGGTGTCCGCTCTGATCAACCATGTAAAACCAACCTCTGAAATAATTCAGGAAATTATGGATGAATTTATGATGGCAAAAGAGGAACTTCAACATTTAAATTTCTAACCTGAATTATTCACATTAAAATAAATATTCCTAAATTTGGCGATTTTATTCTAATTTATAAAAATCTTGTTAATTTTCTAAAATAATTAATATGAATTTTGAATTTACAGAAGAACAATTAATGATAAGACAAGCAGCAAGAGATTTTGCGCAGAGAGAATTGATAAATGATGTAATAGAAAGAGATTACAAAGCCAAATTCCCTGCTAACCATGTGAAGACGATGTCGGAATTAGGTTTTATGGGAATGATGATCGATCCGAAATATGACGGCGGAGGAATGGATACGGTTTCGTATGTACTTGCCATGGAAGAAATCTCAAAAATTGATTCCTCTGTAAGTGTGATTATGTCGGTTAACAATTCCCTTGTATGTTATACCATTGAAAGGTTTGGTACTGAAGAACAAAAAGAAAAATATCTAAAACCTCTGGCAAGAGGAGACAAAATTGGAGCTTTTCTTTTATCCGAACCTGAATCCGGTTCGGATGCTACCATGCAAAGGATTATTGCTGAAGATAAAGGTGATTTTTATTTGGTAAACGGAATTAAAAACTGGATTACCAGTGCAAATTCAGGGTCAATATATATTCTGTTTGCACAAACTCATCCTAAAAAAAAACATCGTGGTATCAATGCCTTTATTGTTGAAAAAGACACACCGGGAATAAGCCTGGGTCCACACGAAGATAAGATGGGCATGCGAAGCTCAGATACACATTCGGTTATGTTTACAGACGTAAAAGTACCAAAGGAAAATCGACTTGGTGAAGATGGCTTGGGTTTTAAAATTGCCATGAAAGCCCTTGAAGCAGGACGTTTGGGGATTGCAGCACAAGCATTAGGGATAGCTGCCGGGGCTTTGGAAAGATCAATTCAGTATTCAAAAGAAAGGAAGGCGTTTGGAACAGAAATAGCCAATCATCAGGCTATTGCATTTAAAATTGCCGACATGGCTGTAAAAGTTGAAAATGCAAGAAATCTTTGTTTGAAAGCAGCCTGGTTGAAAGACAATAAAAAACCTTTTGCCCTTGCCAGTTCAATGGCTAAACTATATGCGGCTGATATTGCAATGGAAGTTACTACGGAAGCAGTTCAGATTCACGGAGGATATGGTTATGTGAAAGAATATCATGTGGAACGTTTAATGCGGGAAGCTAAACTTACCCAAATCTATGAAGGGACTTCCGAGATTCAAAAGATTGTTATTTCAAGAGTGTTGTTGAAAGATTAATTATTTTTCAAAATACTAATTTTGCATCTTGTAATAAAAAATACAAAACTTTAACACGCAAACACTTTAAAATATGAAAATATTAATATGTATAAGTAACGTACCTGATACAACAACCAAGATCAGGTTTGTTAATGATAACACGGCTTTTGACACAAACGGTGTTCAATGGATCATTAATCCGTGGGATGAACTTGCGTTAACCAGAGCACTGGAATTAAAAGAAACAACTGGCGGCGCAATTGAAAAGGTAACGGTTATAAATGTCGGGACAAAGGACACAGAGCCTACCTTACGAAAAGCGTTAGCTATTGGTGCAGATGACGCCATTCGTGTTAACACCGAACCTAAAGATGCCTTTTTTGTAGCGTATCACATTTCAGAGGCTGTAAAAAATGAAGGTTATGATATGATCATTGCCGGTATCGACTCTTCAGATTATAATGGCGCTGCTGTCGGCGGTATGTTGGCTGAATTTCTTGGAGTTCCTTCTGTATCGTCAGTTTCTTCAATTGATGTTGAAGGAGACAATGTTAGTCTGAAAAGAGAAATTGACGGAGGCTCTGAAGTAATCGGCACCCAGTTACCTTTTGTGGCTATTATTCAAAAAGGTGTGGCTATTGAACCGAGAATCCCCTCAATGCGAGGAATTATGATGGCGCGTAAAAAACCGTTGAATGTGGTTGAACCTGTTGAAGCTGATGCTTTAACTGAATTTGTCAGTTATGAATTACCTCAAGCGAAGGCTGCCTGTAAAATGGTTGACCCGGAAAATGTAAAAGAACTTATTAATTTATTACACACAGAAGCAAAAGTTATTTAAAATAATAGCCACAGATTCACAGATTAAAATTTATTATATTATGCCAGTATTAGTATATACAGAAAATTGGGATGGGAAATTCAAGAAATTAAGTTTTGAATTAGTTTCATACGCAAGCGAAATAGCCAAAATGATGGGAACATCGGTAACGGCTTTATCAATTGGAAATGTTGAACAAAACGAGTTGAAAAAACCTGGAAGCTATGGTGCGTCTAAAATCATTGAAGTAAAAGACGACAGATTAAACCATTTGATCAATTCTGCGTACAGCTCTATCATTAGTCAGGTTGCAGAAAGTGAAGGTGCTAATGTGATTGTCTTTTCCAACAATTTCACAGGAAAGGCTCTTTCTCCTAGAGTTTCCGTTAAGCTCAAAGCAGGTTTGGTTTCAGGAGTTACTGCTTTACCCTCCAATCTCGACCCATTTACTGTTCAGAAAAAAGTATTTACAGGAAAGGCATTTGCTAATGTAGTGATAAAATCGGACATCAAAATTTTAACCCTGTCACAAAATTCATTTGAGATCATCGAAACCGAAAACAATGCTACCATCGAAGCATTCACACCTGAATTTACCGATAATGATTTCAGGACAGAAGTTAAAGATGTAACAAAAGTAACCGGGAAAGTACTATTAACTGATGCTGAAATTGTTGTTTCCGGTGGACGAGGCATGAAAGGCCCGGAGAATTGGAAGCCGATTGAAGAATTAGCAGAACTTCTTGTTGCAGCAACTGCCTGCTCACGTCCGGTTTCGGATGAAGGCTGGCGTCCGCACGAAGAGCATACCGGTCAGACAGGTAAAATCATCGCCCCGAATTTATACATTGCCTGTGGTATTTCCGGTGCTATACAACATTTGGCGGGTGTAAGCTCATCAAAATTTATAGTTGCTATAAATAAAGATAATGATGCACCTATTTTTGAAGCTGCTGATTATGGTATTATCGGTGATGTCAACAAAGTGCTTCCTGAGATAATAGAGGCGGTGAAAGAATTAAAAGCGGAAAGTTAAAATTATTAAATAAAGTTTATTGAATTATAGATTTAACGATATCGACACCAACTCTGCAATATCGTAATTCTTCATTTCCTCTTCTTTGTTCTTGTATTTGATGCCGTCAGTCATCATTGTCATGCAAAACGGACAGGCGGTAGCAATAATATCAGCGCCTGTTTCAATGGCTTCTTCGGTGCGTTCGATAAATATTTCCTTATCGCCTTTTTCGGCTTCTTTAAACATTTGACCGCCACCGGCGCCACAACAAATGGCAAAACTTTTATGGCGTTTCATTTCCACTTTTTCGGAAGGAATTGCATTTAACACATCTCTCGGAGCCTGGTACTCACCATTTGCCCTACCCAGGTAACAAGGATCGTGGAATGTAATCTTTTTATTTTTAAATCCGCCGTTAGTAATGTTTATCCTTCCTTCCCTTATCATTTCTTGCAGAAACTGTGAATGATGGATCACTTCATAGTTGCTCCCGAATTCCGGGTATTCATTTTTAAAAGTATTATAATCATGCGGGTCGCAGGTGATAATCTTTTTCACTTCGTAACCGTTCATAATTTCAATATTCATCATTGCCTGCATTTGGTAAAGCATTTCGTTACCGGCACGGCGAGCAACATCTCCACTGTCGATTTCTTCAGTGCCTAAAACTGCGTAATCAACTTTTAAATATGTCAGGATTTTAACAAATTCACGTATAACTTTTTTATATCTGTCGTCAAAAGCACCTGCAGAACTAACCCAGAAAAGATATTCGGGTTTTTCTCCACTATTAAACTTATCAGCCAAAAGAGGCACATCCAGGTCCTCCGCCCACAACATCCTGTCTTCAGGGGAGAACTGCCAGGGTGCTCCGTTATTTTCGATGTTTGTAAACATAGTATTTAAAGGAGCCGGGGCAGAAGCATCTTCTAAAACAGCATATCTGCGCATTTCAAGTATCACCGAAAGAGGTTCAATATTTACAGGACATTCAATTGCGCAAGCATTACAAGTTGTGCATGCCCAGATTTCTTCCGCTTGTATAAAATCAAATAATGATTTTTTATTAATTAAGTTTTTTCTGGTGTTTCGATTACTAAGAAATTCGAGACGATCGCGAACATCCATTATGATTTTTCGGGGAGATAATTGCTTACCGGTAATATTTGCGGGACATCTTGAAGTGCATCTTCCACATTCGGTACAAGTATATGAATCCATCAGGTTTTTCCATGTAAGGTCTTTAACATCCTTAGCACCAAAAACAACTTCTTCTGAATTTTCTTCATCAGGTTGTGATTCAACTGTTTGATCAAGCATTAACTTAACTTCTTTTGTAATACAAGGCATATTCGACATTTTGCCTGTCGGCTCCAACCTGGAAAAATATACGTTCGGAAAAGCCAGGAAAACATGAAAATGCTTTGAATACGGAATATAATTCAAAAATGCCAAAACTCCGATTATATGAAACCACCATCCGAAACGTTCTAAAAAAATCAATGTATTTGTTGGTAGTCCGTTTAAAAAAGGAATAAGTAAACTGCTTAACGGAAATGACCCCACTTTCACGTAATGGTCAACAGCACGTTCTTGTAATATACTGTCACTTGCATTCATTATCAAAATTGCACTCATTAAAAAAACTTCTGTAATAAGAATTATAGCTGCATCCGAACGAGGCCACAATGTCATTTCTTTATTCCAGAACCTTTTAACTTTAAATAAATTACGGCGTGCCAGAAAAATAATACAGGCAATAATTACAGACAAAGCAAAAAACTCAAACGTAGAAATAAGTATAGTATATATTGGTCCGGTAAAGGAAAATAATCTGTGACTGCCGGAAATGCCGTCAAATAATATTTCAAGCATTTCAAAATTCACAATAATAAATCCGACATAAACAAAGATATGCAGTATGCCTGAAATTGGACGAGAAACCATCTTGGACTGAAAGATGGTAACTTTAAACATTAATTTCCACCGTTTTATTTTATTATCAGATAAATTAATATCTTTTCCTATTTTAATGTTTCTTGAAATTACGCTTACATTTTTATAAAATAAAAGAATCGCGGCTAATAAGAATGCAATAAAAATAATATTAGGAATCATAATTAAAAGAATTTTTTTGAGATTACAATTTTAAGCATTTTGGAATTAAGAATCATAATAAACTATATAATGATTAACTCCAAAGATTCTATTAATAAACCGAACATCCCAAATTTAGACATAAGTCTTCCAATATGTGGAAGGTTTCACAGAAGAATAATTAAAAAATTTAAAATACAAGTTTAACATTATTTTCAATTACGGAAATAAAAAGGTGCAGCAAACAAGCCACACCTTTCAAACCAAAAACCAAATATTAGAATGTAAAATACTTAGCATTATGTTATAACTGTAATATAAGTATTGGCATAAGCTAAGTTTTGTAAGAACTGAAACAATTTTTTCAATTGTTCGCTATACAATCTCAGAAACTATGCCAAATTTGAAAAGCCATAAATAGAAAAGTTAAGAAAAGTTAAAATTAACAAAACTCGCCTGGCAAAAAGTATCTTTGTAATTATGAACCGAAAAGCATTTATATTCATTATCGTTATTATGACCATCGCCTTAATCGGTCTTATGGTTATCCAATCGTATTGGATTAAAAATGCTATTACGGTTAAAGAAACCAATTTTATCAGAAGTGTTAATGAGGCTCTTTCAACCGTAGTTAATAAGCTGGAACGATTAGAGGCAGCCGATCAGTTTAAGAACAGAATGAATAATCTGCAGCTAAAGCAAAACCTGCTGCAGTCAATTGATTCATTAAACCATTATTTTCCCCAGGATAATTTCGCATATTCCAATCAGTCGGATTTTAACAGATTTCTTCAAAAATCATCTCTGGCACAGGAAGTACTCGAAAGCATGATGAACAATTTCAGAAATACTCCCATTGAAAACAGGATTAATATCACAATGCTTGATTCATTAATTGACAACGAATTAAAAAGCAAAGGAATCAATACTGATTATGAATTTGGGATATTCAGCCCAACGCGAAATATTATGCCGGTTCAGAAAACGGGCAAATATCCTAAAGAATTACTGAACAAGGGATTTGCGTTTGCTTTGTTCCCAAGCGATATGTTTAATAACCCTGA
>JACKQG010004665.1_pt1 | contig 15773 bp, 15 predicted proteins | sample 8237621 | NCBI WGS metagenome assembly JACKQG01 (sample SAMN15677084, study PRJNA649215) | marine metagenome | biome: marine; feature: Black Sea; material: saline water; isolation source: suspended particulate matter (SPM) from the Black Sea western gyre | collected 2013-06-09/2013-06-10 | depth... | reverse complement strand
GGCCTCCAACCTGTCCGCCTGGGTGCGGGCCCAGCCGTGGTCGGTGGTGTCCTCGATGTCGGGGAAGTGGCTGGAGACGCCGACCAGGTCCACCCCCGGCGTGCCGGTCAGCAGGGACAGGGCCTCGTCCAGTTCGTCCTCGACGATGCCCTGGCGGTTGACGCCGGTCTCCACCTTGAGATGGACGCGCAGGGGGGTCGCCGGCACGGCCGCCGCGGCGGCGATCGCCGCGCCAGACAGGGAGCCGGCCGTGATCTCCGCGTCGAGGCGGACGGCCTGGGAGGCGCCCTGGCGGTTGAGGGGTCCGAGGATCAGCAGGGGAAGATCGACGCCGCCCTGTCGCAGGGCGGCGGCTTCCTCGATCGAGTGCACGCCGAGCATGTCGGCGCCGCCTTCGCTGAAGGCCGCGGCGGCCGGCAGGAGCCCGTGACCGTAGCCGTCGGCCTTGACCACGGCCAGCAGGCGCGTGTGATCCGGCGCGAGCTCGCGGAAACGGCCTATGTTCCGCCGCAGCGCGTCGTGGTCCGTCTCGAGCCTCAGCCAGCCCGCATCACTCATCGCACCGCACTCCCCGTCCTGGAGGATCCGTTCCCGCGGTCGTCGCTACTTCTCCTTGAACTTGATCTCGGCCTTGGTCTGCCGGAAGTTCTCGCAGCTCTCGACGTCCGAGCAGGTCCCGTAGAGTTCCAGACGGTGACGGTGGATGGTGAAGGCGTGCTCGCTGGCCAGCTTCTCCTGCAGGGCCTCGAGCTCCGGGTTGAAGAACTCGAAGATCCGACCGCAGTTCTGGCAGATCATATGGTCGTGGTGTTCGACCTCGGAATGACCCTCGTAGCGCGCCAGTCCGTCGCCGAAACGACGCTCCTCCACCAGACCGCTGCGAACCAGCAGGGGCAGCGTACGGTAGACCGTCGCGTAACCGATCTTCGGGTTGACGGCCTTGACCTCGCGCAGGAGCTCCTCGACGGAGATGTGTCCCTTCAGATTGAAGAACACATTGACGATGGTGTTGCGCTGGCGGGTGGTCTTCAGACCCTCGGCCTGGATGAACTTCTGGAAGGCTCGTTCCTTCTCCTTAACGGCCTCCGGTAAGACGTCTCGCTTGATGGCCACGTGCTGTTCCTTCCTTTGCAGTAGTTCGTGATTCTGATATCCAAAATCATAGAAATTGATAATTCACGTTCTGGCAACTGTCAAGTCCGCAACGGAGCGTATTTCGGGGACGCGCGGGATCACACCACCGGGAACCCCGGCCCAGACCCGGTTTATCGGGTCGGCGGTTTTCTCGGGACGCTCAATGAAAATGGATCCGACGGGCAACGGCACCGGGTTGAGGGACCGCCCAGAGGGCGCTTCCGTCCCAGGCCAGCACCACGTCGCGCCCCCTGAAATCGAAGCCTTCGCGGTCTACGGTACCGCTCCACCGACCGGCTCCGCGCGTGAGTCGGTAGAGGCGTCCGGTCCCGCTGTCGCAGGTCCAGAAGACGCGCCCGTCGAAGCTGAGTCCATAGGGCGAGAAGCCCGGCGCGATCTGCGAGCGGGAGATCTCCTCCGTCTCGGGATCGAAGCTCTCGAAGCGGCCACGGTCGCGGTCCACGATCCAGACGTGGCGGCCGTCCCAGGCGAGCCCGCAGGGGCGGTGCCCGGGCGTGGGATAGACGGCGTCCACGAAGAGGGTGTCCGATTCGATCTTGAACAGCGTGGCCTCGGTGTCGGGCGTGGCGTCGCCGAGGCTCCAGAGGTACTTGCCGTCGAAGGCCAGGCCCCGCGACAGGGTCCCGGTGAAATCCTCCTCGCGGGTGAGGTTGCCGCGACCGTCGTACCAGGCGAGGGAGATCTTCAGGGGCGGCAGTTCGGGCAGCGTGTCCGGCTGCGCCACCAGCACCACGTAGTTGAGGTCGTCGAGCCAGGCGAGGCCCCTGATCTCTCCGTCGGCGACGGTCAGGGTATCGCCCCAGCTCATCCCGATCAGGTCGCCGGAGGCCGCGAAGGCCGGCGCGGCGAGACAGAGGGCGAGCAGCAGAAGCGGCGGGCCGCAGGTGCGGGCGGTGGCTCTCATGGGCCCTCCTCGGGCGGCGTCTGCGGCGCGTCGGCGGACGGCGTGTCCAGGGCGATGGACACCGCGACGGTCACTTGGGTGGCGAAGAGACGATCCTCGGCGTCGGCGAGCCCGCGCATCAGCCCCAGGGTGAAGCCGCGTCCTTCCCCCCAGGGCACGGTCAGGCTCAGCCGCAGGCGCCGGCATTCCCCGGGGCCGGCGTCGCGTGCCGACAGGCGCAGGTCGGCGGACCGTGCCGGACGCCACGCCAGCGAGCCGCCCCAGACGGTCAGGTCGGCAAAGGCCTCGTCGGCGAGATCCTCGCCGGCAGCGCTCATGTTCAGGACCCGTTCGCAGACGAGAGCCCCGGTCAGGCGCTCACCGAGGCGGAAGACCCGGCGCAGCGCGAGCCGCAGGCTGGTGCTGCGCGCGGCGAAGGGATAGAGGGCGTTGCGCGCGAAGGGCAGGGCCACCTCGCCGCCGAAGAGGCTGTCGCCGATCAGCGGCAGGCTCAGCGGGGCGAGCAGTCCCAGCTCGGGACGTCCCCAACCCGCGACGCTGTGCTCGCCCGGCCAGGAGAGGTCCGGCGTCTCGCCGTCGGCGACGGGCGGCACGGCCTCGGGCCAGCGCGCCAGGGCCGAGCGCCCGGCCGTGTGGAAGTCGAGATGACGCCAGCGCACGTAGACGCGGTTCACCTCGCCCTGGTGCATGACGCTCGTCATGCCGAAGGCGTCCACCTGCCAGCCGCTGTCGGGGTCGTCGAATCGCTGGACGTCGAAGGTGAAGCCCGTATCTCCGGTCACGGCTTCCCAGGGCAGGGGTTCGGCCCAGGGCGCGGCGGCCATGACGGCTGCGGGGAGCAGGGTGGCGAGTGTCAGGAAGGCGCAGGCGCAGGCGGCGGCGTGGCGACGGGCGCGGCTCCGGGAGCCGTTCACGGCCCTTCTCCCTCCTGCTCGATCAGGCGCACGGTACCGGCCTTGGCGAAGCGGACCTGGACCACGTTGCGGTTTCCGGGCAGGGTCTCCTTGGCGACGACCACGCCGTAGTCGTCCCAGGCCAGATGAAGGATGATATCGCCCTCGGCGTAGGTCTCCCAGGGCCGGTAGGGCACGGCCAGCGAGACGTCCATGTCCGCGAGCGGATCGGGTTGCGGGGGTTCCTCCGCCGCGTCCGCGGCGTCCGGCTCGTCGCTCCGCTGCGGCGGCTGCGCCGCGTCCGCCGGGGCCTCCGGCGGGGATTCGGGGACGCCCTCGTCCCGGTCCGCGCCGCTCGGTTTCAGATCGGCGCTGGAGCTGACCTTCGGCAGGAATCCCTTGCAGCTCGGGCACTGGAGCCAGACGACGCCGTCGTCGTCCCCATCCGACGTGGGCACGACCGACATCTCGTACTCCGCCTTGCAGACGGAACAGTACTGCGGAATCTTCATGTCGAGGTCCGTGTCCGGGGCATGATGCCGGTGGACGGTCGCAGCGTCATGGGAGGATCTTGCAGCAGTTCTCCGCATCGTCCTTGTGCAGGTACCGCATGCCGCAGACCAGGCACTTGAACTCGCCGTCGATCCGGCCCTCGTTCTCGGCCTTGGTCAGGAGCTGTTCGAACTTAACGTAGGATTTGTCGCGGATCAGGATCTCCGTTTCTCCCCTGCTTCGCTGCATGGCATCCTCCTTGATCTCCACGACCCGTGTGGCGAGTCGTATCGTGCACAGCGTACCGAGCGTCCGGTGCCGGGCATACTACAAGATCCGCACGGGAGAGTCAACCGGGCCGGGGCAAATAGAGTTCCGAAGTGTTTTTTGTGCTCGTTCAGCCGGCGGCGTTGGCCTCGAGGAGGTCGTCATCCGCGCCGAGTTCGCCGCGGGCTTCGATGATGCGGTAGAGATCGCCGAGGGTCCGGGCGCCGAGTTCGCGCGTGGCGCCCAGCGCGCGGGCCAGCACGCCGGCGGTGGCCAGCGCGTCCTCGCCGGCCCGGTGGGGATGGGTGTGGGCGACGGCGAAGGTGCCCGCCAGGTCCTGCAGGCGCCAGCCGTCCAGGTCGGGCCAGAGGCTGCGGGCGAGCTGCAGGGTGCAGACCGCCGGCAGGTCGGGCATCTGCAGGCCGTGACGTGCCAGCTCCCAGCGCAGGAAGGGCATGTCGAAGCGCACGTCGTGCGCGACGAAGGCGTGGGCCCCGTGGAGCATGTCGACGACCACGGGCGCCACCTCCGCGAACAACGGCGCTTCCTTCAGCTGGCTGGGCTTGATCCCGGTCAGCCGGCGGATGCGCGGCGAGACGTGACGCTCGCTGTGACAGAGGCTGCTGAACTGCTTGACCACCTGGCCCCGCTCCAGCACGGCCATGCCGACCTCGATGATCCGGTCCACGCCGGTGAGGCTGCCGGTGGTCTCGAGGTCGACCGCCACCATGCGGATGTCTTCGAGGGGCACGTCCAGGAAGGGGGCGTCGTAGGCCAGCCAGTGCCCGTCGTGGGCGCGTCCGACCAGGGGCAGGGGCGCGAGGATCGCACGCACCAGCAGGGCCGCCACGGGATCCTCGTGGCGTTGCTGCCCGAATATGTGACGTGCTACGGCCTGCGGGGCGCAGGGGCGGTCGCATGACTGGAGAAAGCTGGCAGCCTCCACCCTTAATTCGTTCAATTCAGCAGAAATCATAAGTCATTATAACATATATCAGAACGATGACTCAAGGCCCCCGAGACAGGAAACGGCGTCCGTCCCGAAGTCCAGCAACTCCATGATTTCCACCCGCAAGGAGGGCGGGGGCGGCTCGCGGCGTCCGGCGGGCTCGAGTTCCGAGCGCGTTTCGGTGCGTTCAGCCGCGTAGGCGACGCCCAGGAAAGGAACCTCCTCGTGGATGGCGGCGCTCACCTCCCGGCGGTGGATCTGGAGCATCCGGCCGCGCGGCAGGTCGATGCGCGTCGTGTCGTCGGCGACCAGAGTGAACTGCTCGCAGAGCAGGTCCGCCTCTCCGACCACGCGCGTGGTCCGTCCCTCGCTCGACTTCGAGTCCGCCACGAAATCGGAATCCAGGAAGGCGCCCGTCAGGGGATCGTCGCGCCACTGCGCGGGGGGCAGTGAACGGACCTCCCCCTCCTGCCACTGCACGACCTCCCGCACGTGGTCGACCAGCGAACCCGTGCGGTCCGCCAGGCCCCTGTCGACCGTCAGACGGAGCCCCTCGCCCGGCAGGGGCTCGCGGCCGTCCGGGGTCTCGGTCAGCGGCAGGACCTCGATCGTCCAGTCCGATTCCGTCTCGCCCACGCATTGGATGCGCAGCAACTCCACCCGCCGGCGTCCCGCCTCGAGGGACGTGGCGAGGTAGTCGACCCGGCAACCGGGCGCGATCCGCATGACCGCCTCGGGCTGACGCCACAGGGTGAAGATGTCCAGGGCCAGGGCGCCGCCGGTCCAGGCCAGGAGCAGCAGACACAGGGCACATGACGCGACGGCCGTCGCTCCGGGGCTCCGGCCGTCTACGTGCGTGTCCGCGGGGACGTCCCGCTCAGTGTGCGATCTTGGTCCAGTATGTGTCATAGTCGAAGTCCGGACTGTTCTCCTTGTCGTGGCATTCGACGCATCCGTTGCGCGCCTCCTGAGCCCACTTGCCGTCGCGGCGGTGCAGCGTGCCGTAGCCGTGGCAGGCCTCGCACTGCACGGACCGCAGGCGGTTGGCCGGGGGCTGCTCGTCGTAGCCGCCGATGTAGACGTAACCGGTCGTATGGCAGACCAGGCACTCCGGAGCGTCGGTCTGGCCCTTGCGCGCCAGGGTGTTGAAGGCGTCGTTGTGCGCGCTGTCGCGCAGGCCGTCCGTGATGTCCTGGTGGCACTTGCGGCATTCCCGGTCGGTCAGGAAGGCCTCGTCCTTGGAGCCCTGGGTCTGCTGGTAGACGCCCCGGGACGCGATGCGGAACTCCTCGAGGTGGACCTTGAAGGCCTCCACGCGCTCGAGCATGACGGGATCGTCGGCCACGCTCTCGTTCAGCTCGGTCACCTCGATGGCGAAAGCCTTCAGATCGCCGCTCCCGCGCTCGAACTGACCGTCCAGGCGGCCGAGGTAGCGACCCTCGAAGGACGAACAGATCAGGGCGGCGTCGTTGACGATCCGCTCGGAGCGGTACGGACGCCGGGAGTGGCCGGCCAGGCAGATGTCCACGCCCTCCACCTCGCCCAGGAGGGCCTCGGTGCCGGCGTCGCCCATGTGGGCGAGCACCACGATCGTCTGCGCGCCCGCGTCCCGCAGGCGCGGGATCAGGGCGTTGAGGGTCTCGGCCGCATCTTCGACCTGGTAGATCTCCTCCTTGGCCGCCATGGACATGATCTGCGATTCGGGATCCAGCACCGAGCACACCCCGAAGGTGATGCCGCCGCGCTCGATCAGCAGGTACTCGGGCAGGAGCAGCTCGCCGCTGTCGGGCAGGCGCACGTTGGCGCTGGTGAAGGGAAGCTGATAGGTGTCGATCATCTCGCGCAGGAAGTCGAGGCCGTAGTTAAGGTCGGCCTCGCCGAGCCCGATGGCGTCGTAGCCGAACTCGCTCGTCAACTCGCAGACGAAGCGGGTCTGCTCCCGGTCGGCGCGCTTGCGGCGTCCGAAGAGGTCGCCGGCATCGATCATCAGCACGGGGTCGCCGTCGTTCCAGATCCCGTCAAGTAAGGTGGCCCGCCGGGCCACACCGCCGCGTCGGCTCGACTTTCACCCGCAGGGTTCGATCTTGCCGACCACGTCGGAGTTGTAGACGATCGTCACCGGCGACCAGTCGCCGGTTTCCTGGGCGGAGGTCACGACCGCCGCAGGCGGTGCGCTCAGGAGGAGGATCAGCAGGGCCAGCAGCCCCAGCCAGACCTTTTTCGCATTTGTTATTGAATCCATCGGTACTCCACGATTTCTGGAAGCGGTGCGGACAGGATGACGGGTTCCCGCTCGGGAACCCAGGCTCAAACCAATACGGCGCGTATGAGTTCCCGCACCGCAGCGTCAATGATACCAGCAGGAGCCGGGCCGATCAAGGGCTGGTGAGCACGAGGGCGGGACGGAAACGAGACGAGGGGACGGCACGCGGCCGCCCCCTCGTTCGTGTCCCCCGGGGGAGACTACTTCTTCGAGATACGCTCCTTGAGCGACTTGCCCGCCGAGAACGCGGGATACTTGGTCGCGGGGATCATGATCTCGGCGCCGGTCTGCGGATTGCGGGCCTTGCGCTTCTTGCGGTTGCGGCGCTCGAAAGTACCGAATCCTGTCAGCTGCACCCTCATACCCTTCGCGACCTCGGTCGCGATGATGCCCTCGCGGGGCACCGTCGAGAAGATGGCGTTCACGGCTGACGTAGCGTCCTTCTTGGACAGCCCGGACTTTTCAGCGACAGCATTGATCAGTTCAGTCTTGTTCATGATATCACCTCCTTGAACGGAGGAAATCGCGAACCCGCGATCCTGTCAACACAAAAAATGGAGTTTTTCCAGTCCTGGAGCGGGCTTTCGTCGACCCGTCAGAAGATGCCGCTGGTGGCGCGGCCGTATCCGCTGACCATGTCCTCCTTGCCGCGTGTGACCTTCACGTCCGGTATCGCCTTGAGCGAGAGGATGAAACCGAACTGGGAGTCCACGGCGTTGATCGTGCGCGAGAAGCGGATCTGCCAGCAGTGGAGGTCGCGCGTGAGGTTCCAGGTCTGGTTGGTGAGGGTGCCGCGTTCGATGTCGTAGCTCGTCCGGTAGTCGAACAGCCAGTTGCGCGTCAACGTCGCGCCGACGCTCAGGCTGACGCGCGCGGTCGTGGCGTCGCTGACGTGGTCCTTGCTGTAGGAGAAGTTGCTGCCCAGGCGCCAGGGGATGAAGCGGCCGCCCTCGGTCTCGTCGCGGCCGCCGGTGGCCTCTTCGGCGCCGAAGTGCTCGAAGCCGGGGAAGCCGCCGCCGGTGTCCTCCTCGTCCTCGAAGAGGTACGGGTCCTCCTCGACGACGACGCCCGTGGTGTCGGCCCCGGCGCCGAGCAGATCGATGGCGCTGTTGCGCTCCGGCTCGAGCGCCAACACCGAGCCGCCGGTGTCCACGCGGCCGCTGAAGTTCAGGCCGTAGACGATGCGCGTGCTGATCACGCGCATGGCATAGGGATCGATGGACTGGTTGACCGTCAGCTTCAGGTTGCGGTTCTGTCCCGGCTTGAGGGTGATCGAGCTGTTGACCGTCTGCCAGCGGCTGTCGGCGGGCCGGGCCGGGTTGTAGCCCGTGCTCAGGCCCCAGTCGATCAGGCCGTCGAGCTTCTTGTACTCGGCGGTGGAGTCGGCTTCGCCGCCGGCGAGGTACTTGGCGTCGAAGCGGTTGTTGACCGTCAGGCCGATGGACTCGCTGCGCATCTGCTGCCCGGGAATGCTGGGCGACAGGCGATGGCTCGCGCTGAAGGAGAAGGTGTGCCGGATGGCGCGCAGGCGACCGATCCTCGGCCGGAAGAGACCGTAGAGCTTTGCCGACACGGCCGAATTGATGGAGAAGCCCTTGTCGGTGTTCTCGCCGATCCGGCGGACCTCCTCGGCCACGTAGTTGGTGTCCGGGTCCAGGGTGTAGACCGTGCCGGTCGTGTCGGCTCGCGACCACGAATAGTTGGCGCTGACCCCGGTGCTGGCCGTCAGGAAGAACAGCCGCTGCTGCTTGAGCGAGAGCGAGGCCGAGCCCCGCGCCGAGTGCGTCGTGTTGTCGGTCGACTCGTTGGACCTGCGCACGCTGTTGAAGTCGTAGTTGTGGCTGACGTAGGTGCTGCGCAGCAGGTTGGTCAGCACGTTCCCCTTCTCCCCGGTGCGCAGGCCCGGCAGCAGGGACGAGCTCTTGAAGGTGAGCTTGAGCTGGGGGAAGTACTGGGTCGCGAGCAGGTTGTCGGTGCCCGGGTCGTCATCCTCGCGGTTGACGAACTCGTCGCGCTTGAAGTTGAGCGTGGCGCTGAGGTTCGACCAGTTGCGGCTGACGTAGATGGTCGAGGTCTGCTGCCCGCTGATGACCTCCTGCCCCACGTCGTTGATCAGGTCCTCGCGCGAGATGGTCTTGCTGGACATCTGCACGCTGGAGCGGAAGCGGTAGTAGTCGAAGAGGGTCTGCTGGTCGTGGTTCCAGCGCAGCTGCCACTCGCGGGTGCCGGCCTGGTCGCCGAGCGTGGTGCGCCGCGAGTAGTCGACGTTTCCCGTGAAGGCGTAGCGCTTGACGTAACGGTTGCTGAGGCGCCAGGTGAGCTCGCGGTTCTCGTTGTAGTCGCCGCGCACGGTGAAGTCGGTGTAGTCGTTGGTCGCCCAGTAGTAGCCCCAGTCGCGGATGTAGCGCCCCGTCCTCTCCGACCAGCCGAAATTGAAGTTGGGAAAGAGGATGCCCGACCTGCGGCCCGTCTCGAGGGCCTTGAAGTAGAAGGGGAGCGCGAAGACCGGCACCTCGCCCACCTTCATCACGATGGGCTTGGCGACCACCTTGTCGCCGGGACGGATCTTCATCTTGTCGGCCCAGAAGTGGTAGTGGGGTTCGGCCAGGTCGCAGCTGGTCATCTTGCCCGAGTAGATCTTCAGGGTGCCGTCGTCGAAGCGCTTGATCTCCTCGCCCACGTAGAAGAACTCGTCCATGGCCGTGGCGCCCTCGCGCACCGCGCCCGTGCGGTGCTCGAAACCATAGCCCAGCTGGCGACCGGCGATCTTCTGGGAGGCGTCCACGAGCAGCGGGTTCTGCTCCGCGTAGAGCTCCCGCGTTTCCAGGTCCATGCGCACCTTGCCGGCGGTCAGGTCCAGCGAGCCGTAGACCAGGTTGCCGTTGCCGGAGATGTCGATCCGCCGGCCGGCGAGGTCGAAGATGGCGGCGTCCCCCTCGTACTCGACCGTCTGGCGGTTGGCGTCGAAGTCCCAGGTGCGGCGGCCGTCCGACAGGGTGTCGCTCACGGCGCGCAGCAGGGTCGCCACCAGCGCGCTGTCGGCCAGGGCGGCGGCCAGGGCCGGGTTGTCGAGCAGGGAGGTCAGTGTCGTGTCGGCCGCCGCGTCGAGGCTGTCGCCCGCGGCCACGGCCGTCAGGAGCGCGACCAGCTCCGGGCTGAGAATGCCGTCCGGCAACAGGGGCGCGAGCGTGTCGCCACCCGCCACGGCCAGGCTGTCCAGGACGGCGCCCGCGCGGTCGGCGACGATCCCCAGGTCCGCCAGACGCAGGAAGGAATAGACGCCGCTCATGTTGCCCTTCACGTCGACCTGGCGCACCTTCCCGTCCTGGAAGGCGATGACGATGGTGTCGCCCGCGACGTCGTTGAAGGCCACCTCCTCGGCGTCGTCCAGGGGCACGTAGACGCTGCGCGCGTTGCCCACGACCACCGAGCGGTCGGGCACCTCGTCGGCGAAGTAGACCGTGATGTCATCGCCGGTCAGCTCGTCGGTGCCCGGCAGACCGATGAACTGCTCGGCCAGCTCGGCCGGCTTGTGGTCCAGGACCCAGGCCTCGCGCCGCAGGTGCACGCGGTCGAGTTCGCCGTCCAGGTAGACGAACTCGATCTCCTGGGCGTCCATCAGGCTGCCGTCGCCGTCGTCCAGCTCCGGGTCGCCGGTCAGTACCATGCGGTCCCGGCCGTGGATCACCGCCGTGTCGGCCCGGGCCGAGGTGGGCCCCTGCACGATGCGCACACTGTCCACCATGACCACGCGCTCTTCGGCCCGGTGGAAGTACATCACCTCGGCGACGGCGTGAAGGGGTCGTTCACCCTGCTCCCGGCTCGTCAGTTCCGGGTTTCGGTCGACGATCGCCAGGTCCTGCTGCCGGAAGAACAGGGCGTGCTCGCCGGTGACCAGGCTCGCGCGGTCGGGATCGACGATCTTCACGTGGCCGGACGCCTCGCCGCGATCCTCCTCGTCCCACTGGGTGATGGTGTCGGCCCAGACCACGTAGCCCGGCGTGACTAGACGCGCGTCGCGCATCAGGCTCAGACGGTCGCCCCGCTCGCGCAGCTCGCCCTTCTCTGCGGTGGCGATCATGTCGCCGTCCTCCACGCGGACCTGGCGGTGGAACTCCGCCTCCTCGGTGTCGCCGTGGTAGACGGCGCCGCGGCAGGTGAGCACCGTGGCGCCGCGGGTCATGCGCACGGCGCCGTAGAATTCGTACTCGTCGCGGTCGTCGTAGAAGGCCGCGGAATCGCCCGTCACCGTCAGCGAATCCCGCGTGACCACCACGTCACCGATCAGCCAGGTGACCTTCTCGCCATCGACGACCTCGTCGATGAGCCGCTTGGCGCTGTAGGTGGTGCGCTGGCGGAGCGTCTCTCCGCGCGGCGGCGGATCACTCGCGGCGCTCAGGCAGACGATCGCGCAGAGGAGGAACGCGGCGGTCACCGCGTCGCGCCGGGTCGGCGACCTCATGCCGCCTCCAGGCCGTCCCGGGCGAGGCGGGAGGCGCCGAGGGCGGCCGCGAGCGGGCCGAGTTCGGCGGGTTCGATGGGGGTGGCTCGGCTCGCCACGCAGAGCACGGTCGAGGCGGCGGTCTCGCGGCAGGGCGCCAGGAGGAGGTCGCCCGCCTGGGCCACGCCCCCGCCGATGATGATCTTGTCCGGATCGAGCAGATTCAGCAGGTTGCCCACGGCGAGGCCGAGCATGTGCCCCGTGCGCGCGAAGAGCGCCGCGGCGTCGGCGTCGCCGGCGGCGGCCAGATCGGACAGGTCGCGGGTCGACAACGCCTCGCCGCGCGCCGCGACCAGATCGCTCAGGGCGGCGCCGGAACCGGGATCAACCGCCAGACGTCGCGCCTCGGCCAGCAGGCCGTACGAGCCGGCGTAGGCCTCGACACAGCCCCGGTTGCCGCAGCCGCAGAGGGGGCCGTCCTGGTCCAGTACCATATGCCCGATCTCGCCGGCGCCGTGGTGCACACCGGTGACCAGGCGCCCGTCGACCATCACGGCGCCCCCGACGCCGGTGCCCAGGGCCAGCATCACGAGGTCGCGGCACCCGCGGCCGGCGCCGAAGCGCGCCTCGCCGGCCAGGGCGGCGTTCACGTCGTTGGCGAAGATGCCGAGGATGTCACCGAAGGCCTCGCGCAGGGCGGCGGCGAGATCCCTGTTCTCCCAGCCGGGCAGGTTGGGCGCCCGCCCCAGCGTGCCCCGGATCGGGTCCACGATGCCGGCGCAGGCCAGGCCCGCGGCGGCGAGTCCGGCGCCGGACGGCAGCCGGTCGACGACGGCCGCGGCCAGGCGGTCGAAGGTCTCGCGCACGTCGCCGGTATCGGTGCGCACCTCGCCCGCGAAGCGGTCCGGGTCCTCGGCGCCGCCCACGACGTACTTGACCGCCGTGCCGCCGATATCCGCTCCCAGCACCAGCCGCTCCGTCATGACGTCAGTCCCTTCAGCATGGGTCCCGCCGCGCGGACCCCGCGCGTATCCTCCAGCGAGCGGAAGCCCAGGGCGTGGAGGACCGCCGCCACCAGGAAGCCCGAGCCGCAGACGAGCAGGGCGTCCTCGGGCGCGAGGGTCTCCGCCAGGGTCCGCAGGGCCGAAGGCAGGTCCTCGTGAACCTCGACCGCATTGTGATCAGCGAGACCCCATCGGTCCATCAACGATTTCAACTCGCCGGGGTTCCGCGAGCGGGGCAGACCGATCGGCGCCGCCAGTACGGCGTCGGCCCGCGCGAGCAGGCGGCCGGTGCCGTCACCGGGTTCCTTCTCCGCCAGACCGCCGAAGAGCACCACGCGCCGCCCGGCGCACGGCCGCTCCAGGAAGCTCGTCAGGACCACGGCCAGGGCCTCCTCGTTGTGGGCCGTGTCCACCAGGACGTCGGGTCCGTCCAGGACACGCTGGAAACGGCCCGGCAGGAAGGCGTCGCGCAGGGAGGCGGCCGGATCCGCGGGCAGGTCGAGGACGCCCGCCGCCGACAACTCGTCGAGACAGAGCAGGGCCAGGGCGGCGTTGCGGCGCAGGACCTCCGGCCGCCAGGCGGGCAGCCCGGTGAAGACACGGCGACGGGTCGTGAGATCCCAGACCTCGCCCCGATCCTCGCTGCGCGCGAGCTCGTCGAGGAAGTGGCAGGGACTGCCCGCGGCCACGGCGGCGGCGAAGACCTGGCCGCGCAGGGGCTGCGCCACGGCCGTGAACAGGGGCGCACCCTTGAGCAGGCCCAGCTTCTCCGCGGCGATCTCCTCGACGGTCCCGCCCAGGATATGCTGGTGGTCCAGCGACACGCCCGTCAGCAGCAGGGCCTCGTGGGGCAGGGCGTTGCTGGCGTCGAGACGCCCGCCCAGACCGGCCTCGCAGCAGAAGACGTCGACGCCGGCCTCGCGGGCGACCGCCAGCGACGTGGCCGTGAGCGTCTCGAACCAGCTCGCCTGATGGCGATCCACCGACGGGCGCAACGACTCGGCGGTCCGGGAGAACACCTCGGGGTCGACGGGGCGATCGTCCAGGGTCAACCGCTCGTAGACCTGCAGCAGGTGGGGACTGGTGAAGCAGGCGACGCGGTGGCCGGCGTCCCGGAGCAGGCGCGCCAGCAGCCGGGTGGTGCTGCCCTTGCCGTTGGTGCCGGCGGTGACCAGGATGCGGAAGTCGCGTTCGGGGTGGCCCAGATCCTCGAGCAGGCCGCGGATCCGCGTCAGCCCGGGCCGGATGCCCTTGCGGTTCAGCGCGAAGAGCCAGCGGGTGGTCTCGTTGTCTGCCGCGAAGGGGGGGCGCGCCCCGCCGAGACCCGGCTCGCCCGGATAGGAGATGTCCTCGTAGGGCTTGGAACCGGGGCCGGCCATGCCGCCTCAACCACGGAAGGGTTGCTTGACCGAGATCTCGCGCCCGTCCACGAACCAGTGCAGGACCTGCCCCAGCCGCGTCTTGAGATCCTTGCGGTCGACGATCATGTCGATCATGCCGTGCTCCAGGAGGAACTCCGAGGACTGGAAGCCCTCGGGCAGATCGCTGTTGATCGTCTGCTGGATCACGCGCGGGCCGGCGAAGCCGATCAGCGCCCCGGGTTCGGCGATGATCACGTCGCCCAGCGAGGCGTAGCTGGCGGTCACGCCGCCCGTGGTCGGGTGGGTCAGGATGGAGATGAAGGGGATGGCCTCCTCCTTGAGGCGGGCCCGCACCGTGCTGGGCTTGGCCCTCTGCATGAGCGAGAGCAGGGATTCCTGCATGCGCGCGCCGCCCGAGCAGGACACGATGACCGCGGCCTCCCGGTTCTTCAGGGAATCGAGCAGCATGCGGGCGATCTTCTCGCCGACGACCGAACCCATGCTGCCGCCCATGAAGTCGAAGTCCATGACGCCCAGGCAGACCGGCAGGCGGTCGATCTCGCAGCGCCCCGTGAGGATGGCGTCGTCGCGCCCGGTCTTCTTCAGGCTGGACTTGATGCGGTCCGCGTATCGCTTGGAGTCCTTGAAGTCGAGAGGATCGCGCGAGGTGATGCCGAGGTGCGTCTCCTGCCAGGTCCCCTCGTCGACCAGCAGTTCCAGGATCTGCACGACGCTGATGCGCAGGTGGTGGTTGCAGTTCGTGCAGACCCAGTAGTTTCGCGTCAGTTCACGATGATAAAGGACCTCTCCGCACGAGGGACACTTGCTCCAGAGATTGTCCGGAATCTCCTTCTTCTGCGTGGTCAGGGCCTTGATGCCCTTCTTGGCCTGATCTATCCAGGACATTCCGTACTCCTCGCTGCGTGCCCGCCCGGATCCGATGGTGAACAGAGCCTAGGCGTTCAGGGGGCCGGGGACAAGTCGAAACCGCTTTCGCGCCCCTTTCAGGGCCGCGCCGCCGCCAGCGAGCGGAACAGGACCAGGGCATCCTCGCCGGTGTCGCTGTAGTAGCGGGGCCGGCGCTCGAGGGGCCGGAAACCGTGCCGCGCGTAGAAGGCCAGGGCCGGCTCGTTGCTGACGCGCACCTCGAGCGTCGCCGAGCGGCAGTCCTCCGCGGCCGCCGCCTCGAGGGACATCTCGAGCAGACGCGTGCCGACGCCAGATCGCCGCTCGCCGTTGGTCACCGCCAGGTTGATCACGTGCCACTCGTCGGCGACCTTCCAGGCCATGAGGTAGCCGACCACCTCGCCGTGCCTCAGGGCGGTCAGCGGGCGGCGCATGCGATCGGTGCGCAACTCCGTGAGCAGGGAATCGGCGGGCCAGGGATCGGAGAAACACGCCGCCTCGATGCGCGCGATCGAGGTCAGGTCGGCGGGCAGGGAACGCCTCAGCTCGAGACCGTCGTTCAAGACCGTCCTCCTTCATCGTCCGGCGGCGCCGTCCCCCGCGGATACCGCGGCGTGAGGTCGAGGCCGCGCTTGACCTCGGCGTCGGAAACCCGCAGGTAGGCGGGTGTCAGGGCGAAGGGATGTACGTCGGTGAAGACGGCCGGGTCGCGGCTGATCGCCCAGGCCAGCGCCCGCGCCGTGGCGGGGTGCGCCGAATCCCAGGGGCGCAGGCGCGGCTCGCCGGTCTCCCTCAGCTCCTTGCGCAGGCCGGCACCCTCGCCGAGCAGCAGCGGCACGCCGTTGCCCGCGTAGACAAGATCCTCGGCCGACGGCACGGCGTCCAGCAGGTCCCGCCACCAGATGTCGGGGCCGGCGGGAGCGGGCGGCAGGATTTCCTCCACCCAGTCGCCGCGGCGGCGGTAGACGGCGGCGAACACCTCGTTGCGCCGGGCGTCCAGCACCCGGGCGGCCCAGGCGAAGGCCCGGTATTCGCCCAGCATGGCGGCGGGCATGGCCCCGAGGGGCGGGGCGGCCTGGGGCGCGCAGCCCACGCCCCCGGCCATGCCCTTTGCCGCCGCGCCGCCCGGGGCCACGCC
>JACKQG010004664.1_pt1 | contig 15774 bp, 14 predicted proteins | sample 8237621 | NCBI WGS metagenome assembly JACKQG01 (sample SAMN15677084, study PRJNA649215) | marine metagenome | biome: marine; feature: Black Sea; material: saline water; isolation source: suspended particulate matter (SPM) from the Black Sea western gyre | collected 2013-06-09/2013-06-10 | depth... | reverse complement strand
TTTATTTGGAGGATACAGTCATGAAAAGCCTTATTGTCTTAACGATGGTTTTAAGCTTAGTGCCCAATACCATCCTAAAAGCCGTCCCTACTATCACCGAAGTATCACATTCGGAATTTCAGGCGGTAGATGGAAGTGGAGAACACGTTTACAACGCAACCGATATGGTTATTCTTGAAGGGATTTTGCTGCACAATCCGGCTGATATGTTAGATCCAACACCTGATGATACTATTACAGAAACGTTCAACCTTGGCGGACAGTGGCAAATCTTCTTCCAGGGCGAAGAAGACGACCACGCAGGTACGGCTGTTTTTTTTGGACAGCTTTATAATAATCTACCGTGGGTCTCTCCTGATGGTGGTTATTCAAACGAAGAGTTTATATCAGAGCTGAGTCGTCTGAACACTGCCCAGTTTAGCCCCGGAGACAGGATACGGGTTACGGGCTATTATCTGTCATATAAGGGGAAATTGAATATAAACGAGCAGCATAACAACAATCCCGACCACGATTTTACCATTGAATTAGTGGAACGAGGTGTCGGCTTGTCTCGGCCGGAGGTTGTTACACTGGATGAGTTAAAAGACGACATTGACGAGTTCGTTTTTGACCCTACTCGGCAGAGCGGCTGTGAGTATTATCAGGCCCGGCTGATAAAGGTCGAAGGTGTTTATTTCGCGGATGCAAACGACTGGGGTCCGAACGGGGAGTTGTTAATAACCGATGGCAGTAAAACATTTCCCGTAAAGTTGGGGCGAGGCAATGGCATTTATGCCGGATCGAATAATCTAAATGAGACTTTTGATGTCATCGGTATTATGGACCAGGAAGGCACTGACTTAACAAGCGGTTACCGACTGTATGTGATGAACTATGACGGAAATGGTTCTATTTTAGCCTCTCGTGAGCACCGCATGGCGGATAAGCCTGGTGACGTAAATTTGGATGGTGTAGTTGACATAGATGATTTTATCGAAATGATCGAGGACTGGCCAATGTGAAAAACTGATGAGGACGGATATTACAAAAGGTGATAAACTGTGAAACGGGGCTTTACTTTAATTGAGTTACTGGTGGTTATTTCCATCATTGCTTTGCTAATGGGAATTTTGCTTCCTGTAATGGGGCGGGCCCGTCTTCAGGCAAAAGTTGTAGCGGTCAATGCCGAACTGCGTGAGATAGGTATGGCACTGGAGGCTTATTCATTTGATAATGACGATAAATATCCGCCGACTCGCGTGGACTGTATGCTCGGGGGCCACTTCTATCAGCTTCCTGTTGAGCTGGTTGAAAGTGGATATCTTCCGACCCCGCCCGGCGATACTTTTATGGCAGCCGGAATAGAAGACAGGTTTAACCGGGGATATACTTATAAGTACAGGTCGGTGGGGGAGCTGATTTATAATAGAACCATCGTTATGCAGGATGGGTCATATCTCTGGGTGCCGGATGGATTTCCAGACAATGAAAAGGAAGAAGGGGATACGTATTACAATTTGAAAGAATCACCTGTAAGCTGGGTCATTTACAGCGAGGGGCCAAAATTTGATCTGAACAATATGAAAGAATTGAAATATCCTGTGCCGAAGCAAACCTGGTATGACCCCAAAACCGGTGCGGGTGTGATAGTCCGGATGCGTATGAAAAAAGGCCGGCAGATTGGTTCGTTTGAGGAGCAATAGCACGATTGTTTTGAATATATAGAAATCTATTTGAGGAGTAGAATCATGAAAAGAATCTGCTTATGTATTGTTGTACTCGGTATTTTCGGTCTGGGGATTGTCGCTGTTTTGGCTAATCAGGACGATCATGTCACTACCGGCCATCATTCAGATGACTCGGTTCGTTCTACTGCCGGCGAGAATCCCTGGAACCAGGGACAGGCGCCCGAGGATTGGTGGGGTGAAATTAAACGAACGCACGGCCATGTCGGGCCCTGGAACGTATTGGGCTGGCGCATTGGTCAGGCGGCATTGCGTGAATTCGATGTCAAGTGGGGCAGGCACGATCTCGATATCATTTGCTATATTCCTATGGAGACTCCGTATTCATGCATGGCCGACGGTCTGGTCATCGGCACAGGCAACTGTATCGGCCGGCTCGATATTCGCCTGGCCGAGGTAATGTTGCTCGACCTTGTTCACGTCGCCGTCCGCCGCAAGGATGGCGCAGGCCCCGTTTTGATTTTCAGGCCGAAATCCGAATACCTCAGACGCATTGAGAAACGCCAGGTACAGGAGCTGGAAAAACTCTCACGCCAGTGCATAAACATGAAAGAGACCGACCTGTTTCGAATCGAGCGGCCTGAGTATTAAAAAATGTTTGTTTTTTACTGATAACTTTCTTGACGCAGTAGCACAAATCTGTTATTTTTATGCGCTACAGTAAGGTTTTACTGTTTTTTGCTGCCATTGGAGCAGAAAGGTAACAGGAGGATATTGTTATGCATATGGCTAATGAACTGCTTTCGGTTCCGGTTGCCGCCGGTACGTTGGCAATAGCAGCAGCCGCGATTGGTTTTATTTGCAGGAAAGCCAGGCAGGTTATCGCCACAGAGAAACTTGCCCTGATGGGTATCCTTGGCGCGTTTGTCTTTGCAGCTCAGATGGTAAATTTTCAGATTCCGGCGATGCCGGGGACGAGCGGGCATATGGTCGGTGCTGTGTTGTTGGCGATTATCTTAGGCCCGCACTTGGGCACGATAGTTATATCTTCGGTGGTAATAATCCAGTGTCTTATTTTCCAGGATGGCGGGCTGTTGGCTCTGGGCTGTAACATTATCAATATGGGACTTGTACCATGTTACCTTGGTTATTTTCTGTACAAGGTTGTTACGGCCGGCCAATTCAGCAGTTTGAAGTCATACATCGGAGCGATGCTGGCCTGTTTGCTTGCTTTGGAGGCTGGCGCGATTCTTGTTCCGATACAGGCGGCGCTGTCCGGCGTTTTAGCCGTGCCGTTCTCGACTTTTCTGATAACAATGATTGGCGTTCATTTCCTCGTCGGATTTATCGAAGGTCTTATTACCGTCGCAGTGCTGGCGTACTTGCAGCAGGTCAGGCCTGATGTGGTTTTAGATTGTCTGCCCGGAAAGGTCAGATTAAGCAGAGGGGCGGTTTTGATAACGTTGGCGGTTTTTAGTATTATTGCCGGCGCGGGACTTTCGTTACTGGCTTCTGATTTTCCGGATGGTCTGGAGTGGAGCTATGCAGAAAGGCCGGACCAGCCCGATTTCGATAGCGTCGTATCGAATGAAGACCCCAGAGTCGCCGCGGTAGATGATTTCCAGTCAAAATATTCTCTGCTGCCGGATTATTCAGGCAGGACATCGAAATTAGGGCAAGTCGCCGTGGACGAGGCGGACTTATCAGCCGGTTGGACCAGCTTCGCCGGTGTGGTCGGCTCGGCGGTTACAATGGGGATCATCTGGTTTGCCGCATCGATTTTGAGAAAAAGGCGGCCGTCAAAAGCGTAATTTGCTATAATACAACTTAATAAAGGTTAAATGCCCGCAGTGCCTGTATCCGGGGCTCTGCGGGTTTTGGTTTGTGAATTTGGATGTACTTATCAAATGCACCACGCACATATTGACAAATTTGCCTATCAGGATTCGGTTATACATCGGCTTGACAGCAGAGTGAAATTTATAGCTGTGCTGGTGTTTACTGCCGTGGTTATTTCCCTGCCGCGTACGTCACTGAGTATCCTGGCCTGTTTTGCCATCGGGCCCTTTGCTGTTCTGGTTTTGGGCGGCATTCCGCTGAGATTTGTTTTTAAGCAAATACTTTTGGTCAGTCCGTTTGTTCTGGTGCTGGCTCTGAGCTGTCCCCTTTATGACAGAACGCCTCTTACCGTTGCTTTTGGGCCGTTCCTCTGGCGGGGCACAATCGGCTGGATGCGATGCTTTGCCATTCTTGGAAAGTTCGTTGTAACAATGTTGGCCCTGATAGGGTTGGTGTCCACAACTCGATTTAACGATTTACTTGCCGGCCTTCAGAAGTTGGGAGTGCCGAAGCTGCTCGTTATTCAGCTTGGTTTTTTATACCGGTACATATTCGTTCTTATCGACAGGGCACATCATATCTTGCAGGCAAGGGCCGGAAGAAAGTTGCGAAATCTTGGTTTTAAAAGAGAGCTGAGAACCGCGTCCGCTATGGTCGGCTCTCTTTTTATCCGCAGTATTGACACGGCCGAACACATAAACATCGCGATGCAGGGGCGAGGTTTTGACGGTCGGTGGCGCAGCATTTCGAAATTGCAGATTCGACGTGCCGATTTACTCTTTGCCATTATATCTATATTTTTTATGTTGGTGCTGTATATTTTTGTAAAACCGATTTTACAGTAAAAATCATTTATGTCAAAAGCGATTGAGATAGAAAATTTTTCGTACGGTTACCCCGACGGCACGATGGCTCTAAGCGATATAAAGCTGAGCATCGAGCACGGGCAAAAGGTCGTTCTGATAGGACCGAACGGCGCTGGCAAGTCAACGTTGCTTCTTACAATGGCGGGCTTTGTAAAAGGAACGGGTAAAGTGTTTATTGACGGCCTGGAAGTCAACAGGAAAAACCTGAAAAACATTCGCACCTGCCTTGGCTCCTGCCTGGAAAATCCCGACGACCAGTTGTTTATGCCTACGTTGTTCGATGATGTGGCGTTTGGGCCGTTGAATATGGGGCTGGGAGTCGAGCAGGTAAAAAAACGGGTCGCCGATGCGCTGCAAACAGTAGGTTTGGCCGGAATGGCCGACAAAGCCCCCCATCATCTTTCCGCCGGCCAGAAAAGAGCCGCCGCGATAGCGACCATACTTTCAATGACGCCCAAAATAATAACTCTCGACGAGCCTGACGGCAGTCTGGACCCGAGAAACCGCAATAATCTTATAAAGCTGCTTGGCTGCCTGACCCAGACGCTGATAATAGCGACGTGTAATATGAATTTTGCAGCGGCAATCGCCGACAGGGCCGTCCTTATGGATAAGGGTCAAATTATTGCCGACGGCGATGCCAAAGAAATAATGTGGGATTTCAAACTGATGAATGGGCACGGACTGGAAGTGCCCACTGCGAGAGATTAATCAGTGATTTTTCGGCTTTAATATTCAGGCAATACCGGCCTTGGGTGTTTTGGCAAAAAGTTTTAAAATATCTTGCAGCAATCCCGCATACCTCTTAAAATTACCTTTTCAAAAATTGAAAAATAGAGGAAACAATATGCTGGCGAGACTGCATAGCGTTACACTTGAGGGTATCGAAGGGATAATCTGTGAGGTCGAGGTTGACGTTGCGCGGGGCGGCTTTGAGAAGTCTATTATTGTGGGCCTGCCGGATGCCGCGGTCAAAGAAAGTATCGAGCGGGTCAGAAGCGCGATTATCAACAGCGGCTACAGCCATCCAAAAACCGCATCGTTAATAAATCTGGCTCCTGCCGATGTGAAAAAGGCCGGGCCTGCCTTCGATTTACCTATCGCTTTAGGTATGCTCATCGGTCAGGGGGCAGTAGTAACTTCGGCTCTGAATAATACTATTATCGTCGGCGAGTTGGCTCTCGATGGCAGGGTAAGGCCGGTCAACGGCGTATTGTCCATGGCGATGACCGCCGCATCGAACGGCTTTAACCAAATGATAGTCCCTCTGGAAAATGCACAGGAAGCCGCGGTGGTCGCCGATATTGAGGTCTTCGGCGTCGGCTCGCTTGCTCAGGCGGCGGGTTTTCTTTCAGGCCAGTTGGAGCTGGAGACAACCACCGTTGATATCGATGAGCTTTTTAACGTATCGTCGAATTACGAGGTTGATTTTTCGGATGTCAAAGGCCAGGAAAACGTCAAGCGCGCACTGACAATCGCCGCCGCAGGTGGCCATAACATTATGATGATTGGTCCCCCCGGCGCGGGAAAAACTATGCTGGCCCAGAGACTGGTGACGATTTTGCCGCCTTTGAGCCTCGATGAATCTCTTGAGACGACCCGTGTCTATTCCTCGGTCGGCCTGCTGGGTAAAAACAAGTCCCTGCTGGCTACCCGCCCGATGCGAATGCCGCACCACACGGCGAGCGGCCCGGCCCTGATAGGCGGCGGAACGATGCCCCGCCCGGGCGAATTGTCGTTGGCGCATTTCGGGCTTTTGTTTCTGGATGAATTCGTAGAATTTCCGCGTCATGTCCTTGAGATGATTCGCCAGCCGCTCGAGGATGGTTTCGTTATCGTATCGCGCGCGAAAAAGACCATCAGGTTTCCCGCCCGGTTCATGCTCATCGCCGCGATGAATCCCTGTCCCTGCGGCTATTTCGGCAGCGATTCAAGGCGATGTCAGTGTACGCCGGGCAAAATTGCGCGCTATATGTCAAAAGTATCCGGCCCGCTGGTGGACAGGATTGATATTCATATCGATGTCCCCGCCATAAGTTTCAGGAAGCTGCGCTCCAAATCCAACCGGCTCGACTCGGCTGCGATGAGACGCAATGTCGTCACCGCAAGAGGCGTTCAGACAGACCGTTTTGGAGATGGAAAGATTTTGACCAACGCGGCAATGAGCCACAAGCAGGTCGAAAAATTCTGCACTCTCGATTCGGCCGGTGAGCTTATCCTCAAGCAGGCGATGATAGAGTTCGGCCTAAGCGCCCGAGCCCACGATAAGGTCTGCAAAGTAGCCCGCACAATAGCCGACCTCGCCGGCGCCGAACAAATCCACCCCGAACACATCGCCGAAGCCGTCAGCTACAGAAGATTAGATAGAAAACTGTAATTGGCTTTTATTTCATTCGGAGAGCCGTCTCTGTTTTGTGCCTACTAAGTTTTATTAAAAAGAGCTAATCAAGGACAGAAATATGAAGAAGACAAAAATCGACAAGTATCATTTATTTTTAGCTGGAGAATACCGCGTAGCCAGTGGACTCCTTAAGAGGGGTATCAACGCCACTGTAACTTTTGGACACGCCAAATCGGCCGATGTAATAGCATACGGTTCTAATCGCAAGGCAGCGGTCATTGAAGTCAAGACTTCACAACAAAAGAACTTCGTGACCAGCTTATACAACAAGTACAAGACCCCGGAATATGAGCACCCGGACTTTTGGGTTCTTTTTCAGATCAAAGTTGGCCCTGAAAGCAATTTCACAGAAAGGTTCTTCATTTTGTCTCATAAAGAACTCTCCATCATACAAGCCAGACGCAACCGAGCATATCATGTCAAGCGAGGTGATGTCACAGAAAAGCAACGCTTGTCATGGGAATATCATTACCGTCTATCACAAAATGGTGTTGATAACGTTTTGTTGACCGATGTCGAAGAATCCAAGGATAAGTGGGACAAAATAGTAAAGGCTTGCAATCAATAAAGAAGAAACAGAGACGCAAGAAGACACCACACCTAATCCCATATATCCCACCACGAAAAACAAACGAGAATATTGTCCTCTTGGATGAACTAACACGAACCCCTGTTTAACAACTGTTATTCTTTTTCATTGTACTGCCTACCTTTCAAAAGGTGAGAGTGGAGCAATTCTACGTACCGGTTCGGTGTTCCGATCATCAAAGGCGTGATGCACGGACTTGAGAGGTTTGCATCTGAAAGAAGCAAACTGAAATGACGAACCAGCGAATGTAGAGAAGGGCACTCCACTCCCGTAATAATTTTTTAACAGCTTTCATTTTTTCAATCCGGACTATCAAGCACACTTCTGTTCGCACCAGGAGTTATGTGACTCTATAGTATTATAGCGAAGCAGTTCAATATGTTCAAGCCTGCCAAAAGAATCAAACACCACACCTAATCCCTACTATAAAGCTACCCGAAAACTCGCTCTAAACAAGGCTCAGATCGATGAGCACCGTCATTAGCAAGGCTCGATAAGAATAAAATTCTCATTTTTATTACGGTTTTTGTAGTTGGTTTGGATACGGACGGCTGGCAGTCACTGAGCGAAGTAGAAGGAGCAGGGATCCAGGAAATAATCAATCATCAATTATCATTAATCATTTAAAAGAGCCTGTCCTGAGCTGGCCGAAGGAAGCTTGCCGAAGGGTCTGTCCTCCGTAGCCAACGGCGGAGGGGGAAGCAAAGTGGATGGAAATTCTCCGCTTCTCCAATTATCCAGGCCCCATATTCTCCGCCTCTCCAATTCCCTTACAAAAAAGTCATATGATCATACTGCTTCTAAGAAAAAAACATTATTTATAATATGCTTTGTGAATGCGTTCACATGCACAAAGTCCTTGCCTTAGTCTGGTATTTCGCTAAAAAATAAAGGGAGCATTCTCTAAAGATGTTTTTCAACGATGTCCAATGTTTCTTCGACTTCATCAGCGGAACCGAAACCTAATGCAATAAGGTCGTTTTCTTTAATATTTTCCAATACAAATGGAATACCTTCACAGGGAGGAATGCGTCCCGATGCCAATGCTTTCATAATTATAAAAGGTTTCGCAATGCTCTGAATAAGTTGAATTCTATCCCCTACGGTTTCTTTTCCATCATATCCGGGATATACAAATCCGGCCGGGTTTAATGGAAAAAGATAAAAATCAATTCCATAATTCATCTTTTCGCATAGTTCAACTGTGGATACTTTATGGGTTGATATTCCTGCTATCAAATTATGCTCATGAATTCGATCTATAAGCGGCTTCAATCCCTTTATCTCACCAGCTTGTGGTGGTCTATCGGCAAATTGGGAATGAATAACACACGCATCAGCTTTAATATCAAGTAAAAATTGCAATTTCTTTTGATGTGTTTTCAAACCGGAAGTCTCATCTATACGAGTTGTCCCGATATATTGTATTTCTGTATCCGATTGAAGTGATGAGACAATTTTCCATATCCGCTCATTTGCACAGGATTCAACCGTGTTAATTCCTTTTGAAAGACAAACTCTAATCGTTTGCATAATGTATTCATCATCAAAACGAGCAAGATATTCTTTATTCCTGGCCTCGCTAAAGTGTGAATGACCATAAAATGGATTCGAGCCGCAAATTATTTTAGAGAATATTTTCCCTTCTATATCAATTAACTTCACTATCTTCTCCTTATGCGCAAAGATAACAAGACGAATTCAGGCGGTACCCTGAATTTATTATACATTTGATTTCTCCCCTGGGGAAAGAAAAACAGCGGATTCGTCCCGAAGCAAAAGATTACCCTCTGATGAAATGCAGGAATTAAATCCCGACTCCTATTTCCTTATTTTTCTGATGCCAATGATCCTCGTTAAGTATTATGTCCAGGGCTGACCCCCCAGGCTCTCATCTGAGCAGTGGATCAAGGAAGGCAAATCATAAAATCCATGTATTCCTGTAATTTTTCAACAACGTGGCGTTGAAAGAGCGAATACTCGATTGTTCAAGATGAATTTGGTAAGATTATTGGTATCGTATGGAGAGGCGTATGGTTTTTAACCGCGTAAATGAGAAATGCAGCTTAAATCTATTTTAAGTAAGCAAAAAATGAAAAAGATATTATTAAACACAACGCTTCGCGATATGCTTTCTCCTATGAGGGCGACGAGCCTGAGAAAGGCTACGTCACCCAATATAGCAGCGAGAGGTGTGACAGGACGGCGAATGTCTGGGACTGGCTCTTCGCGCAGCGGCTTGACAAGAGGTAGTACTTACTCTCGACTCAAAGCCCAGGATTAGTCTTATATACACGCAGCTTCGTTTTCTCACGATACTTCTCTGCAGTCTCAACACGGCCTTTGCCGCGCCGGCGATGCAACTGGCGGAGGTCATATGGGAAATGTCGGTTGATACATTTCATTTCATCCGTTTACTTAATCCCATAAAAATAAAAAAATCTTTGTTTTTTTTGCAAACATTTGAGGTTTAACCCTTCCATCAATCACAAAAATTGACATTCGTGGAGACATAATGTCAACGGAAAATAGCGGTGTTTTCCAGTTCCTGAAAGAGATGACTTTTCGAGAGATTCTTGCATTGTACAACTCAATACGAAGTTATCTATCTTCTCTCAATTCAATTTGTCAATCTCAATTCACTTCGTCGTCCTGGCAATTTCTACGTCCTGTTTTACATCTTTTAAAAAATGTTTCCAGTGAAAACCGGTGAACTCGGGCCAACGGGGCTGATGGTGCCCCATGCTCACATACGGCATCGTGACATATCGGTTATCCGTCAGGCGAACAACTTCCTGCCAATGACCAACACACTTCTTCAGGTAGTTGATAGCTTTTTCCTTTTCATTGGATTGTTTGGATTGGCGGAAGGTTGCCAGAGCAACACCACCGCGAAGCTTATCAGCAAAATAGAGGCCCAGGTTGGCCCATGTGGCAATATCATCTAACTCTGAAATAAAAGCATTGTCACGCTTTTCGGTTTTCTTTCGCAAACCTTTTACTAATCTGAGTGCTTCAAAGCAGTTTTGCTCCACTGTGTCTGCGAGTTTTAGAGGAGTTATTTTGTCATCTGCGATCGCTTCGTTTGCTTGCCGGGATTGGACGAAATCTTCAATACAAATATAACTCTGGTCGAGAGTTTTATGGCGAATCAGTTCATCAACAGAAATAAATGGAGAGACCTGATCATCATAACCAGCCTGCCACGTCGCGAGGAAACCTTCGCAGTAGAGGGTGAAATCCCAGGTACCTTTGTAAAAAGACGCGATATTCAAAGGTACAGAGGAAGCAAGGGACGTGGCCCGTAACATGTCCTTGCCAATCCCGGGACCATATTTTTGCTCAAAGCCGGATTCGAAGAAACGATCGGGCAGTTGCGGATTATAGGTAAGTCGTCCCCATAGATGGTAAAATAACCACTGTTTCTCAAACGCAAAATTCCAGGTTTTATGTGGATGAAGGGTATGAGAATAATCCTTTGCCGGTATGTAACCTTCCGAGCCAACAAAATAACCGTCAACATATTCATGGTGATTTCTGGCAATGTGTTGACGAATGAATTCAGGATCGCCCCACCGCAATACGAAGAAATCTTCATTTCGAATCATCCAGGCGATGAAGTAGTTGCTGGGTTTGGGATCCCAGAAACCACGCATAATAGTACCTGAATCGTTAGAATGTGTGAGAGAGAGCTTGGGAGTAGAGTGCCCGTGAGACCAGTTGAATTTAACCTCGACGATTGTTTGTTCCGGCAAATCCGCGTTGTCAATTACACGTCGCATTTCCATCGGATCACCAGCTAGGACAGCACGATGAATAAATTTGACAGGACGATTTGCTGCTTTCATTCCAGCAACAAAAGTTTCCTCAATCCAGTCTTCCCGTTCAGCGGGTGTCATTTTACCCTTCTGGCCCCAGTTACCCATCCAGTCGGCCAGCGTGACCCCTAACCCGGTCAGGTCTTCATATTCATTAATCAACTGCGTCACAGACTCACGCGTGTATTTTCTTACCGGTTCCGATCGATCGTTGTGAACATCAGCACCATAAGCTTCGGCAAATTCAGGGGAGACGACTATGTTCCAGTTCACAAGGTAAGTCTCCAAACCACGATCTTTAGCCATACGGAACAATTCCTTCCAGAAATGTCGCCAGTCGGCAAGTTCCTCGTCATTTAAGTGGGTCGCTCGCGGATAGTTATGAGCCCTAATCATATAAGGGAACGGATGAGTGTTCCAGAGTGAAAGAACGTTGAATCGGTTTTCCACCATCATATTTAAAAATGATTCCCAAAATCTCAAATCACGGCATGTTTCCCAGTGCAGATCGGTCGCCGGTCCCGGCCGGTACGGTGACCAGGGAAGATTGAATTTGATGGCCCGAAATCCAAAGGCCGGATTGACTATCTTTTCTTTAATGGCACTCAATTTGGGCTCGTCACGCAACTGCTCAGCAATCTCCTGCATACCATACGCACAACCGGTTTCATCTGTCGCTATAATAAAAATCTTGTTCTTCTTCGCCGGTTGGATTCGGAATCCCTCTTTTTGAACTCCTTTGATATTACGTTCGACTAATCTCAGAAAATCTTTGTTGCTCGTTTTTGTTCTCGTGGATAGAACAAAAATCCCTTCTTCTGCGGGATGCTGAATATCATGACTCTTGACATCTATCAGAACTTTTTCCAATTTCGACACTGAGATTCTGAGCAAAGTAGAGCTCGTATCATAAGTAACATTCACTTGAGAAAATACAAGATTTGTGATTAAAAAAGAATGTAGATAGATTAAACTGATAAATCTTACTATTTTATTTGATAATATTTTCATCCATTGCTCCTTTATTTAGTTTTGTTTAAGATTCCATAATCCAACATATAGCCAATTTACATGATATTATCAAACATACTAAAAGTCTGGAATCTCTTGATGCACCTCATGGATGGATTTAACGTTAATGTGCTTACACAGCAGTTTCCAGCTGATAAAATCCGCGGTCAGCTGCATCAGCCAAAGAAAGATCAACAAGTATACGGAAACCTTCGCCGGTGATCAATGTACACGTACAGATGGCACCCCGCACGCCCCTGGTATCACTTTCACCACAATAGCGGTTCCGTGAGAGGTTACCGATAGTAATTACATCCCATCGTTTTACGCTTGAGCTGCTTCGGCCTTTCCATCGATGCCGATGAGCTATGGTGGATTGTCCGCCCAGGCAATCTACTGTTAACACCGCAGTAGCGAGCAGCGCACCACCGGCTTGGGACAAAAAGTCACCGCGAGTAAGGAGGTTCGAATTCGTTCGTTTTGTGTTTTTGGCGTGTTTCCTGTTCATATTATATCCTAATGAGGACATGTATTGCCATTAAGGCCTAAATACTTTTTGTAGTTTTTAGCCCATAATCTTTTCCAATTCCTTTTGTTCCCTGACATCCATCGGTTTATTTTGTTTAGCGCATCTAACATTCGTTTTCAATTGTTCAATGTTTGCCACACCTATCACTGCGGTAGAAATTGGGAGGCCTATCGTATAACGAATCAGTGATTGGGCTTCTACTTGATGAGCAGTTTCATCATGGTATGTACGTAGTACCTTCTTATACGGATTGCCGACGACCAGGCAGCCATTACCCCCACCCATGACTTTCATGGCAATCACGCCCATCCGCTTCTCATTCGCCATGTGTAGCAAATCCTCACGGAAGGGACGGCGACGGCTGATTGGATTCAACGTAGTAAGCAATGTGTCGAATTCATACATCTCGATTGCGCGACACAGCATCTCTGCGCTGTCATGGCCTGTGATCCCAATGAATCGAGTCACTCTCTGCTCGCGAAGCTTCCGCAGCGCGGTGAAAACACCGCTTGACTTGCCCCACGCAGGCAGATCTTCACCGGAAGACACCCCGTGAATCTGCAAAAGGTCAAGATGGTCAGTACGCAATCGTTTTAAGCTCTGCTCGACGCTCTGCATAGTACCGTCATATGAGCGGTCACCCGTCTTGCATGCCAGAAAGACTTCTTTCCGGCGGCGTGCAAGCACCTGGCCGTAGTTGGTCTCTGATTGCCCGTTATTGTAGCTCGGCGCAGTGTCGAAATAATTGATACCCAGATTGAGCGCCTCCTCGGCGATAGCAGCAGGATCGTGAACCTTAGAAGGCGGTAGCTGCATGCCGATAACCCCACCCAGAGCGAGAATGCTCACGCCCACGCCGGTTTTGCCCAAAGCACGTTTTGGGATGACTGCTTCATTTGATTTTTTTGACTTGTCAGATTCAGCTCCTGAGATTGGGCGTGTGCAGATTGTTCCTGTGACAACTGCCGTAGCTATTGTTTCTAAGAATTCTCTCCGATCCATTTTTTTCGTCCCTCAATTCTTTAAATGTCGCTTACGCGGTAATTCACCGGCATTTTCATGTCAGTTCTGTCTATAGGTATGTATAGTCTTTGGAGAGTAAAATCTGAATCAATTCCAAACACTAAACACATTCAGTTTTACAGTTATATTATACCCTCCGGTTTTTTGAAATACGAGTTTATTTTGATTGTTTCTCGGATGACTTGTTAGAGAATTCAGTTCGTCCTCCCTCGCAGTCTGGATGGAAATTGCTAAACAATTGCCTCTGTATATTTGGTATATGAATGCTATATTTTGAATTGTCAGTTGTACAAATATTGTGATCGGCAACAAAAATATCTGATTTAATGCTCATCCATCGTAGGGTCGAGGACTGGCGCGTTAGTGTAGGTCGAATTTTGTGTTCACAGTTTACTCGCCCTTTCGTTTGCGAGTGTCACAACATCTCGACCATGTCACGTTTCCAGTTCCCGCCTCGTCAAACGCAGCATGTGGTTTTCCCACATTACGCTTACCTATATGCTTCACACCAAGGTTTATGTGGCTTATCGTGCCGGAAAGACTGACTCCTTCTGAACACGCCAGCCTTAGCTGGTCGCACTACTTAATTCGAAAAAAAAATTCTTTGTTTTATAATCAAATATTCGGGATTTGGCCCTTCCATCAATCGTCAAATTTGGCATTTGTAGTGACATTTTGGTGAGTGCGCCAAGTAAAGCTGTTGTGAGTCAGCTGGACAATCCAGCCTGGTCAAAGGTTAGCCACCAGGCCAGAACGGAACTTAATGTATATTGAGGTAACGAGATATGCAAGGCTTAAGGAAAGGTGAATGGTCAGCCATAACGCAAGTGAAGGTATTGAGCCCCGAAATATGTCTAATCGCATTGGGCCAAGGATTACACCATTTGGAAGCCAGTAGCGCTGCACGCGATAACGGCGAGTGTGTCAGCGACGTGCCGGGGTCGGAGTCCATGGCGGGTCATTCGAAGATTCACAGCGGAACTTGGGATAGCCATATCGTTCCCGATAGTGAAGCTTCCAACGAGCCGAAGAGGCGAAGAAGGAAGTATGACGATGTGGCAGTCGGACCGGTTCATAGTAAAGGAGTAGGTGGGGTAATGCCAACTGAGAGACCATGCTCACTTGAAGGGAACGGCAGTAAAGCGTAGAGGGATGAGTAGGCTTATGCCATACACTGAAATGGATAACATAACGCCAGCAAAATTGGCCATCATATCTCAACGGGCTCGGAAGGAACCTAAGTTTCAGTTCACGAGCTTAGCTCATTTACTGAACGAGGGATTCCTGAAGGAATGCTACTTTAGCCTCGGCAGAGACCGAGCCAGTGGCATTGACGGTGTAAGTTGGAAGGAATATGGAGAAAGACTGGATGAGAACATCAGCGATTTGGTAGCCCGTCTAAAGGCCAAGCGGTATAAACCGCAGCCGTCACGCCGGGTGTACATTCCGAAGAATGAGCATTCGAAGCGCCCGCTCGGCCTGCCTGCACTTGAAGACAAAATAGTGCAAAAGGGAGTGGCCCGGATTTTAGAGGCAATCTACGAGCAGGATTTTCTGGGTTGTTCATATGGTTTTAGGCCGAATCGTAGCTGCCATCAGGCGTTGAACGTGGTGGATAAGACGATGATGCGATGCCCCATCAACTATGTAATTGAGGCGGATATCAAGCGTTTCTTTGATAACGTCCCGCATGATTGGATGGTTAGGTGTCTGCAAGTCCGCATCAAAGACCCGAGCTTCCTTCTGATTATCAGAAGGTTTCTTGAGGCTGGTTATATTGATGCGGGCGAGTTTGTCTTAACTACAGAAGGAACACCTCAGGGCAGTAATTTCAGCCCCATAATTTCCAATATATTCCTGCACTATGTGCTGGACCTTTGGTTCGAGAAGAAAATCAAACCTAAGGTTCGAGGAGTTTGTCATCTGGTGAGATATGCGGATGATTTTATCTGCATGACATAGTATGCTGATGATGCCCGGTACATAGAGCAAGCGATGCGAGAGCGATTTGCGAAGTTTGGACTTGAATTG
>JACKQG010004663.1_pt1 | contig 15776 bp, 24 predicted proteins | sample 8237621 | NCBI WGS metagenome assembly JACKQG01 (sample SAMN15677084, study PRJNA649215) | marine metagenome | biome: marine; feature: Black Sea; material: saline water; isolation source: suspended particulate matter (SPM) from the Black Sea western gyre | collected 2013-06-09/2013-06-10 | depth... | reverse complement strand
CCAGTAAGCATTTTTCCAAACGAAACAATATCAGGAATAGAGTTTTGAGATTGATATTCAACCATAGATCCTAGTCTGCCAAAACCAGTTGCAATTTCATCTAAGACAAACAAAACATCATTTTTTTTGCATATCTGAGATATCTTTTTTTGGAAAGTTTTAGGATAAATTATTACACCGCCAGCCATCTGTGCACCACTTTCCATAACAAATGCAGCAATAGAATTATCATTTTTTAGTTTATTTTCAATTTTTGATAGACAGTATTCTTCATATTCCTTAGAAGACATTTTTTTGTTAGTTCCAGCAGATATAGTTCTTGGAACAGGAAATTGTATAGTTGAAAATAATTTTGAACGGAATTTTGAGAAAAATTCAGGCACATATCCTACAGACATTGCACCAAAAGTATCACCGTGATATCCATTTTTCAGAGTGGCAACATTTGTTTTTTTATTTTCCCCCACATTATTCCAATATTGTAATGCAATTTTTATAGCAACTTCCATGGCAGTTGATCCATTATCAGAAAAAAAAACTTGAGTCATGTTTGGAGACAATTTTATTAATTTTTTAGCAAGTAATTCAGAGGGTTCATTTGTAAGATTGAATAATGATGCATGTTGAAGTTTTTTTGTTTGCTTAATGATTGCATTAACCAACTCTTTTTTAGAATGCCCCCAAACGTTACACCACATACTTGCAACACCATCAAGTAACCTATTCCCATCTTCATCAATTAACCACATTCCTTCACCACGAACAATTTTTGGAAATTTGTTCCATTCTGACATCTGTGTATTTGGATGCCACAAATGATTCTGGTTTTTCATTACTGCACAAATATCATTCATTATTAATAATAGTTAACCTCAACAAATATTTTGGTTAACGCTTAATTATGTATAAAAATTAAAAAAAACAATGTCTGAAAAATATGAACTGATATTAAAACACCGTAATGATGTTGTGAATGGCAAAAAACTAACAAGATCTACTATATCTGAATTATTTAATATCAACAATGAATTCCTTCTAGATTTATCAGATGCTGCTAACCATATAACAAGACATTTTCATGGATCAAAAGTCGATATTGAAGAATTGGCAAACATTAAAAAAAATTTTTGTAGTGAGGATTGCACATTTTGTTCACAATCAGCATTTTTTAATACAAAAATCACTGGATATGAGCTTCCACCACCAGAAGAAATAGTTAAACAGGCATTAAATGCAAAAAATGATGGTGCTGGTTCATTTTGTCTTGTTGCGGCATGGAGAGAACCTAGCACGCCTGATTTTGAAAAGGTATGTACAATTATTGAAGAGATTAATAAAAAAGTTGGAATTTCAGTTGAATGTAGTCTTGGGTTTTTAACTGACGAACAAGCTAAAACATTAAAAAAACTTCAAGTAAAACGATACAACCATAATTTGGAAACATCACGTAGCAAATTCCCAGAAATTTGTACAACTCATACATATGATGATAGAGTAAAAACACTAAAAATCGCCAGAAATGCTGGTTTAGAACTTTGTACCGGTGGAATAATTGGTCTTGGCGAAACTAGAAAACAGCGTGAAGAATTAATTTTTGAGATTTCAGAATTAGAGCCTGAAGAAGTGACTGTTAATATGTTGGTTCCAATGCCTGGAACACCATTAGAACTTCAGACGCAATTAGATATTACAGAGATCTTGCGGGTATTTAGCACACTAAGATTTCTTTTACCAAAATCAATAATCAAAATTTCAGGTGGACGGGAAGTTAATCTAAAAGATGATGGGCAAAAATTACTACTTAGTGGTGCAAATGGGATAATTAGTGCTGGATACCTAACTATGGGTGGTAATGCGATAAAAAAAGACACTGAAATGATTAATGAGATAAATCTTGAAGCATAAATTTGAATATATTAATTCTGAATTAAAAAAAATTAGAAAACATAATTTGTACAGAAAAATGTATGATAGTAAAATTACTGACGCATACATATCTATTAATTCAAAAACCCTCATTAACTTATGCTCAAATGATTATTTAGGAATAATACAACCAAAAATTTCAAACAAACAAAATCAATCTAGCTCACGTCTAGTTTCTGGGAATGACAATTTATTTAGAATTCTTGAAGAAAAACTGGCAAAGCACAAATCACAGGAAAGTTCATTAATTTTCCCAACTGGATATATGGCAAATCTTGGTGTGATATCAACACTTGTTGGAAAAAACGATCTTGTGTTAAGTGATAAACTAAATCATGCAAGCCTCATTGAAGCATGTAAGCTATCAAATGCAAAACTATCAATTTTTAAACACAACGATATGAATGATCTAACTCATAAAATAAAAACAAAAGCCAAACGAAAATTCATAATTACAGAAGGAATATTTAGCATGGATGGAGATTTTTCCAATCTAAACGAAATTTCTGAAATTTCTAAAAAAAATAATGCAATAATCATATTAGACGATGCTCATGGTGACTTTGTTGTTGGTAATGATGGCAAAGGCACAGCAAATTATTTTGGTGTTTCAAAAAAAATTGATGTCTATATTAGTAGTCTAAGTAAGGGATTAGGATCATTTGGAGGATACGTATCAGCAAAAAAAAGCATTATTGAATTATGTATTAATAAATCAAAATCTTTTATCTATACGTCTGCATTGCCAAGGCTTCTAATTAATGATGCAACAAAAAGATTTGAATCTAATAGAGAGAAAAATCGAAAAAAATTATGGAGAAATGTTAAGAAATTTTCAGATGGTTTGAAAAAAATAGGTTTTAATGATAATTCAAATTCGCATATTTTTCCCATTATTATTGGAAAGGAAAAGATAGCAATGGAATTTGGTGAATATCTTTTTAAAAATGGAATTTTTGCACAGCCAATCAGGTATCCAACTGTTTCACGTAATCAAGCAAGAATTAGAATTTCAATTACTGCCAGGTTAACAGATAAACAGATAACAAAATCATTGTATGTATTAGAAAATGCAAAAAGTAAATTTCATTTAATATAATTAACGACTGATATCAAAGGCCAAACAGCCAATTGCCTTGTTTGGACAACCAATAAAAAACGCTATTGTAATAGCAATTCCTAGAGATATACCAACTACCATTAATCGCTTATTCACATTCAAAATAAAAAATAGTTAGATAAAAAGCAATGTAATTTTGAAACTTCCTTGTGTTTAGGTTCAAAAATGAAGTTACATAAAATATTTCGATCCAATTAGATCAAAATATTTTAGTTAAGTCACAAAATGTAGATTTTTCGAATAATGTTAGAAAATGGGTTATATAGCTAAAAATTGGCGTGAGGTTAAAAATAGTATTCTATCACAGAAATTTCTAGATAAAGTTAGGCCAGAATCCACATTAAAAAATAAAATTGATGGTGCTGGAAAGAAAATGGAGTGCCAAATTTTACGACTTGAACAGACACACAATAAATTAAAGCAAAATCATGAAAACTTATTCAAAAAAATTGTTGAAGCAAAACTAGCACATAATGAATCAAAAGCAAGGACATATGCAATAGAACTACAAGAAATTAAAAAAGCAGAAAATAAAATCGCTGAAGCAAAATTGGCAATGGAGCAAATTAAGGAACGGTTGGGTACTGTATCTGAATTAGGTGATATTGTTGTTACATTAAGCCCATGCATGTCACTAATCAAAGGACTTGCCCCATCAATTTCTACGTTAATGCCGCAAATGCACACGTCGATGGAAGATTTAACAAGCATGTTTGGTGATATGTTAACTGATTCATCAATATCGCAAGAATCAATGACAACATATCAAGGAAATACAGATACGGATGCAATACTTCAGGAAGCACATGATGTTATTGAGGGAAAAACAAGAACCTCTATGCCAGAGCCACCAACCACATCATTACAACATTTTTCAAAAGAAAAAGAATCTATGATTTAGACTTTTTTTTACTAATCTGAACAAGTAATTTTTTAATTCGAGAGATTGTTGGGTAACTATAACCCCTTCTACGATAATTAGCAATCATCATTTTCCAGTTTTTTAATCGCCATTGAGCCTGCTCGGTAGTAACAGAATGAGTTTCTTTTTGTAAAATGCTTTTCCTTCCAACTTTTAGTATACCAGCATCTTTAGCAATCCAACGATTGTTCGCAAATTTTAAGCCAGATAGTATTTCAAATAGTGGAATTTCTTTGAAATGTTTTTCCAGTTTTTTAATCTGAGAAGACGTAGGTGTTTCAGAAAGTTTCAAATTAATTTCAAATTCACCCATAACAATTAACTAGCATTATTCATTAAAAATGTATTAAATCATTAATTTGTGGTATAAACCCATATTCACTAATTTAACAATCTAATCTTAGTGGACCATTACAAATTATATTCAAAACAGTTGGAACAAAAAATGCAGATATAAAAATTGCAAGTGAAATAACAACGATTTTTTGTATTACACGCATAAGAAATTTCTAATACGACTAAACTTAAATTAAACTTTCTGAGATTCTCAATTGAATTGATGCCATCACAACAAGGTTATGATCGAGCAATTACTGTTTTTTCACCAGATGGAAGATTATATCAAGTTGAATATGCGATTGAAACAGTAAAAAGAGGAACGATCGCTCTTGGTATTAAAACAAAATATGGCATTATATTTGCAGCAGACGAAAAACCAAGAAAATTCCAGGTTGTAGAAGAATCACAAAAATTATTCAAGGTTGACCAACATATCGGGATTGCAGCAGCAGGTTATATTCCAGATGCACGCGGTCAAGTAACTGATGCCAGATTTTTTTCACAGAGTAGTAAGATAGTTTATGATGAACCTGTAAGTGTTGAAACTGTTGCAAAACATATAGCTGATCAATGTCAACAGTATACTCAATATGCTGGGGCTAGACCAATTGGTGTAGCATTAATTATTGGAGGAATAGATGAAAATGGGAATTCGTTATTTTTAACTGATCCTAGTGGAGCATATGTTCCATATAACGCGGTTGCAATTGGTGCATATTCAGATAAGGTTACAGAATTTTTAATAAAAGAATACAAATCAGAAATGACATTAGAAGAATCTAAAATATTAGCAGTAGCTGCAATTAATTTAGTAAGTAATGATACAAATAATTCTGAGCAAATTAAAATTTGCCAGATTAAATCTGATACTAAACGATTTGAGATTATAGATAAAGGTCAGGTTACGGATTTGTTACGATCTGCAACAGAAAAATATCATATTGAAAAAAAGTGAACATTATAGTTTTGTAATTATGGAGCAACGTTAGTTATTGAATTTATCAATTGCTATACCTGATTCATCACTGCTAGATGAATCAACCATTTTAAACAAAACTAAAAAAATATCAATAATTGCAAGAGCATGTGCAATTTTTAAAATAAATCAGATTTTTATTTATCAAGATGGAAAACAGAATAAAAATGATTCAGCGCTTTTATCAACATCATTAAAATATTTAGAAACACCACAATATTTTCGTAAAGAGATATTTCCAAAAACACAATTACTGAAATATGCAGGTGTACTACAACCGCTGAATATTTCTAGTCATATAACAACATCAAATCAAAAAATGATAAAAATAGGTGATGTACGTGATGCACTAATTATAAACTACAAGGGGAAAAAATTTCTAAACATTGGAACAAACAAACTTATTCAATATTTTGGAAAAATGAAATCTGGTACAAGAATTGCTGTACAAATTAAAACTACACAACCAGAACTTACGGCAAAAGAGATTCCAAGAGAAGATATTAAAGATTATTGGGGATATAGTGTAAAAGAAAGATCTAATTTACTTTCTATTTTATCAACATGGAAAGGCAAAATAATTCTAACGTCAAAAAAAGGAAAAAATTTTACTGTATTAGACGCAAAAAAAATGATTGAAACAAATGAACCAATACTTATTGTGTTTGGAACTACGAATAAGGGAATTCATGATATTTTAGGTACTGATATTAAGAAAATCCAAAATTCTAAGATCTTCAACTTTTTCCCAAATCAGGCAACACAAACTGTACGTCTTGAAGAAGCAATATTAGGAATATTATCAATAATTAACATTCTTAATTATAATTAATATCTAGTATTGAACTATCTAAAATAATGGTTGCAAAAAAAAAATTTTTAATTTTGGCGATGGCAGTTGGATTTGTTGGACTTGCTTTAGGAAGTTATACAATGTTTTTGTCAATTAATAATATGATTAAACCATAAGATCTATTACAATAAAAAACAATTAAAATTCTAGTAGGTATATAATGGGGTTAACGACTTTTTTCGTTTGTTATGGGTCGTAGAAGACATAGTGCACCACGTAGAGGTAGTCTTGCATACCTACCTAGAGGTAGAGCTAAAAGTATGGAAGCTCGAATAAGAGCATGGCCTAAAGTTAACTCAGAGGAACCAAAATTATTGGTGCATGCAGGATTCAAAGCAGGATGTGTACAAATAGTAAATATTGATGATCGCGAAAAAACACCCAACTATGGAAAGCAGCTTGTTAGCCTTGGTACAGTAATTGTGACACCACCTATTCTGATTGTAGGAATAAGAGGATATTCAAAAGATGTAGATGGTAAGCATGCACAATTTGATTTGTATGCCGATAATTTACCAAAAAATATTTCTCAATTATTCAAGCTAAAAAACAAAGAAGATTTGTTGGAATATTCAGAAAAAACATTTAAAAAAATTAAAGAGATTTATGCCATAATCGCTGTTATTCCTAGAAATGCTGGTTTAGAACAAAAAAAACCGTACGTTTTTGAAGCATCTGTAAAGGGCGGAGATATTAAAAAACAATTTACATTTGTGAAAGATCTTTTAGGTAAAGAAGTAAAAATTGATCAAGTTTTTGAATCAGGTGACACTGTTGATACAGCTGCAATTACTAAGGGTAAAGGTTGGGAAGGTCCTATTACAAGAATGGGAGTGAAAAAGAAACAACATAAATCAAGAAAAAGTGTTAGAGAAGTAGGTTCTCTTGGTCCTATATCACCACAATATGTAATGTACACAGTACCTAGAGGAGGTCAACGTGGTCTTCATCAAAGAATAGAATATGACAAAAAAATTATGGTTATGGATAACACTGAAAATATAAAATACGAAATAAATCCAAAAGGTGGCTTCAAACATTTTGGAAATGTTAACGGTGATTTTATTATAGTACGTGGGTCTGTACCAGGAACCTACAAGAGATTAATTAAATTACGAACACAGATACGAAACATGCCAAAAAAGATAATCAAACCAAATATTTTAGAGGTGGTTGTCTAATGAATGTCCCAACATTTACCATAAATGGAACAAAAGAAGATGATATAGAATTACCGTTAGTGTTTTCAACCTCATTTAGAAAAGATTTGATCAGTAAATCATTTACTCACCTGAGTTCACATAAATTTCAGCCACAGGGAACACATCCAACAGCTGGTATGGATGTTGTTGCAAGATCGAATGACCCACCAACTGGTACTGGAAGATCAAGAATTGCTAAGATGCGTGGAGGCGGAGGTGGACGTCAAGGTGAAGCGGGTGGAGTAGCCTCAGTGAAAGGTGGAAGACAGGCACATCCTCCTAAAGTACAAAAAGTAATTTTTAAGAAATTAAATAAAAAAGAAAATAAACTTGCGTTATGTTCAGCAATAGCTGCAACGCAATCAAAAGAAATTATTGAATCGAGAGGACATAAAATTGAAAATCTAAAAACACTTCCAATTGTTATATCTGATGATATAGAATCTGTTACAAAAACTAAAGAAATATTAAAAATATTAGATTCTTTAAATTTGATGCAAGATGTTGATAGGTTAAAATCACGAAAAGCTAGGTCTGGAAAATCCTTACTGCGGGGAAGAGGTGCAAAAATTGGTAAAAGTGTATTATTTGTTGTATCAAACTCAAAACAATTGTCAAAAGCATGTGGTGCAATTCCTGGAGTTGAGGCGCGTGCGGCTAAAGATTTGAGTGTATTAGATCTGGCTCCAGGCGGAGACCCAATTAGATTAGTTGTATACTCAAAAAGTGCACTAAAAGAAATTGAAAAAATTAAGTCGCCTCATTTAGAATTACTGGTGAATGTTATATGAAAGTAAGACTTGCAAATAAAATTATTCTGAATCCATACATTACAGAAAAAACATTTGAATTAGTAGAAACTCAAAAAAAAATTTGCTTCATTGTAGAAAAAACATCTACAAAATTGGCAATAAAAGATGCAATAAATACTCTTTATGAACAAAAAGCTATAACAGTTAATACATCAAGAACAATTTATGGCAAAAAAGCATTTGTGGAATTTGAAACTGTTGAAATTGCAAGAGACTTGGCAACCAAAATAGGAATGCTATAATATGGACCAAAAAACGTCTTTAACAGAAAAATGGTGAAAATGGTTGGTTAAACAATTTACGTACCGTGGGTTATCGCAAAAAGAATTAGAAGAATTACCATTAGAAAAATTGCTTAAATTATTTCCTGCACGTACCAGAAGATCATTAACTAGAGGAATAAACGATGGTAAAAGAAAATTGATTGAAGAGATTAAAGCCACAAAAGCAGGCAAACTAAAGACTGTAATTAACACACATCTTCGTGATTTGCTTGTTTTGCCATATATGGTAGGTGTAACTGTAAATGTTTTTTCAGGTAAAGAATTTGTTCCTGTAACTATAACTACGGAAATGATTGGGCATTATTTAGGAGAATATGTGATTACAAATAAACGTGTAAGTCATGGCGCGCCAGGAGTAGGAGCATCAAGATCTAGCTTGTATGTACCATTAAAGTGAGAAATATGCCTCAACGTTATTATGCATTTCAAAATTTTGATGCGACTAAACATGTTCGTGCTGCGATAAGAGAAAAAACAATTTCTCACAAACATGCTAGAGAAATAGCTACTGCTATGAAGGGATTATCACTTGAAAAAGCTAGAGATTATCTGCTTGATGTAACAAATTTTAAACGAAGTATTCCGTTTGGAAGATATAAGAACCAAGTGGGACATAAATCTGACCCTGGAACAATGTCAGGCAGATATCCACAAAAAGCTGCAACAGAAATTTTAAAATTATTAGATAATTTAGAATCAAATGCAGAATACAAAGGAATGGATTTGGATAGACTCAAAATAATCAATGCAACTGTACATAAGGGCAGACTGCTCAAACGATTTACTCCACGAGCAATGGGTAGATCTTCAGCTAAAAATGATGCGATGACTCATGTAGAAATTGTTGCACAAGAGGCATAACAAATGACACAACTAAAAAATGTAATCAAGGATAATTATAATATGATGCTTCTTAATGATTTTCTTCGAGAAGAGATTAAAGAGGCTGGATTTCATAAAGTAGAAGTTTCAAAAACTCCTTCTGGAACAAAAATTACACTTTATGTTACCAGGCCAGGAATTGTTATAGGCAGAAAAGGATCAGGTATTAAACAGCTGACAGAAAAAGTTGAATCAGACTTCGGGTTCAAAGATCCTCAAATTTCAGTTGAAGAGATTCAAAAAGCAGAATTATCACCGAATGTAATGTGCAACAGAATGGCAGCACATATTGAACGTGGAACCGCATTTAGAAGAGCAACTATGTGGACAATGAATCAAATAATGGAAGCTGGTGCACTAGGTGTTCAAATAACAATTTCCGGAAAATTACGTGGTGATCGTTCCGCTTTTGAAAAACACGTACAAGGTGTTCTTCCAAGAGCTGGTGATTATGCAAAAAATGTAGTTACTGAAGATATTGTTCACGTAAAAACAAAGATGGGATTAATTGGAATCAGAATTAGAATTGCAAACAAAGAAAAAATAGTTCCTGAATTTAAAATGGAAGAAACATTAAAGCCAGAAACTGAAGAAACGAAAGAAATGGAACAAAAAGATGTAGCAAAAACTGAATCAGAGCAAATAAAAATTGAAGGAGAAAAAATGAAATCACTTGAAACTTTAGAGGAAGAAGAGCAGAGGCTAAAATAATGGTGCGGTTAAGAAATAAAGCAATCATAGAAATGAATGAAAAAGATCTTTACGATAGACTGAAACAAATTCGTGCAGAACTTTTTAAACTTAATGTAGAATCGAAAAAAGGTACGCTACGAAAAGAGAGCGGTAAGCTTAAACCACATCGAAAAAATATTGCAAGAATACTGACTAGGATTAATGAGTTGAAAAAGAAATGACGAAGAATATAGGATTACCAGTAAAGGAACCAAAGAAAAAAGCGGTAGAAAATGAAAGTAATAACCCATTTAACGGTTCTTTGGCAATACGTGGCAAACTGTTTGAAGGAATTGTTATAAATGCAAAAGCAAAAGGAACCGCTGTTATTCAAAAGGAATCTCCAATTTATTTCACAAAATTTAAAAGATTTGGACGAAGTAAAAATAAAATTCATGCACATGTTCCATCTAACTTGACTGTACAAGTAGGAGATTATGTTGTAGCTGCTGAATGTAGACCAATCTCAAAATCAGTTTCTTTTGTTGTTGTTGAGGTTAAATCATAATGTCGCAGGGAAGAAGTCGTGGAAAAGCTTCCAAAGGAGTTGTAGAATTTAGACCGTATGTGACCAGAGTTATTCCAGTTGGTGCACGAATTGTATGTGCTGATAATTCCGGTGCTAAAATACTGGAAGTTGTTAATGTTCACAAATACCACACAAGACTATCAAGGTTACCAGCTGCGGCAGTTGGTGACTTTTGTAATGTTGTTGTAAAAAAAGGACCTGCGGAGTTAAGAAAACAAGTACATGGTGCAGTTATTATCAGACAAAAATACGCAATCAGGAGATTAAATGGAGTAAGAGTGTCATTCGAAGATAATGCAGCTGTGATAATTACAGCTGATGGTGAACTTAAAGGAACTGACATTAAAGGACCTGTAGCTGTAGAAGCATCTGAAAAATGGCCAAGAATAGCTAATCTGGCATCAATGGTGATCTAGATGAAACCAACCAAAATTAGAAATAAGAAAATTTATCGAGCTATGAACCAAACTATAAGTAAACAAATTTGTGCAACATTATCAAAAGATCTACGTAAAAAATATCCGCGTCGTAGTGCTAGAATTATGATTGATGATACAGTCAAAGTGATACGTGGTGAATACAAGGGTCTTACTGGTAAAGTTGCTAAAATCTCAACTGAAAGTAATAGTATTGCTATAGAAGGCAATAAAAAAGAAAAATTAAAAGGTGAAAAATTTGATGTGTATATTCATTCTACAAATACGATTATAACATCATTAAATACAGATGATAAATGGCGTCTCAAAATTTTAGAAAAAAAATTAAAGTCAAATATTAAAGCAATGAAAGAAGATGCTAAAAAGAAAAGTGAAGTTAAATCAGCAGATAAAAAGAAAAGTGAAGTTAAATCAGCAGATAAAAAGAAAAGTGAAGTTAAATCAGCAGATAAAAAGAAAAGTGAAGTTAAATCAGCAGATAAAAAGAAAGATCTCAAAGATGGTATTAAGAACCGGGTGAAAAAATAATGGGTACAATAGCGGGTAGTAAAAAACTAAAGCGGCAAATGGCTCCCATGTTTTGGGGGATAAATAGAAAGGAAAAAAGATTTGTTATTACAGTTAGACCTGGATCACACGCAAAAAATAATTCAATTCCTAGCGCTGTTTTATTACGTGACACATTAAAAAAAGTAAAAACACTAAGAGAGGCTAAATCTTCAATATATGGCGGTAAGGTAAAAGTTGATGGTGTTATACAAAAATCTCTTCATCATTCTATTGGTTTAATGGATACGATAGAATTAGAAGGAACCACAGATATGTATAGATTGGTACCAAAAGATGGACGTATACTTGTACCAATAAAAATTAATGCTACTGAAAAATCTAAAAAACTTGTTAAAGTAAAAAGTAAAACAACTATTAAAGGTGGAAAAACACAAATTGGATTTCATGATGGAAGAGTTATAGTTACTGATACAAATGTAAATGTTGATGATACATGCTTATTACAAATTCCTGAACAAAAAATTTTAGAGACGATCAAGTTTGAAAAAAATTCTCAAGTAATTATAACAAGTGGAATAAATGCTGGACATATTGAACAAATTAATGAAATTAAACAGGGTACATTTACACTACCAAAGAGAATTAGCCTTCTTAGAGATGATAAAGAGATTGAAATTCCTGTAAACATTACTATGGTGGTTGGAAAAGAAAAACCAGTAATACAAATTAAGTGATAATATGTCTCAACAAACTCAAAATTTAATGAAAAAAATTTCGCTTGCTAAAGTTGTTTTAAACATGGGAGTTGGAAAATCGGGCGAGCCAATAGAAATAGGGAAAAAAACACTCGTCCAAATAACTGGAAAAAAACCAAATACAAGAAATGCAAAAAAATCACAGAGGGATTGGGGAGTCAGAAAAGGAGAACCTATTGGTGTTGCTGTAACTGTTAGAGGTAATAATGCAACAGAATTATTAAAAAAACTATTAGTAGTAAAAGACAATCAAATTGCAGAAAAATCATTTGATAACGAAGGAAATTTATCATTTGGAATAAAGGAGCATATTGATATTCCTGGAATAAAATATGATCCTAAGATAGGAATTCTAGGTTTAGAAGTATCAATATCATTAGCAAGACCTGGATTTAATATTAAATTTAATAAGAGTAAAGCAAAGGTTGGAAAAAATCATAGAATAGCAAAAAATGATGCGATTAAATTTTTAACTGAAGAATTTGGGGTGAAAGTTGTATAATGGTCAAAGATAGATCATTTGGAGATCGTGGAACCGGTTATACGCCAAGAATTGAAGGAAAAATTGGAAGAGGTTCTAGATGGTGTAAAAGATGTGGTGATTATACTGCAGTTATTCAAAAGTATGACCTATACTTATGTAGACGTTGTTTTAGAGAGGTAGCAATTTCTTTAGGATTTAAAAAAATGGATAGATGAAATATGCCAACAAATAATATTATAGCAAATCTATTCACTACATTATTCAATACTGAAGATCGAAGAAAGAATAATTGTGTTGTTATACCTACATCAAAACTTGGGATGGAAGTACTCAAAACTTTAAAGAATGAGGGATATATTGGAGACTTTGAACATATTGATGATAAGCGTGGAGGAAAATTTACGATTCAACTTTTAGCAAAAATTACAAAGTGTGGAGCTATTACACCAAGATTTAAAGTGAAAAAAGACGAATACAATACTTGGGAGCAACAATTTCTTCCAGCGTACAATAGAGGAATATTACTTGTAACTACAAATCAGGGTGTGATGTCACATAAAGAAGCAGCAAATAAAAATATTGGAGGATTTTTGATAGGATATGTCTACTAAACAGATAGAAAACTCTGCAGTAGAAATTCAAATACCTAATGATGTTAAAGTAAATTTAAAGGGTAGTATGCTACATGTCCAAGGACCATTAGGTAATGTATATAAAAATTTTAAGAAAATTCCAGTTCTTATTGAAATAAATGATAACAAGATACTTCTTAAAAAAACAGGTGAACGAAAAAAATATCTAGCCATACTTAATACATCTAAATCATTAATCCAAACACTTTGTGCAGGTGTTGTTGATGGATTTACAATAAAAATGAAAATTGTTTATTCACATTTTCCAATCACGGTTAAGGCAGAAGGCAAAAATGTTTTAATTGAGAATTTTCAGGGAGAAAGAGCACCAAGAATTTCTCCAATAAGGGGCGCAACAAAAGTTACTGTGAAAGGAGATGATGTTATAATAACTGGACCAGTTTTGACAGATGTTTCACAAACCGCTGCAAATATTCAATTAAAATCAAAGGTGAAAAATAAAGATCATCGTGTGTTTCTAGATGGTATTTACAAATTTTCTCAATCAAAAGGAATTGAAAAATAACACGATTTATTGTTTTTTCTTCTGATCATAAGGATTAAATCGCTTTTGACGAGGTTAAAGTCTATGCCGCCCTAGCTCAGCGTGGTAGAGCGTCGGACTGTTAATCCGTTGGTCGTCAGTTCAAGTCTGACGGGCGGCGCCTAATATTTCTAAATTCGAATTTAGAAATATTGATCGATTGAACCTAAATGGTGTATGGAATTAGACTGCAACGATCTAATAGATGATCGCATATTAGTAATAATGCAGGAGGTTTACAATGGCCAGAACTAAAAGGGCCAATCGTTATTGTGTTGATTGTGGTTCCAGGTTAGTTTACTACCCACGTTTATCAAATCCAAAGGCTCCCAATGAATATAGAGTACTAGTTTATGCGTGCCCAGATTGTAGTAATGATTTCGATAGACCAAAAATGTTCTCAATAAAGAGAAACCAGGTTGAAAATCCTCTTGAAACGGTAGAAATTGAGATCAAACAAGTTCAAAAACAACTTCAAAATAATCCAAAAAAATAACTAAGTACACTTGGAACCTGAAAGACAAAGAAGTAATTGGTGGTATCTCTTACCGATTTTTCTAGGTATAATTGGTGCTGTAATTGCATATTTTGCATTAAGAAATGATGATCGGCAAAAGGCAAAAAAATGCCTTTATCTTGGGCTAATATTGGGAGCTGTAGGAATCTTTTTTCAGATTTTATTTGCAGAAATTCCAATTGAAGAACAATTTGGTGTAAATATCTAAAAATTTCCAAAATAATGCATACTAAGCGGATTATCTAATTTCATGCGTAAATGCTCAACCCCACCTATAGATCATATCATTTACGAATAACGTGATTTTATCAAAAACAGTGATTTTAGTGGGGGGTTGAGCATTTGTTCGTGGATATACGATCCAAACGCAAAAACACCCTGCTGGACCATATACAAACCGATCATTGTTTTTTGCTAGGAATAAACATTCAACCCCCCCTTTTTTATGAAAAAACATGATCGAAGATGAAATTTTTGTCAAAAAAAGACAGTAATTGAGTAAAAAGTGGTGACTAACTTCACATAAAGCACAATGTTTTAGGGGAAAAATAATGGCAACATCTAAAGCAAAACGTAGTGCTGCTGCTAAAAAGGCTGCACGTACGAGAAAAAGAAACGCTGCCGCTAAGGCTGCAAAAAGAAGTGCAGCTGCAAGGCGAAGAAAGCGTAGCGCCGGTGGTAAGAAGAAAGGCGGCGCCAAGAGAAAAGGCGGAGCCAAGAGAAAAGGCGGAGCCAAGAGAAAAGGCGGAGCCAAGAGAAAAGCACCTAAGAGAAAAGGCGGCGCTAAGAGAAAAGCACCTAAGAGAAAAGGCGGCGCTAAGAAGCGAAAAAGATAAGCAATCTTTGACGTTAATAGCCCCTTTTTTATTTTTTTAATTAAACCTAAGATGACTTACTGCGTTAACATGTAATATTTCTAAATTCGAATTTAGAAATATTGTAAATCTTACCCCTGATTCATGCTAATTGAAGGCAGAATGTATACATGCCCAGGCTTAATTTTGAAGATTATACGTTTTTCATTAATTCTTTTAAATGGATATTTTTCCAAATTCATGTATTTTTTGGCCAATTGATCAGCATGAGTATAATCATAATCTGGAATAATTTCAATGACTGTGCCCCTAATGGTAGCCATATCAAGAGGATTATCATGCGCCACTACACATACTGCTACACGTGAATCATGGAATACGTTTCTATGTTTTATTCTGCCTTCAGCAGTATTTACCAAAATATGACCATCCTGGTAATCACCCCAAACAGGGGTAAGTTGAGGGGAACCATCTAAATTGATTGTTGCAATAAAAATAAGATTTT